>Ga0082335_1001946_pt1 | contig 40755 bp, 29 predicted proteins | sample Subgrocontami58m_FD_72375 | JGI IMG/M metagenome (GOLD analysis project Ga0082335, IMG submission 72375) | Subsurface groundwater microbial communities from S. Glens Falls, New York, USA - GMW37 contaminated, 5.8 m (SPADES assembly) (version 2) ...
TGTTCCCGGGCTCGTGTTTCGCGGGACTGCCCGGGGGGGGGGGGGCGGGGCCGCCGGGGGGGGGCGCTGGGAGAGGGATGGACGGGTTGGGGGGGGGGGGGGCCCCCCCCCCCCCGCGGAGCCTACCTTACGGAACAAATCGCGGCGGGGTCGGGAGCCCCCGCCCTACAGCGGAGCACAAAGATTGATATGGAACGCGCCGCGGCGAACCCGTTTCATACCGGGGTCCAGTCCTGATGCGCCGTTTCCGCCCTTACCTTCGTTACCTCCGCGCCGTGCGCGGTCCGCTCTATGGCGCACTGTTTTTCGCGGCGATCTATGGTGCGGCGAGCAGCGTGGCGCTCAGCTATCTCATGAAGGAGGTGCTGCCGAAGCTGTTCGACCAGCACGCGACGGCGTTGTCGTTCGCCCAAATCGTCGGCTACGCGTCACTGATCCCCGCCGTGTTCCTGGTGCGCGCGATCGCCGGCTACCTCAACACTTACCTGATCACGCTCTGCGGCGTGCGCGTGCTGGAGCAGCTCCGGCTGGATTTCTTCAACCGGCTGCAGGTCCTGCCGCTCGCGTTTTTTTCCGGCCGGCAAAGCGGCGACCTGATCTCGCGCGGCATCGCCGACACCAACCAGCTCCAATTCACGCTCACCAGCGTGGCGAACGATCTCTTCAAGCAGCCCGCGCAGTTGCTCGGCGCGATCGGCTATCTCGTGTGGCTGGCGACGGACAATCACGACATCGCGTTCCTGCTCCTCTGCCTGGCCAGCATTCCGCTCTGCGTTTTCCCCGTGCGTTATGTCGGCCGCCACCTGCAACGCCGCGCCAACCAGCTGCAGGCGGAGATGGGCGCGGTCACCGGCACGCTCAGCGAGAACATCGGCGCGGCGAAGGAAGTCCGCGCCTTTGGCCTGGAGCAGCGCGAAGGCGAACGCTTCACCCGCGCGACGCGCCAGCTCGTCACCTATCAGATGAAAGCCGCGAAGTACGCGGGCTTCCTCACGCCGGCGATCGAGTTGATCAGCGCGATCGGGATCGCGGCGACCCTCGTCTATGTCTACCGGGCCGGGTTCGGCTGGGGCGTGTTCCTGTCGATCATGACTGCGCTGTACCTGTGCTACGAACCGGTGAAAAAACTGGGCGCGATCAACAGCGAGCTCAAGCGCGGGTCCGCCGCCCTCGCGCGGCTCGACGAGGTGTTCAACGAGCCGCTCACGATTGCCGATCCCGAAAATCCGGTCCCCGTCGGCCGGTTGCGCGGGGACCTCGCGTTCGACCACGTGTCGTTCGCCTACCGCGTCGATCTGCCGGTGCTGCGCGAGGTCACCGTCGCGCTCCCGGCGGGCACGATTTGCGCGCTGGTCGGCCCGAGCGGCGCCGGCAAGTCGACGTTTGCGCACCTGGTGCCGCGTTTCTACGAAGCGGCGAGCGGCCGCGTGATGATCGACGGGATCGACGTCCGCGCGATGCGGCTCGCCGACTTGCGCCGCAACATCGCCGTCGTCTCGCAGGACCCGGTGCTCTTCAACGACACGATTCTCGCGAACCTGCTGCTCGGCCGGCCTGACGCCACCCGGGCCGAAGTCGAGCAGGCCGCACGCGACGCATTTGCGCACGACTTCATCGTGGCGCTGCCGCAAGGTTACGACACGATCGTCGGCGAGCGCGGCGCCTCGCTTTCGGGCGGCCAGCGGCAGCGCGTCGCCCTCGCGCGGGCCTTTCTCCGCAACGCGCCGATTCTCATCCTCGACGAGGCGACCAGCGCGCTCGACAGCGACAGCGAGGCCGCTATCCAGGCGGCGCTGAAAAAACTGATGATCGGCAAGACCGTGCTCATCATCGCGCACCGGTTTTCGACGATTCGCGATGCGACGAAGATCCTCGTGTTCGACCGCGGACATCTCATCGCGGCCGGCAGCCATGCGGAATTGCACGGCGGCAACGCGCTCTACAAATCGCTCTACGATCGCCAGTCGAGTAGCGCGGTGCTTCAGCCCGCGCTCTGATGCCGACGGAATCGCCGTTCTCGGTCGAACAATCGGCGTCGTCCGCGCCCGCCCCCGCGCCCGCCGCGCTGAAGGCGGGCCGGATCCCGCGCGTCCTGCTCGTCCGGAGACGCTACCTCGGCGACATCGTCCTGCTCGGCAGCGTGCTGCGCAACCTGCGGCTGCGCTGGCCGTCGGCCTGGCTCGCGGTTCTGACGGAATCGGCCTACGCGGGCGTGCGGCGGCTGAATCCCGATGTCGATGCGGCGATCACGTTCCCCGCCGGCACGACAAAATGGTTTCGGTTCGTGCGCGATCTGCGCCGCGTCGGCTTCACCCACGTGCTCGATTTCGACAACACGGACAAGACTGCGCTCGTGGCCGCGCTCACCGGGGCCGGCGTCCGCGCGACGTTCGATCGCGAGCTCATTCGGTTTCGTTACCGCTGGATCTACACGCACACCGCGAAGGTGACGAACGCGTTCTACGATTCGCACCACATCACGGACACCTACCTCGCGCTGCCTGCGGCGATCAACGTGCCGATCCAAACGCGCGAGGTGCGGCTCGTCCCCCACCCGGATGATCTCGCGGCCGCGCAGAAACTCGTGGCGCGCGGCGGCAACAAGGTGCTGATCCATCCCGGCTCGCGCAGCCCGTATCGCATCTGGCCGGCCGAGCGCTTCGCGGACGTCTGCGACCGGCTGCAGGACAATCTCGGGGCGCAGGTCTTTCTCACCGCCGGCCGGGAAGAGCGTCCGCTGCTCGAGCAGATCCGCGCGCAGGCGCGGACTCATGTCGTGCTGCTGGAGCCGCCCCGCGACGCCGGCCGGCTGGCCGCGCTGCTCGCGCAATTCGATGTGTTTCTCTGCCACGACAGCGGTCCGATGCACGTGGCGGCCGCGGTCGGCACCCCCGTCGTCGCGCTGTTTGGTTCGCAGAACGCGACCATCTGGCGGCCGCTTGGCGCGGGGCACACGCTGCTGCAGACGCCGCTGCCGTGTGCCTGCATCGGGGCCGCGGGCCCGACCCCGTGCGTCCCTGGCGATTCGTACCGCAGCTACTGTGTGCGCAAGCTGGCGGCGGACGATGTCTTCGCGGCGCTGACGAAAACACTGGCGACGGGCAAGTAGCCCTGGCGCGCCCGACTCCCGCGCCCCCGCCATCCTAAGCGGTTCGATGTCTCAGCTGAGACATCGAACCGCTCACCACGATGAAACTCTCCCCTGAGCATGCCCTGAGAATGGCCTGAGAATGGCCGCGCGTTGGGGTGTCACAGCTGGGACACCGAACCGCGGCGAACTATATCCGGAACGCGATGATCGTGCCGGCGACGCCGACGATTTCCGCGAAGCGGCTCCCCTTGATCTCTTCGAAAATCGCGCGCGTCACGCCGTCGGCCCGGCTGCCGAAATCGTGAAACGCGATCACGCCGCCGCGTTTCACGAACGGCGACCACGCGAGGATGTCGGCCTTGCAGGCGTCGTACGAATGGTCGCCGTCGATGAACACGAAGTCGATCGTGCCGCGCTTCAGCGCGAGCTGCTGGGCGGCCGCGAGCGAATCGTTGACCACGGGCTCGGCCCGGGACGAAAACCCAAGCGCGGCGAAATTCTCCCGGAATATCTCCAGGGTGCTGTTCGCACCGAGTTTTCGGAAATGCCGGCTGTACCACGCCGCGTCCTCGCCGCAGGTCGACAAGCCCTGGAAATTATCCACCGCGTAGACTTTCGCGCGCCCGCCCTTCAGCCCACCGGCGATGAAACACGTCGACGCGCCCATCCAGGAGCCCACCTCGACCACTTGCGCGTCGGCCGGCAAATCGCTCGCCAGCTGGAACAGATAGCCGCGCTCGGCGAAGCTGCCCATGTCGTCCTGCTTGAAGCGCCGCGCGATGCGGTGGAACTCGTCCCAGTTCAAATCCGGCCGGCGCTTGCGCACGCCGCGCAGGTAGCGTCCGCATTTTTGGGCAAAGCGGACGTCGCGCACCAGAGGCCAGTGTTTGAACACAGGTTTTCGCTGCGCGAAAACCCAGGTTTGGGAAAGCAAATAATCCTTCGACTTGAACTGGCAACCCGGGCACTCGAATCTGGCCGAACCGTATGAAACCACTATGGCGATCCCGCAGCCGAAAGTACTAGGGTTTCGCGAAGCGAAAACCTTGAAAGCCTCCGTCGTAATCCCGACCTACAATCGCGCAGATTTACTGCGGCAGGCGCTCGCCGGCATCGTGACCCAGCAGTTTCCGCGCGACCACTTCGAGGTGCTCGTGATCGACAACAACTCGCACGACCACACGGCCAGCGTCGTGGCCGAATTCGCATCGGCGCACCCGGCCCCGCGCCATGTGCACGAACCGCAGCAGGGCCTCGACCATGCGCGCAACCGCGCGATCGCGGAGAGTCGCGGCGAGATCATTCTCTTTGGCGACGACGACATTCTCGTGCAGCCGGATTGGATCGCACAGATGGTCGTGCCGTTGCTCGCCGACGCCGGTGCGCGGCGGATCGGCGCAGTCGGCGGTGAAGTGATCCCGGTGTTCCCAGACGGGCTGCCCGATTGGGTGCGCGAGTGGCATTCGCCGCTGTGTTTCCGGACCGACACGGGCCCGCTGAACCCGCGGCAGTCGCCGATGGGGGCGAACCTCGCGATTCCGCGGTGGGTCTTCGAACAGCTCGGACCGTTTCACACCGCGCTCGATCGCGCGGCGGGAAATTATTTCTCCGGCGGGGACAGCGAGATGATTCGCCGGGTGCGCGCGGCGGGGCTCGAGGTGTGGTTTGCGCCAGCCGCCGCGGTGAAACACCAGATGCCGGCGAGCCGGACGACGTTTCGCTATGCGGCGCGGCACGCCTTCGATTCGGCGCGGTCGCGCGTAATCGATCGGGCCGGCCAGCCGGCGGCGGCGGGCTATTTTGTGGGCCGGCTGTTCGCGAACATCGCGAAGGCGTTCGGGTTCACGCTGCTGTCATTCGTCAACGCCATCCTCTTCCGCACCGGCGCAGCCAAGCAGGCGCTCGTCCGCGCCTGGCGTTCGTGCGGGTACGTGTACCAGATTCCGCGTTCGATCTTCGGGAAGATGTGAACTGGAGGGCCGGCCTCCGCGCCGGCCGCGGACGACACAGAGGTCGTCCCTCCACCCATCCACCGGGCTTTACGCCCCGACGGATTTCTCCCACCGTCGGCGCATTACGCCGCTCGCCCAGTCCAGCCCGGTTTGCCTCCCTCTCTCCGTCATCATCGTCGCGAAGAACGAAGCGCAGAATCTCCCACGCTGCCTCGCGAGCGTGCGGGGCTGGGTCGACGATCTCATGGTCGCGCTCAACGACACCACCGACGGCAGCGAGGCCGTCGCGCGCGAAGCCGGCGCGCGGGTCGAATCGATCGCCTGGCGCGGCTACCGCGACACCAAGAACGCCGCGCTCGCGCTCGCGCGACACAATTGGATTCTCTCGCTCGATGCCGACGAGGAAGTGTCGCCGGCGCTGCGCGACGACATCGTGGCCTTCTTCGGCGACTGCGATCAGTTCTCGGGCGCGCGGTTCCCGCGGAAAGTCTGGTTCCTCGACCGATGGATCACGCACGGCGATTGGTATCCCGATTACAGCCTCCGGCTCTTTCGGCGCGATCGCGCGCGCTGGGGTGGCGACGAATTCGTGCACGAGAAGATCGCTTGCGACGGCAACGTGGCCACGCTGCGCGGCGATCTCCATCACTACTCGTTCCCCTCACTGTCGGCCCACGTCGCCAAGATCAACCCGTTCGCCGATCTCTTCGTGCGCCAGCAGCAGGCGCGCCACGGCGGTTTCTCGCTCGCCGCCGCCGTGTTCCGACCGGGCTGGCGATTCCTCCGCGCGTACGTGTTGAAACGCGGATTCCTCGACGGCTTCCCTGGCTACTACATCGCGTGGGCCACCGCGTTCGGCACGTTCGTCCGCTACAGCCGGATGTACGAGGCGGAAAAAACACGTGCACCACAGATGAACACGGATAAACACGGATGACTGGTTTATCCGTGTCCATCTGGGTCAATCCGTGGTTGAATCTTCTCCATGCCCGATCAACCGCACCAGTTCAGCAAGCTGGCCGAGGAACTCGTCGGCGATCTCCGCGGCATCCCGGCGGATGAGCCCAAGCGGGCGAAACGGCGGCCGACGCGGCCGCTGGCGGAGTTGATCGAGGATCTGCTGCAAAAAAATCAGATCGGCCGCAGCTCGCCCGAACAGAACATCCGCGATCACTGGGTCGAACTCGTCGGCTCGGGCAACGCCTCCTACTCGCACCCGGCGCGAATCGAGCGGAACCAACTGATCGTGCTCGCCGCGCATTCGGTCGTCCGCAACGAGCTCTTTCATCATCGCGGGGAAATCGTGGAACGAATCAAGAAGCTGCCGGGCTGCGCGCACGTAAAATCGCTCAACCTGCGAGCGGGCTAGGTTTTTGCTCCGCAAAAACCTAATTTTCTCAATTTTTCCCAACGCGAAGACCGCTTTGGGATTGAATTGCCCGTGCCGGCAATCATTTCCTCCGCCGCCGCTTTCACGACCCGCAACCCCAAATTCAAAAGCCAACAACTTGGAATCGAAGATCTAAATTTTTCCGGCGTTGCGCCGGAAAAATTTCGCTTGCGCGCTGCATCCAGATTCAGGATTCTTTCCCCTTGCGTTAGTGGAATCCCGTCGGTTGCGGGGTCCCACCATGACTGGTCCGGCACTCCGCCGGATTGGAACGGTGACGCCGGCCTGGCCCGATTTCCCTTCGGGTCCGGCGGGCGGCACGGCGCCTGCGAGGGCTCCCTACAGTCGTGATTCAAACCACCAAACCAATGTCCACCGTAGTCGTTAAACCCGAAATAATCGCCGAATACAAAACTCACGAGAAGGATACCGGTTCGTCTGAAGTCCAGGTCGCGCTCCTGACCGCTCGCATCAATCACTTGACCGAGCACCTGCGCACGCACCGCAAGGATTTCCACTCGCGCCGCGGGCTTTTGCAGATGGCTTCGCGCCGTCGCAAGCTCCTCGATTATCTGAAACGGCACAACCTGCCAAAATATAACGAGCTGCTACAGAAGCTGAACCTTCGCAAGTAACGCTTTGTCGAACGGGCGACCCGATCCGCGGGTCGCCCGTTGTCTTTACGACACTCGAAACCAGGCCGGGGAATTTCCGTTTGCCTCCACGCCCATCGCGGGTGGCAGGCGCCAAACCGAAATCTCTCGCGTCTGAGCGAGCTGACCAAAGCGGGTTAGCAGATAGAACCAAAACCCGTGGGCGGCCAATCTGGCCGCCAAGTAGCGCCGGCATCCTGCCGGCCATCAAGTGCTGCCGGCTGGAAGCCGGCGCTACATCCGTCCGAAAGAAAGATCATGCAACAGAAACATAATGTCACCGTGCCCGGCCTCGGGATCACGTTTTCCACCGGCACCTATGCCGGCCTCGCCAACGGCGCGGTCAACGTCACCGTCGGCGAAACCAACGTCTTCGTCACCGCCTGCATCGCGCAAACCACCAAGCCGGGCCAGGACTGGTTCCCGCTGACAGTCGATTATCGCGAAAAATACGCCGCCGCCGGCCGTTTCCCCGGCGGCTATTTCAAGCGCGAGGGCCGTCCGTCCGAAAAGGAAATCCTCACGTCACGCCTCTGCGATCGTCCGTGCCGGCCGCTCTTCCCCGAGGGGCTGCTCAACGAGGTTCAGATCATCGGCCAGCTCCTCTCGGCCGATCAGATGAACGAATCCGACATCTCGATGGTCAACGGCGCCAGTGCCGCGCTCGCCATCTCGGACATTCCGTGGAACGGCCCGATCGCCTGCGTGCGCGTGGGGCTGATCGACGGCCAGTTCGTCGCCAACCCCACGATCGAGCAGATGTACTCGTCGTCGCTCGACCTCATCTATGTCGGCCGAAAAGATCACATGCTCATGATCGAAGGCAGCGCGGATCAACTCCCCGAAGAGGAGTTCATCAAGGCGCTCGAGTTCGGTCACAGCGCCATCCAGCCCATCATCAGTGCGATCGAGGAACTGGTCCGGCTCGCCGGCAAACCGAAATCGACCTTCCCGCTCGTCGGCGCCACGCCCGAGGCCCGCACCATCATCGAGCGCGTCGTGCCGCACCAGCGCATCGTCGATGCGATCTTCGGCAAGGAAAAGGCCCAGCGGTCCGCCGCGATCAAGGTGCTGAAGGAAGAAGCGAAGGCCGCCATCATCACCGAACTCGGCGAGGACAAGTTCAGCGACGTCGACCTCGCGGTCGTGTTCGAGGATCTGCAGTACAAGGCGTACCGCCACACGGTGCTCGAGCGCGGGGTTCGCGCCGACGGCCGCGAGGCGAAGGCCATCCGCCCGCTGCATGCCGAAGTCGGCATTCTGCCGCGCGTGCACGGCAGCGCGACCTTCCAGCGCGGGGACACCCAGAACATCGCGCTCACCACGCTCGGGCCGACCAAGGAAGCCCAGGACATGGACGGCCTCACCGGCGGCGCCACCTCGAAGAGCTTCATCCTCCACTACAACTTCCCGCCGTTCTCGGTCGGTGAAACCGGCCGCACCAGCGGCCCGGGCCGCCGCGAAATCGGTCACGGTGCGCTGGCCGAGCGTTCGCTCGTGCCCGTGCTGCCGCCGGAGGACGTGTTCCCCTACTCGATTCGCGTGACGTCCGAGATCATGGCGTCGAACGGATCGACGTCGATGGCCTCGGTGTGCGGCGGCTGCCTCGCCCTGATGGACGCCGGCGTGCCGATCGTCGCGCCCGTCGCGGGCATCTCCTGCGGACTCATGACCGAAAGCGGGGCGGACGGCTCGATCGCGAAGTGGGTCACGATCACCGACATTCTCGGTGAGGAGGACCACTTCGGCGACATGGACTTCAAGCTCGCCGGCACGACGAAGGGCATCACCGGGTTCCAGCTCGACCTGAAGATCAACGGCCTGCCGTTCGAAATCGCGAAGGCCGCGATCATGCAGGCCCGCGACGCCCGGATCGAAATCCTCAAGGTCATGCTGGCCGCGCTGCCCGCGCCGCGCGCCGACCTGAGCAAGTTCGCCCCCCGCATCCAGACGATCCAGATCGATCCGGAAAAGATCGGCCTGCTCATCGGGCCGGGCGGCAAGACGATCCGCCGGATCACGGAAACGACCGGCGCGCAGATCGACATCGCCGAGGACGACTCGGGCAAGGTGTTCATCTACTCGAACAACGCCGACGCGATGAACCGCGCGATCTCCGAGGTCGACAGCCTGTGCGGCGGCGGCGCCGGCGGTGGCGGCGGCGGCACGCCGATCGAGGTCGGCAAGCTGTACCACGGCCGCGTCACCGGCATCAAGGAGTTCGGTTGCTTCGTCGAGTGCACGCCCGGCAAGGAAGGCCTTTGCCACATCAGCGAACTCGCCGACTTCCGCGTCCGCCGCACGGAGGACGTCGTGAAGATGGGCGAAATGATCTGGGTGAAGTGCATCGGCATCGACGAACGCAGCGGGAAGGTCCGCCTCTCGCGCCGCGCGGCCATGAAGGAAATGGAAGGCCAGAAGCAGCCGCAGGGCGGTGCCGTCGCCTCGCCCGCCACGGTCGGCACGCCGTAATAGATCCGCAGCAGTGAGTTTTCGAAGCCGCGGCCGCCAGGCCGCGGCTTCTTTCTTGGCCGGCCAGCGGCTGCGGGCCGCGACGGAGCATGACCGCCGGGCGGGTAGAAACCAGCTTGTCGCGACGAGCGCCAGCGAGTCGTCTGGCCCACTCTCGGCTCGCTGGTTCTCGCCGCTACACGATCGGCACTGTTTCCTCCAGGTGGCGCCTGGCCTCATTCGCGCCCTACCTCCAAAACGTTCGCGACCGGCGCCGGATTCGTTCTTCCATGTCGGCGGCGTGACGACACCTGCTGCTGGCGATCTTTCCCCTCCGGCCCATTCGGCTGCGGCTATCCGCCCGCCGATTGAGCAGCGCGGAACTGCTGTGGTGTTTTGGATCCTGCTCGGCCTCTTCGCCGTGATTCGTCTCGTCCCGCTGTTCAGTGATCTGTGGCTCGACGAGATTTGGTCCGTGGTGCTGGTGCGCCAATTGAACTCGCCGGCGGAAATCCTCACGCGATACCTCGTCGACAACAACCACCCGCTGAACTCGCTGTGGATTTACGCGGTCGGCGTGACGTCGGCCGACTGGGTTTACCGGTTGTTGTCGTGGAGTGCGGGTGTGGCTGCGGTTTGGCTCGCGAGCGAGGTCGCGCGCCTGCAGTGGCGGCAGCTCCATCCGGACGCAGCGGCGGCTGAGAGCGACGCCGCGCGGCTGATCACGGCGGCGCTCTTTGGCGGCTCGTATCTCTTCGTGTTCTACTCGTCGGAGGCGCGCGGTTATTCCGCGGCCGTCGCCTGCGGGTTGCTGGCGATCTACGCGCTCTGGCGCGGCGCGCACGCGCCTGACCGCCGGTGGGTACCGGTCTATTGGGCGGCCTGCGTGGCGGGGCTCGCCGCCCATGCGATCATGGTCCAGGTGATTATGGCTGGAGTCGCGTACAGCCTGTTACGCGCGCTTCCCAGCTCGAAACGAGTCGCGAGCATCGGCCGGTGGCACGCCGTGCCGGTCGGCGCCGCGGTCATCTACTATTTGGGGTTCGTTCGTCGGCTGCTCGTGGGAGGCGGACCCCAGCTGTCGCTCACCCGGGTGCTCGGCGAGATGTCCGCGTACATGCTCGGTGTCCCCGTCGGCGCAGCACTGGTCGTCGCCTTGCCGCTCGTCATCGGCGCCGCCGGCGTGGCGCTGTGGCAGATCGCTCGCCGCGACCGCAGCCTGCTCGCGTTCTACCTCACGCTGTTCAGCGTCGCGGCACTCGCGCCTTTCGGCCGCCAGTTCGACGTCGTGTATCCGCGCTACTTCATCGTCGTCGCGGCGGCCGTGCTGCTGCTGGTCGGCCATGGGCTGACGCGGCTTTTCGCCAGCGGATCGGTGCGGCGGTTTGTCGCGTGCGCGGTGGTCGGCCTCTGCCTGTTGGGCGACAGCGCGTACCTGGCCCAGTTGTTTCGCCACGGCCGCGGCGAGTACCGCGCGGCGCTGCGGTACATCGGCGCGCACACGGCGTCCACGACGATAGCGCTCGCGAGCGATCAGGATGCCCGCAATGGCACGGTCGTGCACTACTTCGCACCGCTCGCCTTGCCGGGTCGGACCGTGCATTACGTGACGGCCTCGGCCGCCTTGGTCGAACACCCGCCGTGGCTGCTGGTGCACCGGTTCGATGGCGAACCGGCGCCGGCGGCCGAAGTGCGTGGCGCGCAAGGCGACACCTACGCGCTCACCGCCCGGTTCGGTCACGCGCCGCTCTCGGGTTGGGACTGGTACGTGTTTCGCAACACCCAATTCCCGCCTGACGCGCCGGCCACGCGTTAACGACGCGCCCCGCGAATATCTTTGCGCCGCCGCACGGTCTTTGCGGCGATAGGCGTATGCGTTTTCTCGTCACCAACGACGACGGCATCGACAGCGTGTTCCTGCACGAATTGGTCCATGCGCTGCGCGCGGCCGGGCACGAGCTATACGTGGTCGCGCCGAAGCGCGAGCAGAGCTGGATTGGCGCCGCCAAGTCGCGCAACCGGCCGGTGCACGCGGAAGCCGCGGATCGCGGACTCGGCTGCCCCACGTGGATCGTCGACGGCACGCCGAGCGACGGGATCAACATCGGCGTCGGCCACCTGCTGCCGCGTTCGGCCGAGATCGATGCGGTGATCAGCGGGATCAACGTCGGGCTCAACGCGTCGCTCGGCTTCATCATCGCCAGCGGCACCATCGCGGGCGCGTGGGAAGGTGCGCTGCACGGATTGCCCGCGATCGCGTTTTCCCAGGACCTCACGACCGAAACCTACGATCGGCTGAAGGCGGCGGGTGACGTGCCCGACGCCGGCCTGCACGCGGTGCTGAAGATTTCCGCGCGGCACGCCGCGCGGCTCGCGCCGGAACTCGCGGCGGCCACGCTGCCGCGCAGCTTCATCGTGCACAACGTGAACTTCCCGCACCCCTGCCATCCGCACACCGAGGTTTGCCGCACCGTGCCGGCACGCGTGGTGGTGCCGGGTCTGTTCAGTCCGGCCGGTGACGACGGCACGCACCGGCTCATCTTCCGGCTCGGCGACGATCTTTCGCCACCTGAGCTCCTAACTGATCGCGCCGCCCTCGCCGCGGGCTGCATCAGCCACACCGTCCTCGATTACAAAAAGATTGGGCAGTAGGTTTTCGCGAAGCGAAAACCTAGGGTTTGTCCGCCCGCAGGACCACGCCGTTGCGGAAAACGACTTCGCGAATCTCCGGCGGACGCGGCTGGGACATGATGGGCGCGCCGACACCGCCGACGCCCATCGGGCCGCCGATCGTTCCGCCCATGCCGATGCCACCGGTGGCGCCGATGGCGGTGCCGCCACGGCCCGTGCTGATGCCGATGCCAGGGCCGCCGACGTTTCCGGGGTACATGCCGCCGGGATAAGCCCCACCCGGATAAGCGCCGCCGGGATACATGCCACCCGGGTAGCCGGCCGCGCCGCCGCCCGGATAATAGACCGAACCGGGGTCACCACCTTTTGAATACACCCAAATCTCGTCGCCGGCCGGCGACACCGACACTTCCGACGGCTCGCCCCACGCGACGCGGACCATGTCCTGGTTCATGCCCGGTTCGACCTTGCCATCGAGCACGGCCTGCCGGGTATCGATCGGCCATGTTTCGTAAATATCGCGGTTGCGATCGATTCGGCTCATTTGAGACGACGAACAGCCCGCCACGATGCCGGCTGCGAGCAGCGGAAGCACGCTGAACGAGTGTCTACGCTTCATGCACATAACCATACACGCGTTTCGCCGGCCGTAAAGTCCGCCCGCGCGCGAAACTCGCTGACCCGGCGAACCGATTCGTCACCGCCGGCTCACCCCTGGGCGACGCCAGCCGGCCAGCTCGCGCCGAGCCCGGAGGTCCACGACTTCCGGGCAGTGTCATTCTTGGAGGGACCGCCTCCCGCCGCAGGCGGGCAAGCGGTGCGGCTCGCCTGCCCATGGCAGGGCCGCGGAGATCATCCCTCCAGAATTCGCGAGAACGACCCCGCCCTGAGCTCCCATGGCCGAACGTCACAAACGCGCTCGCCCTGCGCCGGATCGGTCCACCACTCTCTCGGCCGGCCAACTGTCCGATCCGGGGCAGTTCGCGGGCCGCCGGCGTAGCGTCTCAGCTCCGCCGGACGCCGTCGCTGTGGCCGCTCCCCGTTACGTCCGTGAAATTTCTCCTGTGAAAACTCGGCATTTGTGGGCGGGGTGCCCTCACCCCGCGGGAAAGCATTTCCGCATCATTTTCGCCGGGTGAGAGCACCCCGCCCATCCTCATGCTTAACAAAGTAGAATTAGTTCCCAGAATGAAAGCTCCCCTGCTCATCCTCTTCCTGTTGCTCGCGCTCGACTGCGGGGCCTCGCCCATTCGCGTGCTGTACCTCGGCACCCCCGAACGCACACCGCGGATGAACTGCCACGTGCTGATGCGCGACCTGGGTCGCGACGCCATCTGGTTCGATTACGTGTCCGACCCCGCCGCGGCCACGCCGGAGTTTGCCGCGAAGTTCGACCTCATCCTGCTCGACGCACCGGCCAGCCGGTTTCCCGCGCTGGCCAGCCGGCCGGCGACAAAGCAGCTGGCGGTCGCAGCGTTGGGCGACGCCGCGGCCGACGATTTTGCCGCCCAGGCGAAACCAAAGCTGCTGGCCGCCGTTGGCGCAAAACGCGTCACGGAATGGGAAAAATTTCTCGCGCAACGCGAACCGGAGCGACGGGAAGAGCGGCCGACGATCGCCAACTACGAACGACGGCCGAAACCGGTCACCTATCAGTTTCCGTTCAACATCAAAGGCAGCCTGGAGCGCACGCAGGTCGCACCTGACCTCCGGCTGCAGCTCTTCGCCGCCGAACCGGACGTCGTCCGGCCGATTTTCATGGCGTGGGACGAACGGGGCCGGCTGTGGATCGCCGAGGCACGCGACTACCCGCACAACGTGAAGCCCGATGGCATGGGCAACGACACGATCAAAATCTGCGAGGACACCGATGGCGATGGCCGCGCCGACAAGTTCACCGTCTTCGCCGACCGCTTGAACCTTCCGACCGGCTTCGTTTTCGCGAACGGCGGCATCGTGGTCGCGCAGCCGCCGCGCTTCCTTTTTCTCAAGGATACGGACGGCGATGACCGCGCCGATGAGCGGCGGGAAATCATCACCGGCTGGGGTGTCCAGGACACCCACGCCCAGGCCAACAACCTCCACTACGGTTACGACAACTGGCTCCATGGCGCCGTCGGCTACTCGGGGTTCCGCGGCACCGTCGGCGGCTTGGAGATGACGTTCGCGCAGGGCACCTATCGCTTCAAGGCGGACGGCTCGGCGCTGGAATTCCTCCACCAGTTCACGAACAACACGTGGGCGGAAAGCCAGAATCAGTTCGGCGACGATTTCGGCGGCACGGCGAACAATGCGCCGATCTTCTTCGGCGGCATTCCGGCGACGATCGTGCCGCGCGGCCTGCGCGCGATGACCGCCAAGCGAATTAACACCGAGGACAAGACTCACACCATCACGCCGAATTTCCGGCAGGTCGACGTGTTCGGCGGCTACACCGCCGCCGCCGGCTCGGCGTTCATCTACTCCGACAACCTGCCGCCGCGACTGCAGGGCAAGGCGATGATCTGCGAACCGACGATGAAGAACATCGCGCTGTTCGACGTCGTGCGCGACGGCGCGGGCTACGCCGCGAACGATGACTTCAATCTGGTCGCGAGCAGCGACGAGTGGACATCGCCGGTGTTTGCCGAGGTGGGGCCCGACGGCGCGGTGTGGTTCTCCGACTGGCAGAACTTCATCATCCAGCACAACCCGACGCCCAACCCGGAACGGGGCGGCTACGCCGCAAAAACCGGCGTGGGTGGCGCGCACGAGAATCCGCTGCGCGATAATACGCGTGGCCGGATCTATCGCGTCGTGTGGGAGAAAGCGAAGCCCGCTGAGATCAAATCGCTGCAGCATGCGACGACCGCGCAACTGGTCGACGCACTCGGCGGCAGCACGCAGTTCTGGCGACTCACCGCGCAGCGGCTGCTCGTCGAAGGCAGGCGCACGGACGCGGTCCCCGCGCTCCGCCAGCTCGTCGCGGGCGGCCAGCCGCTCAAGGCGATTCACGCGCTGTGGGCACTGGAAGGGATGGGCCAGCTCGACGCAGCGACGCAGCGCAGCGCGTTGCTGCACACCGACGCGGCGGTTCGCCGCAACGCCACGCGCGCGCTCGGCCGCGATGCGGCCGCGATGGCACTCTTCTTCGCGTCCTCGGTGGTCAGCGATCCCGATCCGCTCACGCGGCTCGCCGGGTTCGTGAAACTCGCGCAGTTCTCAGACACGCCGCAAATCAAGAACGTCGTCGCGAGCCTCGTGCGCAATCCGGCGAATCAGGCCGACGAATGGCTGCGGGAAGCCGCGCGGATTCTCGGCCGCGTGCACGGCGTATCGCTTTACCGCGAAGGTCCGAATTTGCTGCCGAATCCCGGCTTCGAGATCATCGGCGACAGAGGGCTGCCCGCGGGCTGGACGCGCCGGGATTACGGCACGCGGTCGGGCAATCAAACCGCGGAGTGGACGGTCGAGGCGAATTCGATCCACGGCGGCGGCCACGCGTTGCGCTGCGTCACCAGCGCCGATGCCGACACCAGCCTCTACGTCGACGTGCCGCTGAAACCGAACACGTCCTACCGGCTGGCCGGCTGGATCAAGACGCGCGCGCTCAACGGCAAGGTGAGCCTCAACCTGCACGGCGCCCGGGTCGAGACCGACACCATCCGCCGGAACACCGACTGGACCGAAGTGCAGACCGAGTTCAACAGCGGGGACCGGACCACCGCGAGCGTCAACGTGCTGCACGTGGCGCGCGGCGACGCGACGTTCGACGACGTGCGGCTCGTGGAGCTGCTGCCGGTGGAGGACACGGTGAAAGTCACGGCCGCCGATCCGAAGCGCGGTGAGCAGATCTTCCTCAAGCATCCGGCGGCGTGCATCAACTGCCATTCGCTGAAAGGCCAGGGCAGCGCGGTCGGCCCGGCGCTGGACGGCATCGCGTCGCGCACGACGCCAGCGTACATCCACGAGAGCCTGCTCGAGCCGAGCAAGGTGATCGCGAAGGGCTACGAGCAGTTCAAGATTTCGCCCATGCCGCCGATGGCCGACATCTTCAGCCCCCAGGAAATCGCCGACATCGAGGCGTACGTGCAGACGCTGAAGTGAACGGACGGCCGGTTCTGGGTTTTGGGTTCTGGGTTTTGAGTTGGAAGGCTGGGCGTTGTCGTTCTTGCGAATTCTGGAGGGACGACCTCCGTGTCGTCCGCGGCCCTGCCAGAGGCAGGCAAGCCGCACACCTTGCCCGCCTTCGGCGGGGAGGCGGGCCCTCCAAAAATCACGCCGCCTTGGGTTCGAAGACCTGCTCAGGCTTTTGGGTTTTGCGTCTCGACTGCGTTCAACCCAAATCCCAAAACTCAGAACTCCAAACTCAGCTTCGCCCATGCCTCAAAAAATCAACGTTGCGATCATCGGCCTCGGTTTTGGCGCCGAGTTCATTCCCATCTTCCAGGCGCACCCCAACGCCAACCTCGTCGCCGTCTGCCAGCGCGATCCAAAAAAACTGAAGTCGATTCAGGACGCGTTCGACATCCAGAAAGGCTACACGGATTACGATGAGCTGCTGCGCGATCCCGAGATTCACGCGGTGCACATCAACACGCCGATTCCCGATCACGCGTCGCAGGCGATCAAGGCGCTCAAGGCCGGGAAACACGTCGCCTGCACCGTGCCGATGGCGACGTCGATTGCCGACTGCCGCAAGATCGTCGAGCTCACGCGCCAGACCGGACTGAAGTACATGATGATGGAGACGGTCGTCTATGCCCGCGAATACCTCTACATCAAGGAACTCTACGACCGCGGCGAACTGGGGAAAATCCAGTTCATGCAGGCGAGCCACCAGCAGGACATGGACGGCTGGCCGAACTACTGGCCGGGGCTGCCGCCGATGTGGTACGCGACGCACTGCGTCGGCCCGATGCTCGCGCTGACCGACGGCGTGGCCGAATACGTGTCGTGCTTCGGCTCGGGCACGATTCGCCGGGAGCTGATCAAGAACTACGGTTCGCCCTTCGCGGTCGAGACCGCGCACATCAAGCTGCGCGACTCGGATCTGACGGCGCGAATCATCCGATCGCTCTTCGACGTCGCGCGGCAGTACCGCGAGAGCATCGACGTTTACGGTTCGAAAAAGTCATTCGAGTGGACGCTGATCGAGCACGAGGCCCACGTGCTGCACACTGCGAAGCGGCCGGAGTCGAAGATTCCGAAGAAGATCAAGGTGCCGGACTTCGCGCATCGGCTGCCAAAGGGCATTCAGAAGTTCACGACCAAGGGCGTGTACGATCTCGGCAAGAAGACGCACCTCAGCTTCACCCAGGGCGCCGGTCACGGCGGCTCGCACCCGCATCTCGCGCACGAATTCATCACCGCGCTGATTCAGGATCGCGATCCGTATCCCAACGCGGTGAAGTCGGCGAACTGGACGTGCGTCGGCCTCTGCGCGCATGAGTCCGCGCTCGCCGGCGGGAAGATCGTGAAGCTGCCGGGCTTCACCCAGGGCTAAGCCACCGTTTCCATGGTGGACGGCGGCCTCCGGGCGCCGTCGAACGCGCCCGGAGGTCGCGTTCCACCTTTGCGCTGCTTCGCGCGACGACCGCGGGACAAACTCCGTCCCGAAACCATTTCCGCGCGGGCGGATGAGCGGCGCGTTTTGCGGATTGCGTTGCACGCCGGGTCAGCGCACCGACATGATGGTCGCCGTTCCTGGCGGCGCTCGCGATGGCATTCCCGGATTCCTCCCCTCTTTCAGCCTGGCTTGAACTGCCGGGCGGACGCACGTTCCAGCTCGGCGCCGCCTGCGGCATCGGCCGGCACGTCGACAACGACATCGTGCTCGACCAGCCCGCGCTTTCGCGCCACCACGCGAAAATCGCGCTCGAAGCCGACGGCTACACGCTGAGCGATTTGCGCAGCCGCAACGGCTCGTACGTCAACGGCCTGGCGGTCACCCGCCCGGTCAAGCTCCGCGACGGCGACGAGATCCGGCTGGGCGACGCGACGCTCCGTTTTCGCTGTCCCAGCATGGCGGAACCCCGGGCCGCCGCCGTCGATCTCGCAGCCACCCAGCGGATCGATCAACTACGCGAACGCCGCTGCTGGCTGATGCTGGTCGACATTGCCGGCTCCGCGACCTTGAACCAGGCAGTCGGCAGCGCCGCGGCTCACCGGCAAATCCAGGATTGGATGGCGGCATTGCAGCCGTTGATCGAGGCGAACCAGGGACGGATCAACGGTTATCTCGGTGATGCGATCTACGCGCACTGGCTTGCCGAATCGACTCCGCCGGCGGCGGTGATTGCGGCGTTGCGGACCATCGAGGCGTGGCGACCGGCGAGCCCGCTCGCCTTCCGCACCGTCATCCACTTCGGCTCGGCGCTCTTCACGCACAGCGATTTCGGCCAGGAATTGACCGGCCACGACGTGAACTTCCTCTTCCGCAGCGAGAAGGTGGCGAAGAAGCTCGGCGTGAATGCGATGTTGACCGAGGCGGCCGCCGGTTCGCTCGGCCTCCGCGAGGCCCTGCCGGTGGCGGGCAAGTCGATGATCGAGGGGCTGACGGGGACGTTCACGTTTTACGGACTGCCCGCGGAATTTGCCGGCGCCCGACAGGGTTAAGTCGCTGCGCGACCGCTGGGTAGTTTCGCGAACGCCGCGACTCTTGCGCTTGCGCGCGCGCCGCTCCTGAATTGGCGCCGTGGCCGACGCCCCGAATCTCGACCAAACGACAGCGCTGCCGCAGACCGGAACCGGCGTCTTCGCCCGCTACCGGCTCAAAGCGGAAATCGGCCGCGGCGGAATGGGCGTCGTCTGGCGCGCCGAGGACACCAAGCTGCAGCGCGACGTCGCGCTCAAGTTCCTGCCCGAGCTCGTCGTGCGCAACCGCGAGGCGATGGCGGACCTCGCGGCGGAAACGCGACGCTGCCTCGCCCTCACGCACCCGCACATCGTCCGCGTCTACGATCTGGTAGAGGAAGGTTCGCGCGCGGCGATCAGCATGGAGTTCATCGACGGGCCGTCGCTCGCCGAGCGCAAGCTGCAGCAGCCCGACCGCTGCTTCACGGTCGACGCCCTCCGCTCGTGGCTCGCGCAGCTCTGCGCCGCGCTCGACTACGCGCACAGCAAGGTGCGCGTCGTGCACCGCGACCTGAAGCCGCTCAACCTGCTGGTCAACTCCGACGGCGACCTCAAAGTCGTCGACTTCGGCATCGCCCGCAGCCTGCTGGCCGGCAACACCCGCGCGCTGGCCGACACCACCGGCGCGTCCGTCTCGCTTGGATACGCCGGTCCCCAGCAGGTGATGGGCGAACCAGCGGCGGTGTCGGACGACATTTATTCGCTGGGCGCGACCCTGTACGAACTGCTCACCAGCAAGCCCCCGTTCTACGAGGGCGACATCATTGCGCAGCTGCGCGAAATGGTCCCGCCCCCGATGGCGGCGCGCCGGGCGGCCCTGGGGCTCCGGCGGGCCGACCCGATTCCGCCGGAGTGGGAAAAGACGGTGGCGGCGTGCCTCGCGAAGCGGGCGGAGGATCGGCCGCGCTCCGCCGGCGAAGTGGCCGCGCGGCTCGGATTGCCGATGGCCGGCGACGCGACCGCGAAACTCACGCCCGCACGGCGAACGGCGCGCCGTCCGCTGCTGACAGGCGGGCTCGCGGTGCTGGTTCTGGCCGGCGCCGCCAGCGTCATGTGGCAGCGGTCGGGATCGGAGCAGCCGATGCCCGCGGCGCCGGTCACGGATGGCACGATTCCCGCGGAGCCCGTGGCGCCGCGGGGGCCCCAGTTCGTACTCAACATCACTCCGCCCAACGCCGGCGCGCGCGTGTGGCTGGGGCCCGAACACGATCGCGCCGTGCCCGACACCGGCCAGCTCAGCCTCACGGTGCCGGCGGGTGGACACGAACTCGTGGTGCAGGCGTCCGGTTATCACACGCATCGCGATCGCGTGACGATGACGAGCACGGGCGGCAGCGTGGCGATCACGCTCAAGCCGGTATTCGCGCCCGTGGTGTTCGCCGGCCGGCCCGGCACGGTGGTGACCGCCATCGATGCGCGCGGCCGGGAGATCAAGGTCGGCACCATTCCGGCGACCGGCCCGCTGCGCGTTGATCAGGCGCTCACGATCGGCAGGTATCGCTTTCGCTACAGTCATCCCGACTCCGCCGACTACGAGGTTGCCGAGACGACGCTGACCGCGGGGCCGCGTCCGAATCGCATCACCGCCGTGCAGATCTCGCGGCCCGCGGAGTTGCAGGTGTTCTCCGTGCCCGATGGCGCAGACGTGCTGATCGACGGCACGAAGGTTGGCACGACGCCGGGTACGTTTGCGGCGCCGAGCCAGAAGATGGTGACGGTCGAAGTCGCGCTGCGCGGTTATCGCCGCGACAAACGCACGTTCACGCTCAAGCCGGGCGAAACGCGGACGATCGACTCCGGTTCGATGGTGGCGGAGAGCGGTGCGATCAGCCTGCGGCTGGGCGATCAGGAGTTTCGGATGCCCCGCGCGACGGTGCGCGTCGACGGCACGCCGATGCAGGCGAAGGACGGGCAGCTCAAGGGGCTCGAGATCGGCAACCACGAACTCGAGGTGCTCCATCCGGATTACCAGCCGTGGAAACAGACGGTCGACGTGCGCGACCGCCTGGTTACGCCGATCGCGGTCAAGCTCGTGCCGAAGGACGGGGAACTCGCTTTCGCCGTCACCGGCCCGTCGGCCTACACCGTCACCGTCAACGGCAAGCCCGCGACGCTGCGGAACGGCGCAGCGGGCATTCCGTCGGGCGAGAACGTCGCGATCGAGATTTCGGCGCGCGGTTACAAGACCGAGCGGCGCCAGGTGAAACTCGCGCCGCGCGCGAAGCAGACGCTGACGATCGCGATGGAAAAAATCGCCTACCCCGAGCTGCGCGCACCGTGGACCATTCCCGACCTGGGGCTCACGCTGCTGCCGGTCGCGGCCGGGACGTTTGTCATGGGCAGCACCGAACGCAGCGGCGAGCCGCACGAGCGACCGCAAACCCAAGTTACCCTGACCAAACCGTACTGGCTGGGCAGGACTGAAGTGACGCAACGGGAATGGAGCGCCGTCATGGGCAGCAATCCGTCGCGGTTCAAGGGTGACGCGCTGCCCGTGGAAAGCGTTTCGTGGACCGAGGCGATGGAGTTTTGCCGGAAGCTGACCGAGCGCGAACGCGCGGCCGATCGGCTGCCGGCGGGTTATGTTTACACGCTGCCGACGGAAGCACAGTGGGAATACGCGTGCCGCGCCGGCGCAACCGCGGATCACGCGGCCAACACGGTCGAGGCGGCGTGGCACGGCACGAACAGCGGCGAGACAACGCATCCGGTGGGGAAGCTGCCGCCGAACGCGTGGGGGTTTTGCGACATGCAGGGCAACGTGTGGGAGTGGTGCAGCGATTGGTACGGCAACAAGCTGAAGGGCGGAGCGGTCACCGACCCGAAAGGCAATGCGAACGGCACGCTGCGCGTGCGCCGAGGCGGCAGCTATGTCATCAAGCCGGAGCTGATGCGTTTCGCGATGCGCGGAACCGGCGAGCCGGACGCACGCACCTACAACATCGGTTTTCGCGTCGCGCTGGTGCCAGGCTCGTAATTCCGCGGGGCGAAACAAAGTGGCCGGCGACCCGTGAACCTCGACGGGCGCTCGCGACGAAGCCGCCGCACTCCATCGTCAATAACGCGCACGTGCAAAACAACGGCGGGAGTCCGAAAATTTTTGTCGCCGCGGTGCCGCAGAGCTGTTGATTTCGCCGGCCCAGCTTGCCGTGAACCCCGAAACTTCCGCTCTCGCTGTTATTGATGGATCGCTGTGCCAATTGACGCGCGAAGGCGCGCGCGCCACGGGTCACGCGCCGCTGGCGACGGCGGTCGTCGAGTTTCGCGCCGGCACGCTGCGTTACTACGTGCGCGAGCATCCCTTCGGGCTGCTGCCGGGGCTGCCCAACCTTTACTGCCTCGACGGCGCATTCCGGCTGCAATGGATGGCCGAGTGGCCCGACCCGGCCGACTCCTGCGCGACCATCGTCGGCGAAGAAGGCGGCACGCTCGTCGCGATGTCCGCCAGCGGTGTGACGGTGCGGCTCGATGCCAACACCGGCCGGCTGCTCGGCGTCGAGCAACCGATGGCCGCGGCGATCTGAGTGCGGCCGCGGCGCGCGTCGTAATTGATCGGCACATACACGGTCATCTGGGCGCCGACCTCCTTCTGCTGGTCGAGCGCGTAGAAGGTGGGCGGCATTCCCGGCAGCGGAATGGTGCAGGTTCGGCCGGGCCCGGCCGCGGCAGTGGAGTCGGGGGGCCGGCAAATTCATCAGGTGGCGGCTCCAACCTTCCTTCGTTGTTTCAGAGGAGGTGTAACGTATTGCGTTACGCTGCAGATCAGTCGATTTTTGGGGAGGCGCGCTGAACGAAGTGATGCCAGCCGACGCGCGGCGAGGCCAGCGCGACTGCAAATCGCCCCCGCGCCCGCGAGCATCGATTCCAATCTCGCCGCGGTGCACGAGCGACAGTCGGCGGTGCGCCCGTGGTTCGCCAGTCAGATGCAAGACCGGTACGTAATGCCACGACAGGTACACTTTCCCGTCGACACGCCACCCGGCGCCGCGCCACAACACGGCTTTGCCGGCGGCCCATGACTGACCCTGCAGTATTATTGATCGAAGATAACCCGGAGGATGCTTTCCTTTTCCGCCGCGCGTTTCTCTCGATCATGCCGCTGGCTTCCGTCGCCGCCGTGGCCGATGTGCGCGCCGCAGAACGCTATTTGTTGGAAGGTCGCGACGACCCGGAGTTTCGTCCCTCCGCAATCTTCGTCGACCTGCGACTCCCGGGCCTGGACGGCGGCGAGTTGCTCAACTGGATCGATCAGCAGCCCCACCTCGCCAACGCCAATGTCTATGTGCTTTCGGGAAGCGTCGGCACCGTCGGGTCGATGAAGTCCGAGATGGGCCGGGTGGTCACGCTCCTCCCGAAGCCCGTGAACGGCTTCACGCTGGCCGCCGCATTGCCGCCCCGCGCGTGAACAGGCGGACTGCGGCGCCTACGCCGGGCAGCGTGCCGGCGCAAGGTTCAGCAATCCTGCAGCCGGCGGATCTCCGCGCGGACGCGAAAGCGGTTCTGCTGCAAGATCGCGATCGAAGTCCGATTCAGGTTGAGCAGTTGTTCTGCGCCTTCGGTCGGGGGCAGTGCCCCGATATCGATCTCGATTTCCAGCAGCCGTGCCAATAGCCCCTCGAGGAGTTGAAGTCGCTTTTCCAGAACATCGGTTCTCGCCATGACTTTGTACGGTCGTACGCCGCCGCCGGCTGTGTCGCGCGGACTCTAGGCTCGAAGCGCGGATCGCGCTCCACGCAAATTGGCGCATGCTGCGCATGCATTGGTCGCAGATCCACGGAGCGCCGGGCTCCGCGCGGCCGGCCCGATACGTGGGAATACGGGCGGGGAGCGCCTCGCGCCCGCGCGTTGACCGGGCGGCGGGAAGCGCGCCGGCGCGATGGCAAGCCCGGCGCGATTGCCGCTGCCGGCGGCGCGCATAAGTGGTAGGGTACGGCCCTGTTTCATGGCGACCGTGCTCATCATCGACGATAACGACGCGTTTCGCACCGCGGCCGCGCTCGCACTCCGGAAGGCGGGCTACACGGTGCACGAGGCGGGCGATGGCACGCAGGGCCTGGCGAAGATCGCCGAGACGCCCGTCGATGTCGTCGTGACCGATATTGTCATGCCGAACACGGATGGCGTGCAGGCGATCACGGCCATCCGGCAACGCTTTCCCGACATGCCGATCCTGGCGATTTCGGGCGGCGATCCCCACTCGGCCGGCTATCTCAAGATCGCCCAGATGATCGGCGCGACGCGCGTGCTGCAGAAACCATTTGTGCCGGCGGTATTCATGCGGACGGTCGCCGCCCTCGTCGCGACCCGGGCGCGACCATCGTCGCCGGAATCGCCCGACGCGCAGCGGTGACACCGGGAAAGCGCGGGTGCCCGATCGACTCATTCCGGCGCGCGCCACGGCGAGTCCCGCCGTCACCCCGCGAGCGCGGCCCCCTCTCGGGAAAACTCCTATGCAAGGCTCAGGGAGTTTCCCCGCGACGGCGATTGACGACCGGACGCGGCGGCGCCGAGATCATCGCAGCTCTGTGGTTGCGAAAAGGTTCCTTTGCTGGAGGGGACCGAAAGGTAGCGACCCAGGGCTTTTTTGTGCCCTCGCGCCGGAGGCGGGGAGGGAAGCGTGCGCCTCAAGCGGACAGGGCATGCCGTCCCGCGAGCCCAAACGGCGGCACCGGTCGGTCCGAATTCGTATCCTCTCCTATGTTACAGGTGGCGTCGCTGGGGGCGCGGGTGTTTTGCCAGCAGTTGACCGCGTGCTGCCGAAACACACACGCCCCGCAGAATGCCTCGATCTCCTCGTGCGCGAGATGGCGGATGGCAAAAACGACCTTTCCGACCTCGGCGGCGTTGCGCTCCTCGCGCGGCAGCGCGGCCTGCGCGTAGATGAACCCCTCCGTGATCGCCTGTTCGGCGGCGACAAAATAGGCGCGGTAAGGGCTGCGACCGCAATCGCAAGCGGGCAGCCGTGGTCCCCCGGCCGCCGGCGGCGCAAAGTCCGCGGGCAAGCACGCCAGGAAGTCCATCAGCTCGCGCAGCGTTACCGGCAACAGTCGCACCATGATATCGGGACTCGCCAGCGGCGTGGAGGGCGGCTCGAGCCGCAGCAGTTCCGCCCAACGGCGCTGCATCGCGGGAAACTGCGCTTCGAAGCAGGCAAGAACGCGCGGTGTCATGGCGCGACGATAAGTCCACTCGCCGCGCGCCGACCGTGCATGTATTGGTTTTCTAAATGCATCGGTTGCCCGCCCAATCAGGCGGGGGCCGCCCGAGCTGGTCCGTGTCATCGAGCGGAGATGGGACCGCGGGATTGAGCCAGCGGAACCATTCCGATGGAAAGCCCGGAAGCGGGCAGCCTGGCTCAAACCTTGTGCGGTTCCGGCACGACGCCGTTGAGGCACACGACGCCGGACCGCGCGGGCACGAGGCTGAATTTCGGGAGGACGACGATCCCGCCCGGGGAAACGAAGAAGCGCCTCCGATCCTCCGCCGCATCGTAGCCGATCACGATGTCGGGCGGAATGACGACGCCTTTGTCGATGATCGCGCGGCGAATCCGGCAGCGCTGGCCGATGTGCACGTCGGCCATCAGGACCGATTCGGTGACCTCGGCCCAGCTGTCGACGAACACTTTTGCGGACAGCACGCAGCGCCGCACGACGCCACCGCTGACGATCGCGCCCGAGGCCACCATGGAATCCAATGCCTTGCCGCAGCGCCCGTGCGGCACGTCGTCCGCGAACACGAATTTCGCCGGCGGATTCGGCGGTTGATACGCGCGCAGCGGCCAGTCGCTGTCGTACAGGTTGAACACCGGATCGACGCCGACCAGATCCATGTTCGCCTCCCAGAACGCGTCCACCGTCCCGACATCGCGCCAGTAGACGGAGAGTTTCTTGTTCTCATCGACGAAATTGTAACCCATCACGCGATGCGCGCGAATGAGCTTCGGCAGCACGTTCTTGCCGAAATCGAGGTCACCCGTCGCAATCGCCTCGGTCGTGAGCGTATCGAGCAGCAGCTCGCGATCGAAAAGGTAAACGCCCATCGAAACGAGCGATTTCCCCGGATCGCGCGGCGCGGGCCTGGGCTGCGCGGGTTTTTCCTCGAACCCGATGATCCGGCCGGTGGCATCTTCCTCGATGACGCCGAACTCGCTCGCGTGGGCGCGATCCACCTCGATCACCGCCACGGTCGCCACGGCGTGCTGCGCCCGGTGAAAAGCGACCATCTTCGAGTAATCCATCTTGTAGATGTGATCGCCGGAGACGATCAGCACCTCCGCTGCGTCCGCGTGGATGAGCCGCAGGTTCTGGAAGACCGCGTCGGCCGTGCCCTTGAACATATCCCCCTCCCCGCTGAACGCGGGGTAGATGGGCACGATATATTCGCCGAGTTCGGGTCGATACACGTTCCATGCCAGCTGCAAATGCCGGTTGAGCGAGGTCGATTTCGTCTGCAGCAAGACGCCCACGCGGCGCATGCCGGAATTCACGCAGTTCGACAGGGTGAAATCGATCAACCGGTAGCTCCCGCCAAATGGCACCGCCGGCTTGGCGCGATACAACGTCAGCGGAAACAGCCGTCGGCCTTCGCCGCCAGCGAGCAACAAGGTGAATACGCGTTTCATCACGCGGCAGCGAACCACTCCTAATCCAAGCCACCCTCGCAGCACAAGACCCGACGTGCGCGCCGGCGGCCGGGTGCATCGCGGTTTCCTGCAACCAACTGGCCGCCGACTATTCCGCCGGCGGCCGAGGTCAAACCTCGGCGGTCACGCGGCGCGCCCGGCCGTTGGCTCCGGCGGCGAAACGATGCCGGCACTGGTCGGCCTTGCCGCGGTGCACGCAGGCGCCGCAAAAGGTTTCAATTTCAGCGCGAGCGAGCCGGCGAATGGCATAGATGACCTCCGCCATGTCGGATGGACGCCGCTCGCTGGGAGGCAGCGAGGCTTCGACATAGACGAAGCCCTCGGTGACCGCCTGCTCGCCGGCGATAAAGTACGTGCGATACGGGTTGTGCCCGCAATCGCAGGTCGGCAGCCACAGCCGGGCTTCGCTCACGCTCAGCGGGCGTCGCGGTGTCTTCAAGAGTAACTTGAAGACGCGTTCGAGACTATCGGGGACGAGTTGCGCCATCGCCTCGGGGCAGCCAAGCGGGGTGGCGGCAGGCTCCACTTGCAGGAGTTCCTCCCACCGGCGGCGCATCTCGGGCATACGTTCCTTGAAGGACGTCAGGGTAGCCGAAAGCATGCCGCAGGATAGCGATCGCCGTTGCGACGGGCCATGCAGCGATTGGCTTTTCCACCGCAACGGTTGTTGCGCGTTTTGTTCTTGCATTGGAACCCGCAAGCTCGGGGCGCCCATGATCGCGTTCTCATATGCTTTCTCCGACGCGAGGACGCGCCGGCTCCCCGCCGCGGATCCTGCCCTGAACGGGAGCCGGACCGTTCACGGCCGGCCGGCGTCCGGCGAAAGCCTTGTGCCGGGCCGTCGCTTGTGGTGGTGTGCCGCCGACTCGAAGCAGATGAACTTACCCTTGAGCCGGAACGTTGCAGTTGAGCCTCGATTCACAACCGAAGTGTCGCGGACTGAACGGTGGACGGCGACCTCCCGTCTTCGCCCTGCGGGCTTCGACGCGGTGGATTATGCCCGGCGCGCCGAAGGCTCGGCGAAGGCGGCCGGGCGCCGTCTGACCAGATACGTGGGAAGAACGCGCCCGGAGGTCGCGTTCCACCTCGATCCGATTGCATGCTTCCGGCTGAGAGCGGCCCACTGGCGCGCGACGTGGTGTCGCGTCACACTTTTCCTCACCTGCGCCGCGGCAGCGCTCGGCGGGACGGAACCGGCGCGGGTTTTCCGGGCGGGCGCCGCCACGAGCAACATCACGCCGGACCTCGGCTTTCCGCTCGTCGGGGTCATCGCGCAGGGAGCGCCGGCGCGTCATGTGCACGACGATATCCATGTCCGGTGCCTGGTGCTCGACGATGGCACGACCCGCATCGCGTTCGCGGTGGTCGACACGCGGATGGTCTCGCGGGAGATCGCCGAGCGCGCGAAGGCGCTCGTCCACGCGGCCAATGGCTTTCCGACCAACTGTATCCTGATTTCAGCGACACACACCCACAGCACCCCGCCCGCCGTGCCCATCACCGGCGATGCGCGGGAAGCGGGGTATCACGACTTCGTCGGCCGGCGAATCGCCGACGGCATCTGCCGCGCGGTCAACAACCTGGCGCCCGCCCGCATCGGCTGGGGCGCCGGCCGCAAACCCGAGTTCGTCTTCAACCGCCGCTGGCTGCTGAAACCCGACGCGCGCGTGCCGAACCCCTTCGGCGAAACGAGCGACCGCGTGCAGATGAACCCGCCGCCCGGGAGCCCGATGGTGGCGGGACCGGCGGGGCCAGTCGACCCGCAGGTCTACGTGCTTTCCGTCCAACATGCCGACGGCCGGCCGCTCGCCCTGCTGGCGAACTACGGCTTGCACTACATCGGGGGCACCGGACCCGCGACCGTGAGCGCGGATTACTTCGGCGCGTTCGCCGATCGCATCCAGGCGCTGCTCGGCGCGGATCACCAGGATCCCGCGTTCGTCGGCATCATGTCCAATGGCACGAGCGGCGACGTCAACGGCATCGATTTTTCCCGCCCGACCGCGCCGGCGGCGCCCTACGTGCGAATCAGGGAGGTGGCGAACGGCGTCGCCGACGAAGTGTACCGCGTGTATCGCGGCATCCACTACCACGATTGGGTGCCGCTCGCCATGGCGGAGGTCGACTTGCCGCTGGGGGTGCGCCACCCGTCGCCCGCACGGTTGGCCTGGGCGCAAAAAACCTGGGCGGCGGTCGCCGACCAGAAGCGGCTGACGAATCGCCGCGATATCTACGCGCGCGAAACCATCGAAGTCGCCCGGTATCCGCTGACCTTGCCCATCAAACTCCAGGCGATTCGGATCGGCACGCTCGGCATCGCGGCCACGCCCTGCGAGATGTTCGCGGCGACCGGCCTGCAGATCAAGGAGCGCAGCCCATGGCGCGAGACCTTCACGATCGAGCTGGCGAACGGGCACGGTGGTTACCTGCCCACGCCGCGCGATCACGAACTGGGCGGCTATGAAACCTGGCTCGCGCGCTCGAGCTACCTCGAGGTCGACGCCTCGGAGAAAATCCGGGACGAGTTGCTGCGTTTGCTCGCGAAGGTCGCGACGGAGCCGAAGTGATTTCCGCCGGTTCGAATCACCGGCCGGACTGCTCGCGCCCGTCGCTGGCCGGCGGGTAGTTTGGCTTTGGCCGCGAGTGCGCCCCGGTACCGCAAGGTTACGCTGGCGCCCCCAGCCGAGGGCACTACCCGCCGACCAAGAAACGCGCAAGAGTTACCAAATTCCGCTGAGAATGCTGCTGGCGGAGGCGTAGCGTCGCGCTCGCCGCAGTAGTTCGCTGTCCGGCGGCTCCGGCAAAAAAGCGTGCGTTCGAGATCTGAAAACTCAGCACCCAACGAACGCAGGTATTGTGCCGGTCACTACAGCACATCATGAACACTCGCTCACGGCATGTCCCTCCTCCGTATCATCCGAGCGAAGCCGAGATTCGGGAAAAGGCGCTCGAGTTGTACATTCGCAGTGGCTGGATCCCGGGCCGCGACGTCGAAAACTGGCTGGAGGCGGAAGCCGATCTGATCGCGCAGCCGCCGCCACCGCCACCCTCGCCCCACGGCGAGCTGCGTTCGCACTCCCATCACGTCGGACCCAAGCCCGCGTGAGCCCGGAGCGGAGCCGGGCCGCCTTCGGTCCGGAGATTCGCCTTCCGCCCACCCTTTTCCAGCGCGCGGGCGCGCCGGCTCCCTCGCCCGTTTTTCAGAGCGGACGGGAACGCCAGCCACGTGCCGCGGGCGGACCGCCCGGGCCCGGCGGCTTGGACGTTTCCGCTTGGCCCCGCCGCGCATAACTGCGGAGCGTTCGCCAAAATGTGCGGAGCGATCGCACCGGCGCGGCCTAGAATCCGCGTTCACACCGGCCGCCATGGACGGTGCGGAAAGGAGCGATACACATGAATGGTGAACTCTCGCGTCGCAGGTTCCTGCAGCAAACCGCAACCGCGAGCGCCGGCACGGTCGCAGCCCGCTATGCGAAACTCGGCGCCATCCTCGGCGCGGGCACGGCGCCACAAATTGCCCGCGGCGCCGCCGTCAAACCGTCGGTCCTCGGTGGCACTCCGGTGCGCACCACATCGTTCCCCACCTGGCCGGTGTACGACCAGCGGGAAGAGACCGCGTTGCGCGGGGTGCTGCAAAGCGGCCAGTGGTTCCGCGGGGCCGGCCGCAAAGTCGGCGAGTTCGAGGAGGCCTACGCTAAACTCACCGGCGCCAAGCACTGCGTCGCCACCGCCAACGGCACCGGCGCGCTGTTCACCTCGCTCACGGCGCTCGACGTCGGCCCGGGCGACGAAGTCGTGCTCTCGCCCTACACGTTCATCGCGACGCTCAATGTCGTCATCCTCAATTACGCGCTGCCGGTTTTCGCCGATTCCGATCCGGCGAGCTTCGAGGTGGACGCGCGCAAGATCGAGCCCGCGCTGACCGAGCGCACGGCGGCGATCCTGCCGGTGCACCTCGGCGGCAATCCGGCCGATCTCGACACGATCATGGAGGTGTCGCGCCGTCGCCGGATCCCCGTGGTGGAGGATGCCTGCCAGGCCTGGCTCGCCGAGTGGCGCGGGCGCAAGGTCGGCACCTACGGTGCGGCCGGATGCTTCAGTTTCCAGGCGAGCAAGAACCTGAACGCCGGCGAAGGCGGGGCCGTGCTGACGAACGACCCGAACCTCGCCGAGGACATCTACGCCGCACACAACAACAACCGCGGCCGCCGGGTCACCGGCTACAATTTCAAGTACCGCGGCACGCGCGCGGCCAACCTGCGCATGACGGAGTGGCAGGGCGCCCTGCTGCTCGCGCAGATGACGCGACTCGAAAACCAGGCGCGCACCCGCGAGCAGAACGCGGAGTACCTCAGCGCGCAATTCCGGCAGATTCCCGGCCTCGCCCCGGCCAAAATGTACGCCGGCTGCACGCGCAACGCGTATCACCTCTACATGTTCCGGTTCCTGCCCGAGCAGTTCGGCGGCGGGCTCACGCGCGCCCAGTTCCTGAAGGCGATGTCGGCCGAAGGCATTCCGTGCATGGCGGGCTACACGCCGCTCAACCAGGAGCCGTTCATCAAGGAGGTGCTCGCGAGCAAGGCGTACAAGCGAATCTACCCGGCGAAACTCCTCGCGGAATGGGCGGAGCGCAACCGTTGCCCCGCGAACGACCAGCTTTGCGATCAGGCCGTGTGGTTCACCCAGCCGATGCTGCTCGGTCCGCGCAAGGACATGGAAGACATCGTGGCCGCGGTGACGAAGATCAAGGTGCACGCCGCCGAGCTCGCGAACAAGGCGTGACCGCGCGCGCCCTCCCCATGAAACCATCCCGCGGGCTGCGTTGGCTGCTGGCGGCCGGTGCGCTCGGCTGCGCGGCACTCGGCGCCGAAAGCGCGGACGTCACGCGATTGATCACGCTCGAGCCCGGGCATTTCCACGCGGCGCTGTTCCAGCGGGAAATGCTGCCGGGCGTCTCGCATCGCGTGCACGTCTATGCGCCGTATGGCCCGGATTTGCTCGCGCACCTGACGCGGGTCAGTGCGTTCAATCTCCGTCCGGAAAACCCCACCACGTGGGAACTCGAGGTGCATGCCACGCCGGATTTTTTCGCCCGGCTGCTCGCGGAACGCCCCGGCAACGTCGTCGTGCTTTCCGGCAGCAATGGCGGAAAAATTGCGCGGATGGAGGCATTGGTCGGCGCCGGCCTGCACGTCCTGGCCGACAAGCCGTGGGTCATCGAACCGGACGAGTTGCCGGCGCTCGAGCGGACGCTCGCGCTCGCGCGCGATCGTCGCGTGGTGGCGTACGACGCGATGACGCAGCGCTACGAAATCACGTGCCTCCTGCAAAAGGCGCTGGTCAACGACACGGCGGTCTTCGGCTCGATCCTGCCGGGCAGCGCCCGCGAACCCGCCGTCACGATGGAGAGCGTGCATTTCCTCAAGAAGGAAGTGGCCGGCGCGCCGCTGTTGAGGCCGGCGTGGTTCTTCGACCCCCGGCAACAAGGCGAGCCGCTGGCCGATGTGGGCACCCACCTCGTCGACCTCGTGCAATGGACACTGGCGCCGGAGCAACTGCTCGATCACCGGCGCGAGGTGCGCGTGCACGCGGCCACGCGCCGCGCCATCCGGTTGAGCCGCGAACAATTCAGGAGCGTGACCGGGGTCGCCGAGTTTCCCGCCTTCCTGCGCGCGCGCGTGCGCGACGGAGCCCTCGAGTACGTCGCCGAAAACACCGTCGGCTACACGCTGCGGAACGTGCACGTGGCCCTCGAGGCGCGTTGGGCATTCGAGGCGCCGGCCGGCGGCCGCGACACCGAGCGGGCGGTTTTTCGCGGCTCACGGGCGCGCGTCGAGGTCCGCCAGGATCGCGCCGAAAACTTCGTGCCCGAGGTGTACGTCATTCCCAACCGCGCGAGCGACCTCGCCGCCGTCGAGACGGCGGTGCGCCGGCGGCTGGCCGCGCTCGCCGGCACCTATTCCGGGATCGGGCTCGTCGCGGAAGGCGCTGCGTTCCGGCTCCAGATTCCGGCCAGTCACCGGGTCGGTCACGAAGCCCATTTCGCGCTGCTGGTCCGCCAGTTCCTCGCGTATCAGCGGCAGCCTGACAGTCTCCCGCCGTGGGAACTCACGTTCCTGCTGGCCAAATACCACGTGACCACCGAAGCCGTGCGGCTGGCCCGCCAGCCAATCGCGCGGTCAACCGCCATGTCGAAATAACCATGTCCGCCCTGCGCCTCATCTGCTCCCTCGGTCCGCTGTGCGCGGCCGGGGCGCTTCCGTCGATTCGGGCCGAAGACCCGTTCCAACCTCCGGCAAGACTCGTCGGCCGGACGTACAATTCCGGCTTTGCCGATGCCCACGACACGTACAACGGCATGGGCTGCGCGAGCAACGGCCGGATCTACTACGTGCTGAGCTCGGAACGATTCGATGTCGGCGCGCAGATGTTCTCCTTCGATCCGTCCACGCAGTCGATCCAGCGAATCGCCGATCTCACCGAGGCGTGCGGGGAAAAGGGCAAGCACACCATCGTGCAGGGGAAGAGCCACGTGAATTTCGTGGAGGCGGAGGCAAAGCTCTATTTCGCCACGCACATCGGCTACTACAGCATCATCGACGGCATGGAGAAGATGGGCCTTCCGCCCGCCGGCTGGACGCGCTATCCCGGCGGTCACCTGCTCGCCTACGATTACATCTCGGGCGATTTCGCCGATCTGGGCCTCGCGCCGGAAGGCGAAGGCATCCTCAGCATGAACATGGACACGCGGCGCGGCCGAATCTTCGGCCTGACCTGGCCGAGCGGCCATTTCTTCCGCTACGATCTCGCGCGATCGGACTGGAAAAACTTCGGCCGGTTCGCCGAGCTCGGCGAGGCGGGCCAGGGCGCCAAGTACCGCACGCTCTGCCGCTCGATCGCGGTGAACCTCGCCGACGGCTCGGCGTGGTTCAGCGTCGCGAACGGCGACCTGTATCGATATGATCGTGACGCCGATCAGGTCGCGCTCGTCCGCGGCGAAGACCTGCGCAAGGACTATCTCGGCCTCTACGATCCGACTTCGCCGGGCCACATGGGGTACAACTGGCGGCAGACGTTCTATCGCGAGGCGGACCGGATGATCTATGGCGTGCACGGCAACTCGGGTTATCTCTTCCGGCTCGATCCCGCGCGCCCCCGGCTCGAAGTCCTCGAGCGGCTGACCTCGCAAGTGTCGAAGCGGAGCGGGATGTACGATCAATTCAGCTACGGCTACCTCGGGTTCGCCCCGGGTCCCGACGGCCGGAAGATATTCTATCTCACGGGCGGGCCGATCTACCAGGATGGCCGGCGCGTGGCGGGGAAGAACAGCACCGCGATGGGCGAAGCCAAGGGGCTCGAGAACCTGCACCTGATCACCTACGACATCCCGACCAACACGTATCGCGATCACGGTGCGATTTTCTACGAGAACGGCCAGCGCCCGCTCTACGTGAACTCGATCGCGGTCGGCCTCGACGAGACGGTGTACTTCCTCGCGCGAATCACCGAAGGCGGGCGGACGCGGACGGACCTGGTGAGCGTGCGCGCGAACTGAGCCGGCGCGCAACACGTCGCGCTACGGAGAGGCGTTTCGCCGAGCCCGGCCCGCGTGGCCGCTCGCGAACAATTAATGCGCACAATTCGTGCGCACGAATCGCCAACGCGCGCGAAGTGCCGCGCACTTTCCTGGACTAGCGTGCGCACGCCATGAAAAGCGCTGCGTCCACGTCGGTCAGCACCACGCCTCACCGCTCACCCGAGCTGGGTCGTCAAGATGAGGCGGCGCTGCTCGACCTGCTCCAGGAGCTCGAGCAACGCCACGGGTTCGTCCCGCGTGAATTTTCCGACGAGGTCTCGCGCCTGGTCGAAGTGCGACTCGATCGGCTGCGGCGGATTCAGACCAAACTCGACTCGACGACGCGCCGCGACGTGCAGCAGCACGTCGCGCACTGGCGCAACGAGGAGGGCAACCTGATCATGATCCTCCATGCGATTCAAAACCAGCACGGCTACGTGCCGCGCGAGGTGGCGATGGAGCTCTCGCGCGAGCTCGGCGTGAAACTGGCGCGGATCTACGAAGTCATCACGTTTTACCACTACTTCAAGCTGCAGCCGCCGGGGGCGCACAGCATCACGGTCTGCAACGGCACGGCCTGTTACCTCAAGGGCTCGACCGAACTGCTCCAGGAATGCCGCACGCGCCTGGGGATCGCCGAAGGCCAGACCACCGCCGACCGCCAGTTTCGGTTCGAAGTCGTGCGGTGCATCGGCTGCTGCGGCATGGCCCCCGCGATGGTCATCGACGGCAAGACCTGCGGCCACGTGAAGCCGGCGGATGTCGCCGGCCATATCGCCGCGGTCGGCCAGCCAAAAGGAGCGGCGGCGTGAAAAAGCTGACCCGCGAGGATCTCGAACAACTGGCGGCGAATCCCGCAAGCGATCCACCGGAGTGGGTTCGCGTGCAACTCGACACCGGCGGAATCGCCGCCGGCGCCGAAGCCGCCCTCGCCGCGCTCGCCGCCGCCCGCGAAAAGAGCCCGCGCTCGTTCGCGCTGCTGCGGGCCGGCTCGACCGGTTTCTCGTTCGCCGACCCGGTGGTGGAAGTGAGCGCCGGCGGCCTGCCGCGCGTTTACTATGGCCGCGTCACGACCGAGGTCGCCGCCGCCATCGTCGAGCGGCACATCGACGGCCACCAGCTGCTCGACGACCACATCGTGGCCACGCGGCGGCGCGGGGTCGCGATCGGTTCGCCGGTCACGCATATCCTCGTCCGCGATACGGGGCCGGACGCCGCCGATCAGACGGAGTTCTTCCAGTTTTCCTTCAACGAGGAACTGAAGCGACGCGGACTCGCCGATCGCGTGCAGGTCGTGCGCGCGCTCGACCTCGGCGTGTATGGCCGTGGCACCGCCGTGCAGCTGCTGCCGTCGGCGGTGACCTATGTGAACCTGCTCGCACCCGATGTGGCGCGCATCGTCGCCGAGTCGGTCGAATGCGGTCGCGTCCTCGACGACCGGCTGTGGAAAGTCCCCGACAAGCAGGTGCGCATCGTCCTGCGCCATTGCGGGTCCCTCGACCCCGATCGGATCGAAGACTACCTGACGCTCGGCCGCGGCTACCAGGGCCTGAAGCGCGCGTTGTTTGAACTGACGCCCGAGAAAGTCATTGCCGAGATGAAGACCAGCGGGCTGCGGGGCCGGGGCGGCGCGGGTTTTCCGACGTGGATGAAATGGCAGCTGACGCGCGGCCAGGCCGCCGCCCAGCGCTATGTGATCTGCAACGGCGACGAGGGCGATCCCGGCGCGTTCATGGATCGCAGCGTGCTCGAAAGCGATCCGCACGCCGTGCTCGAAGGCATGATGATTGCCGCGTTCGCCCTGGGCGCGAGCAAGGGCTATTTCTACATTCGCGCCGAGTACCCGAAGGCGGTCGAACGGATCGAGCGCGCGATCGAGCAGGCGCGGGCCTGCGGGCTGCTCGGCCCGAACATCCTCGGCAGCGCCTTCTCCTTCGAGGCCAAGGTCCGGCTCGGCGCGGGCGCATTCGTCTGCGGCGAGGAGACCGCCCTCATCGCCTCGATCGAGGGACGCCGCGGCAGCCCAAGCCCGCGGCCACCCTACCCTTCGGTGCGCGGATTGTGGGGCATGCCGACCGCCATCAACAATGTCGAGACGCTCGCGTGCGTGCCGGCGATCCTCACCGAAGGCGGTGCGTGGTTCGCGAACTTCGGGACGGAAACCTCGAAGGGCACGAAGGTGTTCGCCGTCACCGGCAAGGTGCGCAACGCGCAGCTGGTCGAGGTGCCGATGGGCACCACCCTGCGGGAGATCATCCATGAGATCTGCGGCGGCGTCTTCCAGGGCCGCCCGCTGAAGGCGGTGCAAACCGGCGGCCCGTCGGGTGGGGTCATCCCCATCCAGCATCTGGATACGCCGGTCAGCTACGAGACGCTGCAGCAGCTCGGCTCGATCATGGGCTCGGGCGGGATGCTCGTGATGGACCAGACCGACTCGATGGTGGAAGTCGCCAAGTTTTACCTGAAGTTCTGTGTCGACGAGTCGTGCGGCAAATGCGCGCCGTGCCGGATCGGCGGCTACCAGCTGCTGCAAATCCTCGAACGCATCTCGCGCGGCCGCGGCGCCGCCGACGATCTCCTCCAGATTCGGCGCATCTGCCTCGCCATGCAGCGCGCCTCGCTCTGCGGGCTCGGTCAGACCGCGGCGAATCCGGTCCTGTCCACCCTGCGGTATTTCGGCGACGAATATCAGGCCTTCATCACCGGCGGCGTGGCGTACGCCCGGAAAATCACCGGGACGGCCACGCCTGCCGCCACCCGGGCACCCGCGCTCGCCGGCCCGGGGAATGGAGGGCGCGCCTCATGATCACTGCCCACATCAATCAAATCGAGGTGCAGGTGCCCGAAGGCACCTCGATCCTCGAGGCCGCGCGGCACGTGCAGGTGAAGATTCCCACGTTGTGCAAACACAACGATCTCCTCGCGACCGCCGCCTGCGGCATCTGCATCGTCCGGAACAAGGGCGGCAACCGGCTGATCCGCGCCTGCTGCACGCCGCTGGAGCAAGGCATGGAAATCACGACGCACGATCGCGAGATCGTCGACGTCCGCCGGGCGACGCTCGAGCTCATCCTCTCCAACCATCCGCAGGGCTGCCTCACCTGCGGTCGCAACGGCGAATGCGAACTGCAGGCGCTGGCGGCCGACTTCAACATTCCGCAGGAGTCGATCAAACGCTACGTCAAGGACGTGCCGCGCGACTGTTCGACCGGCTCGATCATCCTGGACTTCCAGAAATGCATCAAATGCGGCCGGTGCATCCACGTCTGCCAGGAAGTGCAGAATGTCTGGGCACTCTCGTTCCTCGATCGCGGCATCAACACGCGGATGGCCCCGGCGGGTGACATCACGCTCGCCGAGTCGCCGTGCGTGAAATGCGGCCAGTGCTCCGCCCACTGCCCCACCGGAGCGATCGTCGAGAACGACGAAACGCCGCTCGTGTGGGAGGCGCTGCACGACCCCGCGAAGATCTGCGTGGTGCAGATCGCGCCGTCGGTGCGCGTCACGGTCGGCGAGGCCTTCGGGCTGCCGCCCGGCACCAACCTCACGAAAAAACTCTACGCCGGCCTGCGCCGGCTCGGCTTCCAGGCCGTGTTCGACACGAATTTCTCGGCGGACGTCACCATCGTGGAGGAGGCGAGCGAGTTCATCGAGCGCTTCGTCCACAAACGCGGGCCGCTGCCGTTGATCACCTCGTGCTGCCCGTCGTGGACCGACTTCATGGAGAAGAGCCACTACGATTTCATCGACAACTTCTCCACCACCAAGTCGCCGCAGCAAATCCTCGGCGTGCTGGCGAAGACGTACTACGCGAAGAAACTGGGGCTCGATCCGGCGAAAATCTTCGTCGTTTCGATCATGCCGTGCACTGCGAAAAAATACGAGTTGTCGCGCACCGACGAGATGTTCGCGTCGGGCTTCAAGGACGTCGACGTGGCGCTGACCACGCGGGAACTGGCACGGATGCTCAAGCAATCCGGCATCGAGTTTCTCGCGCTGGAGGATGGGCGGCCCGACTCGCTCCTCGGCGATTACAGCGGGGCCGGCACGATCTTCGGCGCGACCGGCGGCGTGATGGAGGCGGCGCTGCGCACCGCGCATTTCTACGCCACCGGCCAGCCGCTCGAAAAAATCGAGCTCGAAGCGGTCCGCGGACTGCAGGGCGTGAAGGAAGCGACCGTGCAGGTCGCGGGCACGCCCGTGCGCGTCGCCGTTGCGCACGGTCTGGCCAACGTCGAATACGTGCTCGATCGCGTGCGGGCCGCCCGCAAGTCCGGCACCGAGTCGCCCTACCACTTCATCGAGGTGATGGCCTGCCCGGGCGGTTGCATCGGCGGCGGCGGGCAGCCGTACGGCGTCGATAACAATCGCCGGAGACTCCGCATTGCCGGGTTGTATCAGGACGATCGTGACGCCGCCATCCGCTGCTCGCACGAGAACGCCGAAGTGGTCCGGCTTTATGAGGATTTCCTTGGCCAACCGCTCGGGCCCCGCGCGCACGAACTGCTGCACACCCGCTACACCGCGCGGCCGCTCTACAAGCGCTAGCACGGTCGCCGCGCCCACCGCGGCCGGAACCGCCCCGCGGTCTTTTCACGTATTACGTGAGGCGCTTTCAAAACCTCCGGGAGCGAACGCACGTCTTGGGTGGCGCGGTCAACCTGACCGCGCGCGCTCACCGGGAAAGCTCGAGCACGGTCAGGTTGACCGTGCTACGGCGGCGTTCCGCCAGCGAGGTTTTGAAATGAGCTCACGTGAAAAAACTTCCGGGCGCGGGGCGCGCGAAAATTTCCCGGCGCATCGCGTGATGTTAACGGCGCTGCTCCTCCTCGCCGCGGGACCGGCCGCGCGCGCGGACGAAATCGAGCAGCTCGCGCCCTGGGTCGTGGCGGAATCGCGGCTGCGCCCGAGCACGGATCCGGTTCGCGCGAGCGCGATCCTGCCCCGGGAGGAGTGGGCGGGCCGCGCGATCGCCACCCTGCCCGATGCCTTTCGCCGCGTTCCAGGGGCAATCCTGCAGGAAAGCTTCGGCGGCTTCGAGCCGCCCCGAATCTCCATCCGCGGTTCCGGCCTGCAGAGCGCACCGTCGAACCGTGGCGTCAAGCTGCTGCTGAACCAGCTTCCGCTGGGCCTCGCCGACGGTTCGTTCAACAGCGCGCTGCTCGATCCCTTGCTGAGCGATCACCTCGAGGTGCAGCGCGGGCTCGACGGCTGGCGCGCCGCCCCCGCCGTGGCCGGCGGCGCACTGGATTTTCGGCGCACCCTGCCAGCCGCGAACGCGGCGGCGCTCCGCCTCGAGGCCGGCTCGTTCGGTGCGATGCGGGGCCACGCCACCGGCGGCCTCGCGCGCGGCGCCGCGCGCGCGAGTGGGTCGCTGTCCTGGGCCGAGCAGGACGGCTACCGCGAACATTCCGCGCAGGCGCGCCAGGCGGTGCTCGGTCGGTTCGAGCGCCGCCTCACCGAGGATACGCTGGCCGCCGTCGAGTTCTATGATGCGCGGGTGCGCTACGAGGTGCCCGGTGGACTGACACTGGCGGCGGCGCGAGCGACGCCCCGCAGCGTTTCGGCCGACGTCCAGCGCGATCGGCCGGCGCGAGTCGCGGACGTTGCGCGGGTGGCCGGTTCGCTTCGCCATGCGAACGCGGAATGGGATTTCGAGGCGGGTGCGGCGTTCGCGGAGACCAACGACGACTTTCGCCAACTCGCAGCGAACGGTGTGACGCGTTCGCGCAGCGATGACGCCCACGTCCGCGCCAGCGCGGCGCGCCGATTCACGACCGGCCGGACGCCGCACCAATTCCGCGCGACGGCCACCGCGGACCGCGGCTGGCGCGATCAGCAACGTTACGTCAACGCCGCCGGCCAGACCGGCGCGCGGTTTGCCCACGACGCCCTGGAGCCAACGACCACCGTCATGCAGTGCGAGGACACCTTTGGCTTCGCGAAGAATTTCGCTGGCTCAGTGGGCGTGGCGCGAGTCGATGCGCGTCGCACGATCCGCGACCGCGAGGACGCGACGAAGGCGTCCCGGAAAGTTTCCTCCACGGCCACACTTCCTGCCGCGAGCCTTCGCTGGCATTTCGCGCCCGAGAGCGCGGTGTTCGCCAGCGTATCCGCGACAGCCGAGGCGCCGACGTTCGACGACCTGCTGGTTACCGCCGGCAGCGGTCCCACGCTCACCCGCCGCACCCAACCACTCGCGCTGCAGCGCGCGCTCACGTGGGAAATGGGGGCGCGCGGCCGGGCCGGGGCCCTCGCATGGGACGCCGCGATTTATCGCGCCGCGTGGCGCAACGAGATACTCCGGCTCGCCGATCTCCGCGGGAATCCGCTGGGCGCCGTCAACGCGAGCCCAACCACGCACCAGGGCATCGAAACATCGGCGCGCTGGCTCGTGTGGAAACAGCCGATCCGTGTCACCCTCGCCACGACCGCCGGCTGGACCCGATTCGTCTTCGACGACGATTCCGTCAATGGCCGTGCTCGGCTCGCCGGTGCGCCGCCGCACTTTGGGTCAGCCGAACTCGTGCTCGATCGGCCGCAGGGAAGCTTTGTCGGACTCGGCGTCGATTGGACCGCCGGTCGCACGCCGGTCGATCACGCGGGCAAACTCGGCTACGGCGGCCAGGCCTGCCCGCGGCTGCGGGCAGGCTGGCGGCCTGCGCCTTACTGGACCTGCTTCGTGGAGGTTCGGAACGTATTCGATCGCCGCCTCATCGCCAGCACGGCGGGCGTGCTCGATCTCGCGCGC
>Ga0082335_1001947_pt1 | contig 40749 bp, 45 predicted proteins | sample Subgrocontami58m_FD_72375 | JGI IMG/M metagenome (GOLD analysis project Ga0082335, IMG submission 72375) | Subsurface groundwater microbial communities from S. Glens Falls, New York, USA - GMW37 contaminated, 5.8 m (SPADES assembly) (version 2) ...
GCCTGAAGCGCCAGCTCGCGAAGGTCGTCTATCGCCATCTCGTCGCCGATCGCGAACATGATCTGGCACTGGCCGTTTGACATAGAGGCGCTATGAGGCCACGCCTGGTCCGCTGATTCCGAGGGCGGGGGCACTTGAATCGAAAGCCATCGTCGAAACGAGGCACTGATCAACTGAGCCACCTGCCCTCGTGATCAACCCTCGCACCTCCGCGAAGGCGCGTTCACGCTACGCACCGATCAACCAGCCCGATTGCGGAGCCCGACGCCCGATCCGCGCAAGGCGCTCTAGCGGGTCAGCGCGCGTGACGGGCGCGCAGGATCTCGAGCACGGACCGCGGCGCAACTCCGCGCTCCGCCAGCAGCACCAGCGCGTGGTAGAGCAGGTCGGCGGCCTCGCCGGACAGCGCCTCGGAGGTCACCCTGCGCTCCAGCCCTGCCGCCTCGGCCGCCGCATCATTCTTGGCTGCCATAAGGACTTCGGTGGCCTCCTCGGTGACCTTGCGGCCCGCTACGTCCACGCCGCCGTCGAGGAGCGACGTCGTGTAGGACCCGGCCGGACGCGTCCGGCGTCGATCGTCGATGGTGGCCCAGAGCGACTCGAGCCAGGCAAATCCCTGGGTGTCCGGGGCCGTGTCGGCGGCGACGCCCTGAGGCGCCTCGGCCTCGCGGTCGAAGCAGCTCCTCGTGCCCAGATGACAGGTTGGCCCGGCGGGATGGACCGTCGCCAGGAGCGCGTCGCCATCACAGTCGAGATCCAGGCGCACGAGGTGCAGCACGTTGCCGCTCGTCTCGCCCTTGCGCCAGAGGCGACCTCGTGACCGGGAGTGGAAATGGAGTACGCCGGACGCCAGGGTGGCGGTCAGAGCCTCGGCGTCCGCGTAGGCGACCATGAGGACTCGCCCGTCGTCGGCATCCTGCACGACCACAGGAACGAGCCCATCGGGGCCGAACGCCGGCGAGAGCTCGGTCACGCCGCAACCCCCGAGGTCGCCCGGATGGGGAGACCTGCCGCGGCCATCGCGGCCTTCACGTCGGCGATGGCATGGAGCCGGCGGTGGAACACGGACGCGGCGAGAACGGCATCCGCGCCGCCGTCCACGACCGCCCGCACGAAGTCATCCGGGCCTGCCGCGCCGCCGGACGCGATGACCGGAACGTCCACGCGATCCGAGATCGCGCGAAGGAGCGCCGTGTCGAACCCCGACTGGGTGCCGTCCCGGTCGATCGAGGTCACGAGGAGCTCGCCTGCGCCAAGCTCGGCTGCGCGGACCGCCCAGGCCACGGCATCCAGACCCGTCACGTCCCGGCCGCCACGCACAAGGACTTCCCAGCGCGGTGCCGTGCCCAATTCGTCAAGGATCCGGCGAGCGTCGATGGACACGACGACGGCCTGGCGGCCGAACCGCGCGGCGCAGCGCGCGATGAGGGCCGGGTCGGCAACGGCCGACGTATTGAGCGAGACCCGGTCTGCCCCCGCCCGGAGGACGGCGCGCATGGCGTCGACGCTTCCTACGCCACCACCCACGGTGAGCGGGATGAAGGCCCGCCGTGCCGTCCGCTCCACGACGTCGAGGAGCGTCGCGCGGTCCTCGGGTGCGGCCGTGATGTCGAGGAAGACCAGCTCGTCGGCGCCCTCGTCGGCATAACGGGCGGCGAGCTCGGCTGGGTCACCTTCGTCCACGAGATCGACGAAGCGGGTGCCCTTGACCACGCGACCGTTGGCGACATCGAGGCACGGGATCACGCGGCGGCGCAGCATCTCAGTCGCCGCCTGCCGTCCCGCCCGCGCCGACCGGACTGCGTTCCGCCCCGGCACCGGCCGACAGGGCGGTCGCCCAGCGCACGAAGTTCCCGAGCAACCGCATTCCTGCGCCGCCACTCCGCTCGGGGTGGAACTGCACGCCGAGCACGTTGCCGCGATCGATGGCCGAGACGAACCGATCCCCGTGATCGGTTTCCGCGAGGATCGCAGCCTCCCCGGCGAGGCCGGTCGGAGCACCGGCATAGGAGTGGACAAAGTACAGGTCGGCGGCATCGGGGATGCCGGCAAACAGGGCGTGGTCGCGACGACGGATCACCTGGTTCCAGCCGATATGCGGGAGCGTCGGAGCGTTCGCGAGGAGGACCGTCCGCCCGGGCAGCACGCCCAACGTCTCGGCTCCGTCCTCGTCGCTGCCCTCGAACAGGAGCTGAAGCCCGAGGCAGATCCCGAGGTACGGCCGGCCGGTTGCGATCCAGCGCCGGATCGGGTCGACCAGGCCTGACCGAGTCAGGCGGTCCATCGCCGGCGCGGCTGCCCCGACACCGGGCACAACCAGGGCATCGACGCCCGCGAGATCGTCAGGGACCGTCGCGAGGCGGACCGCAGCCCCGACGAACGTCAGGGCCTGGTCGATGCTCACGAGGTTGCCGGCGCCGTAATCCACGACGGCCACGCGCAGCGGACCATGCGCGCCTGACCGCGCCGGCACGGCGCCGGACATCATGAGGCCGTTCCCTTGGTCGAGGCCACGCCGGTGCGGCGCGGATCCACCTCACAGGCCACCCGGAGGGCTCGCGCCAGCGCCTTGAACGCGGCCTCGGCCAGGTGGTGGTCGTTGCGCCCGGTGCCGCGAACGTGGAGGGTGCTCCCGGAGGACCGGGCGAACGCCTCGAGCGCGTGCTCGATGAGCTGGGTCGGCAAGGTCCCCACGCGCTCGCCCAGGAACGGCAGATCGATGACCGCGTACGGGCGGCCGCCGACATCGATGGCCGCCGTCGCGAGCGCCTCATCCATGGGCACGCTGGCGTCGCCGAATCGGCGGATGCCGAAGCGGTCACCGAGCGCAGCGTCAAGCGCGGCCCCGAGAACGAGCGCGACGTCCTCGGTGGTGTGGTGCTCGTCCACTTCGAGGTCGCCGCGGGCGGCAATCGTGAGGTCGATCAGGGCATGGTGGGCAAGCGAGGTCAGGAGATGGTCCAGGAACCCGATGCCTGTCGCGATCTCGGCGCGGCCCTCGCCATCGAGCCGGAGGTGCACGGTGACGTCCGTCTCCCGGGTCACCCGCCGCAGGCCGGCAAGCCGCGACCCGGATGCGAGGACTTCGAGGCTGCCGAGCGGTGTACTCATGATCCCGCCTCCATGAACGTTGCTGCGGCCTCGATGAGGCGGTCGTTTTCATCGATGTTCCGGACGGTGATCCGAAGGCAGTGGGCAAGAGGGTGCCCGTGCCCGAAGGTGCGCGGAACGAGCCCCCGGCGGAGCAAATGCTCCGCGACGACGGCGGAGCGGGCGGGCGTTCCGAAGTCCACGAGCAGGAAGTTCGTGACGGACGGCCCCACGGACCAGCCTGAGGCGCCCAGTGCCGAAGCCAGCCGGGCTCGCTCTCGCACGACACGCTCGAGGTTCTCGACCAGGATCCCATCGTCGAGGAGCGCCTCCGTGACGATTGCCACCGAAGGTACCGAGACGGACCCGGGCGGCCGATAGGGCGCCATTCGGGCGATGATCTCGGGGCGGGCGAGCGCGAACCCGACGCGCAGGCCGGCGAGGGCGTACGCCTTGCTGACCGTGCGGATCACGATGAATCGCGGGAATCGAACACGCAGGTCAACGAGCGACTGCCCGATGAACTCGGCGTACGCCTCGTCGAGCACCACGATCGGTGGCTCAACACCGTTCTCTGTCGCGTCCGCGAGGAGCCCGTGGAGGAGCGTCTCGATGGCCCCGTCCGGTTCCGGGAGCGCGGTGGGATTGTTCGGGCTGCACAGCCAGACGATGTCGGCGCCTCGCCCTGCCGCCCGGACGGCGGGGCCGTCCAGGGCAAACCCGTCGGCGGCGCCCAGGCGCGGGACTGACCGAACGGCGGCCCCGCGCTGCTCCGTGTCCACGGGGTACATGGCATATGACGGGGTCGGGATCACCGCCGCGCCACCGGGCGGCAGGAACGCCTTCGCGATGAGATCGATGATCTCATCGGCGCCCGCACCCACGAGGACCTCGTCCTCGGCGACGCCATAGCGGGTGGCCGCCGCCTCCACGAGGCGGCGGTAGTCGGAAGGTGGGTACTCGGACAGCGAGCGGCCGAAGTCACCGGCGGCCAGCAGTCGGCGCGCCAGCGCCGGTGGAGTGGGGGAGGTGTTGAGATCGAACCGGGCGACCTGCGCCACCGGGATCCCGTAGCGCGCGGCGACCTCCTCGTCGGTCGCCTCCCAGGCGTAGGAGATCGGCGTCGTCGGCGAGGTGAATGTCACCGGGGTGGGGCTCATCGGGAGGCGCCCGAGCCAAGCCCGGAGGTGGCTGCTGCCGCCGTGGCGGTATCGGCAAAGCGAGCCTCGACCGCGTCGCGGTGGGCGAAGAGGCCCTCGGCCGTGGCCAGGGCATTGATGGTCGGGCGAAGCAGCGCCAGGCCGTCGCCGCTGATGCGCTGGATTTGGAGGTACTTGCCGAAGGTCTCCACGGCGAGCGGCCCGCGACCCCTGGCGAGCCCGCCGGTCGGGAGCACGTGATTGGCGCCCGTCGCGTAGTCGCCGGCCGACTCCGGAGCCCACGGACCGACGAACACGGACCCCGCGTTCCTGATCCCGGCCACGACGACCTCAACGTCCGGGACGTCCACGGACAGGTGCTCGGGGGCGTACGCATTGGCGACGGCCAGCGCTGCCGCGACGTTCGCGACGAGGACGATCCGGCCGTGACCTCCCAGTGCCTGCCGGAGGATTTCCCGGCGTGGCGCGCGGACCAGCCGCTCCTGCATCGCCGCCTCGACGGCGTCGGCGAACTCCGGATCCGTAGTGACGAGGATGGCCGGCGAATCCGGCCCATGCTCCGCCTGGGTCAGGAGATCCGCCGCGATGCGGTCCGGTTCGGCCGGCGGGGTCGCGATGACGAGCCCCTCGGACGGCCCGGCCGGGAGATCGATCGCCGTACGGCCCGAGATCTCCAGCTTCGCCGCCGTTACCCAGGCGTTCCCTGGACCTACCACGAGATCGGCGGGCCCGATGCCCAGGGTGGGGAGCCCGAACGCCAGGGTCCCGATCGCCTGGGCCCCGCCCGCGACCACGACGGCGTCGACGCCAAGGAGCCCGGCGGCCCCGAGCAGGACCGGGTCCATGGTCCCGTCCGGCGCCGCGGGTGAGGCGACGACGATCGACTCCACGCCGGCGACCTGCGCCGGGACGACGGTCATGATCAGGCTGGACGGGTACGCTGCCCCGCCTCCGGGCACATACGCACCCACGCTGGCGACCGGAACCCAGCGCCGCTCAAGCTCCACGCCGGGGACGATGATCGTCGTGGCCGTCTGCGGGAGCTGGGTAGAGGCGAACCGGCGCACATTGAAGATCGCTGCCTCCAGGGCGCGCCGAACGCCGGGGTCGAGGTCCGCAACCGCCCGCGCGAGGTCCTCCCCGCGGAGGACGAGGCGCCCATCGGCGAGGCCGCCGCCGAATCGCGCGTTGTAGAGGGCCACTGCATCAGCGCCCTCGCGCTCGACGGTCTCGAGGATCTCTCGCGCCCCGGCCCGGACCGTGGGATCGGGAACCGCGCCGCGCCGGGCCAGCTTGACGAGCGCAGGATCGGCCGCCGCCGCTTCGCCGGCAGCGCGAAGGTCCAGTCGCGCAAGGCTGAGCCGGTCCACTGCTCCGCTCTCAACGCTGGGACGAACGGTCACGGGACGATCTTCTCGATCGGAAGGACGAGGATCCCGGACGCGCCGGCGGCCTTGAGGCGGGGGAGGAGATCCCAGACATCATCCGCCCCCACGACGGAGTGGATCGCGATCATGCCGCTGTGGGCCAGCGGAATGACCGACGGCGATTCGAGGCCGGGCAGCAGCGCCTCGAGCTGTGGCAAGCGCTCCGCCGGGGCATTCATCATCACGTACTTCCGGGCGCGGGCCGCGATGACCGCTCCCATCATCGTATCGAGGGCATCCAGGTCCCCGGCCCGCCCCGATCCCGCCACGGGGTTGGCCACCAGCACGGCCTCTGACGGGAGGACGTCGTCCACCACGCGGAGGCCGTTCATGGCCAGCGTGGAGCCGGTCGAGACGAGGTCGACGATGCCTTCGGCCAGCCCGAGCCGGGGCGCGACTTCGACCGCTCCGGACAGCGCGATGACCTCGAGCGGGATCTCCCGCCGACGGAAGAACTCGCGAGCCACGTTCGGGTGGGCCGTCGCCACGCGCAGGCCGGCGAGGTCCTCGACCCGCTGGATGCTGCTGTCGGCCGGAACCGCAACCGCCAGGCGACATAGGCCATAGCCGAGACGGCGCGTGATCGGCAGTGCCGAACCCGCCTCGGCCAGCAGATCCGCTCCCGTGATCCCCAGATCCGCCACCGCGTCGTTCACGAACTCGGCGACATCGGACGCCCGGACGAACAGGATATCCAGGTCGAAGTTCTGCACCCGCGCCACGAGACTTCGGTCGTGCTCCTCGAACAGGAGCCCGGCATCGTGAAGCAGGGCGAGGGTCGGCTGGACAAGCCGGCCCTTGTTCGGGATGGCGAGGCGCAGACGATCGCGCATCAGGCGCGCGCGGTGCGGTCGAGGATCAGGCGGTAGCCATCTTCGCCGTGGCGCAACCATGAGGCGATCCGGGTGATCGTCGCGGTGCTTGCGCCGGTCGTGGCGGATATCTCGGCGTAGTGGAGGCCCTGATCGAGGAGACGCACCACGGACCAGCGCATCGCGAGATCGCGCAGCTCGCCCAGGGTGCACAGGTCCCGGAAAAAGCGGCCAGCCTCTTCGCGATCCTTGAGCAGAAGGATCGCGTCGAAGAGGGCGCTCGTGTCGTCAGTGCGCCAGGAATCGTCGGCGGTCATGGGAGGCACCTCACGGTGTGGATCGATGTGGCGGCAACGTCAAGCCTTGTGCTACCGTAGTAGCGTGCTAACACGATAGCAGGGTCGGACCGACATGACAACCTTCCAGCTTCTTGCCGCGATCGATCTCCTCGGCGGGCGGGTGGTGCGCCTGCGTCAGGGCAACTTCGCTGATGAGACCGCGTTCTCGGACGACCCGGTGGCCGTGGCCCAGGCGTTCGTGGATGGGGGAGCCACGTGGCTTCATGTCGTGGATCTGGACGGCGCGCGTGAGGGCCAGGCGGCGCATGCGGAGGTCATACGTGGGATCGTCAGCGCCGTCGGGGAGCAGGCCCAGGTTGAGATCGCGGGCGGACTTCGAACCAGGGAAGCGGTCCGCACGGCCCTCGAAATCGGCGCGGCCCGAGTCGTGGTCGGGACGGCCGCTCTCGAGGACGCGGTGTTCGCGGCCGACCTCGTCGATCTGTACGGCTCCGATCGCATTGTGGTCGCGCTGGACGTGCGGAACGGAGCCGCCGTCGGACACGGCTGGGTGCCCGGAGGTCCAGGTGTCCCGGTTGAACCCGCGATGGCGCGCCTGCTGGACGCCGGCGTCTGCTGGTTCGAGGTCACCGGGATCGAACGCGACGGGATGCTGGCCGGTCCGGACCTCGAGCTCCTGGAACAGCTCGCCGGCGACCCGAGAGCCCGGATCATCGCGTCCGGCGGGATCGGATCGGCGGACGATCTGCGTGCGGTGCGCGCGATCGGGTGTGCCGGCGCCATCGTCGGACGTGCCCTCTACGACGGGTCGCTGACGCTGGCCGCGGCGCGCGATGCGATCGGGGACGCGTGAGGGCTGTAGCCGAATCCGTTGCGCACGATCAGCGCAGCATCACAGCGCGAATCCGCGCTCTTCGGGGCCGCTCAGCCCGCTCAGCCGGCCGCGGTTGGCCGGGCACTGTCAGACGCGCGTTTTCGATGAATGAGCACGACCGAACATCACGTGGAGCAGGAATCCGCACGTCGGGCGCAGTGGTCGTGCTCGTTCGTTCGGATCGTGCTACTGGGAGTTTCGCGACGGCCCATCCGAGACCTATCGGGCCCCGCTGTCGCCTGCCGAGTGGGGCATTGCGGCCACAGACGCTGACGCAACCGCCGCCCGGGGGTCAGTGCCCGCCGGACGCCTCGGCCTCCTTGCGGTGCTGTTCGATGACCTTCTCGGCGAGGTGTGCCGGCACCTCCTCGTAGCGGTCCAGCGTGGCGGTGAATGTCCCGCGGCCGCCGGTGATCGAACGGAGCTCGGTGGCGTACGAGAACAGTTCGGCCTGCGGGACGCTTGCGTTGATTACCTGCATGCCCCGCTCGATGTCCATGCCCAGGACGCGGCCGCGCCGGCCATTGAGGTCGCGGTTGACCTCCCCCAGGAAGGCTTCCGGGATCCGGACCGACACCATCATGATCGGCTCGAGGAGTGCGGGCTTTGCCTGGTGGACCCCATCCTTGAGGGCCATCGAGGCCGCGATCTTGAACGACAGCTCGTTCGAGTCGACGTTGTGGAACGAGCCGTCGTACAGCGTTGCCTTGAAGTCCGAGAGCGGATAGCCGGCGACGATGCCCTCGGCGGCAGTCTCGCGGATGCCCTTCTCGATGCCCGGGAAGAACTGTTTGGGTACGGAGCCACCCACCACCCGCTCCGCGAAGGCAACGCCGGCGCCGGGATTCGGCTCCAGCTCGATCCAGACGTCGCCGAACATCCCGTGTCCGCCGGTCTGCTTCTTGTAGCGGCCGTGGACCTGGGCCTTGCCGCGGATCGTCTCCCGGTACGGAACGCGCGGGGCCTTCGTCACGATCGACGAACCGAACTTCCGCTTCAGGCGCTCGACGATGACCGCGGTGTGGGCCTCGCCCATCGTCACGAGGATCTGCTCGCCGGCGTCGCTCCGCTCCAGGCGCGCCGTGGACTCTTCCTCGAGCATGCGCTGGAGGGCGGGGCCCATCTTGTCCAGATCGGCCTTCGTCTGCGGCTCGATCGCGACCATGAGTGTCGGGGTCGGGAAATCGAGTGGCGGAAGGAGCAGCGTCCTCTCCTTGGTGGACAGCGTGTCGCCCGTCCCGGTGGCGGAGAGCTTGGCGACTGCACCGATCTCGCCGGCCTTCAGCTCGCCGATCGCCTCCTGCTCCTTGCCGTGGAGGAGGAGCAGCTGACCGATCCGCTCATCCTCGTCCTGGGTCGCGTTCCAGACATGCGCCTGGGCGTGCAGGGTGCCGGACAGCACCCGGAGATAGGTGAGGCGCCCAACGAACGGGTCGGCCGCCGTCTTGAAGACGCGGACGAGGAGTGGGCCGTCCGCATCAGGTGCCACGGCCACGCTGGCTCCGGCGCGATCCGTCGCGCTGGCCGGCGCCTCGTCGGCCGGCGACGGCAGGTATCGGATGAACGCGTCGAGAAGCGCCCGCAACCCACTCCCGGACGCGGCACTGCCCACGAGCACCGGCGCCAGCACCGACTCCTTCACGCCCTTCCGGAGGCAGGCCTCAAGCTCCGGGTCCGAGATCTCCTCCCCGTCGAGATACTTTGCGAGGACGTCGTCATCCGCCTCGGCGGCGGCCTCGAGGAGTTGATCCCGTCGACGTGCGACCTCCGCCGCCAGGTCGTCCGGGATCGCGATCTCGGCGTCCATGGTGCCGTCCCAGCGGTACGCCTTGCGGTGCACGAGGTCCACGTACCCGGAGAACGTATCGGCCGCCCCGATCGCAACCTGGAGTGGGGCGACCTTGTTTCCGAAGACCTCCCGAAGGGCGTCCAGCGCAGCCGAGGGATCGGCGTTCTCGCGATCGCACTTGTTGATGAAGAAGCAGGTCGCCGTGTTGGTGGTCCGGGCCAGCGCGACGGCGTTCTCGAGGCCCGCCTCAACGCCGCCCGACGCATCCACGACGAGCAGCGCGCCGTCCGTGGCGTGGAACCCCGACACGACCTCGGCCGCGAAATCGAGATAGCCGGGCGTGTCGACGATGGTGATCCGCGTCCCGTCCGTCTCGAACGTGGCGACCGCCAGGCTCAGCGACTCGCGTCGCTTCTGCTCCTCGGGCTCGAAGTCGAGATGTGAGGTCCCGTCGTCAACCCGCCCGAGGCGGGTGATCGCGCCGGCTCGAAAGAGGAGCTGTTCGCCGAGCGTCGTCTTGCCGGCGCCGGCGTGGCCGGCCAGGACGACGCTCCGAAGGTGGGGCAGGTCGACGTTCTTCATGGTCATGGAACGGTCGGTCCTCTCTGCTGGCAACGGGGCGAAACCGGCCGCGGAGGGGCGCGCCGCGGCGGTCGGGCCATGATAGTCCGGTATACTCGCGCCCGATGTCAGGACATTCCAAGTGGTCCACGATCAAGCGCCAGAAGGGTGCCAACGACGCGAAGCGCGGGGCACTCTTCACCAAGGTCGCCCGCGAGATCATGGTCGCGGCGCGGACCGGCGGCGGTGACCCGGATGCGAACTACCGCCTCCGCCTCGCCATGGACAAGGCGCGTGCCGTGAACATGCCGATGGACAACATCAAGCGGGCGATCGAGCGTGCCACCGGCTCCGGGGACGGCGAGCAGTTCGAGGAGATCGTGTACGAGGGCTACGGTCCCGGTGGGGTCGCCATCCTCGTGGAGGCCACCACGGACAACCGGAACCGAACCGCCTCCGATGTGCGCTCGCTGTTCACCAAGGCGGGCGGCCAGCTGGCCGGCAGCGGTGCCGTGGCCTGGCAATTCGAGCCCCGAGGCCTCATCACGGTGCCGGCCAACGGTCGGGATGCGGACGATCTGGCGCTTGCCGCGATCGACGCGGGCGCGGTCGACGTGGATACGTCCGACCCCCAGCTGATCGAGGTGTACACGGACCCAGCCGATCTCGAGCGGGTCCGCAGGTCCCTTGATGCCGACCAGATCGGCGTCGAGTCCGCCGAGAACACGATGGTCGCCAGGACGACCGTGGAGCTCGACGCCCATCGGGCGCGTCAGAACCTCCGGCTCATCGAGCTTCTCGAGGACCTGGACGACGTCCAGCGGGTGACCGCCAACTTCGATATTCCCGAGGACGTGTTCGCCGAGGTCGCCGGGTGATCGTCCTGGGCATCGACCCAGGAACCGCGGCCCTCGGCTGGGGGCTCATCGACCGGACCGGTGCGACGCTCCGCCTCGTTGACGTCGGTTGCCTGGAGACGAGCTCGGAGCTGGGTCTGCCGGACCGGCTGCTCGCGATCCACCGCTTCATCGGGGACCTCATCGCGCGCCACAAGCCGGATCTCATCGCCGTGGAGCGCCTGTTCTTCTCCCGTAACGCGCAGACGGCCTTTGCCGTCGGCCAGGCTCGCGGCGTCGTGCTGCTCGCGGCCGCGGAGGCGGGTCGGACGATCCGGGAAGCGACACCCAATGAGGTCAAGATGGCCGTCACAGGCTCGGGCAGCGCGGACAAGGCGCAGGTCGGGCGGATGGTCGCCGTCATCCTCCGCCTCGACGAGGTGCCCCGGCCCGACGACGCGGCGGATGCCCTGGCCGTTGCCATCTGGGCGGCAAACAGCGAACGATCCGACGACCGCGAGGCGGTCGGAGCAGCCGTGATGGATCGGGCGGCGGTGGCGCCCATGGCGCGCGGCGAGTCCAGCTACGACCGTGCGGTTCGCGAGGCCCTGGCGCGAGATCGAAAGACGGCGAGCCGGTCGTGATCGCCTCGGTTGACGGCATCGTGGGTGCGGTCGCGTTCGACTCGCTCGTGATCGAGGTCGGAGGCATCGGGTATCGCGTATACGCCGCGCCCGGCGTCCTCGCCACTGCCACGCCCGGTGGCCGGCTGAAGCTCCATACCCACCACCTCGTGCGCGAGGATCAGCAGGCCCTCTACGGCTTCCGTACGGTCGATGAGCTGGGCTTCTTCAACCTGCTCCTGACCGTGAACGGTGTCGGGCCGAAGGTTGCGATGGCGATCGTCGGCAGCCGCCCAACGGCCGAACTCCAGCTCGCGATCATGCTCCAGGACCAGGCGGTGCTCGTGTCCATCCCCGGGATCGGGAAGCGGCTTGCCGAGCGGGTGATCTTCGAGCTCAAGGAGAAGGTCGCCGCCGCGGGCATCGCGGCCGCCGGGACGGCCGTCGCGGGTGGCCAGGCAAGCGACAGCGATGTGGTGGGCGCGCTCCAGGCGCTCGGCTATTCCCTTGCTGAGGCGCGCGAAGCGGCCCGCTCAACGCTGGCGATGGCCGCGCTGGGGACCTCGCTGGAGGACCGGGTCAAGGCTGCCCTTCGGGGACTCGCGCGCGACTGACGCGGTTCTCTTCGTCCGAATCGAACATCTGTACGAAAGTGCGTACGCTTTGCTAGAATGCCCGACGTGATGGACGACGCCCTTCACCTGCTTGCGGCGGATGCCGAGGACCCCGCGGAGATCGCCGTGGAGGGGTCGCTGCGGCCGCGGTCGCTGGACGAGTACATCGGGCAGCGAGAGGTCAAGGCGAACCTCGGCGTGCTGCTGACCGCGGCCCGGGCGAGGGAAGAGGCGGCGGACCACGTCCTGCTCTACGGACCGCCCGGACTCGGCAAGACGACGCTCGCCACGATCATCGCCCGCGAGCTCGGCGTGAACGTCCGATACACCTCCGGACCGGCGATCGAACGGCCCGGGGACCTGGCGGCTGTCCTGACATCGCTCGATGAGCGAGACGTCCTGTTCATCGACGAGATCCATCGCCTCAACCACGCGGTGGAGGAGATCCTCTATCCGGCCATGGAGGACTACGCGCTTGACGTGATGATCGGAAAGGGTCCTTCTGCCCGTTCGCTCCGGCTCACGCTCAAGCCGTTCACCGTCGTCGGGGCGACGACACGAGCCGGCCGGATCTCGTCGCCCCTGCGGGACCGATTCGGCGCCACGTATCGTCTCGACTTCTATGCGGATACCGAGCTCACGGACATCGTCCATCGGTCGGCGCGGATCCTGGGCGTCGTTATCGACGCCGGAGCGGCCGTCGCGATCGCGCGCCGGGGCCGAGGCACGCCGCGGATCGTGAACCGGCTGCTCAAGCGCGTCCGGGACCACTCCGAAGTCCACGGTGATGGCCGGGTGACGGAGAGCACTGCGCGTGAGGCGATGCGCCTCCTCGAGATCGACGACGAGGGTCTCGATTCCACAGATCGAAAACTCCTGGCCGCGATCATCCAGAAGTTCGGCTCGGGACCGGTGGGAGTGTCGGCGCTGGCTGCCGTGCTGTCCGAGGAGACCGAGACGATCGAAGACGTCTACGAGCCATTCCTGCTCCGCCTCGGGTTCCTGGACCGGACGCCGCAGGGGCGGATCGCGACAGACCTGGCCCGGGCGCACCTGGCCGGGCTCGGTTATGAGATCCCGCCTCCGCGCCGAGGGGATCCGGACATGCCCAGCCTCTGGATGGACGATCCGGGAGCCGGGGATCGCTGACATCGCGGTCGCGGGCGTTGCCGAACCCGCTGCCGCTCCGACGCCGGCGCCTCCACGAACACAGCCGCGCCCGGTTTCCTTCGAGGTCCTGGCGAGCGCGGATCCCGCCGGTGGCACCCGGGCCCGTCTCGGGCGGCTCACCCTCGCGCATGGGGTGGTCGACACCCCGCAATTCATGCCCGTCGGCACGAACGCCACGGTCAAGGCCCTGGATCCCGACGACCTTGACGAGGTGGGCGCGTCCATCGTCCTCGCCAATACGTACCACCTCTACCTGCGCCCCGGTCACGAGCGGATCCAGCGGCTCGGGGGCCTGCATCGGTTCATGGGCTGGGATCGGCCCATCCTCACCGACTCCGGGGGATACCAGGTGGTCTCCCTGGCCGATGCCCGAGTCGTCAACGAGGAAGGCGCGACGTTCCGCAGCCACATCGACGGCGCGATGCATCACCTGACGCCGGAAATCGCGATCGCCGTCCAGGAGGCACTCGGTCCGGATATCGCGGTCGCGTTCGATCATCCGGTCTACCCGTCCTCGCCACGGGCCGAAGTGGAAGACGCGATGGAGCGGACGCACCGCTGGGCCGCGCGGAGCCTGGCGGCCCACCGCCGACCGGACCAGGCCCTCTTCGGGGTCATCCAGGGCGGCGTGGACCCAGAGTTTCGGGAGCGCTCCACCCGGTTCGTCGCAGGCCTGCCATTTGACGGGATCTGCATCGGCGGGCTCGCGGGCGACGAGACACCCGTGGAGCGGGCCGCTGCGCTCGACGTGGTCATGCCCATCCTGCAGGGGGATCCGCGACCGCGCTACCTCATGGGCCTCGGCTCGCCGGCAGACCTTCTCGAGGCCGTTCGGCTGGGCGTGGACCTGTTCGATTCGGTTCTCCCGGCGCGGGTCGCCCGCAACGGACAGCTGTGGGTTCCGGGCGGGAAGCTCAACCTCCGGAACGGTGCCTTCCTGGACGATCCGCGACCGGTCCAGGAGGACTGTCCGTGCCGCCTCTGCCGGCGGTTCTCGCGCGCCTACCTGGCCCATCTCTTTCGGGCAAAGGAACTGCTCGCCTACCGTCTCGCAACTTGTCACAACCTGACCTTCACCCTAGACTTCATGGCCAGGATCCGGATCGCGCTGCGGGCCGGCACCTTCCCCGAATCGCTCGCCTCGCTGCGGGCGCGCGCCGGCCGGCCAAGCCGCGGTGAAGTGGCCGTGGAGCCGGCGTGAAGTCCTCTTCGGTAGCCTCGTTACAGCGCGGAGGAAGCCTCGATGGGCTCTCGAGATCGCCCAAGCCGCGAAGCCAAGAAGAAGCCGAAAGAGAAATCCGGTCAGCCGAAGCTGCAACCGCTCTCCGAGCCGCCGACGAACGTCGAGCTCTATCGGAAGCCGCGGAAGCCGCGGGCGGCGGACGAGGACCGGGAAGAAGGCTGACCCGTCGCGCGGATGACCGTCCGCTCCTTCGGTGTCGGCATGACAGGAGGGTGACGGAACCATGGCGATGACGGACGAGCGCGCTGCGGAGCGGAGCATCGCGGAGCGCGGCAAGGCGGTGGATGCGGCCATCCTCGCGATCGAGAAGCAGTTCGGTCGCGGCGCGATCATGAAGCTCGGGTCCGCGGAACGGCAGCAGGTCGACTTCATCCCGACCGGGTCGATCGCCCTCGATCTGGCGATCGGAGTCGGCGGCATTCCGCGCGGCCGGGTCACCGAGATCTTCGGCCCTGAGTCGTCCGGCAAGACCACGGTCTGCCAGCACGTCATCGCCGAGGCTCAACGCAGAGGCGGTGTCGCAGCCTTCATTGACGTCGAGCATGCCCTTGATCCGGGATACGCCCGCTCCTGTGGCGTGAACGTCGATGAGCTGCTCGTCAGTCAGCCGGATACCGGGGAGCAGGCGCTCGAGATCACCGAGACGCTCATCCGGTCGGGCGGCATCGACGTCGTCGTGGTCGACTCTGTCGCCGCGCTCGTGCCGCGCGCCGAGATCGAAGGCGAGATGGGCGATTCGTTCGTCGGCATCCAGGCTCGGCTGATGAGCCAGGCCCTCCGCAAGTTGACCGGGGCAGTCAGCCGTTCGAATACGTCACTCATCTTCACGAACCAGCTCCGCGAGAAGATCGGCGTGATGTTCGGCAACCCCGAGACGACGCCCGGCGGTCGGGCGCTCAAGTTCTACGCCAGTGTCCGCCTCGACATCCGGCGCATCGAGACGATCAAGTCCGGCACCGAGTCGATCGGCAATCGGGTCCGGGTCAAGGTCGTCAAGAACAAGGTGGCACCGCCGTTCCGCGTCGCCGAGTTCGACGTGATGTACGGCGAGGGTATCTCCAAGGAGGGCGGCCTCCTCGATGTCGGTGTCGCGATGGGCGTGGTTGACAAGACCGGCTCCTGGTTCACCTACGAGGACACCCGCCTTGGTCAGGGCCGCGAGGCCTCGAAGGACTTCCTCAGGTCGAACGCCGCGATCGCAACGGAGATCGAGGGCAAGATCAGGGGCAAGGTGGACGTGGTAGCCGTGCCCGTCGAGGGCATCTCGGAGGCCGAGTAACACGGCCGGCCGCGATCGAAGGGAAAGCTTCGCGGAGCGACGGGCACGACACGCCGAGGTTGACGAGCCGGTGGTCGTTCTCGACGCGGCACTGCGGTTCCTCGAGGCGCGCCACCGGTCTGTCGAGGAGGTCCGGCGGCGGCTGACGTCTGCCGGCTACCGCGAGGAACTCATCACGGCGGCGGTCGAGCGCCTCGCCGATCTCGGGATGCTGAACGACGAGTCCTTCGCCACCCAGTGGGTGGAGTCGCGGGACCGTGCCCGGCCGCGCGGTGAGCGAGCCCTTCGCGCGGAGCTCGCCCAGCGTGGCGTCGATCGCGCGACCGTGGACGCGGTACTCGCCGAGCGGAGGGACCTGACGGAGTCCGGCAGGGACGGCGTCGGACGCGAGACCGAGGCCGACGACATCCGCTCGCCGGACTCGATGGCCGCGGAGCGGCTCCTTGAGCGCCGCGGGAGGGCGCTCGCCCGTGGGGCAGACCCCCGCGCCCGCCGGCAGCGCGCCTACGCCCTGCTCGTGCGCAATGGGTTTGACTCGTCCACGGCCACAGACGTTGCGGCTCGGTGGGCGAAGGCGCTGGGCGCCGGGACAGGCAATGCGGTCTCGGCGGACTCCGCGGACTCGGCCGACCAGGACGACCAGGGCCCATCCGTCGGCTGACGGCGCGTCCGTAGTAGGCTACGCGGCACGGCTCGCCCGGAGCCCGGGAGGAACGCCTCCATTGCCGCGGCGACCCGCAAAGGAACGTGACGCGTCCGGCCCCTCGCGGCCGGATGGGAGGAACAGATGGAATACCTTGCCGTCGCCATCGTGGCGTTGGCCGGTGGTATCGCCGTTGGTTTCGTGGCGCGAAGCCGTTGGGCGAACCAGTCGGTCAAGGTCGCTCAGGAGAAAGCCGGCCGCATTGTGGCCGATGCCCGGACCCAGCAAAAGGATCTCATTCTCGAGGCGAAGGAGGAGAAGATCCGCCTTCAACGCGAGGCGGAGGACGAGGCCCGCTCCCGTCGCAACGAGCTCGCCGCGGTGGAGCGCCGGCTGACCGCCCGGGACGAGCAACTGGACCAGCGCACGGACATGCTCGAGCAGCGGGATCGCAAGCTGCTGGAGCGCGATATCGAACTCGAGAAACAGCGGGAGGCGCTCGGCAAGCTCAATGCGGAACGCGTCGCCGCGCTCGAGAAAGTCAGTGCACTGTCCGCCGAGGACGCCAAGGCCATGCTCGTCGAGGCGATCCGCGAGGAGGCGGAGCACGATGCGGTGAAGCTCGCGCGCTCGATCGAGCGTCGGGCCCGTGAGGAGGCTACCGACAAGGCCCGCGACATCATCGTCACCGCGATGCAGCGCGTCGCGGCCGACCACACGGCCGAGCACACGGTGACGGTCGTGCATCTGCCCAATGACGAGATGAAGGGCCGGATCATCGGGCGCGAGGGCCGGAACATCCGAGCCCTGGAGCAGGCCACGGGCGTGGACCTGATCATCGACGAGACTCCCGGGACGGTGGTCCTGTCGGGCTTCGACCCTGTTCGTCGCGAGATCGCCCGCGTTTCCCTCACCAAGCTCATGAGCGACGGCCGGATTCATCCCGGACGAATCGAGGAGGTCGTGGCGAAGGCCCGCGCTGAAGTCGACCTCATCATCCGGCAGTCGGGCGAGCAGGCCGCCTACGATGCCGGCGTACCGGGCCTCCCGGCGGACATCATCAAGCTCCTCGGCCGGCTCAAGTACCGGACAAGCTACGGCCAGAACGTGCTCCTGCACTCCGTCGAGACGAGCGCCCTCGCCTCGGTGATCGCCGGCGAGATCGGCGCGGACATCATGGTCGCCAAGATGGGCGGGCTGCTCCACGACATCGGCAAGGCGGTGGACCACGAGGTGGAGGGACCACATGCCGCCATCGGAGCGGCGATCGCCCTGAAGGCCGAACTGGCCGCCAAGGTCGTGAACGCGATCGCCGCGCATCACCAGGAGGTCGAGTACGCCTGCCTTGAGGCACCGATCGTCCAGGTCGCCGACGCCATCTCGGCGTCCAGACCCGGCGCCCGTGGTGAAACGATGGACACGTACATCAAGCGCCTGGAGGATCTCCAGGCCATCGCGGAGTCGTTCACCGGTGTCGAGCGCTCGTTCGCGGTCCAGGCAGGCCGCGAGGTTCGCATCCTGGTTCGGCCTGAGGAGATCGACGACCTCACCGCCTCACGACTCGCTCGCGATATCGTGAAGAAGATCGAGGAGCAGCTGACGTACCCCGGCCAGATCAAGGTCACCGTCATCCGTGAGACGCGGGCCGTGGAGTACGCGAAGTAGCCGAGTCGGGCGGCCACGCTGGCCACGCCGGCCGCGTCCGCCTCGGGAACCCGCCCAATGGGAACGCCCCACGGCCGCCTGGGGCGTGCCGGCTCCTGCTCATCGGCGACGTCATCGGCAAACCCGGGCGGCTCGCGGTCGAGGCGCTTCTGCCCGGGCTGCGCGACGAGCGGGGCATCGATTTCGTCACCGCGAACGGGGAGAACCTCGCCGGCGGCATGGGCCTCACGGCCTCGACGGCAGACGCACTGTTCGCGCATGGCGTGGATGTCATCACGTCCGGCAACCACATCTGGGACAAGCGCGAGATCTACGAACACCTCGATCGGAACGAGCGGATCCTCCGTCCGTTGAATTACGGAACGCACGATGTCCCCGGACGGGGCTGGGGCACGTACCAGGCACTCGACGGCACGGACCTCGCCGTGATCAACCTCCAGGGTCGGACGTACATGCAGCCGATCGACAACCCGTTCACGGAGGCTGACCGCCTGCTCGACGAGTCGTCCGAGCCACTGCCGCCGGTCCGAGTCGTCGACTTCCACTGCGAAGTCACGTCGGAGAAGAACGCGCTCGGGGTGTACCTCGATGGGCGGGTGTCGGTGGTGGTGGGTACCCACACGCATGTCGTCACGGGCGATGAGCGCATCCTTCCGGGCGGGACCGCGTATCAAACAGACCTCGGGATGACCGGTCCGATTTGGAGCGTCATCGGGTTCGACCCCAAGACCGTCCTGCCCCGCTTCATCAACGCTCTTCCGACCCGGTTCGTGGTTGGGGAGGGACCCGTAATCCTCAACGCGGTCCAGGTTGACGTGGACCCCGCCACCGGGCGCGCCCTCGCGATCGAACGCATCCAGCGGCTCCACGAGGCCTGACCGTGCCGGCGCGGCGAAGGCGTCATGACCTGCCCGGCGACCCGGTCATCCCCCCGACGCCGTCGACCATCGACCTGCACACGCACACGGTCCGATCCGACGGGCTCCTGGAGCCTGCCGACCTCGTGGCCCAGGCGGCCGCCGCCGGCGTCCGGCTGCTGGCCATCACGGACCACGACACCTTGGCCGGCATCCGGGAGGTGCTGGCCGCGGGTCTGGTGCCGGCGGGACTGGAGCTGCTGCCCGGGATCGAGCTCAACGCCGTCGTGTCGGATCGGCCCGACCTGCGTGAGAGCGAGCTCCACGTCCTCGGCCTCGGCATCGATCCCGACGACGAGAGCCTCGAGGAGGCGCTGGCCCTGCAGCGCGAGCGACGGCGGTCGCGCTTCGCGCGAATGGTCGAGCGGCTCCGCGAGATCGGCCAGCCGATCGACGACGCCCTCGAGGCGCTGCCGGCCACGGGCGATGACGACGCGCTGGGTCGCCCGCGGATCGCCCGGGCGATGATCGCCAAGGGCTATGCCACCTCCGTGGAGGACGCCTTCTCGCGCTTCCTGTCGGTCGGTCGGCCGGCGTACGTGCCGCGAGCCGGTCTGGGCCCGCGCGAATGCATCGAGCTCATTCACCGGGCGGGCGGGATTGCCTCGCTTGCCCACTTCGGGGAGGCGCCGCTCCGCCCCGACGTGCTGGACGAGTTGACCGGTTACGGCCTCGACGGACTCGAGGTCTACTACCGGACCTTCGATGCGCCGACCGTCGCCGCGATGGAAGCGGTCGCGGCCGATCGGGCCCTCGTCGCGACCGGCGGCAGCGACTACCACGGCGACCTCGGGACCTACGCCGAGGCGCACGCCGGGCTCGCAATTCCCGCCCGGGTCGGGGAGAGCGTGCGGGCCGCCCTGGCGCGCTGAGCGCCGGTCCTCAGTCCCGGGCCGGCGATGCCGCTTCGGCGGCTCCGGTCGCGGAGTCGTCGGCGACGCGCTCCTTGAGGAACGTGGGGCGCAGGTGGATCGGCGGTTGGTCGCGCCGGAGCCGGAGGTTGAGCATCTCCACGAACACCGAGAAGCCCATCGCGAAGTAGACGTAGCCCTTCGGAATGTGCAGATCGAGGCCGTCGCCCACGAGCGACATGCCGATGAGCAGCAGGAAACTCAACGCGAGCATCTTCACCGTCGGGTGGCGGGCGACGAACGCGGCCAGTGGTCCCGCGGCCACGAGCATGACCCCGATCGCGATGACGACCGCCGCGATCATGACGAGGATCTCGTCGGCCATGCCGACCGCGGTGATGACCGAATCGAGCGAGAAGACGGCGTCGAGCAGGACGATCTGAACGAGGACCGAGCCGAAGGAGGCGCTGCCCCTGGCCACCACGTGGGAGTCCTCACCCTCGAGTGTCTCGTGGATCTCGAGCGTCGCCTTGCCGAGCAGGAACAGGCCCCCGCCGATGAGGATCAGGTCGCGACCCGAAAGCTCCTGACCGAGCAGGGTGAGCAGGGGAGCCGTGAGCCCGATCACCCACGAGAGCGCGAGGAGCAGGAAGATCCGCATCCCCATCGCCAGGCCGAGCCCGATCGACCGCGCTCGTGCCTGCTGCTCCTCCGGCAGCTTGCCGGTCAGAATCGAGATGAACACGATGTTGTCGATCCCGAGCACAATCTCGAGGACCGTGAGGGTGAGCAGCGCGATCCAGGTCTCGGGGTTGGAGAGCAGCTCCATCGCGAAAGGGTATCGTCTCGTGGTCATGGACGAAGGACGACGCGATCGAACCGTATCCGGCCCCGCCACCGTGCGGACGGCACTGCCCGTGTTGGACTTCGTGGCACCGGCTTCGGTCCCCGAGCCGCGCCTGCCGGCCCAGCCACGCGACAAACGCCTCGTCGAGTACCTGCCGGAGAGCGCGGCGTTGCCGTCGTTCCACGTCTGGACCCTCGGCTGCCAGATGAACCGGAGCGATTCGGAGGAGATGGCGGGCCGGCTCCTCGCGGCCGGCGCCACAGAGGCGCCGACGATGGAGGCCGCCGACCTGGTGGTCATCAATACCTGCGCGATCCGTGAACTCGCCGAGGCCAAGGTCATCGGGCGCCAGGGTCATCTTCAGCGTCTCAAGGCGGCCAACCCGTCGCTGCGGGTCGTATTGACGGGTTGCGCCGTCCGCGAGCGCGACCGGGCGGGTCTGGAGCGTCGCTATCCCGCGGTGGACCTGTTCCTTCGTCCTGACGAGGAGCCGGAACTCGTCGATCGGCTGGGCCTGGCCTCGGCCCAGGCGCCCGTGGGCGCCGTGGGCGCGACGACGATGGTCGGTCGGACGGTCGTGGGGGTCGCAGATCACCTCGCGGCGACGCGAGCCGCGGCCGTCGAGAGAGGCACCGTTCGCCGATCCTCGGCCACGTCCGCCTGGCTGCCGATCATCTACGGCTGCGACAAGACCTGCACCTACTGCATCGTGCCGTTCAGCCGCGGTCCCGAGCGGAGCCGGCCGTTCGACGAGATCGTCGCCGAGGCACGAACCATCGCCGGGGCCGGATTCCGGGAAGTTTCGCTCCTCGGCCAGAACGTCAACTCGTACGGCCACGACCTCCCCGCCGAGCCGCGTTTCGAACATATCCGAACGGAACGCTGGGCCGGCCGGCGACTGGATCTCGGGTCCAGGCCGGATCTGGCCGAACTCATTCGCGCCATCGATGGCATGCGGACCGCGGACGGCGTACCGGCCATCCCGCGCCTGCGCTTCATCACCTCGCACCCGTGGGACCTCTCGGACCGCCTGATCGAGGCGATGGCCGAGTGCCCGTCCCTGTGCGAGTCGCTCCACCTTCCGGTCCAGTCCGGCGACGACGAGGTCCTGCGGCGGATGGGTCGCCAGTACACGACCGAGCACTACCTCGAGCGCCTCGAGAAGATCCGGGCCGCAGTCCCGGGGATCACAGTCAGCACCGACATCATCGTCGGCTTCTGCGGCGAAACGGAAGCCCAGTTCGAGCGGACCCTCGGATTCCTCAAGGCCGTCCGCTACGACCAGGTCTTCTCGGCCGCGTACTCCGAGCGGCCCGGTACGCCGGCCACGAACCTCGCCGACGACGTTCCGGCCGCGGACAAGCGGCGCCGCCTCAATGCCCTGCTTGCCGTCCAGGAGCCGATCGGGTTGGAGCGAAATCAGGCCTGGCTCGGCCGCGAAGTCGAGGTTCTCGTGGAAACGGTCTCCCGCGGGCGTTCGCACGACCACGCCGAGCCCGGCGAGGCAGGGGAGGGGAGCGAGCCTCGTGGGGTTCAGCCCGGCCCGGGCCAGGTGGCGCTCTCGGGCCGCACGCGCGGCAACAAGCTCGTCCACGTCGCCGGCGGCGCGGACTGGATCGGGCAGCTCGTTACCGTCCGCGTCGACCACGCCGGGCCATACGCACTCCGCGGCGCGCAAGTCGGGTGATCGCCGCCCCGCCCCTTCTGGTCATCGCCGGGGCTACCGCGACCGGCAAGACCGGCCTCGCGATCCGCGTGGCCCTGGCCATGCGCGAGGAGGGCGTGCCCGCCGAGGTCATCTCGGCGGATTCACGCCAGGTATTCCAGGGCCTGGACATCGGCACGGCCAAGGCGACGCTGGCCGAGCGACAGGGCGTCCCGCACCACGGCCTGGATCTCGTGGCGCCCGACACGCCGTTCTCGGTCGCCGACTTCGTGGCCCACGTGGAGGATGTCCTGCCGCCGCTCGCCGCCGCGGGCGGACTCGCCATTCTCGTCGGCGGGACGGGCCTGTACCTGCGGGCGATCGCGCGGGGTCTCGACACGGCTGCCCTGCCGTCCGATCCAGCCGTCCGGGCACGGCTCGAGACCGAGTTCCTGGCCGTTGGGCTGGAGCCCCTCGTGGAGCGGTTGCGAACGGTGGCTCCGGACCGCGCCGCGCGCATCGACGCACAGAACCCCCGGCGCGTGGTGCGGGCGCTTGAGATCGCAACCCTGGACGGCGGCCAGGGCCCGTTGCCGGCCGCGCGCGGGTACGACGGGCCCGTGACCTGGATCGGACTGACTGTGGACGCTTCGACGCATGCGTCGCGGATCGCCAAGCGTGCCCGGGCGCAGTTCGATGCCGGCCTGATCGAGGAGGCCCGAGCCCTTCGGGAGCGCTATGACCCGGCACTTCCGGCCTTCAGCGCCATCGGATACCGCGAGGCCTGGGCCGTGCTCGACGGCACCCTGACGCGCGAGGCCGCCATCGCCGAAGACGCCCGCCGGAACCAGGCCTTCGCGAAGCGACAACGGACGTGGTTCCGGGCCGAGCCGGATGTCACCTGGTTGGACGGCACCGCCGAGGCGCCCGATGAAGCAGCGCTGGGCGCGGCGCGGCGCCTCGTGGGAGGCCAAGAGTTGCGGCGCTGATCTCCGGGCACGCGTATCCTTCCGGCCGTGCCGAAGACCCATGCAATCGATCTGACCCCACGCGTCGAGAAGGCCTTCCTCGTCGCCGTCGACACCGGCGCTGACGCCGGCTGGACGGCCGAGGATTCGCTGGCCGAGCTCGCCAACCTCGCGACGACCGCAGGCGCCGAGGTCGTCGGCGCGGAGTGGCAGAACCGCCGCCACATCGATCCGAACTGGTATGTCGGCAAGGGGAAGGCGGAGGAGCTTGTCTCGGCGAAGTCGGAGACGAGCTTCGATCTCCTCGTCACGGACGATGAGCTGTCGCCTTCACAGCAGAAGTCGCTCGAGAGCTTGCTCAACGTCAAGGTCATCGACCGCAGCCGGCTGATCCTGGACATCTTTGCTCAGCACGCCCGGACCCACGAGGGCCGGCTCCAGGTGGAGCTGGCGCAGCTGGAGTACCAGCTGCCGCGACTGACGCGGCTGTGGACGCACCTCTCGAGAACCGGGGGCGGGATCGGCACTCGTGGACCCGGTGAATCGCAGCTTGAAACCGACCGCCGGCTGATTCGCGAGCGGATCAAGAAGATGAAAGAACGTGTGGACGATGTCCGGCGGACGCGCGAGACGGCCGCTCGGGGTCGCGATCGGAAACTCACGGCGACGGTCGGCATCGTCGGCTACACGAACGCCGGAAAATCCACGCTCCTGAACACCCTGGTCGGCTCCGTCGTCGCCCTGGCCGAGGACAAGCTCTTCGCGACGCTCGACCCCACCAGCCGGCAGGTCAAGCTCGGTGACGGCCAGTCCGCAATCGTCACCGACACCGTGGGCTTCATCCACAAGCTCCCGCACCAGCTCGTGGACGCGTTCCGGGCGACGCTCGAGGAAGTCAATCGAGCCGACGTCCTGCTCGAGGTCGTCGACGCCTCCGACGCCCATTTCGCCGAGCACCGGACCACCGTGCAGACCGTCCTCGACGAGCTCGGGGCCGGTGACAAGCCTCGTGTTGTCGTATTCAACAAGGCCGATCTCCTCGATCCGGCCGCCCGTGACGGCAACACGCCGGGGCCGGCGATTGCCGGAGCCGTGTTCGTGTCGGCGCTCACCGGCTACGGTCTCGATACCCTTCGGGCCGAACTCTCCGCCGTGCTGGCCTCGCTGTGGGTGGCAATTGACCTCCATGTTCCGTACACGGCCGGCGAACTGCTTGCCCGGATCCGCCAGCGGGGCACCGTGGAGCTCGATTATCAGGCGCGGGACGTGCGCGTCAGCGGCCGCGTGGCGCCCGCGCTCGCTGCCGAGCTTGAACGAGTAGCCGCTGCGTGGCGCGACAGCCTCGGCGACTCCACCGACTGACGCACCCGGCGCAACCGTCTCGTGGCCCCTCGAACGGGGGTAGCGGCCGTCCTTGGTGGATGAGCTGTGGACGACGACCTCAAAATCGGCTCCGGATCGCGAAAAGTCGTGGATAAGTGGGTATCGGTGCCTGCCCGCCGCGGGGTACATTACGTCTTGCCCGGAGAGGCAAAGAACCGCTAGCGATCAGGTCAGTGCTTGCAGTGACCACGTTGCGCCAGGTGCTTGCATCAGGTGTGATGGATCGGTAGGGGGGAAGGGTTTCTCCGGGCGTTTCTGTGTCTCCGGGATTCCGCGTCCCGTTGAGCAATCCACCCAACACCCGCCCGAGCCCTCGGGCGACACGTCGGGGACTTCTCGCGCCCACCGACCCTGAACATGGCTCGTGGATCACGTGTGGACGAGACGGTGCGATTCCGCTCCTCTTCTCCGAAACTCGTGGATAAGGCCCTTCCGGCGCCCTGGTGCCGGCCCGTACTGTTGGTCTTGCCCGAAGGGGCCCCAAGCGGAAGACACTTCGACCGGTGGCAACGCCGGTCCCGTCCCGGAGCTAGCTCTGGTGGCGTATGGAGTGTCGATCGGGAGGCGGTTCCTTCGGGCTTTTTGCTGCCCCCATCAGGATCCGAGCGTTCGCGGGGATCTGACCCCGTCTCCATCCTCCCGATCTACTACTACTGGGCCTGCCGGCTGCCGGCATGAGGCGCGGGAAGCGGCCCATGGTTGACTAACTCGGACTAACCACCTAGGCTGCGGCCATGACGGAATCGGTGAACATCCACGCTGCGAAGACGCAACTGTCCCGGCTCGTCGAGCGCGTCGAGGCGGGGGAGGAGATCGTCATCGCGCGGGCCGGTCGCCCGGTCGCCCGTCTCGTGCCGCTCCAGGCGCGCCGACAGCCACGGGTCCCGGGGCTCTGGCGCGATCAGGTGGTGATCGCCGACGACTTCGACGCTCCCAACCAGGAAATCATCGACCTGTTCGAGCGGTGATCCTCCTGCTCGATGCCCACGCCTTCCTGTGGTGGCTCCGTGACGAGGAGCTCGACCGCAGCGCGCGCGAGTCGATTGCCGCACCTGCCAACGACGTGCTCGTGTCTGCCGCGACCGTTTGGGAGCTCGAAATCAAGCGCCGGCTCGGAAAGCTGCAGGCGCCAGACGATCTCGTCGCGACGATCGAGGCCGCCGGCTTCGGCTGCCTGCCGATCCTCGGGGAAGATGTGGTCCGAGCCGGCCGACTTCCCCTGCATCATCGCGATCCATTCGATCGCATGCTCCTCGCGCAGGCGCTCCGGCTGGACGCGACGATCGTGTCCCGGGACCGCGCTTTTCACGCCTACGACATCCCCGTGCTCCGGGCCTGAGGCGAATCCTCCGCGAACGCGTGCGCCGCCTGCGAAGGGGGAGTGTTGTAGTATGCTGCTACAACGCAACCGAGGTCAGCATGCTCACGGTTCCTGAAGTCGCCCGCCTGATGCACCGGAATCCGGAGACCATTCGCCGCTGGATCCGGGAAGGGAAGCTGCCTGCTTCGAAGGTCGGCACCCAGCACGTGATCGACGAAAACGACCTCGCGATCGTCGGCTATCGACCTGGTCCGTCTGACCGCGCGAGCGCACCTGACCGGCCGTATGACGCTGCCGGGGCGATCCGAACGTCGAGAGCGGAGCGGACGGCCCGGATGAGGGAGGCGGTCGCGCCGTACGGCTCGTCGCCGTCGTGGGCGCGTCAGCTGGGGGGCCGCACGGACGACTGGCTGCCGGCAATCGTCGGCCGGATCGTTCGATTGGTCGATCCCGTTCGCATCGTCCTGTTCGGGTCGCGGGCCCGCGGCGACGCGCGGCCGGACAGCGACTTCGATCTGCTGGTCGTGCTCGACGAGGTGCCCGACCGGCGGTCCGCGCGCATCGAGGCCCGTCGTGCCTTCGAGGACTTGCCCGTGGCCGCCGACGTCATCGTCGCGCCGATTGCCGAAGTGGAGGGAGGCGTTCCCGGCCGTCCGGCCGGAGTCGTCTACTGGGCCCTTCGCGAAGGGAAGATCATCTATGAGCGCCCTTCATGACGACCGACGTCGCGATCTGGTGGCTTCGGACGGCCATCGGAGACCTTGCCGCCGCGGACGTTCTCCTCGGTCCGAGTGGGGTGACAACCTATCGCCACCCCGCGTACTTCGCGCAGCAGGCAGCCGAGAAGGCGATCAAGGCGACCATCAGTCTCGACGGTGAACCGCCCGTCACGCATGACCTCGTGCGGCTCATTGCCCGCCGGCCGGAGCAGGCGCGAATGCCAAAGATCGACTTCTTCGCCCTGGCGGCGCCGCACACTGCGGCCCGCTACCCGGAGCTCGATGATGCGCCCTACACGCGCGCTGAGGCCGAGCAGCTCGTCGCCGATGCTGCAGCCGTCGTCGGTGCCGTTCGGGCCTACCTCGACGAGCTCGGCCTTCTCGGCGGAATGGATCTGTCACCGATCTGACACGTGGGAGAGCGGCCTTTGCTACTTCCGATAAGGTAAGTTATGTCTGTTTCGCCTGTGGGGACCTCTTTGCTCGCGCCTTCCTCTACTACGGCGACAACCTCGACATCCTGCGTCGCTACTGCCCGATGCCGCCGTCGACCTGGTCTACCTCGACCCGCCCTTCAACTCGAATCGGGACGACAACGTCACCTTCCGCGACGAGTCGGGCAATGCCACCGATGCCCAGCTGCTGGCCTTCGAGGACACCTGGCACTGAATCTGGTCAGTCAAAGATGGACAGCGGGCAGTACGCGGTAACGATCCAGTTCGGCGCGTCGACGACCTCGCTGATCACTACGTCGACTACGACGCTACAGAGCATGTAGGCGTCAATCGGACTCATTCCATGATCGCGGCCAAGGTACTCGATCATGCGCCGTACCGCGTCACGCGTCGCCGTCATGAGGTCCGGCGCAACACCATCGGTTCCATAGGCTGCTGCGGTAGTCGCTGACCGTGGCCCAGGAGTGACGAACTCGGGCGCCGTGATCTTGAGGCCTTTCCGGACGCTGAGCCGGACGAGGGCCCGCATGGGCGTCTCGATTGCGGTCCCGCATACCTCGCCATCTCCCTGAGCGGCATGGCCGTCGCCCATCGAGAATCGCCCTCCGGGCGCGAAGACGGGGAGAAAGAGGGTCGCCCCGGCGGTTAGGTGCCGGGTGTCCATATTCCCGCCGAATTCCGCCGGCGGAATGGTCGAGTGTGGTCCTGCGCCGGCCGGGGCGACCCCCAGCCCTCCACAGAACGGTGCGAGAGGTACTGAGATGCCGGGCAGGAATGCCGCGGTCTCGCCCAGAAGCGGAGTGATCCGCAGCGCCGGGTCAGGGAAGTCGTCGGCCAGCAGCCCGAAGCCCGGGATGTTGGCGGTCCAACCCCAGCCTGCCGGCTGGAAGTCCAGCAGTTCGATCTCCAGCGAGTCGCCAGGTTCGGCACCCTCCACGGCGATCGGCCCGTGCGCCGGGTTGACCCGGCTGAAGTCGAGGGTGCGCAGGTCATCGGCTGTGGAGGCCGACGTGATCTGCCCGCACGAGGCATCGAGCATTTCGATCTCGACCACGGTTCCGCTGGCCACCGTGGCGACGGGCTCGATCGCCCGATCCCAGACAAGGTGGTATTGGTCGCGGTCCACGTGGACGGTGGGCGCCGGCGACGTCATCGGTGAGCCCCCTCCACCCGATCAAGGAACCGACGCATGGCCGCCATGTAGGCGTCCCGCTCCTCCACGAACGCCATGTGTGAACTGTGCTCAAACACGGCTAGCTCCGCATGCGGGATTCTTCCTCGCATGTCCTCCATGTGGGCGGGCCACATCTCGTCGTGGCGCCCGACGGTCAGCAGGACCGGCATGTCGAGCTCGCCCAGCCGGCTGGTGATGTCCCAGCCGTTCAGGTTCCCAGTCACCGGGCCGAACTCGCTCGGCCCCCACATCGTGAGGTAAGGGCCGGCACCGAAGGCCGGGCCCATGGACCGCTCGACCGAAGGCGGCCATGGGTCGAGCCGACAGAGGTGCCGCTTGTAGAAGACCATGATTGCGGCGGTGTACTCCGGACAGTCGAAGACCTTCCGCGCTTCGTGGTCGGCGATGACCCGCTCGACATCCGCCGGTAGCCGTAGGCGGAGTTCACCCATTTCGGTAACGACCCGAGGCACGGACGGTGGGGAACTGCTAATCGTCAGGCTGGCGAGGTCCGGCCGGCGGTCGAGGGTGTACTGCATCGCCAGCCACCCCCCCCACGAGTTCCCGAACAGGTGGATCCGGCCCAAGTCCAGCGCGTCGCAGACCGCGGCGACCTCCGCCACGAACCGATCCATCGTCCACAGCGAAGGGTCATCTGGCCGATCGGACGCGCCGCAGCCCAGCTGATCGTAGAAGACGACCGCGCGCTGATCCGACAGGTCGGCCAGGGTGTCGAGGTAGTCGTGGGCCATGCCCGGACCGCCATGCAGGCACAGGAGCGGGATCCCGCCATCCCCGTAGACCCAGTAGCGGACCGATCCACCCGGAACCGGAACGGTCCCCTCTCGCGTGAGCCGCGCGTCAGTCGACGATGGGGGTTGGGTCATATCCCCGCCAGCCGTCGTGAAGTCGCATGAACAGCCCGGCCAGGAAGGTCAGGATGGCCGAGCCGAAGGTACGGGTCGTGATCTCGGCGACGTCCCGGGTCGGGTCCAGCTCGACGAAGTCAATGGACGCCACCCGCGGGTCGCGGCCCAGCACGAACAAGGCCTCGAGGAGGTCGACCGGATGGAGCCCGTCGGCTGTGGCGGCCGCGGTGCCGGGCGCGTACCCCAGCTCGAGGACGTCGATGTCGACCGTGACGTAGATCGCATCGGTCCCGTTGCCGGCGATCTCGAGGGCTGATGCGACCATCGCGTCGATGCCGGCCTTGCGGATGGCGCGGGCGGTGTAGATCGTCCCGCCCCGGCCCTCGACCCAGCGCTTGTAGTAGCTGGCGTTCATGAAGCCGTGGATCCCGAACTGGACCAGGTTCTCGCCGCGTACCTTCACGCCCGACTCGAGGATGCCCCGGATCGGCGTGCCGTTGGTCGGCCCGTGGTCCATGACCCGCACGTCGTTGTGGGCATCGAAGTGGATCAGGCCGACCTGCTGGTCGGGATGGGCGCGGCAGTAGGCCCGGACCGCCGGCGCGGTGATGGCGTGATCGCCGCCGATGATCAGCGGGAAGAACGCCTCGGGCTGGCTCATCAGGGCCTGCAGGCACTCCTCGATATTGGCCAGGCCCTGGTACACGTCGATGATCGGGGTCGACACGTCGCCCAGCTCCCGGACCCGCAGCGAGGACATGTCCACGTCGAAGTCGGGGGTGAACGTCGTGAAGATGGCCCACGCGTCGCGCAGCGCGTTGGGCGCCGCGTATGCCCCGTTGGGCAGGATCGAGGTCTTGCTGAACGGCACGCTGATGATCCCGACGTCCAGCGGAGATGCCCAGTCCCAGACCTCGATCCAGTTGTTGACCCGGATTTCGTTGCGATCGTTCCAGTGGGAGATCTTCCGCTTCTCCGGCACCAACAGGTGCGGGATGTCGCGGGGCGGACGCGGGGCGACGTACATCGGGCCCGGCTGGTCAGCCATCGGGCGGCCCCGATCCGCCGCCGCCCGGTCGCTGCGGCGGCGGCAGCATGTTCATCTCGATGAACTCGTCGCTCAGGCTGCCCAACGGGTTGGCCCGGTTCGGCAGACCCTCCACGAACGGCAGCAGGTCCAGGCGCGCGACCTCGGCCACCCGGCGCAGCTCGGCCACCGGCTGGGGGTGCTCGTCCACCCGCAGATCCCAGAGCGGGTACTCCTCGCGGTCGACGACCAGCAGTGCGGCGCACTGCCGGCCCCGCTTGTCGCCACCGCCCGCCTGACCGGCCTCCAGCGCCTGCATCAGCCGCTCGGCAAGGTCCAGCTCTGAGCCCTCGGTGGACTGAAACGACTCGGCCAGCGCCGACACGGTCTCTCCGCGGATCAGCATGTTGCCCTGGGCCGCGAAGTTCGCCCCGCTCACACCGCCGTACCAGTCGGTGCACTCGTCACCGGAGAACGTCGCGCTTCCCCCGCGAGGGTCCACGACCCCCAGCTGACGCACGCCACGTCCCGGGTCGTCACGGAGGACCCCCTCCAGAGCCTCAGGTGCCGGCGCACCGCCCTCCATCAGCCGCAGCGCGTCGATGGCCAGGTAGAGGCTCGGCCACGACTGAGTGGCCACCGCCCCAACTCCGGCCCTGACCCATGTCACGAGCCTCCCGGCCCCGACGTCCGCGGTCGAGACGGCCACCCCCAACTGGCCGGTCCGCTCACATCGGCCGACGATCGAGAAAGTCGTGAGGCGTTCCACCGGTCCCCCTCTCAGGACACCTCCGCGTCGTGCATGGCCGCCTCGCCGGCAGCTTCGAGCTCGGCCGCCTCGGCCGCCGTCAGCCGCTGCTCCTCGGTCAGATCGATATTGCGCGTCAGGATCCAGTACAGGATCGCGGCGACGGGCAGGCCAACAAATACCGAGACGTCCGCTCCGCCCAGCGCCTCGGCCACGGGTCCCGTGTACAGCGCGGTGCTGAAGAACGGGATCATGGCCGCGAAGCCGACGAAGTAGGCGATCAGGCCGCGAGCGTTCCAGGAGCCGTAAATGCCGTGCGGCTTGAAGATCTCGAGGATTGGGTAGTTCCCGCGCCGCACCAGGTAGAAGTCGACCAGATTGACCGCGGTCCACGGAGTCAGGAAGTACAGGATCAGGAACAGGAAGTTTCCATAGCTCGCCAGGAAGTCCTCGGGCAGCAGCAGGCTGCCGCCCGTGCCCAGCACCGCGATGATCGCCACCGCCACGAGGCGCACCCCACGACCGGCCTTCACCCTGGCGACCACGTCGACCGCTGCGAGGCCGGACAGATGACCGGAGTACATGTTCAGGGCGATGACGGTGACCATCCCGATCAAGGCGATGGCCAGGGCGAAGGTGCCGAATCCTGTGAACAGCAGGTCGCCGCCGGAGACGATGGAGTCCACGGTCTGGGCGCCGGGGAAGAGGGCGAGCAGGAGCGCGCCCAGGCCAATCATCCAGAACGACCCCAGCGCGGAGCCAAAGTATGTCCACAGGAACGTGGCACGCGACGTCGACGCCGGCTCGAGGTAGCGGGAGAAGTCCGACACGTACGGGGCCTGGGAGACCTGGTAGCTGGCCACCGCGCCGAGGACGACGAGGAACGGAGTGAGTTGGAACTCGCCCATCGCCGTGTGCTCGGCCGGCAACTGCCCCTGCAGCAGCACCGTGGCGGTGAAGATGCCGAACACTGCCAAGAAAATGTAGGTGCCCCACTTCTGCGCGAAGTGGATCCAGTCATAACCGGCCATCGTCAGGGCGAAGGCGACGAGGGCCATGATGACGACCGACCACTCGAGTGGCAATCCGGTCACGGTGGCCAGGGCCGTGCCGCCGATGATGGTGTTGAAGATGTTGAATCCGACGAACAGGAAAATGGCTATGGCCTGCGGGATCAGCGCCCCGAGATATCCGAACTGGGGACGCGACTGGAGCATCTGGGGAATCCCCATGCGCGGTCCCTGGACCGCATGGAAGGCCATGAAGAAGGTCCCGAAGATCTCGCCCAGAACGATGGCTACCAGGGTCCAACCGAGGCTCAGCCCCAGGCTGATGCCGATGAACCCGACCGCGAGAGTCGCCAGCTCGGCATTGGCCAGGAACCACAGGGTGAATTGGTCGCGGACCTTGCCGTGCCGCTCCGCCTTGGGGATGTAGTCGATACTGTGGTACTCGATGACGCCCGGGGCGGGCTGCCCCTGCCTAGCAGTGGTCATCTCCTAAATCCCTCTCTCCGCCGGGCCGATATTGGCGGTATCGGATAATCGACAGGCTCCACATTCTATGGGGATCAGTCAATAGGAGGGACCCAGGTGATTGGGTTTCAAGCGGCCGCGGTGGTCGCCTGTAGGGAATGGTAGGCCGTCTCGAACTCGGCGGGCGGGATGTCGCCGCAGGCACCGTGGAGCCGCTCCGCGTTCCACCAGGCCACCCAGGCCGCGGTCGCGAGCTCGACCGCCTCGACCGTCCGCCAGGGACCCTGCGCCCGGATGAGCTCGCTCTTGTAGAGCCCGTTGACCGACTCGGCGAGGGTGTTGTCATAGCTGTCGCCCTTGGCGCCGACCGAGGTGACCGCGCCTTCGTCGGCGAGGCGCTCGGTGGAGCGGATGGCGAGGTACTGGACGCCGCGATCGCTGTGATGGACGAGCCCGCCGAGGTCGGCGGTCCGCCGGCTCCAGATCGCCATCTCGAGGGCGTCGAGCGCGAGTTCGGCCCGGAGCGAGCTCGACACCCGCCAGCCGACGATCGCGCGGGAAAAGGCGTCGATGACGAAGGCCGTGTAGACGAAGCCCGACCAGGTGGACACGTACGTGATGTCGGCGACCCAGAGCCGGTTCGGGGCGGGCGCCGTGAACACCCGCTCGACGAGATCGGCCGGCCGCGGCGAGAGCGCGGACGGGATGGTGGTGCGCCGGACCTTGCCCCGCACGGCACCCGCGAGGCCGAGACCGCGCATCAGCCGGCCGACCTGGTCGCGGCCGATCAGGGTGCCCTCGCGGCGGAGCGCGTGCCACAGCTTGCGCGCGCCGTACACGGCGTAGTTGGCGCGGTGGATCCGCCCGATGTCGAGCTTGCGCTCCGCGTCCCGGAGGGCACGAGCCGAGGGTGGCCGGACCCGCGCGGCGTCGTAGCTCGATGGGGCGATCTCCAGGGTCTGGCAGATCGGCTCGACCCCGAACGAGCCCCGGTGCTCGTCGATGTAGGTGGTCATCGCGCGGACCGGCGGTCGAACTCCGCCCCGAAGAAAGCCGCGGCACTCTTGAGGATCTCGTTCGCCCGGCGGAGCTCGCGGTTCTCCCGTTCGAGCTCCTTCATCCGGGCGCGCTCCTCGGTCGTCAGGCCGCCGCGGACACCCCGGTCGACCTCGGCCTGGTGGACCCACTTGCGGAGGGACTCGGGGCCGATGCCGAGTTGGCCCGCCACTCGCGTGACCACGCCGAACCGATCACCGCGCTCGGCGGTCGTCTCGAGGACCATCCGGACGGCGCGTTCCCGGAGCTCGGGCGGATACCGCCGCTGGAGCGGGCTGCTGGTGCTGCTGTGTTCTGCCATGACTCCATGATCCTCCAAGCGGTGGAGTCTCCATCGAAGTCAGTGCGGTTCACCAAGTCGCGATGAAGTCGTTTCTTAGGCGCTTGATACTTGGCCACGGCCTCTTCCCTTATGCGGATTCATGCGACCATACGGCTCGGCTGGGTCGACGGCGCGCAACTACGATGTCGCAGCCGGAATCGTGTTTGGAGCCTCGCCTGGTAGGGCGTGCCCAAGGTTGTTGGCAGCTCACCCGCGTACACCAAGGCTGCGGCAGCGAACGCGCCGAGCCTCTGTGACGAACCGACCGCGAGGGCTTCGCGAATGCGGCGGCGTGCGTGACCATAGGCCAGAGAGTCCGTCATGCAGTCGGCAACGATCTGCCGGGCCGCGTCTCGGTCAAGACGAATCCACTTGCCATCTCGCTCGAAGGGATCGGAACGCAAACGAGCGACCGTGGAGATCCTTAGTTGATACGCTCCAATCGAGAGGTCGGGAATTCGTATTCGCCTCGAACGCGTTCCTGCAAGGCCAATGAATACGCGGATGACAAGGTGTTCGATCGCTCGACTTACAGGACCCCTCGCAAATGACTCCACATCACGAACGGAAAGCGTCAGGCAATCGCACCCGCTTGCAGGGTACCCGGTGGGTTCACCGACCATGAGTCCGCGCCTGGTGATGATCTGATTCGCCCGCGGCCTCTTCCTTGATATGGCGGGAGCGGCGAGCTTGGAACGTCACGCTGTAGGCCCCGATTGCCACGAGGAACGCTGCTTTGACGACCTCGACCGCAAGGCTCTTGAGGACGTCGGATCCGAATTCTGCTAGCCCCTGGCCACCGACCACGACAGCGGCATTGGCAAGCAGTCCGCCCGCCACACCAAGCACAGCGGCGGTGGCAACGTTCATCAGGTGAAGTAGGCGGAGCTCGACCTCGCGCCCATACAGCTCCGGAGGTATGCCCTCCATCGAAAGGAATACCGGCCAAGTGAGAGCGAGGGTCCCCGCGGCCGCGGCTAGCACTGCCAGAACCGTCGAGTCCGATGGCGCGAGCAGAGCTGCGACAACCCCGGCAGAGAACGGAATCGAAGCCTTGCCGAGAACCGCACCCGGACTCGGCTGGCCTTCGTACTCGAAACCTGTAAGCAGCTGGCCCACGCTGAAGTAGCCGCTGCGCCAACGCCGCTTCTGCAACTCGGTCAGAACCACCACGAGCGCGGCCCCGATTAGAACAGCCAACACGGCTTGTATCGGTTGGGACAACGTCACTCCCTCGCTCGCTCGGATTCGCCACCCGCCAGCGCCGACACCGACGCCACGCCCAGTCCCCGCGCAACTACGCTATCCCCTCGGATCCTGGTCGGCGCAGCGAACCTGCTTGAGGCAGGTACGTTCACGTCCAGCTGGCGCGTGAAGTTGCCGCCGAGGAGCCGCCGACGGAAGCTCATGAGCGTTCGTACGTGGCTGGCGCTGCTGCCACTTGGCCAACACTCGACGAGGATCGCTCAACCCGGCTGAGGAAGTAGTCGCGTGTTGAGTTGTCTTTGAAATACACGTAGCAGCCGCGGAGTCCGCGGGTCATGAGGATCCGGTAGGTGCTCTTGACGAAGGCGGTGAACTCGGCGTCGGTGACGCCGCGGCTGACGATGCGGTCGCGGGACTCTTGGCGCTGGCCGACCCATCCCCCATCCATCGGGCGGTAGACGAGGTTGGGACCGAAGGTGACGCCGTCGTCGTCGAACTCGAAGCCCTGCGCGGTGTAGACCCAGCCGACCTGATCGATCCCCCCTTTGGCGCTCGCCCAGAAGTCGGACTTGGGGATGCCTTGCCCGAGCCTGCGGGCGCCGGCTTGGACACTCCAGGGCATCGACCAGTCCCCTACCCTGACGTCGTCGACGAGGTTGCCGGCGGGGTCGGGATCGGACCAGGGCCAGCAGAAGCCGGCGACGAGCCGCGTGGTCGCGCCCGGAGCCGTCCGGAGCCGGATCAGGTTCTCGTTCACGCCCTGGTAGGTCTGCACGGTCTCGTCAGCCCGCGCCCAGGTCTTGGGAAGGTATGGACTCGTCGCCAACCACGGTGCTGGGCGAATCCCGCTCGGCATCTACCTCGCGATCCGCCCACGCGCGGGTTCCAATTTGGCTCTGAGTATCGACGATGGCAGATGACGAGCTTTCGTCGGCAACAGGATCGCGCCACTGGTCCGGAACGACGATTCGGGCCTCCATTCCCGTGTGTTCAGCAAGGAGGTAGAGCAAGTTGCCGCCCGAAAGGAGTTCGATCGGCTTTCCATCAGCGAACTGGAAACTGGCAGCCCCGTAACCCGATGTCGTCACGAGAATCCCCTTGCTGGCTCCCTCGTTCTGCATAGTTCCGAAGAGGTCGCGCACCGCGGACACTCCAACGGTGTTCTTGTATCGCTTCGCCTGAATGACAACCTTGCCACCAAAGATCGGTCGCGGGTCAAAGGCAACACAATCGACCCCCCCGTCTCTAGACGCCTGCGTCAGGCGCGCCTCAAGGCCCATTCTCGTGAACAGGTTGGTGATGAGCGACTCAAATTCCGACGGCGTCAACTCCATGAGGTTTGGACGCTGATCCAATTCCGAGAGAACATCAGTCTCGGTGATGAACCGAGGGTCAACCATCTTGAGATCGAGAACTGGTCGAACCGGCGCCAGTTCGGCTGGGCTCGGCGACATCGCTGCGGCCAAACCCTTCAGGCAGGCCGCAGGCTCGACGGCTTCCAGATTGATCGCTCGGAAGGCCGAAGCGGTCGTCCGCACTGACACGATGCATGGTCTCTGCCGTGTTCCGGTGGCGCGATCGACAGCGTCGACAAAGCAATTCAGCGCAACTGTTTCGATCTGCCCGCGTCGATCCGCTTCAAAGACCTCATGAACGATACGAAGGGCCGCCTGCGCCACGACGCTCGCGTACAGGGACCGGCGCCTGGCAGCGGTCTCCGGGGTAGATTCGATCTTGTCCCGAGCCTTGACGTATCTGAACGCCTTGTCCTCCGGGACGACCGAGAAGTCCGGGAGTACGTAATCGATCCCCAGGAGTTTGTTCTCCGCGCCGTATGCAAGAACGAACTGCTGTGGGAACCCGTCTGGCCACGACGATCCACCGAGGACCATCTCGAAGTAACCCCGGATCGACTCAGGCTTTCCCTGTTCGAGTTCGGCTTTGATCGCGTCGATCTCGGCGTGTTGTGCGAGTGCCTTGGCCTGAAGATCTGCTGATTCGCGGTCGTATTCGATCCGCGCCGCCGTCAAACGATCTTGTCGCGTCGCTTCGGCCGCGCGCCAGTCTGAGTCGGCTTCTTCGAAGCGTGCCCGTTGGTCTTCCGTCTTCTGTGCGTGGCGACCCTTTGCGCCTGGAATGAGTCCCTGCACCATTGAGAGCGGGGGCACCGCGTAGGCTCCCGGATCTGGACGCGGTGTGGCGTGGCCAAGGCCGCCCGAATCGAAGGGCGGGATCACTAGCTCTTGCTTCAGGGAGTCGAGGTCGATGTGGTCGTCGACGCTCAGGGTTGCAGCGAGGATCCCTTCGAGCGCCTCGCGAAGAGACGTCAACTCTGCGTTCTGCGCCGCAGTTTCATCCTCCCGCGCTTCCGCGTAGAGGCGGCGGGATTCCCGTGCGTCCGCAACTTGCGCGCGCTCCGCTGCTTTCTGGGCGCGTTCGCGGGCTCGGATGGCCTGCATCTGGGCGCGAGTCTGGGCTAACCTCTGTCTCTCGATATCGCGACTGGTTTGGGCCATCGCCGCGAAGAAGCCCGATCGTCGTGCCACGCTCTCCCCTCCTCGCAAGCACCTAGTGGCGCTAGGCTACCGCAAGGGTGCACCACTATTTGCCAACTCCAGCGTAGGCTCATCCTGATGCAGAAGTCGATCTGCATTCGCCAGCCCCTCTGTCAGCCGATCCTCGCCAGATCGATGACCTCGATGTGGTGACCGCGCGAAGCGATGCATCGCTCCTCGTAACACCTGGCCGTCGCGGCGCGATGATCTCGAGCGTTGGGAAATACGTGCGATAGCACGCTGCGCCGCGGGTCAGGAGCCGATAGGCGGCCACGGCGGCGTGGGCCACCGACACGCCAGCCAGGCCGATCTGGACCTCTTCGCGCGCGGCTGCACGCGCGGCCTCGCGAGGCCCTCAAGTACCAGACCCCTCCCGCTATGTTGGCGGAGATCGTTGCGTCGACCCCTCGAACGCACGAGGAGCCTACAATCACGAGGCCGTCTTTCCGAGGATCAGGAGAACATCAATGGCGCAGAACACCGGGCACGGTCACAGGATCGGAGCCGTCAAAGGCCGATCGCAGACTTCGACCTCCTCTGGTCACGCCGTCAAGCGGGACGCGAAGACGGGAAAGTTCTTGGACGTAAAGAGCGACCTGAAGCCGTTCAAAGGCGTGCGCAAGGAAAAGTAGGCGTCGCGCTCAATCTGCATCACCCGAGGCAAGGGGCGCAAGATTTTGGAGTATCCGCGCTCGACCGACCGTCATCAGGTGATCGCAGTTCCGTCCGCTGGCTCGAAGGCGCGCAACCCGTTCGTCCGCGAGCCACACCTCCATACTGAGGCGCGAAGTGTCCTCGGCTGCTCCCCTACGATAGTCCTTGGCCTTGATGACCCAGTGCCGGACACTTCGCCGCAGTGGGACAAAGTCGAATTGATCTCCCTCGTCCGACGCAACCGGCGCCTCCATGATCAGATCGTCTGTGAAGGCCCAGACCGACTCGAACACGCGGCCGACGTCGTCTGAAATGTACTCACTGAGGATGACGTCTCCCAGTTCGTCGTCGAGAAGCTCCTCGTAGTTTGTGATCAAAGATTCGATTCGAAATCGCATTGCCTCCGTGAGCCCCAGGCTATCGAGATAGGTGGCGACCCGAGCGTTCACGGTGTCACCCTCCCTCGCAGATCCATGATTACACCTTCCAAGTAGTGCGCCATATGCCCGAGGTAGCGCGAGCGAAAGCCATCGCTGAGGTAGTCCCACTGCCACATGTCATCGGTTGGAGCCGAGGCTCGTCTGACGGCGTAGTACCTGTGCAGGAGCTCGGCAATGACGTCCTTGACCTGAGTTGTCACCTGGATCTCAACGGCCGCACTCACACGGTCCGTGTCGAAGTCGGCTCGAGGAATTTCAAAACGCCGTCGCACGTCGATGTGGGCAGCGTAATAGCCCTCTTCACTGGCTTGATACGCGACGTGGCTTCCGTGGCGAGCCTTTCTTGCGCCTTCAGCGATCAGCCGGACCACGTCCGAGATACCGTCTAGGTACCGAACAACGACTTTGGTCCGGATTACATCAGTAATCTCGCGGTACCAATCCTGCGGAAGGAGCCACCCACCTGAGGGCGGTCTAGGCCATCTCGTGTTCTCAAGAACATTTCTGCGATACGTCTTTAGCCAAAAGGGCCCCCAGTCCTTCACAGTGACAATCGGGTCCGATGCTGCGCCGAAGAAGAAGCCCCCGGTCCGCAGGTAGTAGGCGGATCCTAGTTCAGAGAGTTCACTGCAAAACGCCTTCCAGAAGTCCGACCGCTCGAACTGGCTCTTCAATGCCGAAGCCACGCGTTCATGTTGTTCGGGAAGTCCGGCGAGTTCGACGTCGAATTCGCTCTCGAGCCACTCTGCATATTCGTCCAAGTCACTAGGCTTCACATACTCCGTTGCGCGGAACTTGGGTCGAGCAGTCATGTCTGATAGACCTTCATCACCTCGTCGCCGTAGTGGTTGATGACCTTCACGGCGACCTTGCCGGTTGACGGACGCGGGAACGGCCGGCTGACATTGGAGTTGACCGTGGCCCAGGCTTCGTCGCTGATGTCGGCGCGGAGGGCGCGGCGGAGCTTGTCGTAGGGGTCGTCGGCGCCGGTGAAGTAGGCGTGGCGGACGAAGAAGGCGTCGCCGTCGTAGTTGGTGTCGAGGAACCAGGCGGCGATGTCGTCGACGGAGGACGAGCGAAGCTGGCCCGTGGTCGGGTCGTAGACGTCGAGGCCGCGGACCTCGACGGTGATCTGGCCGTCCCCCGCGGGGCGGACGTCGATGTCGGGCTCGCCGAAGACCATGAACAGGTTGCCGGTGCCGGTCTTCTTGAGGAGCTCGTCGCCCATCGCGAGGATTTCGCGTTCTCGTTCTAGCAGGGTCATGGATCTACACGCCGACGAGCTCTCGGTTTCCGACCTCGTCCTCAAATCCCACCAGGAGGCGTCGCCGAGAAACCTCTGCGAACTTCCGCAGGGTCTCCAGGTTCGGCTGGTGCTGCCCGCTCTCGAGGCGGCTGATGGCCGACGCGCTGGTTTCCATCAGCTCGGCAAGCTGTTCCTGGGTAAGGTCATTTTCGATCCGATAGGCGATGACGAGGCGGGCCAGACCTTCCAAGGGCCGAATGGCCGCCGAGGCCGCCGCGTACTCGGGGTCAGCCATTCGACGGCGTCGGGCGACCCGGTAGTTGGATCCGAGCGGACTGTGCGGCTCGGGCCCAACAGTGGCCTCGGTTGTGGACTGCTCGGCTGTCAGACGACTCATCAGGAAATCTTCCCAAGCGGTGCGATCAATGGAACATATCACTTCTGATACGTCTGTCAACCGGGTGCATCATGACCGAGCGCGCGCGGTGGACGACGAGGTACTGCGGCCATCCGGTCCGTGAGGTCCTGCCAACGCCTGTGTGCGATGTCGATCTCAGCCCGGGCGATCTTGCCACCAGGCTTGATGAAGGCGTGCAGGATCACGAATACGTTGTCCGTGCGGCGATAGAGCAGCCGGTAGTGCGTGCTCCCGAGATCAGGGCGGATGTCAAGGGACAGCGGGACTTCCTCCTGGGCGGACACGAGATCTCCCTCTCCACGGACACGTGATCTCCACGCCGACGGACAGCTGATCTCCCGTGGTGGTCAGCCGAGCGGCACCACCCC
>Ga0082335_1001949_pt1 | contig 40725 bp, 67 predicted proteins | sample Subgrocontami58m_FD_72375 | JGI IMG/M metagenome (GOLD analysis project Ga0082335, IMG submission 72375) | Subsurface groundwater microbial communities from S. Glens Falls, New York, USA - GMW37 contaminated, 5.8 m (SPADES assembly) (version 2) ...
TACTTACTAAACCTATCAATATCGATAGCTAATATTTGTTGAGGACTTGCACTTGGCAATGTTATATCTGGATAATGCAATTCGTATTCATACGTCATTATGATTTTGGCTTTCATTTTTCACCCCGCAACAATTTTTTTTTGTATTTGAGAAGCAATTTTAAATCATTCATGGTTTTCAGCTCATTTTTTGCAGTAAATGTTTCAGTGCCATAAATTCCTTTCTAAATTACAGGTTATGGGGTGGGGGCATCGGACGCATCATCCTCTTTATTAATTTCAAAATCAGGCTCAACGGTATCAATACTTGCAATAGTATTGTACTTATCCCCCTTAGTTTTTATTTTTGCTTTTATACCACCAGAGGCAGCCGACTTCGCCACCATCATAAACGACTCCATATCCTTTCCTGATGCAGTATAAATCTTATTTTCCTCTCCAGTAATTTCGTAAACATGGAACTCTAATCCGGTCTTACTATTTTTCTTGTTTCTCTTGTTAATGGCAAGGATGCTTGTTATTATCCCATTGCCATCAATAGCATTCGATGATTCCTGTTTGGTTGTAGATGGCGGCTGTGATGAAGATTGTTTTGGTGGGTCAACAATCCCAGATTCTTCGTTATCTTCAACATCCTGCGTGAATATATCAGATGCACAAGTCGCAGACAACACACCGTCAACGTATGCCCTTTTCTTTGCCATTTTCAAGACGGTATTATAAATATCCGCGATATCAGGGTTCTCTTGTTTCTCACCAACTTCACATATTTGCCATTCACCATCAATCTTACCAGCGGAAAAACCACGACCACCAATTAAAGCCTGAGCCTCTTTCGCCTTCCCTTCCTTTTTCAAATTCCAATATTCTTTTGGTACTGGCTTTCCAGTCCCCTTCTTTTCCCCACCGCGATAGCGATATTTGCTTTCCATAGTGGAACAGGAGCCGACACCTGTAGCTAGATCATCGCCTCTGGCAGATACGATATGGCAAAAGACTTTGATGTTAATGTGATTGTTCGGAAGTTGTTCCGTTATTACATCTCCAACATTGTTTATTATGGGACGCAAACGGAAGGTCATAGACAACTTTTCAGCGCCGGGTTTCAACAATGCCTTTTTATCACCGCAACCAGGAATAACGCCGTAATGCTGTCCTTCTACCATGACATCTGATAGTATTTCTTTTATATCTGCCATTTCTTGCTTAATATCAGCAACGGTGCGACGTTTGTTTCTCTCTCTATCTTCAATTGCATCGCAATCTACGCTAACATTTGCAATCGCCCTTTGTGTAAATGTATCACTCAATTTGATCCCCTCCCATTTATTAATGATTTCTTGAAAATTCTCCAACAATTATTCTCCTTTATAATCTTTCAATATTTGCTAATAGATAATGTTGTATTCCTTTTAAATCTTCGGTCACAGCACGGATTATTTCTATTGCTTCGGGACTACTCACGCTAGGCATAACTATTGCATTGAAAGCATTCGATAGGTTTGCCAATTTTTCTTTATCAGGAGCCCTTGCGTCTTTTTTTCTTTTCGCTTCCGCAGCTACTTGTATCTTTCGTGCTGATTCCTCAGATTCAGCCTTTAATCTTTTCTCGGTGTCCTCGATTGCTTTTTTCTTTGCTTGTTCTATTTCAATAGCCCTTTGTTTTCCTGCTTCAATCGCTCGCTCTTGTGCTAACAGTTCATTTATAATTCTGTTCTTTTCATCCTCTATCGCCCGCTTTTCATTCTCAATCTTTTCATTTGCAAGCTTGATTTTCTCTTCTGCCTCTCTTTGCTGCCTGGCAATCTCGGCAAGTCTTTTACTTTCCGCTTCCTGGTCAGCTTTAATCTTTGCAAGTCTTTCTTCTTCAACCCGTACTTTTCTTGTCTCCTCGGCCATTCTTGCCTGTTCAACCTCATACCCAATTTTTGCCTGTGCAACAACTAGCTCAAAATCATTGTCCGACATATTTTTTACATTATCAAGTAAATACATAGTATAATTATACGTCTTTAATATGTTTACTCTTACTTGCAATTTCTTTTGTGCTTTTTCTTCAGCTTCAAGACTTAGGCGCTCTCGTTCCTTCTCAAATATGCTTTCTTCCTCATAAAGATGTGTTTCTATGGGTTCGAGCAGGGCGGTTATTCTTTTTGCTTCTGCATCAACTGCGTTTCCAAAATCAATAGATGATCTCTTTAATTCCTTGCGTTTTTTCTCTACTTCACCCCGTTTCTTTACTATTATCATTCTGGCTGAATGGACTGCCTTTGTTCCTTCTTTATCATCCAGGGATTTAATTTTCAAGGGTAAATACTCAGCCGACATTTTCGCTATTACAGCATCTGCAATGTTAAACTTCTGCAATTCTGTTTTGATAAAATCAGTTTCCATAAATTCTCCTTTTCTTAATGGCTACGATGGCAATTCTGCATCCCACAACGAGGACATAAATTATCGTGTATTCCGGTAGTCCCGCACATACATTGTGCAAGTAACTCCCCGCCTATTCTCTCGTATTCCTTATAACATTGAGGGCAATGATCACGTTTGTATATGTAGCGTTTAGGCAACCCATCTGCTTCGTTAGCTTCCCTGAGAAAGCCACCATGGTCTTGGTTAAATCCATGTCGGTCACTCATTTCAGGAGAGAGATTAATTTTGTCACTCATTTTCATCTTTCCTTTTAATACAATAATTCAAACGGACTATCTGGCAATTTTTCTACGTGGTGTATCTCCAACCCTTTTTCCGTGGCTCTCAGGTGTGTCTCATATCCCAACTCATACGCTGTTCGGGTAGAGTAGTACAATGCGTGCATATCCAGATTGTTACTTAGAGATTCTTTCTTGTGATAATGCCAGTAGCTATCTTTCCGATCCCGTATCTTTCTACAGTATTCGCTGGCGATTTTCTTTAGCCTTGTGTATGGATGTTCTCTCACAATCCATCCTCCGTAGTTAGAATGCACAATTCAATTGCTCTTTCTAGTTCCTCTTTGAAGTTTTTGTAGATCGCCGCCTCCCTGTAGCTTTCATGTACAGAAGCATCCGCTTGTGCTTTTATCGCTGCCTTCCTTGATTCTTCTAAGAAATCCCTTACTTTAATCAGCCTGTTTTTTTCCTCTTCGTATTTGCTTTTCCTTGCCACGATTATTCTCCTTTCAGTTTCCTAATTTCATTAACAATTTCTTCTTTGATGTCTTCAGTGGTTTTGTAGATCAAGTAATAACCTATAACAGCCAGCACACCAACACTAACAAGTATTAAAATTGTATCAACCTTTTCCATCTTCATCCTTCCCCCTTCCCCTCCAATATATTTTTAAACGCTTCCAATTGCTTTTTTCCTTTCTAAAATTTAATCCTGTGGCAGGTGTACCATTTTCAATCAGAATCCACATCTGACCATTCCCCCTTTCTGGCATTAATCCTTATTTTCTTATGCGCTTCTGCCCGGCGTAGATGTGTCGGTGAATACACATATTTACCATCTACATTTTTTATTACCTTACCCAATATTCCTGCATTTTGCCATTGTAGCAGCAAATGCGGTCTAACTCCTAATTTTTCCAGCATTTCCTTCCTTAGCATTTTTCTACCTCCATAAATTTTTTAACCGGAACCGGAACCGTAACCGGAACCGTAACCGTCACCGTCACCGGAACCGTCACCGTCACCGGAACCGGAACCGTAACCGGAACCGTAACCGGAACCGTAACCGTCACCGTCACCGGAACCGGAACCGTAACCGGAACCGTAACCGTCACCGTAGTTTTTTACTGTTTCCATATCGCCACGCTTTCTATGGATTTTCTTGATTTTTCAGTACAGTTGATAATTTCTATCGCTTGCAATAATTCTATTCTGTCTACCTGGATCGGGAATTTACATTTTTCTGGCTTACTTGTGCCTTCCATTGCCAACTGAGATAGCGAGGCCGCTCCGTCCCAATACCATATTCTTCTCGCGTTCAAGACCACCACTTCCTGCCCTATTCTGCTTTCCAGATAACCGGCGAATACACCAGCAGACAGGGTTCTAACTATTACGTATGGCTTGTTTCGTGCCTCGCAATCCCTCCATTCCTTCGTGGTTTTTGCAAGCGATTTCACACATTCAATAATTTCTTCTTGTGTTAAATTCACAGGTAAGCTTTGTGTAACCTTTTCTATTTTCCCTGCAAGTTCCATAAATCCTCCTTTCTAAATAATAATTAATCTATCTTGATTGTCATACGCCTTGCCATAATTCCGACAAAATGGTAAATGGCATAGTTTCAAAGGGCACGGGTCTCTGTCTTTTGTTACAAAATATGTTTTGTCATAATTACTTTTTTTTGATACTACTACTATACTTCTCAAAAACGGGCATCCGGTATCAACTGCATTATCTATATTTACATTATATTTTGATTCAAATTCTACCCTATTCATAAACGTAAATATACAATGTAATATTATCATTGTCAACAATATTCCCAACAATATTTCCAATCGCCCTGTAAGCCTTTGAAATCAAGGGATATATTTTTTAGTTTGACAATATAAATTATCGTGATATACTTAAATCGCAACATATAGCGACTTCCCCTTGTGGATTTAACCCTTACCCGGTTCGCAAGGGGGAGGCTTTTTCCACCTCTATGAAACGGATTGATTTTCATGTAGCGCAAAAGAGGTTTTTCCCTTGACAAAAATACGTATTGTGGTAAAATAAAAGGGAAATTTACAGGCTTGTATGAATGAGATGCAGGCGATACATTATACAGCCCGTGAGGGCGCAACAGAACCCGGCAATAGGTGCTCATTCCACTTATTGACCGGGTTTTTTGTTGGAGTATTTATGAAAAAACCAAGAAAAGTATTAAGGCGTTTGTTGAAACAATACAGAAACGAGTCTGAAGTTGTAGATTGCATACAAATTATCATTGAGAGGTTAAACAATGATAGGCACTCTTGACCATGCATTGAATTACCTATCACAAGGCATCCCGCCAATACCAGCAAACCCAAAAACCAAAGCACCGCTTGTCAAGTGGACTGAGTATCAAACCCGATTACCCACAAAAGAAGAAGTCATTGCAATGTTTAAGCAATTCCCAAAATGTATGATCTCGGTTGTTACCGGAAAAGTATCAAATCTTGTCGTGATTGATGCTGATTCCCCTGAAGCTGTACAAAAGATAGAAGAACACTTACCAGACTCATACGAAACAGTAATTGATATATCCCCACGTGGAGGTCGGCATTATTGGTTTCAGATGAACGGCGTGGAGTACCAAAGCAAATCGGGTATATTTGAGAAATGCGATATAAAATGCAATGGTGGTGTATTGTGTGTTCCGCCTTCTGTTAATGATACAGGAGGACAGTATCGGTTCCTGAATAGTTTAAATTTTGAACGTAGCATGTTGCATCCCATGCCTGAAAGTCTTTCTAAGTTCTTGCAGTCTTTAAGTAGTAGTATATATAATAAAACAAAAACGCAAGATGTGTGCCAAAACTTGAAATATTTCGAGGAAGGTACAAGGGATGATAATTTATTCACCGTAGCAAACGGATTGATTAAATCCGGAATCAATATTGTGCTTATTACCGAAGTGCTTAAAAGATTAATACTTAGTTGGGGTGAAAAGCCTGACGAAAAATGGATTCAAGATAAAATTCAGAGCGCCCTAAGCCGGGTAGAACGCAAAGAAAGAAATTTATCTGCCGAAGTACATGATTGGGTACTGTCTACAAGTGGCGTCTTTTTGTCTACAGAACTCTACAACTGTCTACAGTTGTCTACAAGGGAGGACAAAAAGAATGTTTCAATCATACTAAAAAGATTATCAGAAGAGAATATTATTGAACGTTCAGGGAACAAAAATGGATGCTTCAGAAAATTAGACATAAACGAGGAAGTAATTGACTATGTTAATGTTAAGACTACATGCCTAGATATTAAATTCCCATTTCAAATTGAAGATTATGTGCGGATAATGCCAAAAAATGTTATTGTCATTGCCGGGGAACCGGATGCAGGAAAAACCGCCTTCCTTTTGAACCTGGTTAAAATGAATATGGATAAGAACGAGATATTCTACTTTTCAAGCGAAATGGGATCACTTGAGTTGCAAGACAGATTAAAGAATTTTGACCATCCGATTAACGAATGGAGATTCAAACCGATTGAACGTTCAAATGACTTTGCTGATGTTATCCGTCCGGATGCCGTAAACATAATTGACTTTCTAGAAATTTCAGACAATTTTTACCAAGTATCGGGATTGATAAAATCAATCTATGACAAGCTTGATAAAGGTATTGCCATTATAGCGTTACAGAAAAACAAGGGAACAGATTTTGGACTTGGTGGGATGCGATCACTTGAGAAACCACGGCTATATTTAAGCATGGAACCGGGAAAGCTTAAAATTATCAAAGCAAAGAATTGGGTGTCCGCCGATAAGAACCCAAACAAGTTATCAATTACGTATAAACTATACAAGGGCTGCCACTTTACACCAATTTCAGGGTGGTTAAAGCCAAATGATTAGACGGCTTAAATAATTTTTGGAGGACTGAAGCATGATAAGTGGCGAAGAATTGATTAATTTATTAGTAGAGAGGTTGAAAATTAAAAATATACCTCCCTCTGATAATAATATAATTATCGAGTTGAGATCATTAAACCCGCTTGAAATGTCTCGCTATGCCCATTTTCGTAAACATTAATGATAGACATATACAAAAACAAGGTAAAACTGCCGATAAGGAATTTAAGGGGGTGAACGATGGGAAGCTATAAGGATATATATGATATAAACGTTACAGTGTGGTATGACAAGAAGGTTTATACTGTCTCTAGGCATTATGAATCTGGTAGTAATAATGGGTGTAACCACATAGAGAATATTCCGGGAACTGCCGAGTACATGGGGCAAGAAATATTGGAAAAAATCAAATCAGCTACTTAATGAAATTATGGAAGTTGTTTGGAACTCCACTGAACAATACGAGTTAAACGCACCAGGAAGCCTAGTAAGCCCTCCTGGTGAGTTTTGGCATGGTTATAGACATTGCGCAGCCTTAGCATCGTTTGAAAGTAGCTCGTCGCTCATTACTGCAAGCCGGTTTTTAAAATCAGCATAGGTTTCAGTAATAAAATCTAAGTCGACAAGTTTCGGCATGGATATAGTAATACCATGCCGGATCAAATGCCAGTTGTGCGGATCACCCTCCTCTAACTCCCAAGCATCCCCAGCGTAAACCACTATTAATCGTTCACCGTTAGGCTGTAGCATGTTTTTATCCCCTTTTACGTGTAAAGTGTATTAATTCAATCCGTTAGTGTCTCTTTTTGATTTATTCCACTCTTCAAATTCTACATATTTGCATTTTGCGCATGGTTTCTCTTTTGTGCCCATTATTCCCCTTCTTTCTTTTTGTATTTTCCTAAATCTGATACTGCATTAACGCCTTCGGCAAGGCACTCTTTTATTAACGTACCATAACCATTGATTTCTTTTATTTTCTCTCTTGGCAAGCATTTTCTGACGGTAATATAGAGATAAGTGTTGTCGGTAAATCTAATACCTTCTGACATTAATTTGCTATAAGCCTTTGTGTCCTTTAGTTTTAGTACCATACGATGGCAAATTCTTATTTGGCTGCTCGTATATCCTGACCATGTCCCCTCGATCACGTATCGTACTCTTTTCATTTTGCGCCATCCTCCAGTCCGTCGATAATTTCCCGCTCGTAAGCGTTCAGGGTTTTAATGAGTTTTGTTGCTGCTATACATCGGCTTAACTTCTTTTCTGCCAACTCTTGGGTATAATTCGTCTTTGTAACGTCCTCAGCTCCAAGTTTTCCGATTATTGCAGGTATTAAATTTTTATTCATTTTCCTATGACCTCCAGATAACCTTCCTTTGTCCATTTGCCGGGATAAACTTTAACAGTTTTGTTTTCGGTTGTACGCTGTCCATTTTCGGCCATTTTCGCCTTTCCGCATTCTTCCCACACAGTCCACCAGCAAGCGCCGAGGATTGCAAATCCCATAATTACTGACCACAGATACCATTGTTTTGCTTTAGTCATTGGGTTTTAATCCTTTCTCTTCCTACCTCGTCAAGTAGTAAATATTTGAGGGCTTCCGCGGCATCCCCCAGGGTAAATTTCTTATGAGTTTTGTTATCGGCTGCCACAAAATAAAGTATTGTCTTTCCTTCATCGTCTTGTACCACTTGTAGTTTATCTCCTGTTTTCATTGCCAGCCATTGCGTAGTATACATCGTTGTGTAAAAGCTAGCCGTATCCTTGCAATCCTGGCAGGCTATTTGATAGCCCTCGATACCGTTAATACTGATAATTGTCTCATCTACATCTTGTGTGTGTCCACATATCCTTGTTACTTTCATTTTGTGCCTTTCTCCCCGTATATCTAAGCCGGTAGGACAGCTTGTTAAAAAGGTTAAACTGCTAACGATTCTACAAGAGCAAAATATTTACTTGATTTTGGTATTCTTATTTTATCCCTCATTACATAATCTGTCTGTATTTCTGTATCATTTTCAACTTGCAATTCCTTGTCCAGTCCTTCTGGTAGTCTATCGTAAGTTTTTATATAGATAGTAGCGTGTTCTCCGTCTTTAGCGTGTGCTGAATTGCTATACCAGCATGGGAAATATTTACCATCAACTTTTAAGCCTTTTTTTAATAATTTAATTTGCATGTTTTTTTCCTTTCAAGTTTGTATCTCCCTCGATAGGAGGGAGAAGGGGTTAAAAGCTAAGATTTAAAATAAACAACTTCAAAATCGGTAGGGGTGGAAAAACATATTCCAGTTTTACCCCCTTTTACTTTTACGGGTCTCTGCGATATTTTCTCGCCCGGATTACAGTATCCCATCGCCATTTCTTCCGCTTGTGCAATACTCCCCTCTATTTTTTCTACCGCTTTACCCATTACTGTATCAAATAATATAATCATCTCTTCCCCCTCTTCAGAGTTTTTACTTTTTGCGCATCGCACTTGCTTTGCACGTTAGGATATATAACAATAATCGTACCATTCAGGATAAATTTATCAAATCGCCCGCTAAACCAGTAAATACGCCATAAGTATTTTTTCGACATATTAAATCGGTATAAATCAGCCACACTAAAAGTGTTTCAAAGTGAAACAAGTATTGCCATAAGCATTTCATAGTTGCAATAATTACAATAAAATCAAGGCCTACAGGGTGTAACTTATTGATACATGGCAAAACTGTATGAAATGGTTACGGTTCTATGTGTTACCGAAAATACATTTGTTGATATTAAAGGACTTATGATTTTAATTGATAATTTATCTGAACGGTATTGATATTGCAGTATAAAAAGATAGTTAATTTTGGTTAATCTTTTTGAAAAGGGGTGTGAAATGGAAAGCGTCAAAGAAGTAGTAAAATGGGATAGTTCAGGGCAGTTTACAAGGATTGCAGTTGTTGAGTTACTAGGGTGGCGTAATTGCAAAGGCAATGCAACACCAACGGGGAAAAGGATTGCTAGAACTAATTGGGATAAGCTCACGCCAGCGGCCAGGAATGTATTGGTTAATCATGGGGTGGAAAAATGAAAACAGTAAAACTTAATAACGGGTGGACGGTAATGGCAAAAGAAACGAAGTACGGAATGTGTGCTATCTCATATTCTAACCGGACTCAAGCATCTCGTAAAGCATTCATGCTTCGAGCAAGCGAAGGCCTTGACTGTGATGTTATGAACGGAGCGGGCAGACCGTTCTATATAAGGGTAAATTCTTTGGAAATCAAATAGTAACAAAATTATCCTTGACAAACAAAAACAAATAGTGTAGCCTATAGGCAGCTTATCCGAAATGTGTTTATTGATTTATTAATAAACCATGTGAAGGCAACGCCCATGAGGGCTGCTAATTATAATAACAAACTACCTCTCGTAAGAATATGAACAAAATGACTAACCACGATAAGGATAAGCAGATTAAAACCGTACTAACATTCCTGCTGAAAAATTGTTGTGATCTTAAAATAGTTGAAATTTATCCCGGTTGTAATAGAGTAAAGGTTATTTACCATGAGAACTACAATGCAAATCACGTACAAGTCTAAACCCATAACTTTTGGTATTAAATCCAAAGGCCTCGGCAATATTGAAAGAACCTTCCACAATCCCATAAGACAGGATGATGTTAAATTCCAAAATAAACACCCGGCCTGTAAGTCATGCAAAGGTTGTGGTCATGGAGAGTGCCCTATCAGATGACCGAAATAGAATACATCAACTCTACCAACTTAGTAAAATGCAGAAATGCAATACTGATTATAAAAGATATCTGTGTTGATGATATCATAACAAATGCAAAACGCTTGATCTTACTTGACACGCTTTGCGGAATTGTAGATAAGCTGGAAAAACAAATCATAATAAAAACATGACTACTGATACTGTTGATAAGCCCATTAAAAAACGGACTAAAAAACAGCAAGAATGGTATGATAAACTATCACGACAAAAAACAAAAGCCGATCCACACAAAATAGCGGAGCTACTTTCAAGCGGTAAAATTAATAAATCAGATGTTGCAAAACTCCTAAATGTAACTCCTCAAGCCATTTATAATTCAATAAGAGAAAATAGAATTGATACTTCTGGTTTCGACATACCCTCTATAAAAGACAAGGAAATTGACGAACTTTATGTGCTCGGTAGTATTCTACGTAAGCGCATGTACGATAAGGTCGTGTCCGATGACAAGTTAGGACTAATTGAAATGTGTGCAGGTATAGATCGTACATTCCAGCAACGCCGGGAACTACAGGGCAAAGCGCATTCAAGCATCAATGTATTCACTCTTGTGCTTCAACGAGCAGACCAGCAGATAATTTCTACGTCTGCAACTACAATATCTAGTACACCTATTCCAGATAATCAACCTATTGTACCTGATGCCGGCAACCATACCACAGGTTGTCAAGACAATGTAACGTAATAACTATTCTGAGACCTCACATAATAGACGTATACAATACCAAACCAAGGAAACAAGGTAGTGTCTATCGGTGGTTGATGTTTGCCGATACAGGGCAGGCCGGGTAGGGGGGGGACACCGATAATTAATTTTAATCGTATCATACCTGAAAAATTTTTATGATTTCTAAAAGAGGTTTCAATGTCAATCAGCAAGATAGAGATATTTTTGATTCTATTAGGAGTAATATTTTTTGGTACTATGGTATGGTGGGCAATGACAACTGAAGGGTATTTGGCAATATTTATGTATGATTTATTTGAAAAGATATTTCAATAAATTTCAAAAGGCAGTTGACAATCACACATAATTGTTATATACTATACACATAATGAGTATTATAAAGTGTAAGATATGTGGTGTTGAGGTAGAAGTAAAGCCTTACGACATAAACAGGCGCACGTTATGTGAGTCAGTAGAGTGCCATAAAGAGGATAGGCGCCTCGCAATGAAGGCATATAGACAGACTGAAGCAGGGAAGGCAATGACGAAGTTTCTTAATTTGAAGTATAAGGTGCCAGACATTGATAAGGTATGTCAGGTGTGCGGAGAGCAGTTTAAGACAGCGAGAAAGAATCGTTATATATGTTCTAAACCTGAGTGTCAGGCTAAGGGAAAGTATTTAAGGATTAAGAAATACAGAGCCAGTAATATAGAGAAGTCAAGAGCGAGGGATATAGTAAGCAAAAGAATAAACAGGGAATCCTCTATGAAGAGAGAGCCTTGTATTGCATGCATAGACAGCATCCCAGGAGAAGCCCATCATCATAATTATTCAAAGCCAAAAGATGTAATTTTTCTTTGTTGGGACAGTAATTAAAAGAGGATTTATGGATATAATAACAAGTTACATGGCAGCAATAGGACTTGGGCTTTCACTATTTTGTTATTTTGTTTTAATGACACATAAACGAGATAGTGTTGTTTCCGGTGAAGAGACTGGAGTATATTGCCAAGTACACTGTAAAAGGTGTGCTAGGTTAATGATAAAAGACGATCAAGGATTTATATCGTGTGCGAATAAGCTTTGCGAAAGACAGGGGATTCTATATTATCCACCTTCCATTAAGATATATCGAGTAGGCGAAAAAAACAATTAAACTCAAGCAGTATAAGGCAGCCATTGGTTTATATTACCCTGGCCTATGACTGCCGAGTCTTTAAAGAAAGTAGCGAATAATGGGTGATAGAAGGAGAATTTATGAGTATAACTACATTTGAAGGCGCTAAGATTGACGATAAGCTATATTGTGGAATATTTCCGACAAGCAAGCGTGATGATAAGACAAATTGTTATGTATATCAAGTCAGATCTGGTGAAAAATTTCCATTACAGCTCAAGAACGAAAATGGGTGGCTTTTAGTATTTACAATCAAGGGACAGCTTTACCCAGGTGGAGGCCAAGTCGTTTTTTGGTCAAAGCCTGAATTTGTAATACCGGCAAAATTACAAAAGACAAATGAAAATCACGTGCCCAAACTGTAACACCTTAATGAAAATTGAGACGGATAAGCATCCTTATAAATGCCCGTGCTGTGGGAAGATTATTTTATTGGATAGATAATGGGATTACCATATTTTTATTGGTATTATAATTACGGGAATTACATGAGGCTGGAGAATGATACATCAACTCCAAAGACATACACGGTGTATATCTATTTTTACACAGGGGACGATAAGAATACTTATGATTTAACATTAGATGATGGGACTAAAAAAAGCGTCTCTATATCGAAAAGCGTAAAAAAGGTTTTCGGCATTAATACCGCCACTGGAGATATAAACACAGGCGACAATTTCAGTATTTCCGAAAATGCCTTAGATACATTGTGGGAATTAGATAGTGTTAAAATCACGATGGCTCAATATGCAGCTAAAATATGGGAACATTTATTACAATTTACCATATTTGATGCAGATTGGGGGCTGAATTTTGTTCCTGAAAATGGTGATACCTCAGCATACAGAACATTTACCAAATCAAGCGATGTAATTACTTCGGATTATACAGGCAATATTTATATTTATAATCCTTATGCCGGGCTGGGTATTAATGGAGTTTATCGGGGATACCCAAATACGCAAATAGGGAAAACATTTTATATTAATTCAGTATTGCTTAAACATTCAGATAATGGCGGTAAGGAATCCGGCGTTGGCGATATAGGGAAGTTTTACAGTGGTGGATATTACAATATAAGAGAAGTAATATTACATGAATTTGCCCATTGTTTAGGATGGGGACATCCATTTGACAGTAATGGTTACAGCGGTATCCCGATAGCACAATCTAAAAGCTTTAATACGAATTACAATTCCTATTTTACATTTGGAAACCTTAGTCGTATGCAAATGCCAGCATACAAAGGATTTATACATCCAGGTGGTGTTACCGAAGGAACCCTGAACACACTAGATATTATTTATAACAACACAACCACTTCAGCGATAATCAATGGAAGTATAACTGGTAATAATACCACGGTAAACAATAGATTTAAAGATGGCTTTGGAGTTGCTTATTTAATAGATGGACACAAAAAAGAGTGCATGTATTCATCCCCTATTGACAGGAATGGTGATTTTAAATTTAGACTAAGAATTATACCACCTTCAACGGTTAATTATTATGTTTTAATAACATCGGCAGAATTTAATACCCATTTTGTACAGCAAGAGAAAAAGGGAAAAACAAATGTATTGCGTCCCATAAAAAGAAGAGACGATAATACATTTGAAACTATTCTGGATACTGATAATTTTGATGGATACGCATTTGAAGAATACGGTAAAATTTATTATGCTACAAAAAACATTGGAGCGATCGCTACAGGGACAACAACAATAACAATTAATCCTACTACCGGCTCTTCTGGTGATGGTTATTCAGCAGACACCGTATTAGAATTGGAGGGCTTGATTTCTAGTTATGTTAATTATACAGGTGCAAATACCTTCTCTGTTACTAAGCTATCGGGAAAATATTATTTATGCGCAAAGACCCATACTTCTAAGACTGGAGACAATGGGAACAAACCCAAAATAGGTAAGAAATGGAAAAAATATTGGGTAAAAAGTCCGAGTAAATATGAATCCGATGCCACAGAATGGAAAAAAGACACAAAATATTATGGTGATTTTAGTTATTCTGAGGATAGTAAGAAAAAACTAGGTTGCATGTCAGATTAAATAATTAATACTTGACAATCTATAATATTTATGTTATAGGCAATAGCAATGAAAATAACAAATAGTCTCTCTACATGGTTGGCAATTGCAGGAATGCTTCCAATGGGGGTTGGTGGCATTGCTAAAGGTGTTGATATTCTAAGGTATGATTTTTTAGGCAAAGCACACAATGAAGAAGAAGTCTATGTAAGGCATATGACCTCAGACCATCTCCTCGATAACGAACATGCCCAAACAACAAAAATCCCAGTAACAGATGGTGTAATCATAGTCAATGTATTCCCTGATAAATGCGTTGTGGTCAAGCGCAAGACAAGCGATGGGATGGTAACGGCAATGAAGGTGTTGCCTGACCCTGAGAAGGCTGAGAAGATTAAAGAGATATACTCTGATTGCTCTAATGGTGTGGCTTACGCAATGGCTGCCCCGTTTGATTTCGGCGCACATAAACAAGATTGTGACTATAAAGAAGAAAAACAAGGGGTAGCCATTGTTAGGTCTTACGGTGATGGATGTGTCTTGAGATACGAGTTTGATAAATATGGAAATAGCAAGAACTGGGTTTGGGTAAAATATAAACATAATGCAAACTGAAACATTAAACGCTAAAGCACAGGAGAAAGAAACCCAACGGGCATTGCTATGGCGCGAGGATTATGTTGTTTGGACAAGAGATTATTTTGGTAGAAATATTGCAAACAAAGCCTTGTCAGAAGGTATGAATATTACTACTAAAACAGGACTTGGAATACAACAAGAACAAGCATTCAAAGAAGTAGACAAACTTATAATGGCAAGATTGAAAAAACTTGCCCAAACCCAAAGACCAGAATTAAATATAAAACTCACCGAACAAGATGAACTATATCTTAAAAAAATCGGAGTGTCAATAATGGCCGGACGTGGAGTAGGGAAAGATTTTTGGCTTGCTGTGCTTGCTGCCAGACTGCTTTCAATATTTCCTGATTGTCGTATAGTTGTTACTGCTAATACTGATACTCAGCTTAAAAATGTATTTTGGTCAAGATTTAAAACGGTTGCAAATCTTGCTTTAAAATATTCTGATGAAGACAATGAAACAATCTTTACTAAAATGTTTGAAATACAAAGTGAAAAATGCTTCTGTAAAGATACCGAAGCGCATCCCGAATGGTTTATGGAAGCAATCGTATCGAGAAAACAACCCGCAGGAAGTGACGCTGGAAATGCAGCAATAAGCGGAAGACACGGGAAATATCTTTTCTTTTTCATAGATGAAGGTTCTCACGTAGAAGACTATGTATTTAAAGATTTCGAGGAAACAATGACTGGCGCTGTAAATTTAATGTTTATAGTTTTCAATCCAAAGCGCACGAGAGGATATGCAATAGATACTCAATATAAAGACAAAGATAGATGGGTTGCCTTGAGATGGAATGCAGAGGAATCTGAAATTATAACAAATAAAGATAAACATAAAGAAATTGAAGATAAATATGGTGGTAAAAATTCAAATCCCTATAGAATTTCAGTTTTAGGACTCCCCCCTCTTGCCGACACAGATACCTTAATTCCTGCTGATTGGATTGAAGATGCAAAGACTAGAGAAATAGCATATACCGATGATGATCCATTAATAAAATCATTTGACGTTGGTGGTGGCGGCGATCCTTCTGTTATTGGTTCAAGGCGTGGTTATAATTTCAAAGATTTTGGCTTTGATGTTAATAAAGAAAACGATAGTAATAAAGTTACTCAATGGGCAAGAACTAATTTCTTAAAAGACGAAGCCGATGCAATGGTTGGCGATGTTGGGAATCTTGGGTGGGCAGTTATTGGTAGTTTAAGAAAAGATTTAGGATGGAGAATTGTCCCTTACGATAGCAGAAATACGGCCATAAGAAGTGACTTATATTATAACAAAAGGGCTGAAGATTATTTTAAATTAAGAGATATTTTCCAAGACAAATTAATATCAATACCGGATGACGATGAATTGACAAATGAATTATTGGCATTGCAATCATGTGAAAAAAATGGTAAAAGAGCCATAATTGATAAGAAACTTATCAGAAAAGCATTGGGCGGAGAGAGCACGAATAAATCCGATGTGTTGGCTATGAGTGTTTCAGTAGACGATGATGATTTCAGAAAGAATACAAGACAAGACGAAGATGATGAAGATGCCTATTGTGTTGCTACGATAAGAAATCCAATTACGGGATATTAAAATGAATACTAGAATTGTAATTCCAATTGGTGCTATATTTTTAGTTATAATAATTGCGTTTTTTATTTGGAAAGTAGAACGGAAAATTAATTATAAAATAGGGTATAAGAAAATGGTGGAACAAACAATATTGGAAATGGTTAAAAAAGAGGCATTAAAATAAACCAGGAGAAATAAATGAAAAGGAATATACAGCTTTTGGAGAAGTGGAAATTCGTTTAGAACTAGAAGGCAAAGGAATTGTATTATATATTACTGATAAAACTCTAATAGAATGTCTCGAAATTAGAAAAGTAGTAAATTTAAACGAAATATCATAAGGAGAATTAATATGACAAATTTCCCGTGGAAAGATTGGGGTAGGGAATTTGAAGATTGGTTTGAAGAGAATTACAAAAACAGAATAAGTAATTATCCAAATACTATAAAATATATTATAAAGGACATCGCCAGAGATGCCTGGAATAAGGGTATTTTAGTAAGTCATGGTTTAGATAAAGTTGAAAAATAAATGCAAATAGACTTAAACAAAATAGATAAAGACGAACTTAAAAAAATCGGAACTCTTGTTAAAGAAGATTTTGACAAGGACGTTGAATCACGTTCCGAGTGGATAAAAAATGGCGCTGAATGGTTTAAACTATTTACCGGATTCAGGGCAAAGAAAACATTTCCGTGGGAAGATTGTGCAAATGTGCATATACCGTTGCTGGGCACATCTATCTTACAATATCAGGCCAGGGCTTACGATGCCCTATTTGCTGCGCGGGAAATAGCAAAAATGTTTTCTACCGATGGGAAATCAGTAGACTCATGTAAAAGAGGTTCTAAATATCTGAATTATCAATTAACCGAAGAGATGGAAGAATGGCCTGAAGAATCAGATAATTTGTTAGTTTTGCAGCCTATTTATGGTGTTGCTGTAAGAAAGACATATTACGATGCCGTTATTGGACGTATTACAAGTAGACTTCTGAGTGTTTCATCATTCGTTGCTCCTTACAGATGTCGCCGATTAGAAGATGCGTTAAGGAAAACACATTGTTTTACTTTATCATTAAACGAAGTAAATAAAAGAATAGAACTTGGTATTTATAATAAAGATGCAGAGGATTTAAAGGCTACAGATACGGATGAATCCAATATATTTTCCAAAATTACTGATAGTGTGGATAAGGCAACCGGAGAAACAAAACCCGCCGAATCTGAAGATACAATCTTTATTTTAGAACAACATAGGTTGTTAAATTTAGGCAAAGGAAAGACTAAACAACCTTATATTGTAACGGTGGAATACGATACCGGAACAGTGCTTTCTATCGTTGAACGTTTTTACGAAGACCCACTAACAAAAGAAACAGAAACATTTGAATATTTCACAGCATATCCCTTTATTCCTAACCCTGAATCCTGGTGTGGATTTGGTTTTGGGGCAATGATGCAGGGGCTGAATGAGGCTGCTAATACAATCTTGAATCAGCTTATAGATTCTGGTACATTAGCCAATGTGCTTGCTATGAGTGGCTTTATTAATAAGCGTAGTGGATTAAAGAAGGGGCAATTAAGAGCAAAATTAGGGGAGTTTGTTGAAGTAGATGCAACGTCTGCTGATTTTGCAAAAGATATATTCCAATTTAAAGCCGAGCCGCCTTCCGCAGTGTTATTCACTGTTCTTGGATTATTACAGCAATATTCAAAAGAAATAAGTTCTGTGTCTGACTCCCTTCTTGGTAAATTACCACCTTCAGACACCACAGCCACGACTATGCTTGCTGTAATGGAACAAGGCATGAAAGTATTCTCTGTCATTCACAAACGCAATCACAGATCGTTTAAAAAGGAATTAAAGAAAATAGCCATACTTAACAGTATGCACTTAGATGAAAAAGTATATTTCTATGTGCAGGATTCCACTGCTGACGAAGTCCAATATGAATTTTCCGGCAAAGTAGACTTTATGAATAAGTATGATGTTATCCCGGTAAGCGATCCTAGTATAACATCCCGCGCAGAGAAACTTATAAAAGCAAAAACTGCTTATGAAATTGCAATTGCAAATCCATTATTAAGTCAAGATAAAATGGTTTTATGGCAAGTAACCAAGAAACTATTTGAAGCAAATGAAATATTCGATATACAAATACCTAAACCACAGCCGCAAGAACAACCCGACATGACCCCGGAAGAAGAGCACGCGAGTATTCTCATGGAAAAGGGCGTACATGCCTTGCCAGAACAAGATCATTTACAACACATGGATGCACATCAGTCATTTATGGAAAGTGTCTGGTATGAACAATTAACGCCTCATGGTAAGAAGTTGCTAGAAGAACATAATCGCGAACATCTTTCGATGCAGTATCTAAAAGAAAATCAACAAATGGAAGAAGGTATGAATGGAGCCGAGCAAGGAAGAATGGCAGGAATGGCTATGCAGCCCATGCAGTAAACAATTCCTGATTGAACTTGAAAGCGAAAAGCAAAGACAATTAGAAGTAACAGTGTATGGCAAAAAGGAAGATTTTGAGTCAGGACGGGGACGTATCCTCGAGATTGACTATGTTATTGATTTGATAAAAGAGAAAGGAGAATAATGGAAAATAGTACAAATATACCAATTGGATTTTTTATATTACTTGGATTTACAATTTTCCAATTAGTAAGGTTATATTTAATTTCAAAAGATGAAATTGTTAGATGTTTTTGTATGGTATTTTTAAGGAAAAGGTATAAGGAAATATATCAACAACCAATAAATAAACTTTTAGAACCAGGATTAAATAACATTTATTTTAATGATGATTCACGATAGAATAGCTTCAACCCGGCAAGAAAATAACCTTCCATTTGTGGTAGATAGTATTTGTCTTGTTGGGAAGCTATTCTATCTAATTACAAATAGAATAGGAGAATAAAAATTAATGTGGATTGCCTGGTTTTACCAATTACAGGAAATGCAAGATAGACATATTGATACTAAACACATAAAGGAAAAGGAGAATAAACAAATATGAAGCGTATAAGAGAATTAAAAGGTGGGAATATAAATGATGGTAAAAAATATGAGCCGATTTATAATGGCGATATTAAAAATCCTGTTACAATAGTTACAAAACCAAGAAAATTAAAGGAGAATAAATGTTAGATATTGAACCGTTGTTCAGTAGGATTATTGCAAAGCGTGTCGAAGTGGACAAGATAGGCTCAATTTATGTGCCCGAAACTGCAAATTCTATGAAGGCAACAGAGGGCGAGGTTATGGCCATTGGCGATGAAGTATCAGCCGTTAAAGTTGGGGATAAAATCTTCTGGGGTAAATATTCAGGTGCGGAAATTGAAAGGAATAAACAGAAGTATATAATTATGTGTGAGGATGATATTTTGGGTATTATCAAAAAGGGGAAATAATTATGGGAAAGAAAAAAGTTACGCATACTCAAGATATATTATTTTATGAAGGTAATGTCCCTCGTAATTTAACTGTAAAATCATTCAAAAATCCACTACCTCATATCATGGTATTTGATATTGGATTTCACAAAGACGATAAAGGCTACGTTGAATTTAAAAAGGGAGGCAGAGAGGTTGCCAGGAAATACAAAGACGGCTGCAAGCTTAATTACATGATCGAAGTTGATGGTAAGTCCTCTGGTTGGAAATGGGTTAAATATAATCATTAAATTATGAACGACTTAGAAAAAACAGAATTGAGTTGTGCTGCATTTGAGTTCTTTTGGTCTGCCACGCCTGAAGAAATACAATCGCTTGGATGGAGAATTGGAGAGAAGTATGATTCATGTTTTCAAGATGATTTTATAAGGATAATTATTAAACCCTTTGTTCAAGGTATTGCAAGTGGTGCTTACTGTAACTTTGATAATCCAGTAAGTATAAAAATAGACAATGGATGAAAACAAGAAAATCATCGAATTAAATAAGATTCTCCTTGTACCTAAATGGATTAGTAATGTATTGTCTTTTGCTCAAAAGTATCCATGTCTAGTCACAAGAAATAAAATATTGAATGAACTTATTTCAGGAGAATTTAATAGAGATAAATTTAAAAAAGCATTGGATATTTCAAAAACTACTGGCTCTGCAACGGAAATGGAACGCCGCCAGAAATTATTTGACGAAATAAGTATTATTATTAAAGATTGGGGAGAAGTGCCACCGGCAAGGATTGTTTGCGCAAACAGTATTGCTATATTGATAGAAAATGGATTTGATAAACAAAAAACAACTGTAATTGGATTGCCTGGGGATATGTGGGACGAAAAAACACTTTATATGGATATAGGCTGTGACTTCCAAAGAGGTGTATATACATTAAAAAATACTTGTATGGGTGGATATGTTGAAATATAAACATGGAAACGATTAAATTATTAAGTCCAATATTTATATGTATAGCTTTTATTTTTGGTATAGGTTTTGTTGCGGGTGCGTGTGTGGATGAATAAATATGGAAAAAGATAAAATAATTCTCGAATTAAATAATAAAGTTCTTGACTTTCTTAAAGAAAAAGAGTATATCGACGTGAGATTTACAGGGAAAATAATTTCTGAGATAAATTGCCGTAACGGTGGAATTTCAGATGTAAGTATTTCCCCGAAATTAATATTTAGGTAAGTGTGATGTACACAATAAAGAAAATAGAACAACTTTATCAGAAATATTTATTAACACAAAGCGATAGAGATTATGATGCAGTATGTCATACATCAAAATTTAAGGCAGAATTGTATATTCCTCCATTTATTGAATATTTAGGTAAGCATTATGAAAACAACAAGGCGTAATTTCTTAAAGTATTTAGGTGCAATGGCTGGAAGTTTGTTTGCAATACCGGCTTTTTTTAATCCCAAAAAAGTGGACAAATTGCCCCTTTTTGTAGACCAGTCATTACCAATGAAATGTGATAAAAGATTAACAGATACCGATGGTTGGTATATTGTTACCGACAAGGGAAAACCAAAAGAAATGTATATGTCTGAAAACCTTTATGGGAGACATGTAAAAGTATAAAAACAATAATCGAATAACTAAATTCGCTTAGTTTCTATCTAGTAATAGTATTAGAAGCCCGAATTGATGCTTGGTATTGCTTGTTTCAGCTACCGATAAGTCATCAATCCGGGCTTTTTTATTTTATACGCAAATTTTTTGGGTTATAAATCCATGGAAAAAACAGGAAAAAAAGATTTTGATCTTGGAGAACACAAAAAAGATATTCACTATGTTGAAACCAAAAAAGAAGATTATGTTGTCAAGAAATATAGTGATGGTTGTAAATTAAAGTATCATAAGAATTTATCTGGCAAAGCAATTAGCCATGATAGGCATGAGTGGATTATATACCAACATTGAAAATATTATTTTGTAAATAACTTTTTATAGGAGCAATAACATGCCGCAAGAAGAAAAACAGGGTGGAACGGCAACTCTGCAAGATATTGTTGAAGAAAAAGAGGAAGAAATAAAAGAACCCGAAGATAATACTACGGAGAAAGAACATAAAAACGAACCACGCGAAGGCAGTAAACGATGGAATGAGGTTTATTACGAGGCCAAAGAGGCCAAAAGGCGAAACGAACAATTAGAAAAGGATTTAGATGCTCTCCGTAAGCATAATAACGAAATGATGGAGGTGTTTAAGAATAATACATCCCCTGATTCGCCGCAGAATGTAAATAAAGAATTGAAAGAATTAAAGGCACAGAAGAGGGAGCTTGTCAAGAATCAAGAATGGGATAAGATTGCCGATATAGAAGACAAGATGGACGAACTCAGGGACAAAATATATTCAAACCCACATAAAAAGGAAACTATAAAAGAGGAAGATATTGAAAAGATTGTAGAAAAAAAGGTTCTTTTCACAAATGAGAAAAAAGCACTAGAGGATTTTCAGGAAAACACAGAATGGTTTAATCCTGAATCTCCGAACTATGATGAATACATGGCTGCTACTGCCATAGGACTTGATAGGAAATTACAGAATACTTTTGAGGGTTCTCTGCAAGAAAGATTGAGAGAGGTTAAGAAGAAAGTTGAAGAAAAATACGGATATAAGAAAAGAAATAAAAGCTCTCCTCCTGTAGAAGGTGTTGGTGATGAAGGCAAAGAAAGAGGTAAAGATAAAATCGACTTATCGCCTGAAGAATTGCATGTAGCAAGAAGTCAATTCCCTGGCGACCCGGACGCAGCCAAGAAGTATTACGAACAAAAACAATTACTTGCTAAAAATAGGAGAAAATAATTATGTCATTTATATTCAATACAGACGGAAAGCCTTTTAATACTGCCGGAGAAGCTAATTATAAAGTTAGACAAGAACGCATAAAAGGCAAAGTAGTAAAGCATGGCGAAGGTGGATATGTAATCGAAACCAACGAAAATGATACCGATACCAATACTTCTGCACAAGAAGAACAACCAACAGAAGTAAAAAAGAAACATAAGGTTACTAAGCCCTGGCAACCTGCAAGCCGCATTAGTATCCCAGAACATCTGAAGATTCCTGGATTCAGATACCGTTCCTGCAACACACGTTCTCCAGGCAATATACAAAAGAAAGTTGAAGAGGGCTGGATTGTAGACAAGGAACTTTCCAAAAAAATGGAACACGTAGCGACCGTTGAAGATGGACATAAAATTGACGGTACGACACGCTTTAGAGAATTAATCGTTATGCGTATACCGGAAGAGGTAGCACAAGGCAGAGATGAATATTACGCAAAACGCTCAATGGACCCCAAGAAACAAGCAAAAGCAGATTTAAGGAAAATCGGCATACAAACGTATGAACCGAAAGAAGCACAAGAAGAAAATGAACATTTAGTCGAAGTTTAGGAGGTAAATTATGGCAAATACTGATGATCCAAGAGGCGGATATCCTATCCGTCATTTGTGTGGTGGCGAGATAAGGTCGAACCCTTACACACTGACAACTGGTGCGCGGGTTTATCAAGGCGATCAAGTTGAACTTGCTGATGATGGAACTGTAGCTGTTTCAGAAGCGGGAGATGCAACGGCAGCCATTGGTTTTGCCGCAGAGCATAAGAACGATTCAGCCAGTGCTGGGGGCTTGAAAATTTTGATTTATGATGACCCTAACATTGTTTTTGGTATTCAGCAACAAACTGGTGGTACTATTGCGGCTGCTGATGTAGGGCTTTGTGCTGACCATGTTGCTGGTAGTGGTAATACGACCACATTGCAATCTGGGCACGAATTAAGCTTAACAGTGGCTACCACAGCGGCACAATTTTTAATTATTGGTAAAGTAAGCGAACCTAATAATGACTGGGGCGAACATTGTGATTTAGAAGTCATTTTCAATGAGCATCGTTACAAGGGTGCTGGTTCGGCAGGTGTATAAGGAGATAAACTATGCCTATAAATACAGGTAATTTTGGAGAATTGTTAGAACCTGGGTTATTTAAGATATTTGGTGATGAATATCCAAAACACCCGGAAGAGTGGGTACAGAGTGGATTTGAAGTCCGTAATTCAACGAAATTAACGGAACATTCGTTGAATATCACAGGTCTTGGTCTGATGACCGAAAAAGGTCAGGGGCAAGGCGTAACCTATGATACTATGTATCAAGGTGCAAAGCATAGCGTCACTCACACAACTTATGGTCTTGGTGTGATAATTACAGAAGAAATGTATGAGTTTGACCAGTATGACCGCATTAATCAGGCTCCGGCAATGTTGGCACGTTCTGCTGCCTATACATTGAATATCATAACAGCGAATGTTTTGAATAGGGCTTTCAATGCTTCTTATACTGGTGGTGATGGCAAAGTTTTGTGCGCAACAGACCATGTGTTATATCGCGGTGGCGGTTCTTTTAAGAATCGTCCAACAAATCATGCTGACCTTAGCCCGACATCGTTTGAGCAGGCAATGATTGATATAGGCGATTATGTTGATGATGCAGGGAATGTGTTTCCGGTAATGGCCAAGAAATTGGTAATTGCTAACGAAAATGACTGGGCTGCTACTACATTGCTGTATTCTACCCTTGACCCGGATACTGCAAACAATGCAGTGAATCCGGCAAAAGGCAGAGTACCATATTTCATAAATCATTTTTTGACCGACCCTGATGCTTGGTTCATTATTACTGATGTGCCAAATGGATTAATATTCCATATTAATAAGAGACCAAAGTTTACCAGGGACAATGACTTTGATTCTGAGAATGCAAAGTTCAAAGTTGTAGCAAGAGGAGTGCCTACATGGGACGACCCACGGGCTGTTTACGGTAATGCAGGAGCATAAGGAGGATAAAAAATGTTTAAGAAGCTAATTGCCTCTATCATGCTGATGGGTTGTATTGCCACACCTGCATTTGCTGAATTATCAGTTTATCCCAAAGGGTTTCCGAATGGCATAAGCATTAGAGGTATGTCAATACTCAATACATATTCTGGAAATGTGTATTGGGTTGGTTCTGGAACTGCAAATGCAAGCAATAGCAATAAAGGAGATACGCCAGAAAGACCATTCGCTACGATTACTTATGTATTAAGTAATAAAGTGACTGCCAATAATGGTGATATTATCATGGTAAAGCCTGGTCATACCGAAGATATGGGCAATACGTCTATCACCATGAGCACAGGTGGAGTTGCTATTGTAGGATTGGGGGTAGGTTCTAATAGACCCACATTTACTTGGGGAACAAACTCTACCAAAATCCAGGTCATAGGGAACAACAATACATTTAAGAATCTGTACTTTGATATGACAGGCGCAGGTAGTGTTTCGACAGGTATAGACATTGATGCAAATTATACTACCTTAGAGGATTGTGAAATATTACAATCTGATTCGAGCGGGCAGTGTAATATGGCAATAGACGTAGGTACTTCTGCTGCTACTGTAATAAATAAATTAAAAGTTGTTGCAAATACAGCAAGCCCACAAGCTGCCATTAATATTTCCGATACAGCAGCGCAGCTAGTGGTGAGTGATTGCTGGATTGACGGTAATTATGGCAGTGCAACAATAAGCAATCCAAGTGGGGCGGTTGCTACTAATTTATTAATCAAAGATAACTTTTTAAGGAATCAGAAAAGTGCTGTAATTGCATTGGATTTAAACAGTGCATGTACTGGAATTTTATCAGGCAATGTATATCATTCCAATGTTGGTTCAAGTACAGGTGCGGTTGATCCTGGCTCGATGTTTTCCTATCAGAATTACAGTGTCAGCGCAGTAGACAAATCAGCAGTATTATCACCAGTATCTTTGGATTAGTTTGATCTAAACGGGGAGGGGTAAAATAGACCCCTCCCCATTATTAGGGGAAAGTTATGAAAGTTCTCAGTAAATTATGTTGTATTGCATTAATAGTATTTATTCCAAGTGCTGTTTATGCTTTTACTGAAAATGGCATAACTGGAACAACTACTGTTGAAAATACAATTTCATCTGATTTTTCATCCTATGGACAAATATTAATAAAGGAGGTGACTAGACATAATTCCACAGATATTACTAAAGTTGTTGGTACGGGAACTTACATTTATAATGATGCCAGTGGAACATCTTCAACTGCTGGAAGCGTAAATATCAAAGGAATGACTTCTGTTTCAGAAATGCTTAGTCTTGTTACGTATCCCGGAGGAACTGTTTCGGCTACCATAGAAATAGGCATAGGTTCAAATACTACTTGGTATACTGTGGTTACTAATGAATTTACCGCAACAAGTACGGTATATTTTTATGAAGGAACACATACTGCCGATAGGATAAGAACAGGATGGAAAACTAATACGGCTGGTTCGACAACTGTAAAAGATATTGGTTCTTATAAAAAGATTTTGAAATAATGCGACAATATCCAAAAAGTAGGTATCAGGGAGGGACTTATAAAAGAGAATGCGACAGATGCGGGTTTGATTTTTTAAGAAATGAATTACAAAAAGAAGCAGATACAAATGCTATTGTATGTGATGATTGTTTAGATGAGTATGACCCACAGAAACATATAAAGAAAAGAATACGAGAAAAACCATTCAGGAGAGATTAGTAAATGCTGATTAGTGTTCATGGTTTTGGTAGTGGTAAAACTGTCAGCTATATGCTTCTCGATAAGGATGGTAATACTATCCTTGATTTCACATCCACCGATGTAACCGAGAGAGTTATTGATTCGACTGCTGGGGAATCAACATATCAAATAGATTTATCAGATTTCGCAACAGGGACACAATTTGCGGTAATTTGGAAAACAAACGATGCGGCACCCTGGACTTCTTCAGAACGATTCAATATACGCACACCTGTTTTTGCTCATGGTTTTGGTTCGGGCAAAACTGTATCTTATAAAGTAATAGAAAAAGACGGCACAATTGATACCGACTGGACAACCACGGGAGTAACAGAGGTTGTAGTGGTTGCAGGTGTCGAATCCGTTTATTATGTAACACCTTCAGAAATAGACGATGATTTTGAGGGTCATGTATTCTTCAAAACATCTGATGCCACGCCTTTAACAGCAGCCGAAACCTTTGCGCTTTATTCTACGGCAGATACTACCAGCGATTGGACAGTTAAAAGATACGATATAATTAAGGATGCTTTACAAATATTGGCAGTTGTCGGGGAAAGCGAAGAGCCTACCTCAAACCAAGTGGAATTTGCAAACGTGAGATTAAATGCCGTAATGAAGGCATTGCAAACAAGAGGCATGATGGTATGGCTACAGCAATGGAGTCAGAAGACATTTACGGCTTCAAGTAAAAAATTAGGTACGGACGCAGAAACATATACTTGCATTCAAGGGCATACAGCATCCAGTACAAACAAACCAATAACCGGAGCTAACTATACATCTGTATGGAAGAAAACTGGTAGTGGTGGTACGACATGGGTAAGCGGATCGTCATATACCGCGATAGGAGATTTCGATTTGTCTGCTTCAGTGACAAATATAAAGAAAGCATTTATCAGAGACGGAAGCACTGATACCACTTTAGACATTGTAGTTATTGATGAATATTTCGACATGGCTGATAAAACCACAACTGGAACACCTACAATGTTGGTATTTGTAAAAAAACCTATTCCGCATGTTTATTTGTGGCCTCAGCCAGACGATACAACTCTTGTTTTGCATTATCTTGAAGAAAGACGCATAAGGGATTTCGACACTACAAAAACTGCCATAGATTTTGATGTAAAATTTGTCAATGCCGTAACATTACAATTAGCTTATTCAATGAGTTATAAATATGGACGTAAACTTTCAGACAGGGAATTATTGAGAAGGGATGCAGAAGAAGCTTTCTTTTACGCTCTTGGTGATAGTAGAGAGACAAACGAAACTACTTGCTTTGTACCAGCAATGAGGAATTAATATGAAATCTCTTAAAATATCAATAATAATCTCGCTTGTATTCTCAGGTATAATATTTTGCATAGGCAGTGCTTATCCAGCCAACACAGCCACACAGATCGATTTTATTTTGAATGGATTAAATGATACAAAGGGTAATCCTCTCTCTGGTGGTAAGATAGAAGTTTATTCGGCTGGATTAACTACTGGTAAGAATGTATGGAGTGACAAGAATAAGACAACTGTGCTTGCAAATGGTTCTGTTGCTTCTGGTACACCAATAAAGCTTGATACGTATGGTAAAAAGCTTTGTTATGGTGATGGTTGGTATAAATTTACGGTTAAAAATTCAGCAGATGTGACCTTGTTTACTGTGGACAATATCTACATCGGTAATAGAGACGGCAGCCGATATGATGTATCTGATTACAATGATTTAGGGGCTGCTGTGACTGCGATAGCTTCTAATAATGCAATACTAGAAATAAGGTCAAATGTATCTGTGGGAACAAATACTACAATTCCGTCAAATATTACTGTGGAAGTTTCTAGGGCTGGTAAATTCACAAAGTCAGGGGCAACATTAACAATTAATGGTAATTTAGATACGCATGATGGATTGATATTTGATGGATTTACGACTACTGATATTACTCTTAATCCTCTTTATGTTAAAGAAGTACATCCGCAATGGTGGGGGTTTGCCACAACGGCATCGGAAGCAAACAATCTTACATATTTAACGGCTGCAATAAATGCTGGCGTGCAAGATGTTGTTGTCCCTTCGGGTTCATTTCCTTTGGATGCCTTTACGATTAATAAAAGCGTGAGTATTAGGGGTGTAATCAGTAAGGATAACGAAAGTACAAAAGAAACCATATTCACTAACGGGGATGCTGCTACTGTAATGAAAATATCTGGCACTGTATCGGTTCATTTAAGTGATTTTCAAATACAGTCTTCCGTTGCAGGTGGTAGCGAAATTGACATCGAAGGCAATGCTGATAATGTGTTAATAGAAAGGCTTTGGATTGAGAATACCGCGGGGGGCAGTGCTGGCCAATATGGTATACGATTTAATGCCTCTGGCGGTAATGGTGATATAGAAAATCCAATAATTGATAATTGTGTATTTGTTGGAATTTATTACAATATTTTACACAATGATGTATCTGGAACTGGCAGAGTCATAAAGCTCATTGTTAGGAATTGCAAAATGAAAGGAAGTACGAATGTATATGAATATTACGACCCAACAGGGCAGGGATATTCGGCCACTATCCAGAACAATGAATTTAATAATTTCACGAAATTAGGTATTTATTTCGGTAGTAGCACTGGTATGACTATTGTAGATAATAGATTTGACATAGGCTCTAATTCTTGGGATACGTTTACAGGGGCAGTAACGACACGAAATCCTATACTTTGCGGTACGACTTCTTCTCAAATAACTGCTTTTGGTAATACTTTCGTGTCGGGAGATACCGAAACAAATGCAAGAGGGAAATTATTTAAGCATCTTGACCCATCTCAGGGTAAGTATTTATTTATTGATCCGTATGATGGAATTTATGCCGACGTCTCACAAAGATATTTCGGGGGTTTCCTTTTCAAAAACAATATAGATACCACAGGCGAAACTATCCGAGTGCAAACGAATAATTCACAAACAGCGGATTTGCTTCAATTCCAAAATGGAAGCACATCTGCTGTGTTGAGTGGTATAAATGCTTATGGAAACAAATACAATATGCCTGTGACTGTTACGGCCAGCGGCGGTTCAATTACTTGCAATCTTGCCAATGGTAATGTTTTTTATTACACTGCTGCGACATCCACATCTCAATATATTGAGTTTAGTAATCATACACCGGATAGCGGCCAGTCTAGTAATAATGTACAGGTAAAATTGTTATTTGTACAAGGTGCATCAGGTGCAACGCATACGGTAACTTGGGCAAACAATATCTATGGCACATCGGCAGTAAGTACCGCGGTAGCAAAGAGAGATTTGTATGTGTATGACTATTTTAATCAAGGCAGTGCTACAGGTTGGTTTGCTAATAGCATAACAAAGGGAATGTAATGCCAAATGTAAAGATTCCATTAAATTCAGAGCCAAACAAAGATGAAGATGGAGTCGTCCTTGTTGATGGGGCTGGTTGCGACCTTATCAATGGGTTTATTTCAAGATTTGGGGCGCTCCATAGACGTTGGGGATTGAAGAACTTCGTATCGCTTGATATGGGAACTATACTTGGTGTTTATAATTGGGAAAAAGAGAATTTACTCATTGCCGCTTCTGGTGAAAAGATATATACGATAGACAAGTACGGTACAATAAAAAATATAACAGGCGACAAACTTCAATCTTCTGGAAGGGTAAAGTTTGCGGAGGACTATGATTTTGTGTATATGGCAAATGGTGGTAAGGTTGTGGCTTATGCTACCTTCTTGCAATATTTACAGCAAAATATTGACCATCCCGATCTTGCAGAAAGAAGTACAGATGGTAATTTAGGCAATCTGGATGTGGATTATGATTATACGGATTCAACTATTTATATGCCTGACGAACACGCCCCTACAAGCGTGACCAATTTGGGCATGATAGACACATACATGCTTATGAATAACAAAGGTGACGATTTTCTTACTTATTCTGAAGTAAGCGAACCCTTGAATGTGTCGGCGCTTAATTTCTTTAGGGCTGAATCTAAAAGTGATAACATTGTAAATTTTGCCACGGAAAGAGGAGAAATAACTGCCTTCGGTAGCAAAACAATAGAATTCTGGCAAAACGATGGTGTGTCACCTTTTAGTAAAATAGGCGGACTCGACATTGACCGGGGCTTGGGTGCAGCCGATTCTCTTGTACCCATGAACGGTGGATTTATGTTTTTAGACCATGAACGCAAACTTATATTCCTTTCTGGTAGAAATCCCCAGGTTATGAGCGTGTCTTGGGATAAGGAATTGCATAGAATAAAGAATATCGAAGACACTATCGCGGACAATATCGCCGTGGATGGAAATATGCTTTATGTATTCTCTTTTCCAACGGATGGCAAAACTTATGTTTTCGATTCAAGACTAAACAGATTTCAGGGTGAATGGGCTTCGTGGGATACGGCTAGGGCTGATTATTCGAGATGGAGAGGTAATTGCTATACATACATTCCGCAATGGGGTAAGCATCTAGTTGGTGACATAAACAATGGCACTATATACGAAATCAGGAACGATTACTATAAAGACGGTGACAATCCTATACGGCTACAATGGACTTCGGGGCATGTTTCACATGGAACAAATCAGTATAAGCAAAGCAATAGGTTGATGATAACTTTAAAGCGTGGTTCAGATACAGCATTGTCTCAGAATCCAAGATGTCATATTAGTTGGAGAGACGACAATAAGCCAGATTGGTCAAATGGTAGGGATATTGATTTGGGCAACGTAGGTGATACCGAAATGGTAAAAACATTACATGCTTTAGGGCAATACAGGAATAGACAATACAGGATTGAATATTCTGATGAATCAGATTTTATCATAGTCAATATTGAAGAAGATGCTGACATTTTAGATAGATAGGGAGTAAATATGGCTGATCCAGCATTTGATGGTGAAAAAATTGCAGATTTAGATGTTGATAATGTCGCAGAAGGTTCGACAAAATTAAAACATCTTAATAATGCTATAAGAGAAAGTATCTCTTGTCTGCAAACTACTTTTAAAGTAGAGCATGATAATGATACAGGTAAACATACAAAGAGATTTTTTCACGAAACTGTTCAGCTTACTAAAGCCGCAGCAGATACATCTGTTGAAATAATACCCGACACTGATGTTACCGACGACAGGATTCTTTACTTGACAGGTTTCCTTGTGTTTAATCCTGGTGCGGCATGGACTGGTGGAAGTTTTGGTAATGTTGCAATAAAAGACAATGCAGATGTTGTTTTCGTGAGAATAAAAGAAGCTGGATTGGGGGAAAATAATTACACAACAATAGGGAGCAATATAAATGGACTTGATGGAGGCACTTCGGCAAGTACATCATGTTTGAATTTTACAAATACATCTCCCATGCTTATGGGCGTAGGCGGTACAGCCAATAAAGGATTAAAAGTAATAGCAAATGCAATACCGACATCTGGCGGGTCAAGTATTTATGTCACTGCTTGGGGATTCATATATTAATGAGAGATATTCCAAGAGATATTACAGATAAGAAAGATGTGGAAAGTTGGTTTAGGGCATTGCGTGATAATGCCATTGCTGTGACTTCTCACAAGGAATTATCTGATGTTGAAGAGGTTGACGATTCTTCTACTGATTCTTCTAAGACTAAGCATGTGTCTAATTATAATATGAAGAAGATTTCCGACCACATGGATGATGCAAGTAAACATTTGAATCAACAACTTACAGGCGGTTCTAATTATTTGAGTACAATAACGGCAACTGCCCCTGTTGCGGTTTCCGGTAGCGGAACATCTAGAGACATAAATATTAGTGCGCATGTAGACGGTCTTGACCCACATGATGTATATCAGAAAGAATCTGAAAAGGGTGCGGCCAGTGGATATGCTTCATTAAATGCATCATCTTTGGTAAGTGAAAATCCTGCAAACGCAACCGCTACACCTACGGCAAGCAAAATACCTATTGCTGATGGGAGTGGTAAGCTTGATGGATGGATAACGGCAGCTACGGCATACACGGGTGGGAATAATATTGTAATATCAGGGACAGACATACATCAAGCTTTAGAATTCGGGGCATCTGCTTATCGGGCTGGATTTATAACCGTAACGACTTCAACATGGACAAAAATAACTTTAGATAGCCTTACCGCAAGTTATTTAGATAATGATTTTGATCCGCTTACAAACAATGATTACCTTGCCCCAATAGCTGGCAATTATCATGTTGATATTCTGGGGGGTATTGTATCTCTTGCTGACGGGGCAGAAGTACGCGTTGCTATTTATGTTAATGGTACAATTGTAAGTTATAATAATGCTTATTCTCCGAATGCTGCGGCTTCCCCGCGGGTATTAATAAGCAAAGATTTAAAATTAGCAGCAAATGACCATGTAGAAGGTTATATTTGGCACGATCACGGTAGTAATAGAAATACGATTACAGATGCAATGTATATGACAATCCATTTTATTGGATAAGGAGTACAGAATATGTTTGGTGTTATAGGTTCGATGTTAGGTGCTGCTGCTGCTAAAAAGGGACTGTCATCGGCAGAAGACATTTATGATGAATATGGTAATCTGATTTCATCTGGGATTGAAGATGTAACGAAAAAAGGGACAAAAGCATATAGGGAACAATACGATAAAGCGATCGGTATGTATGAACCCTATAGGAAATTAGGGTTAGATTTACTTGACCAATATAAAGATACATTAACACCAGGTTCAAAATGGTATCAATGGAGAGTAAAGGAAGGGGAGAAGGCTGTAAATAGAAAGATGGCATCTCTTGGGTTGTATGGCTCAGGAGAGGCATCTACAGAAGCATTGCAACGTATGAACACCCAATTGTCCGCGGAAGAAGAGCAATCTGTATTCGATAGGCTTTATGGTGGAGTAAGTCTTGGCTATGGAGCTACTGGTGCATCGGCTGGATTAAGAACACAGAAAGTCGGACAAGTGACTGGATTAAAGACATGGGGAACATCGAATCTTAACAATTTGTATACGTGGTTGGCTGAAAAGAAGGCGGCATTGGCACAAGAAAAGGGTATGCAAACGGCTGGATTATATAGCGGGATAGGTAATACTATAGATCAAGGTATAATGACAGGGCTTACATTAGGCATGGGTGGAGGTGCTGGTGGTGCAGCGGGAGCAGCCGCTGGGAGTCGTGTTGCAAGTAGTGTTCCGAGTAGTTTAACCCCTAATTCTCTTTACAATTATAAATTTAACTGAGGTTAATATGCCAATATCAGCAGGTTCTTTATACGATTATTATAATCCATTCTCCGGTACACAGAGGAACATTGCCAATTTTGCCGATTTGTATGAGCGTAAAAAGCAAAGAGGAATGCAAGAAAAAGAATTAGGATTGCGTGAGCGTGGATTAGGTTTAGAAGAGAAGCGATTTGGACTTGCAGAAAAACAAGAGGGCAGGCTTGGGCAATCGCAAGGTTTAGAAGATGAATATAAAAGAATGATTATAGGTAGAGAAACTGAAGAATTAAAGATGAAGCAGGATTTAATGAACGATCCTGGGACTAGAATCAAAATTATGTCAACTGCAATGAAAGAAGCCTTTGCAACAGGCGGTAAGAAATTAGCTGAGAGTACATTAAAAGCATTCCAGGGTAATCCTAAATATGAACCCGATGTTAGAGGCTATACAATTGATGATTTTCAATTTACCAAAGGCGGCGGTATGTACGCTCCAATCATAACCACAGAAGGGGAAAGACTCGAAGGTCAATATGCATTTGTTGACCCTCAAGGTGAAATGCACACATTGGATATGAGGGAAAAAGATGGTAGTAAGCCTTCGTCTCAGCAAGAATATGAATATTCCAAGAATTTACCAGAAGATGAAAAGGCACAATTTGAGAAATTTGCAACATCTGGAAGAAGCGGAGATATTATAAGTAAATCTCAAACAGCTACTATTGCGCATAATATAAGGCAAGAACTAAGACAAAATCCCTACATTAAAGACTTCCAAGATGTTGACCAGAAATATACTGTAATGCAGAAAGCTTTAGAATCAGCTAAGACTGCAAAAAGTTTTATTGCTGTAGATCAGGCATTAATCACATTGTTTAATAAAATGACTGACCCTCAATCTGTAGTTAGAGAAAGTGAATATGCCAGAACGCCACAAAATATGTCCTTAATAAGCCGTATAAAAGGCAAAGCTGAAAAGATTATGTCTGGTGGTGCGGGACTAACATCTGAAGAACGTACTGCTTTGACTGATATGGCAGCCAAGTTTCACGAAGTGTATCAATCTAATTATGATAATGCAATTACAGATTATACCGATTTGGCCAAGAATACTGGCATACCGCCTGAATTAATAGGGATACCATTTCAAAGAAAAGAAAATAAATCAAAAGGCAAATTAACAGTTGAACAGGCAAGAGAATATTTAAAACAATCTAGTGGTGATAGGAAAAAAGCAGAAGAGTTAGCAAAAACAGAGGGATGGTCATTTTAATGGGCGTATTTGACGAAGCAGAAAAAAGCCTAAGTGTCTTTGATATTGCGGAAAGCCAAGTGGCCACCATAGAGAGACCGCCGGAATTGGAAGAAAAATCTTCTGGCTTTAAATCTACTATTGAGCAAATAGAAAAACCAATGGTAGATTTAAGCAAATTGCCTGGTAGTAATATTGCAAGGAAAACACAAGAGCTTGGCACAGAAATGCTTTTGGGTGTCGGTGGTGCTGCAATAGGTACTGCGGTCGCCCCGGGTGTTGGAACATTATTAGGCGCCGGCGCTGGCTATGCTCTTGGTAAGAGATTAAATGAAATTGGACGTGGAGAAGAAAAAGATATAGGTAAAAGCTTTATAGATGCTGCTAAAGATGTTGCTTGGGGTGCTACGTTTGAAGGTGTTGGACAATTAGCAGGTAAGGGAATAGGAAAAGTAACAGGATTATACAAAAATAGAGTTAATAAGGAATTTGTTCAACAGGCAAAAGAATTAGGCATAAAGCCAACGCCTGATGATATTACAAAATCAAAGACGTTGGCGATGTTCGAGACTAACTTGAGGCGTTTCTATGGTAGCGGGCAATTGTTTTATAAAGAAGATATTGAGAATACACAGAAGTTGATTGACCAATACAAAAATGCAATTGCATCAGGTAAAGGTGCTTCCTCAATAGAAGAGCTTGGTAACGCTATTAAAAATAATGTAGACGATTATGTAACAAGGATTGAAAGTTTGAGGGGTAGATTCTTAAATCAAGCAAGGAATACAATCTTGAAGGATTTAGGTTCGCCGGATACCTACGAAACACTTGGAAGTAAATTCCACGAAGCCACAAAAGATGAGTCTCAGGCATTGGGCAAAATCGTTAAAGATAGATATGAAGAAGTAAAAGGTTTGATTAATTCTGCAATTCCACAAGAAAAACAGAATATTCCATTAATAGAAACCAAAAAGGTAGCAGAAAAATATATAAAGGAATTAAGTAAAACTCCTGTACTTGCTGGTAAGTACAAAGGAATCATTAATGATTTAAAAGAAATTTTAAATGATACAATTGATATACCTGCACAATATAATAGACCTCTGGGACTTAGCGGGGAAACATCCGAAGCCTATAACGAAATATTTGGAAATATTATAAAAAAACCTATCAAAAAAGATTGGGAATCGGTTGAATTAATGAGGCGATTATATAGAGATACAGCAGTAAAAGTTGATGAAGCATTTCAGGCTGCAACTCCTGGCATAAAGGGGCAAATTAAAGAAGGCAAAAGTCTTGAGTCTTTAATTTATAGTAGGCTGAAAAATGCAATACAAACAGATCAAACAGCTTATACCGAATTACTAGGGAAAGGTATTCAATCTAAATATGAAATAGCAAAGAAAACTGCACAAACATTAAAAACAACTTATGGGAATCCAGAAATAATAAAACTTGTTCAGTCTCATCCGGGAGAAATAATTGATGAAATATTAAAACCTTCTGGCTATGCAGAAATTGAAGCAGTAAAGAAAGCCATAGGGCAGTCAAATTTTGATAAAATCATAAAACCTGGGATTACAAATAAATTGTTAGGCATAGGCAAAAATGAGATATTTGACCCGAATTATACCAGCAAGCAAATGTCTAATTTAAACAAACAATTATTGAATAAAATCTATACCCCAACTGAATTAAAAACCATTACAGACATTGCCAAGAAGGGGATTGATTTTGCAAATAAACCTTTATATCCTTCATTCTTAAAACAAATTGCAGAATCAGGGAAAGAATCTGCTTATGGTATTGCCAAAAATGCCTTTGCTCAAGACGGTAAATATTTAACACGGAATTTATCTACAATCTATAAATTGTCCGACCAATCAGCAAGAGACGAGCTTAAATATCAAATAACAGTTCAATTATTTACAGCAAAGCAACCATCGGGAGCAATTGACCCCATGTCTATAGGGTCGAGAGAGCCTAAATTACTTGGATTTAGTGGTAAGGCATTTAGAAAGCAAGTAGATAAATTCTATCCATTATTGAAACAATTTGGTTATTCAACTGAGGATATAGGATTGTTGAAGAAAATTGCAAATGTTGCAGAGAACTTAAAAGGGGCAGAAAAGGTAGCGGGTAATCCAAGCGGTACAGGACAGGCAATGGCTACGCAGGCACAACTAGGCGTAGCATTAAGCCTAGTGTTCTCTGGGCATCCAATAGCTGCTGGTGCTGTAGCTGGCGCTCCCTATTTACTTGCTAAGGCTTACTTATCACCAATGGGTAGAAGATTGCTAACAGAGGGATTAAAAATACCTACGGGAACACCACAAGCTACAGAATGGCTTACCAAAATGATGACTTATTCAGCAGCTAATAATTTTACTGAGGAATAAATATGAAATATTTAATTATACCATTAACAATCTTTTTTTCTTCATATTTGAATGCAGCCGAATTTATACCGAAAAAGCTAAGTCAAATGACTGATGATTTAGGAATTGGTACGCATACGGCTGATACAAGTGATCCGCACGGAGCTACTGCAACACAAACCAACCTAACCGTTGGAAGTTTAACCGTAACAGGCTCATTGGGTTTGGGTACGGTTACCCTATCTGGATATATGGCCGACAATGGTGGTTCGGCTACTTCGGCAAGACTAACATCGGTTCAAATAAATTCTGGTACTGGAACGTTATCAGCGGCGACAATTGCGGGAGTTTCAGCTCCATATCCAGCGCAAAATTCTGGCACTTGCACTGGATTAACTGCAAACAATACTAAATTAAGCGGGAATACCGCAATAGGAACAACTACTGCTGCGACAGATGTGGTTGATATTGATTTAGGTTCTGGTAATATGTTAATACAGTCTTCTTCTGGTTATCCTCAAACACAAGAAATACGTGGGGGTGCTGCGGCTGATGGTAATTTACTTGCCACTAAAATTTATCAAGGAAAAGATAGCGCAGGTAATTCAACAAACTATGCGGGCATTTATAGTGTTTCAAGTAACGTAACAAATGGAAGCGAACAAGGTACTTTAGATTTCTATCTTTCAGATGCAGGTTCTTACGCTTTAAGAGGGCGTTGGAAAGGCTTAAATTTAGGTATAGGTACGTCTACACCACAAACAAAATTGCATGTTAATGGCGATATTTCAATTCAAACATCAGGTTATTTGAATTTTGCCCCTAATACTGGAACAGCATCGAGTGGTTATGGAATTAGAGATAATGCAGGGACTATGCAATACAAAGGCAATGCAGGTACATGGACGGATATTCCATCAGGGGCAAGCGGTGGGGGTTTTATAGATAATGGAACAAATATTACTGAAACCACAGTAGCCGACCAAGTTCTTATAGGGACGACATCGGTTAATAATCGTCAATTTAATTGCGTTGGATCATCTACATTTTATGGCCAGGTTGCGATAGGTTCAAATACTACTATAGTGAGTGGTTTGAATAGCACTTTGTTGGAATTGGTTCTTGGAGATAATGATACAGGCTTTAAATGGCTACAAGATGGAGATTTTGCGTTATATGGCAATGGAGATGAACAAATAAAAATTGATGGCAATGCCGATAAGGTATTAATAGGAACTACTACTTCTGGAACACGATTAAATGTTGGGGGCACGGTAACGGCTGGTGGATTTAGTGGAAATGGTGCGGGATTGACCAATTTGCCTTCACAGGCTTTCTCACAAGTCACGGGTTCTGCCACAGCATCTCAATTGCCTCTAATTTCAGGGTTGATTGGTTCTGCCACAGCATCTCAATTGCCTCTAATTTCAGGGTTGATTGGTTCTGCAACAGCATCTCAATTGCCAACGGTTATTAGATTACCGGCAACAACTACAGCGCAAGCAGCAGGGGATTATGGACAACTCTATGTTAATAGTAGTAATGCAACCTCTGGTTATGAGTCTATTGTACTATTACTCCACATGAATAATCCTGGAGGTTCGGGAACGACTTTTGTGGATTCGTCTCCGAGTTCACATACTATAACCACAAGTGGAGATGCTGTAGGCACAAGTACGAGTAAATTCGGGAGTGGCGCAGGATATTTTGCTGGAACAGGGGACTACTTAACTGGTACAGATAGTGCTATCTTGGAATTTGCGGCAGGCGACTTTACCATAGATTATTGGATTAAGTTTCTAGACACGGCTACTGGGGCACATGTATCACATTGGGACATATCTAGCACAGGATGGGAAATGTACTGGGGTGGCAATGTATTAACATTTATATTCAATAGTGGTACACAGGTTGATAGATCGTGGACACCTACTTTAAATACTTGGTATCACGTAGAAATAGACAGAAGCGGAGCAAATCTATATGATTTTATAGATGGTACGCAATTGGGCGCTACTTACAATATAGGCACAACATCTATAGCTGATAGCGCGGTAGGCATCGGGATAGCCGCTAGAACTACTGGGGGTATTCCTGCAAATATTGTTATGGATGAGTTATGTATTTCCAAAGGAGTTGCTAGACATACTGGGAATTTCACCCCGCCGACAGCTGAATACTCAAGTAATTATACACAGTATAACGCTATTTACAAGAATCCCGTTGCTGGAACAGATATGATTCTTCTACAATCCCCAGGAACTGCAACTACGGAGAAATCATACATTTTAAATAATGCGACAATGACAGCATTTGGCTACGGAACAACAACAGGATTGCTTAATACATCAACTGTGTATTCTGCCGAGGCTAAGTATGGTGTAGCGGCTACCGTATTTGGGATAAAATCTGTGGATAAAATTAAGGGACATAAAACTAGATTTGTGAATAGTGTTCTAAGCAAAGTAAGAGGCATAAATCTATGGGAATGGGATTTAATAGTTAGAAATACCAATGGGCTTGACGCAGAAGCACAAGCAAAATCTACCTATATTGATAGCAAAAAAGATGATTGGCTTGCCCTTAATAGAAATAAGTATATTGTATCCTCTAAAGAGACAGGGACGGGAACTGTGAATACTTACGACAAAGAGGCAATGAGTAAGGATTATAAAACTTATGTCGAGCTTGAGTGGGCATCTGATTTAGAACAGCCAGATTTGGTTGACGCAGAGAAGGAAAATATGGATGTTGATTATGGTCAACATTTGCATGGGTTCAGGGTAAGTGACCCTACAACGCCGAAAGAGATCATAGTATCTGATGGAAGTGGCATTAGCATGATGGATGCGATAGCCATAAGCTATAAAGCCATCCAAGAGTTAGATGCTATTGTACAATTGCAGAAAACAGAGATCGACGAATTAAGGGTGTTAGTAAATCCTTAAAAATTAATTGACAATTAAACATTTTTATGCTATTAAAATAACATGTATCTTCTTCTATTTCCTGTTTATCTGATTCTTGGAGTCTTTGCATTAATACCAATAATATATTATTTTACAATTGACATTTTTGTGCCGCCTCCCGAAGCGGCTGATGATGTGTAGCGTATAGGCTTTTTCCTTTTCAACTATACGCTACACTATATTTTATTAAGGAGTAATATATAATGCAATGGCTTCCTATATTTCCGTTTGTGATAATAGCAGTTTGTGTAGGTGGTATTACCTACTGTATGTGGCATTTGCCACCAAATTAAGGAGTAAATATGAATAAATTATTTGAATTCTTGCAAGAAAACAATGGTAATCTAAGCACGGCAAGATTAATTCCTGTAGTTATTACTGCTGCCG
>Ga0082335_1001951_pt1 | contig 40705 bp, 25 predicted proteins | sample Subgrocontami58m_FD_72375 | JGI IMG/M metagenome (GOLD analysis project Ga0082335, IMG submission 72375) | Subsurface groundwater microbial communities from S. Glens Falls, New York, USA - GMW37 contaminated, 5.8 m (SPADES assembly) (version 2) ...
CCCGCCCGCCGGGGGGTCGGGGCGGGCGCTCCAGGGGGGCGCGGACGGCGGCCGGCGCGCCGTCGAAGCCGGCCCCCCTGCCGCCGGCCGGGACGATCCGCAGGGGCTGCAGGTCCTGCCGCAACTGCTCGTAGGCGACCGTGCGCTCCTCGATCCCGCCCAGGGCGGTGGCGGGCAGCGCGCGTCCAGCGCGGTCCACGATCGGCAACCGCGCCAGCCAATCCGGATCGCGGCGCACCCGGTCGGGGAACCGCACCATCACCGGAACGAATTCGTCCCCCAGCCGCAGCCGCGTCGCTTCGAGACCGTTGAGGGCAACCCGCATCTGGTCTTCCACCTCCGCGCCGGTCAACCCCGCGCGCGCCACCGCGTCCCGGTCCAATCGCCAGGTCATCTCAGGGCTGCCGAGGCTGTCGCCGCCGGTCACGTCTTCGATCCCAGGGATCCGCTGCAGTCCGTCGGCAATCTCCTTCGCCGCGGTCTGGATCGCCGCAGTCTCCGGGCCGGAGACTTCGACCTCGATCGGCGCCGGATCCCGTTCCCGATCGCGGAGTGCAACCTGCAGGGGCGTCACGTAGCAGGTCCGAACCTGTGGCGCCTCCCGGGCCAGGTCTCGCCGCAGCCGGTCCAACACCCGGGCGGTCGAACGCTTCCGGTGTTCCGGCAGGATCAGCCGGACCAGGAAGACCCCGTGGGAAGGCTCACCGGGGGAAAGGCCAAGCCGCGTTCCGGTGCGCCGGGACCAGCTCAGCACTTCCGCCGTCCGCGCGAGGACCTGCTCGATGCGCCGACCCGCTGCGTCGGTCTCGGTCAGCGAGGTCGCCGCGGGCAAGGAGTACTCGATCACGACCCCCCCCTCGTCCACCGCCGGCAGGAAGCCGATTTCCATCCCGCCCGCCAGCGCGAGTCCCAGGGCGAGCGCGGCGGCGAGCCCCGCTGCGGCGAGGCGGCTTCGGCGAAGCGCGCCGCGCAGCGTCGCCTCGCACGAGTCCTCCAGTCGGTCGATCCAGCCCCGTCGGGGGGCGATTCCGGGGCAGGGTCCCGGCCGGCCGGCGGCGAAACCGCAGGTTACCGTCCGCGAGACCAGCACCGAGGCCGCGATCCCGAGCGCCAGTGCCGTGGCCATGGAGCGAAGAAACGTCCCCGGCAGGCCCTCGAGCCAGGCCAGCGAAAGCAGCGGCGTCAGCATGGCTAGGGAGGAGCCGATCACCCAGGCCGGCGACCCGCGAGACTGCGCGGGCGACGCTCCCGACTCCACGCCCGGGGTCTGGATTTTCGCCGCGGTCGCCGAGGCTTCGGCCACCGGCCGCGCGTCGGCGCGCGGTTCCGCCCCCCCGGCCGAGGCCCGGCTTTCCCCGGCGGCCGGCCGCTCGCGACCGAGATGCCCGGAAATCATGACGGCGTCCCCGATGACGAGACCGAGGGCGACGAAAATGCCGCCTGCCGACATCAGGTCGAGCGGCAGCCCCAGGAGCGCCATCAGGGCGAGCGCTCCAAGCACCGAGGCGGACGCCGACCCCGTCACGCGAAGCGCGGTCCGCCAGGAGCCGAGAATCACCCAGGTCACACCGAAGACGAGCACCAGCCCGAACAGGATCGCATCGCGCGCCCCCGCGAGGGACCCGCGGACCAGCTCGGCCTGGTCGTAGACCGGAACGATCGCGAGGCCTCGCGGCGCTGCCTTCTCCAGTTCGGCAATCTCCCCGCGGACCCGGTCGGACAGGTCCGTGAGGCGGCCTCCCGGGCGCAAGAAGAGCGAAATCACGATGGCCTCCCGGCCGCTGCCGGTGACCACGCACTTCCGGTCCTGAGAGCCCTCGCGGATCTCCGCGACGTCGCGCACCCGAACCGTCTCCGCGCCGCGCGCCGCGATCGGGAGATTCGCGACGTCCTCCAGGCCGCCCATCTCGCCGGAGACGAGCACCGGGACCTGCCGGTGATCGCGCTCCACTCCTCCGACCGCTCCGTGGCTTTCGGAACCCCTCAGGGCGCGCACCAAGTCCATGATCGAGAGCTGCACGCTCGCGAGACGGGAGGGATCCGCTTCCACCAGGATTTCCCGCTCTTCGTCCCCCTCCACCTTCACGCGGAGGACATCGGGCAATCGCGCCAGCCGGGGCTCGACCTGGGTTCGGACCCATGCCCGCAGGCCGGCGCGGTCCTCGGGAGGATGCTCCTCCCCGGGCGCAGCGGAATCGGCCTCGCCGGCCCGTGCGTCGATCCTCACGTGGAAGGAGATCACCGGAAAACCCGCGGGTCCGACCCGCTCGATCGTGGTCTTCAGATCGGAAGGCAAGCCCGGCCGAAGCGAGTCCATGCAGGCCCGGGTCCTCGCCAACCCATCCCGAGCGTCCGTCTCGGGAGTGAATTCGAGCGACAGCTCCGAGGCCCCGCGCGTCGTCCGGGAACGCAGTCGGGCGAGTCCCGGAAGCGCGCCCACGGCTGCTTCGATCGGCCGGGTGACGCCGAGCAGCATGTCCCCGATCGATTCTCCCTCGCGCTCGGCGAGCACGGCGATCCGCGGGAACGCGGGGTCGGGGTACGCCGCCCACGGCAGCGTAAACCAGGCGACCAAACCCGCCGCGATCACGCTGAGCATCGCGACCGCAATCCTGCGGGAACGGCGTAACGCAGCGGAGCAGCTTCCGAACCCGGCGGATCGGTCTGCCGAGGCTGCTCCGTTCGAGATCGCGGCGGACTCGTCCGCTGCCCGCGCGCCGCTTCCAGCCCCGGCGGACTCGCCCGCGGGCTTCGCGCCGCTCCTGTCCCCTGCAGACTCGCACCAAGGCTTCGCGCCGCTTTCGGATCCGGCGGTGTCCCCTAGGATCATCGCGCCGGCTCCGGCACCACCCGACAGCCCTCCGGGAGGTTGAAATTGCCCTCGACCGCGATCCGCGGTCGCCCCGGGAGATCCCCGGCGACCGCGACGCGGTCCCCCGAGCGGGCGAGCACGCGCACCGCCACGATGTGGGCGATCCCCTCCTCGTCCACCTGCACCACGGAGTACCCCGACTCTCCGGCAGACACGGCCGAGGCCGGGAGCAGCCACCCGTGCGCTTTGGGGCCGGTTTCGACGCCGACCACGACCGCAGTTCCGGGGGGTAGGGAGGGGAGCTGCGGCTCGCAGGCGACTTCGACCTGGATCAGGCCGGTCTCTGGGTCCGTGGATTCGGCGATCCGTTGGATCCGGCCGACGCGCCGCTTGCCTTCGCCCAAGTCGACGTGCACCACCGCGCGCGGTTCGAGCCCACACGCGTCTGCCGCCGCGAGCTGGAACGAAACCACGATACCGCCCGCGTCCCGCAGCGGCGACTCCTCACCGGATTCGAGTCGCGGAATGGAACCCGCCGGCAACCTCGCCGCCGGGGCCACTCGGCCCACCACGCGCACCTGCGTGGCGAGGTCGCCCTCTTCGGCGAAAACGACCTGCACCCGGGCTTCGGTGGCTTCCCCGTCCTCCGAATCGGCGTCGCCCCCGCGGGTATGGGCAGACGCCCCGGCAGCGAGCAGGAGCGTCCCCACCGCCGCCGTCAGCGCGACGGCGGCGAGCCCGAGCCGGCGCGACGAGTCCGCGGGAGAGTCCCCCACCGTGGGCCGGCGGCCCCCGAGCAGGCAGGCGGCGAGGCCCAAGACCGCGGCAATTTCCAGCAACCCCCAGCGCAGGGGGCGTTCCCGCGGAGCGGCGACCCATTTGGTGTGCCAATCGGAGAGCGCTTGATCCCACGCGCTGCGCTCGCGCCCGATCGACACCTTCTCCTCGGTCACCGTCCCGTCCGCGGCCACCCGCATCTCGACGAAGTGGTACTCGGCGTCGGGGGTCTGCAGGACTCCTCCGCCTCCGCCCGTGATCAGGTGGATCGACCCGTCGACCACCTTGCGCGCGTAGCCGTGGAGATGGCCGGCGAGGACGTAGTCCACGGGCCGGCGTCGAAGGACGTCGAGGACCTCCTCGCAGCCGTGCTCGTTCTGCCGTCGCTCCTCCCCGTGCCACCAGTAGGTGTACCCGATCAGGGGGCGATGGAGCGCGACGAATACGCGGCGGTAGCGCCCACGCGAGCGTTCAAGCCGATCCTTCAGCCCGGCGACGGCTCCCGGCGTCAGCAATCCTTCGGCGTTGTCGAGCAAGAGGAACAGGCAGCCGCCGTACTCGAACCGGAAGGTTCGCGCACCGAGAAACTCGCCGAAGAGGGAGGCATCGCCGTCATCGAGGTCGGAGTTGCCCACCGCGCAGAAAGTGGAATCTTCCAGCCCTGGCGCTCGATCACCGCGATGAATCGCTCGTAGCGGGAGCGGGACGCGCGCTTGACGCAGTCGCCGGTGATGAGGAGGAAGGCCGGCCGACGCTCCCGGATCAGCGGGAGCAGGCGCTCGAAAGTGGGCAACCCGTCCTCTGGGTCCCCGATCACGGCGAACCGGAACGACTCGGCGGGGCCGCAGGGGGGTAGATGGGCGATGGTCTCCGCGCGGTTACCCACCCAGCGGATCGGGGCCTTCGGTTTCGCCGACGCGGCGGCCGCGAGCAGTCCCGCACCCGCGATGACCACGGTCCAGATGGCCAGGGTTGCCGCGCGCAGGAGCCACCACCGCGGCGGCGAGGTAGGGAGAAGCCCCGGGTCCATCCGACTCTCCTTCGTGGCCTTCGCGAAGCGGCGACCTGCGCGTTCGTGTCGCAGCAGATACATACCTCGCGAGGGCGGAAGGAAAGGTGAGGGGCGGATGACGGGCCATTCATGACCCGTTCCTCATCAGGGATTCAAGAGTGAGACCCGGCGGACCGGTGGGTCGCCATCGGGGACGCCGTGCCGTGGACGGGGATGCCGGCACGGACTGGAGTCCCCGCGGGCGGCCGCGCTCGCGCGCCGAATCGCTCGTTCCTGACACGGGCCGGCGCATCCACTGGACCGCGACGGCCGCCGCGCATGACGCGCGAGGTCGACGGCCCGATCTCGACGGGCGGGTTGCCGGGTCGCGGACGGAGCGGTGCGCACCGGACACCCGGGAAGGGGCGTCGAAAGGGCGTTGCCGATGGTATCCCGGTGCCGGAGAGCGGAACGGTCCGGAACCGACGAGTCGACCAGGCTAAAACCCCGTCCGGCCCTTCGGAACGCGGCCCGATCTAACGCACTCGCTGCGGAGTTGCCGACCCACGATCCTCTCGACCATTTTCCCCGCCTCCAGGACGCGGTTCACGTCGATGCCGGTCTCGATTCCCATCTCGTCCAGCATCACCACCAGGTCCTCGGTGCAAACCAGGCCGACGATGTTCGGGTCCTGGTAGTAGTAGCGCCCGGTGCCGGCAACCGGGTGGCCGTCCATGAAGTTCGCGGGCTGGCCTCCGATGCCGCCGAGCGTGCTCTCGAATCGGATCATCCCCGCCTGCAGGGCCGCAAGGACGTTCGCCAGGCCCCATCCGCGAGTCACATGAAAGTGCGCCAGGTGCTTCTCCGGATCGGGGAATTCATCCAGGATCATCGAGAAGTACTCGTAGACCTTGTTCGGCGGGGCCGATCCGTCGTGGTCGGCGTGCTCGATGTCGTCCGCGCCGATTTCCAGAAAACGCCGCGTGAATGCGACGGCATCCTCGAGCCTCGTCGGACCCTCGATGGGGCACCCCCAGATCGTGCTGACCGTGCCGTTCACCTTGAGCCCCGCGGCGTGCGCCTTTTTGACGCACTGCTCGGCTTCGGCCCAGTACTCGTCGTGGCCGAGCCCCGAGTTCTTGACCATGTGGGAGTGCGAGGTGGAGACCATCATCAGGATCCGGTCCGGTCCGACGCCGTTCAGGCGCGCCTCGATCGCCCGATCCACGGCCTTTTCCCGGATCGTGACGGCGGTCAACTCGACTCCCGGCAACTTGTCCCGAACGCGCTTGCTCGATCGGATTCCGGACAAGACGGCGTCAGCGTCGGCGAACTGCGGCATCGCCTTCGGGTTGCCGAAGTTCGTCACCTCCAGCCTCTTGAAGCCGGCCTGGATCAATTCCTCCGCAACCCACAACTTGGCCAGCGTCGGGATGAACTTGTCCTCGTGCTGGAACCCGTCCCGTACGGTAATGTCGGCAAGTTCGACCCTCTGCGGGTATTTCAGCGTGGCCATCGGCTTCCCTTCGATCGGATGGGGAGTCGGATACCGTGTCGCCGCCAGGGCGATCTCTAGGAACCGCCGCTGGCGGTGGGAGGAGGAGTTGCCTCTCAGGCGCTTCGGGGCCGAGGTTCCTGCGTCCGCGACCAAGGTCGCCGTGCGGATTCGGAGAAGCGGCCGCAATGTGAACGGACTTGCGTCATCTGCGTGATGGTCGATCCTCGGGGCTTGCCGGCAGGTTCGACGCCACCCATGCACACGACCCCGCTTACAGCTGTCCCGAGCGGCCGAGACGGTTGCGGGCGGCTTCCACGGTGAACGCGTGCGTCTGGAACGAAACTGCCACGCTGCCCAGGTACCCCTCGACCAGAAAGTCGAGGCCCAGCGGGTGGGCACGGGCGCGCTCGATCAGGTCGTCCACTTCCTTGGGGTCTTCCCTCCAGGAGGCAATGAAGTCCAGGACGGGCTGCGCCTCCGCCGCCTCCACGTTCGTCCGCATGGAGAGTTCCTTGACCAGATTCGCGTCCTGCACCAGAACCTCCCGATCCACGAGACACCACGGTTCAATTTCCGCCCCCGAATCCGCGGATGCTACTGGCCGCTTTCGGTGAGTGTCAAGCAACGCCGCACTTTTCCCCACCTCCCGACCGCTCCTGCCGCCCCGACGACCCCGACGACCCGGCGCTGCTTGACCGGCCGGACGGCGAGGGTTAGTCTGTCTGCCCTGTGACCAACGTGCCCCCCCCCGATGCCGGAGACGTCGATGGAAGAAGCCACCCGGGCCTTCCTCGATGCCGCGACGCGAAGGGGCTTCTTGGCCGAAGCCGAGGCTGCGCGGGCGCGCGTGGAGCTGGAGACGAGGGGAGCGCCCGGCGACCTGGCCGCGGTGGTGCGTACCCTGCTGGCGCGCGGGCGGATCAGCACGGGGCACGCGCAGGTTTTGCTCGCTGAGCTCGGGGTCCCGATCCCCGCAACTTCGGATGACGCCACGATCGTTCCGGCCGGGGCGCGACTCCCTCCCCCTCCCTCGGCGGGAGCGAACACCCTGTTCGACGATTCCTGCCTGCCGTCGCGGGCGCGCGGGACGGCGCCCCAAGACGCAACGATCGTCCCGGGTCCGGGGCCCGCGAGCCTCGCCGCCGATGAGGCGGAATCGACGCTGCGCCGATCGGTGGCGGCGCAGCTCAGCGAGCTGCCCGGGGCTTCCGAAGGCGCGACGCCGCCGGTGCGGGTCCCACGCGATTCGACCGCATTGAATGTCCGCTACCAGCCGCGCGAGCTGCTGGGCCAGGGCGGCATGGGCCGGGTGATCGCGGCGCTCGATCCCAGCCTGCAGCGCGAAGTGGCGATCAAGTCGCTGCTGGATCCGCAGGGGGGAACGGATACCCAGCGCTTCCTCGACGAGGCGCAGATCACCGGGCAGCTCGAGCACCCCAATATCGTTCCCGTGCACGAGCTCGGACACGATCCCCGGAGCGGGCCCTACCTGGTGATGAAGCGGGTGAAGGGCCGTTCGCTGAAGGACGTCCTGCGGCTGCTGGCCGAGGGGAAGCCGGGTGCGCTCGCCCGCCTCGCGGAGGGCGAGGCGCCATCGCGCCGCCTGGAATCGCTGGATGCCGCCCCGCTGCCCACGGGGGCGGCGAACGCGTCCTCGGTGTGCGACACCCGCTCCAGCGAGCCACCGGCGCCCGACCGCGGGGCGAATCCGGCGCTGGCGGAGACGATCCCGCCGGGCGCGACCGGACCCGCGCCGGCTCGGGAGAGCGTGGCGGCCCGGCGGGATCCCCGCCCCGGGGCGGTCCCCGACGCGCCGGAGAACGCACTCCCCTGGCTGCTCAATCTCTACGGCAAGGTCTGCGAGGCGGTCGCGTACGCGCACTCGCGCGGGGTGATCCACCGCGACCTGAAGCCGGAGAACATCATGGTCGGGGAGTTCGGCGAGGTCCTGGTGATGGACTGGGGCCTGGCCAAGGTCTTGGGCCGGGACGCGCCCGGAGACGACCGTCGCGTGGCCGTCCGGTATCCGGAGGACGGCGAGAGCACGGTGCGCACGATGGACGGCGAGGTCATGGGCACGCCGATGTACATGCCCCCCGAGCAGGCGCGCGGCCAGATCGAGGCGCTGGACGAGCGCAGCGACGTCTACAGCCTAGGGGCGATCCTCTACGAGATCCTCGCCCTGGAGCGGCCGTTCGAGGGCGCGCACGTGGTCCAGGTACTCGCCAAGGTGATCGACGGCGACTTCTCGCCGCCGAGCCGGCGCGGCCGCGCCCCGTGGGAAGTGCCGCGCGAGCTGGAAGCGGTCGTACTCAAGGCCATGGCCGCGGATCGCGCGGGGCGCTACCCGAGCGTGCTCGCGCTCAAGCAGGACGTGGAAGCCTGGTTCGGCGGGCGCCGCCTGAGCGCGGCGGACTACTCGGCCTGGGACCTGGTCCTCAAGTGGGTCAAGCGGCGCGTCGCTTTCCCCGGACGGGAAGCGTCTGCTCACGAGCGACCAACGCGGCATGGTGCGGACATGGGATGTCGCGACCGGCCGTGAGCTGCTGGCGATGCGCCACGGCGGAGAAATCCGCGCGCGCTTTCTGCCCGACGGGCGGGTGCTGGCCTGGTCGAATGATCTGGCGCTCTGGAACGGCGACACCGGGGCGAAGATCTGGAGCCAGGGGTTCAAGGGCACGGTGACGGGGGTGGTGCCCCTGCCGGGCGGACGGCGGGTGGCGACCTCAGGCTGGGATCAGACGCTGCGCGTCATCGATGTGGACACGGGCCGCGGGGTGGTCCTCCTGTACGGGGCGCCACGGCGATACCTCACGCTCGACGTGACCCGCGACGGTGAAATCGTGGCTGCCGCTGACGAGGATGGCGTCCTGCGCATCGGCAGCCTGGCGCGGAATTCGGATCGCGCCCCGATGCGCGGCCACTGGGGCGGCGTGCGCCACATCGCGGTCTCCGCCGACGGCCGACGGGTGCTGAGCAGCGGCAACGACGGCTCGGTGCGGCTGTGGGACGTGGCCAGCGGCCTGGCCATGGGCGTGTATCACGGTCATGCCGCCGCCGTCTGGGACTGCGCCATGACCCGCGACGGCGCCACGGCGATCTCCGGCGCCGCGGACGGGACCGCCTGCTTGTGGGATCTCGCCAGTGGACGCCAGACGCGTCGCTTTGGTCCCGGGCTCGGCATGGTCACTTCGGTGGGGCTCTCGCCGGACGGCCGGCGGCTGACGGTCGGCGGGCAGTCCGGCCAGGCGAAGGTCTTCGACCGGGAAACGGGACGCGACCTGCTCACGCTGCAGGTGGCGGACGTGGATCGGAAGGAGACGAAGTGGGTCGGCGGCGTGGACTGGTCCCCGGACGGGCGCCGGATCGTGACCTGCTGCGCCGACGGGCGGGTGAGATTCTGGGACGCCGAGTCGGGTCGGCTGGAGGGCGAGATCCCGTCGGGGGGCGAGATGGTGGTGACCGCGCGCTGGTCACCCGACGGACGCACGATTGCCGCGGGCCTGACCAACCTGAGGGCGGCGCTGTACGACGCCGGGACCCGTGAGACGCTCCACGTGCTCGAAGGGCATCCCGCGTGGGTGATGGACGCCGCCTTCACCCCCGACGGCACGCGCCTGCTCACCGGCGACTCGATCGGGACCGTCTGCCTGTGGGATACCGGGTCGGGGCGGGAATTGCACCGGTTCGCCCCGGCCGAGGGGATCGCGGGATTGGCGTTTCTACCCGGAAACCGGACCGCGTTGCTGGCCTCCGTCAGCGGAATCATCGAACGCCTGGATCTCGACGCCCCGGCGCGCTACCGGGAATTCGATTCCCGACTGGCCGCCGCGCGGGCGGCGCTCGATCGGGCGGCCGACGACCCCGAGGCGCTGCGCACCCTGGGAGAATGGTACGCCTGGCGCGGCGTGTGGAACTGGGCGGCGAAGTGCCTCGAGCGGGCCCGCGCCGGCGGGGCGGCGGTTTCCCCCGAGATCCTGGCGCCCTGCCTGTGGCGTGTGCAGCGCTGGGACGACGCCGACCGGGAATACGAGCGGCTTGCGGAAGAACGGGAGAAGACGGATCCCCAAGCCGTGCTGCACGCCGCGATCTGCCGGAGCGCACTGCGCGCGGCCCGCGCCGCCGCGGAACGACACGCCCGCCTGCTCGAGGTCGCACGCCCCTTGCGCGCCGGACGGTCCGAGGAATCCCTCGACCGGAACTCCCGGGTCGACGCCGCCGGCTACCACCTGAACGTCTACTCGTTCTTGGGGTACGCGGGCGATACCATCGAGATCCGCATGCAGGCGGACGGATTCGCGCCTCGGATCACTCTGAACCCGCCGGTCTCGTCGGGAATCCGGGCGGAGGCCTCGCCCCGGGATCCGGCCGCGGTCCTCGACGTGACCCTGCCGGACGACGGCGCCTACGCGCTGATCTGCACATCGAAGGAGGCCGGAGGCGCCGGGTCCTTCACGCTCGAGTACAAGACGAAGTAGGGATGCGAGTCGAGTCGGAACACCTCGGAACGACCGCCAGTATCCCGCGTCCGGCCCGGACCTGGAGCCGTGACGCACAGATCGAGCGTGTCCCGGTGGCCGGTGCAAGGTCGGACCGAACGCGTGATTCCACTGGCGCGGGCGCGGTCGCAGGCGGCCTCGGAGTGGCTCGATTTCGAGCCGGCCTTCCGGCACGCCGGGGAGACGTTCCGGAGGCGGCCTGCCGCAGGATTCCGGGGGACGAGTCGATGACGCCCCGGTGCAGTTCGGAGACCGGGATCATGCCCTGCCGGCCGGGGGCGTCAAGACACGGACGGCGTCCGGTATGGCTTCGCCCCGTTCGACCCAGGCGCCGACATACTCCTTGCAGCGCGCCGCCAGCGCGCCGATCTGTTCGCCCGTGTAGCCCGCGGGGTCGATCTGCGGCCCCAGGTGGACGTCGACCGTGCCCCCGCGGATGATCCAGGTCCCCTTGGGAAGCACGCGGAAGAGACCGCGGACCGCCACCGGTACGATCGGCAGCCCGGCGTTCCGCGCCAGGTAGAACGCGCCCCGCTTGAATTCGCGCAGCTTGCCGTCGACGGTGCGGTGCGCTTCGGGACAGATGACCACGGACAATCCGCGCGCCACCCGGTCGGCGAAGTGGCGCGCGATGTCCGCCGTCTGGCCTTCGCTGCGGGATCCGACGGGGATCGCGTGCGCCAACCGGAGCACCCACCCGTACACCGGCATGTTCAATTGCACGGAGTTGACGACCCCGCAATACGCATGCGGGACGACGTGGATCATCAAGAAGGGGTCCAGCACGCTGGTGTGGTTCATGCAGTAGACGCTCCTCCGGTCCGGATCGAATCCCGGATCCGCCGTGACCCGGACCCGCACGAAACAGAGTCGGGTCAGGTTGGACAGGAGCCCGAAAAGGAGCGCGGTCCGGAAGCGATCGAGGGCCCGGAACGGCAGCATGGGCAGGCAGAGGAGCATGGTTGCCACCATCCAGAGTGCCGCCAGCGGCCACGCGACGAGGGACCAGAGGGCCCAGAGGACAACCACGTCTCGACTCCTCGGCCCGCCGACGCCGTACCGTTCCGGCCCTTGGGCCCAATCTGCCCCCATCGTATGATCGAGGCGGCAGTTTGTCGATGCGCGCGATCTCTGACATCCCTGGGAGGATGCCCAGACCGCGCGCGTGGCCCTGGTGAAAAAGTCGCGCCTCGTCTCCGCCGTGCTCCAGCCCTGGAGCGGGATCGGCGAGGACGTCTGGGTAGCGGACGACTTTTTGAAGGTCGAGTTGGCGCTGACCCAGACGCCGAGGACCTCGAGGAGCATTGGCGCCGCAGGCCGAGGCTGGTCTCGCAGCCCGACGCCGACTTCGTGGTGCTGCCCGCGGCAGTGAAACTCAGCCGGCGGCATTTCGAGATCCGGCGCACGCACGAGGGCTTCCGCATCCTCGACGGGTCGAGCTGCGGCGGGACCTGGGTCGGCACCGAGCCCGTGATGGACTCGGGACGCCTGCTGCGCGACGGGGACCGCATCCTGTCCTGCCTCGAGTACCGCGACGGCCCGGGCACACCTGGCTCATGAGAAACCTGTCCTCGGCAGCCGGTCGGAAAGCCGAAATCCAGACCGGCACCCCGCATGTTTTCATGCATACCGGCACGTTGCCGCAATCGACATCGCGGCATGCGGACGAACCGGGATGACCCGCGGAAAGGGATGCGTTACGTGCGTGAGAACTCCGCACTGTCGATGACGCGGATTCCGTGGCGCAGCAGGCTCACGAAATGACGGCGATTGTTCGTGACGACCACCGTGACCCCGGCGGCGTGGGCGACTTCAGCGATGTGCGCATCGTAGATCCGTCCGCCCATCAACCCCTCGGTTGCCGCGGCGCGCAGCAAGTCGTGCCTGTGTCCTACCGGCAGGTCGTGGATCTTCAGGCGGGAGAGGACGTTCGCTTCCAGGAGGAGAAGCGCGTCGGTCGCCGTCAGGCGGTATTCCTCCGGCAGGCGGGTGGCCACGGAGTAGAATTCCAGGCAGCAATGCCAGGCGGTGTGGGCATTCCGGAGTCGCCCCTCGGCGATCGCCGTCAGGATCCTCCGTGCCCCCGGGTCCGGGCGCGGCAGGTCCATGAGGCCCGGGAGCAGGACGCTCGTGTCCAGGAATACTGCGCCTACCCCGACCATCGATCGCGCTCTTCGTCGATGAGCCGGGACACGTCCACATCCGGCAGGTCCTTCGGGTCTACGGTGGGACGCGCAATGAGCAGCTTGCCCTTGCGCACGAGACGGGGGCCGGACACGTGTCGCACCAGGCGAAGGGACAGGTCATCGACGACGACGTCCAATTCGGTCCCGGGCCGGAGCCCCAGACGCTGTCGGATGGACGCGGGGATCACCACCCGTCCTGCCTTGTCAATGGTAGTCTTCATGCCATTTTCATACCATGGAGGGACGCTCGGGTCAAGGGGTACGAACGGCAATGGACCCGGGCGCGCTCGCGGCGGTCGCGGTTGTCGTGAAGCCAGAAGTGGCGTGCCTTCTGTACCGTCGCGGAGGCGAGGTTCGCGCGTTCGAAGTGCGCTCACGATCGCCGGACGGATGCGGTACGGCGCCTTGACTGGATGGCTCGCCGGCCGCGCGGCCGCGGAGCCTCGACGATGGCAGGGGCCGGCTGGTCTCGGGCGCCGCGGGGCGCCGCGATTCGTGCCGACGCGCTCAGTGCATCTCGCGAATGTGCGCGAGGCCGTCGAGAGAGCTGCCTGCCTGCCAATTCTCGAGGGCGCTGAGCCAGCCGGAGACCAGGGCCACCACCTGCCGGCACGATGCCGGCGGCGAACGAAGATCGAGATGAATGTACTCGATGCCATCGAGCGCCTCGATCTCGAGCGTGACCGGGGCCGGCGTGTCGCCCTCCGGCAGCTCCGGGTCGTCGGAGTCGACCGCTGCGACGGCCGCGTTGAGCGCGGCTCTCGCCGTGCCGGTGAACTCGCCGCGCAGACCACCCGCGTCAGACGCGAAGCGCCAGGTTCCGCCCGAGTGGGCGACGAACTCGCGGCCGGGATGCGTATCGTCCGTCCACGTCAGGAGCGTGCCGTCGGTGACCGGCGACACCGTCGCGTCCTCGACCAGCGTCAAGGGATCGGGCAGCGACTCGGGAAATAGACGGCGTGGGTTCCCGACCGGCTCGGGCGGACCGCAGTCGATCTCGACCGTCCAGTCGCCCCCGCTCACCAGCCACGTGACCAGCTCCAGGGCGCGCGCGAGGTCGTCGTGATCGGCCCTGGCCCCGACCACGATCCGGTCGGCAAGGACGAGTACGCGCACCCCCAGGTGAAACCTGGTGGGGTGATCGAGCCGGGCCTGCCGATTGCCGGCCGCCGTACGAGGCGTGGCACTCAGGTACCAGCCATCGCCAGCGACGGGGTCATGAAAGCCATGGGGCAGGGCGTTCAACCACGCCGCCACGGCCGCCTCATCGACGGCGCCCGACGCGGGGCGCAAGACCAGCTCTTCGAACTCCATGCCGGATCCTGGTCGGGGGGCGGGAGCGAACGGCGGTCTACTCCATCTCCGTCTGTTCTCGTCGCGTGTCGGCCCGTCGGCCGGCGGCGCCTCCTCCCCGCGCAGCTTTTCCTCCAGCACCTTGATGACCTCGCGGTTCTGCGCCGCCTGCTCCTCGGCGGACGGCAACGGGCCCTCGACCGGGAATGGCTTGCCCTCGTCGTCGAAGAACAGCGGGGTGGTGAAGCGTTCCGGCAGCGGCCGTGCCGGTGCGTCGGATGGCGCCCGCGCCTTGTCTGCGGCATCGAGCTGCTTCATCAGCTCCAGGATGCGCTTCTCCTCGTCGGTCAGCTCGGGCATCACGACTCCATCGGGTTGATGAATTCTTGCCCCCGCTGGCGATCGCTTCGAGGACCTTGAACCGGGCGCCTGGAGCGAAGCGTACCTCCTTTTCGCCGGCGTGCATCGACAGGAAGTCGATCTCCGGGGATGGCCAGGAGTGAGAATACTCCTCCCCGACCGGGATGTCACGCCCCTACGAGGCGCACCGCTGCGAGCGGAATGGGATGGGCCGACGAATCCGATCTCACGCTGGTCCTTGCGAGGCTGAATCCCGATCGCCCAGCCTCCAAGGCCGGCCAGGATGGCCTCACGCCCTACCAAGCGCGAGGAGACGACTTCGCAAGGCGTTTGAACCGCGATGCGCGAGTCAGCACGCGAATTCTCGTCACGGGTCAGACCGGGGTTGGTAAGTCATCGGAGTTGCACCGATTCGTCCAGGAACCGCACGGTCACGATTGGGTAGTGCATGCGGATCTCGAGGTTGGACAGCATCCGGACCACCTGGGCATGACGGGAGTCATCCTCAACCTCCTACGCGCTTGTTGGCGATCCCCTCCGGATTACGGACCTCTCGAGGTCCTTGAGTCCTCCTTTGAGTCATCCTCGTCCTCCGCAGTCGACCTCCGCGAGGCGATCCGAGACCGCGTTCTGACGCACTTGCTGGACGTGTTCGAGGCGCGCAAGTCCGCCGACGAACGGACAGCGACGCTCAGACTGGCCGGGCGGAGGGAAAAGATCGATCTCACAAATCGTGCGGCAGCCATCGAGCGCATCTTGAAAGAGGCCGCATCCACGCCTTGGCTGGACGATGCTGTGAATTCCGATTCGGCGGTGCGGGACCAGTGCGGTCGGCTCCTGATCGAAGTGCTGGACCATTTCCGCCGAGCTCGATCAAAGCGGCGCCGGTGGATCTTCGTGATCGACCATCTGGACCGAGTTCGCGTGCCCACCGTGGCTGAGGACATTCTGGTGCGATCGAGCCGGATCTGGAAGAGTATCGATGCGACCATCGTCATGACCGCCCCGCGGGAATGCACGATCGGCGAATCTCGTGAGGCCGTCGAGAGCTTCTGGGGCAAGCCGATCATGCTCTATCCGGCGCCTATCCCTGAATCGCCGAAGGGCGCCATTCCTGGGATTTTCAGGAGGGTCGTGGCGGGAGCGGGAATGCAGGAGGTGATCGATGACACCTGTGTGCGATTGCTCGCGCGGTCCAGCGGCGGTTTCCTGCGCACCTACGTTCAGCTGCTCGCTCAGGCGGCGAAAGAAGCGAACTTCCGGAGCAGTGAGCGCATCGAGCTGCGGGATGCCCAGTTTGCCGTGCATGAAGCGGAGCGCTCCTATCAAGACCTCTCAGGCGATGAGGTCGACCGTCTCGGTCAGATCCTGACGGACCAGGCCGGTCTGGCCAAGGGAGCTTCTCTCCTTCGACCGCCCATCGGGTTGATCGTGGCACTGGATTCGAACGGGGAGCAGGAACTTCGCGCGCATCCACTGGCGGATCGCGCCCTGGAACGCCGCTGGTTGCTTCGCCATCCCAACTAGGCCTTGCCAAGGTCGGGGACGTGGAAGCCGCTCTCGCCGCGCGCTGGGAATGTCCGCTCCGCCGCCACCCGCCGTTCCTCGCGGGTGATCTGGCCGCTGGTCGGAGTGCGCGGACCGCGGTTGCTATCCGACTCGCGCCCGGCGAGCCGGCGTCCTCCGCCGGCCCGCGAGCAGCAGCGCAAGCGCCGCCATCGCGAGACCCCACGCCGCTGCTGCCCCGGAACCCCCGCGGGTCGCCTCTACGAAGCACTTCTTCGCCGCCGGTGCCGCCGGTTTGTCCACCGTGAACGTGGTCGCGATCGAGTGCAGCGCGTTCCCGTTCACGTCCTTGACCGGGTCCTTGAAGTACGCGACGAACGTGTACTTCCCGGCCGCCGGATACTCCTCCCCCGACAGCGGGATCGGCCCAACGTTGGTCACCACGTAGCGCGCGAAGTCCGCCCCGGTCGCCAGGTTGGCCGTCCACGTCCCCACCGGCGCGCAGAGCGTGATCGGCGGCGCCGCGGAGCCCGCGGAGACCCCCGCGGCGCTCAGTTTCTGCACCGCCACCGGATAGGCCAACGGGAGCATCGACAGGTCGAAGGTGAATACGATTTCCAACTGGCCCGCGTCGATCCGCTTGTCCACCGCGTTGACCGACTTGACCTTCGCCGCCACGTCGTACGGGATCGCCCAGACCGGGTTGGTGTAGCAGCGGCGCTCCTCCGGACCGATCGGCGCAATCTCCGGGTCGCCTCCGGTGAACGCCCCGAGCGCGTAACACGAGACCTTCGCAGGCAGACCTTCCTCCGCGGCCGCGACCTTCTCCGCATGGTCCGCTCCGGCGCCCGAGGCCCCCAGGCTGCCGCGCTTGCCGATCACCTTCTCGAACCCGGAACCGTACGGCCGGTCCCACGTCGGGTTCGGCTCGCCCGCCGAAGTGCGATAGACGTGGATCGACTTCACCGCGCCGCCGTCGGACCCGTAGTCCGGAAAGCCCGCGTAGCGATAGCGGAAGAACACTTCGGGTCCGCCCCGGCGCACCAACATCGTCCCCGCGCCGTCGAGCGTGCCGCCGCCGCCCATGGTGCCATTGGCATTCTCCGCGGTGCTCGTCTGGTCGTGCCACACCCGCTTGTCCGAGTCGAACCGGCCCTCCGAGTCCATCGTGAAGCGGATCACCGGGCCGTCCGTGGCCACGTGGTTGCCGTCGGCCAGGGCGTTGAGCGCCCGCTCCCCGGGCGTGGCCCCGGCTTTCCCCTCCGAGAACACGTAGGAGACGGTGTCGGCGAAGTGCCCGCTGTTGAGCGAAAATGTGTAGGGCATCGGGATCAGCATCGCCGCGCGGCCGGTCGAATAGTTGAAGTCACCGTGCGCGTCGCTGCCCGCGGAGATGTAGGTCTTGCGTACGAACTTCTTCCCCACCTTGTCGACGAAGGACCAGGAGAGGGTCTGCGCCAGGATCTCGTGCCAGGAGCGCAGCCCGACCTGGAGCGTATGGTCCCAACCCGCGCCGCCGGTCCAGCCGGGATGGACGAACGGGTTGGCGTCGGCGAAGTCGATCGCCGCGCCGGGGATCGATCCCGGCGCGCGTCCGTTGAGCACCTGGAGCCCCTTGAAGACGAACGTGCCGGTCTTGTCGGAGACGGTGTCCGAGGTCCGGAACGGTGCCGTGAGGCCGATCGCCTGGTCGAGGTGGTGCTCGTCGAAGCCGAAGCCGCCGCTGAAAGGATGCGCCGCGTAGGCGAAGGCGCCGTGGTTGTCCGAGTGCGGCAACTTTGCCATGTCGTGGAGCACCTTGTCGAGGGCGAGGAGCGGCGGTTCGCCGAAGAGCGTGGTCGCGAGCCCGCTGCCGCCGTGCCAGGTGCCTGGGAACTGCTGCGCCCGGTACGAGAGCATGTGGGCGCCGAGCGGGATGGCGTAGCCCGCGTAGTAGGTCTCCTGGCTGATCGTGATCTCCTCGCCGGCAGCCATGCCGAACAACTCGCGCATACGCTTGAATTCGGATTTTACCGTCCCGTCCGCAGCGACGCTGCTCGCGGGCGAGGTCGGCCCGAACGGCGGGCGATGCAGCGGCGAGTCCGCATCGGCGAACGCGGGCGTGGTGTCGGCGTGGAAGTTGTTGTGGTCCGAAGTGATCACCGTATTCACCGTGTCGGATGGGTCTTCGACCAGCCCGACGGCGTAGGCCGATTCGCGCACCATCTGGATCGGCCCGCCGTAGGCCTTCGAGGGCGCGAACACCTCGCTCTCCGGATCCGGCGACTGGTGCCATTCCGCGATCGTGTGCAGGTGGGTGTCGTAGTAGTGCCCCTCGCCGGGCAGCGTGGGCATCGCCGCGGTGGTGAAGGCGACCCGCAGCGTCCACTTCTGGATGCCGTCCTTGATCGGAATCGCGTCGCCCGCGAAGGCGGTGTAGGTCCAGTGCGCGTCCACCTGCAGGTACTTCACCACGGCGGTCACGGGGGACGTGGACGCACCGAACAGCGCGCGCGGGATCCGCAGAATCGCGTGGCGCCCGTTCATCGTCAGCGCCTCGTCGTGAAACAGGTCGAGCGATGGCGCGCCCCCGGTTCCGACGTATGGGGCGCCTTCCTCGTCGACGAGGACCAGTCCGGGCCCCGCGACGGCGGGAGGCAGCGTCGATCCCGCGGCCGAGGAGTCATCGTAGATCAGCGTGCCGGGAGCCGCGGGTTCGGGCGCGTCTTTGACCGCGACCGTGACGTGGTCCAGGCGCAGCGAAGGTCCGACCGCCGCGGTCCCGCGACTGGGGACGAAGAACAGGAGCGGCAGGTACGGCCGCCCGGGAACCACGCGGACCGGGGCGTCGGCGATGATGTCGACGCCGCCTGCCTGCTGCCACTGCACCTCCAGGTCGCGGCCGTCATGGCGGTGGCCGAGCGCAAAGCGCCAGGTCCAGGAGCGGTCGAAGCCGTCGTACGCCACGCGCACGCGCAGCTCGTGCAGGCCGCCCCCGGCTTCGTCCCCGACGGTCCAGAAAAGCGGAAGCCGATGGACTTCCCCGACCTCGACGCGTTCCGCGATCGAAGGACACGCCAGATCGCGACCGTCGACCGTGGCGTGTACGCTCATCCCGGACGCCGCGACGGAACCGAGATTGCGCAGGTCCACCGCGAAGCGGACCAAGCCCGCGTCGGCGGCCTCCCCGTCGATGGCGAAGCCGACGGCGCGCAGGTCGCGGCTTTCCGCACCCGCGGGGGCCACCGGGACTTCAACGCGCCGTTCCTCGTCCCCTTCCCCGAAGACCCAGGAAGCCGTCCCGGGCTGGTCGGGGACCCAGTGAAAGCGCAGGAGCACGCGCTCTCCTTCCTGGAGGAGCAGGGCTCCCGGCGCCCCCTCGAAAACGAGCGCCGGTCCGCCGACGGCGCGCGGAGCCGAAGCGAGGCACGTTCCGGGCCCGGCGTTTTCGATCTCGACCTCCAGCCGTGCTGTCTGCCCGGCGCAGGGCCGGGCCGGGATCGCGCGCACGTCGACGATGCGGGTGCGGGCCTCAGAGCGATTCGCGTCGCGCAGCAGTGCGTCGAGGTCGAGCCGTCCCCCGCCGGTCAGGCCTTCGCGACCGGCGAGGCCCGCGATCGGCCGCACCGCGGCTCGCACCAAGTGCCGCACGCGCGCCGAAGCGAGTTCGGGATGCGCGGAAAGCAGGCGCGCGACCGCGCCGCTCACCAGGGCGGCCGCGGCAGAGGTGCCCGTGGCCAGGCCGAAGTTGCCACCCGGCAACGCCACGATCAGCTTCTCGCCCGGGGCGTACACGTCGACCCGCGCGCACAGGTTCGTCACCGCGCTCGCTCGGCCTTCGTCGTCCAGCGCCCCAACCGCGAGCGCGCCTGCGCAGTCGGCGGGGAAATGCGCCTGATTCGCATTGTCGTTTCCGGCGGCCGCGACCACCACCGCGCCGCGCGACTCCGCGAAGGCCACGGCGGCGTCCAGCATGCGCGAACTCCGGCGCGCCCCCAGGCTCACGCTGATCACCCGCGCCCCGCGCTCGACCGCCCACACGATCCCGGAGGCGACGTCCCCCGCGCTCGCCTTGCCCGCCCGGTCGCACACCTTGACCGGCAGGATCCGACAGCCGGGAGCCACCCCCGCGATTCCCCATTCCCCTTCGACCCGCCCCGCGATCAGCCCGGCCATCGCGGTGCCGTGCCCCGAGTCGTCGCGCGCGTCCTCGTCGCGATTCACGAAGTCCCGGCCCGGCAGGACGCAACCCGCGAGGTCCGGGTGCGCGGCGTCCACTCCGGTGTCGAGGACGGCCACGATCGTCGGCGCGTCCGCCGCGGCGCGGCCTTCCGCAACCGGATGCGAGAAATCCATTCCGGTGTCGATGATGGTCACTATCGTCCGCGCGCCGTCCGCCGAGCCAGTGGCCTGGCTTCCTGCGGCTCGATCCGCCGTGCTGGTCCCCATGCTGGTCCCCGTGCCGGTTCCCGAGCTGACCGCCGCACGCGGCGTCGCTACCGACCGAGGGTCCTGCACAAACCCGCATCGCGCGAGCACCTTGGCATTGTGCGCCGCGAGCGGCCCTTCGCCGGAGAACCAGGGGGAGTGGCTGCACCCCTCGCTCGCCGTCGCCACCCAGTTCGGCTCCGCCCAAGCCGTTTCCGGCGCATCGCGAAGCGCCGCCAGCACCGGCTCGATCCTGCCCTTGCCGTCGTGGCGCAGGACGACGGCGCCGAGCGCGGGCTCGGGGCGGACGACCGAGAGGAGGTGGCGCGCCAGCAGCGCCTGCACCGCGCGCGAGCCGAGGTCTCCGCGGAATCCGGCGAGGATTTCGTCGATCACGAAGTACGACTTGACCGCGCCGCCGCCGAGGGAGAGCTCGAGCCGCCGACCGGACGGGTCGCAGGCTGCGGAGGGAACGTGCGCGTGCGGGGGTAGTTCGTCATGGTGGTGGACCGGCGGGACCGGCTCGGGGGCCGCTGCGGAAGAGGCGTTCGCTGCGTAGGGCCCCGCGGCGCACGGAGCGAGCACCGCCTCCCGAACCGGTCCCGGGCGCACGGCGAGGGCGCCGGAGAGGAGGATCAGCGAGAAAACACCGAGCCGGATGCGACACGTCCCGTGTCTCATGGTTCACCCCCTGCGCAACTGGGTCGACCCGCCCGACCGATCGCCGGCGCGGTCTCCACTTGAAGAGGGGGAGCTTGTAGCAAATCGTCAACAATCAGTCACGCTTTTTCTCGCGAGAATCTCTGAAAGTTGCAGGTCGTCGTCCACAACGCCACGCGGGCTACAGCGTGCCGCCATGCCGGCGCGGGTGACGGGTGCGCGCCGGGGCAACTCACCGCCGCCGGCCGAGGAGGCGGGAGGCGGTGACCCCAACCGGCTGAAGAAGCGCGTAGCTCGACGCCCCCCTACTCGTGATTGAGTTCCTAGCCACGACCGTGAATGGGTCGTGCTCGGCCAGAGTCTCGAGCTTGTCCGCGAGCGCGTTTCTGTCTTCCGGCGTGCAGAGGCTCATGCCAAGCATGCGGAGGTCCGCCTCGGGTGCGTCCAGAAGGGCGAGCAGGCGGCGCACACGTCCCTCCCCCTCCTGCTCCCACGTCCGGGCAGCCGCTTCCCGCACGGTCCAACCCGAGCCGGCGAGGACGCATGCCAAGGAGCCGTCGAGCGCCCCCTCCTTGGCCGTTCGGCATGCGCGATCGAGCTTCAACCAGCCCGCGGCTTCTCGGACCAGAAAGAATGTGTCATGCTCCCCCGCGTTCAGACTGGCTGCAGCATCCGCGCCTTCGATCTTCTCCAAGCTCTGCAGGGCAACCAGGCGTCGCCAGGGGCGGGCCGCACCAAGCCGGTCGGATACCGATCCGAACGGCGCAGGGCCCGGGTCGGCTTCGCCCTCCTCGAAAGGCACGAGGCGGATCCCGTCCGGCTCGACCTCCGAGCCCAACGGGGGGGGCACCGCCGTCCAATCCAATCGACAACGCCGCAGGTAACGATCCCGGGCGGATCCCCGGGCCCGAAGTACCTTCGCTTGCTCTTCGGTGGCCTTCTGGGTACATCGGACCCGCTGCCCGTCCAACAACTCCCAAAGCGCGGCGGCCAGCCCGCGCACCGTTCCGCCTTCGCCCCAGAGCCCATTGTACGACTCCCGCCACGTCCAGGAGTTCTCGTCTCCCCCCGTCTGAGGCGCGATGTCGAGGTGCAGGACGACATGAGGGCTCCACTCGTCGCCCCATCGGCCGTCGGGCACCTGCCGCAGTGCGCAAGCCTCGATGGATTGCCGAAGCACCGCTGCGACGCGCCATACCCGGGCGAACTCGGCCTCGTCCAGCACGCCCAGCTTGCGCTCCTTCCAGATCACGTCGATGGACCTCCCTTGCTTCACGACCTCCGCCACACCGCATTCCGTGAGCAGGTTTCGCGGGTGGTCGCAGACGGCGCGGATGGCGCAGTTCTCCGGGACTTGCATCGCCGGCGTCCCGCCCCAGCGGCGCGCGAGCGACTCGGCAAGTCGTTCGTACACCGCCATCATCCCCGCATAGTCCCAGACCTTCGCATGGTCGCGCGCCTGCCCACACAGCCGGCGGACGGAGGGCGGATGCGTTTCCGGCGCTGCCTGGTGCAGGGCTTGATCCCGATCTTCTTCGTCCCCGGCGTAGGCTTCGATTGCGGCGATTCCTTCCGGGTGACCGAGCTTGCCAAGGGCAGCCAGTATGTGATTCTGGTGTTCTCCACCCTCGCCCAGGCAACGCACGAGCGAACGGGTCGCCGCGATGGCACCCGTCCGCGCCAGCACTCTTGCGATTTCGCGGTCCTGTTGCTGGTCCTCGCGAAGGAGTCGATCCAGGAGCGGGATGCAATCCACGAGCTGTTCCGGGGCTTCGTCCTCGCAGGCTGAGATCAGGCCGGACCGGGTGGACGGGTCCTCTGTCGCGACTGCCGCGGTCAGCAACTCGCGGCTCGCGCCATGTCCGGGGCAAAGACGGGCCAGGTCCGCTGCGTCCTTCCGTTGGGCATCGTCAGACTGCGACAGGAATCCGCGGATCGCGACCGCCGCCTCGGCTTCGTGCTGCGCCAATGCATGGAGTGCGATTTCGCGAATGCTCGTGGAGTGCTGCCCAACCGTGCGCTCGTCGCCGAGCAGATCCACGAGTCGCGAAGCATCCGAGGGCGTTCCGATCCTTCCCAGCGTGAACGCAGCCAGGGCCCGCCGCTGGGGTGACTCCGAATCGAGTTGCGCCAAGCAGAACTCGCGCGCGTCCGAATTCCCGGACTCCGCGAAGAGCGAGGCCACGGCCAGTGATTCTTCGGGATTGCCGCGGGCGAGTGCCTGCTGCAACTGCGATTCGCGGCCGGGGAGATCGAGGCACAGACGCGCACGAAAACACGCCAGGGGCGCGATCCTCAGGGCTTCCCAGCGCATGTACCACGCAACGGCACTCTTCCCGGGTGGGTCCAACCGCGCCAAGAAGGAGACGACCTCCCGGACTTCACCGTCCGATCCGCAAACCAAGGCCGCTTCCACCTGCGGAGCGAACGACGGCTCCCCAGCGGCGACCAGGGCGAGCGCAGCCCGCAAGCGGAGGGCGTCGTGCAGCGGCGGCGGGTACCCCTCGAAACTGGCCTCGAGCGGTGTCAACTTCAGGACGGGAGCCATCGGGAAGTCCCCCCGCGCCAGGCGCGCCAATGCGGACCGCGACTCCTCGTCGCCGATGGCAGCGAGGACCTCGACCGTCGGGATCGAAGGCGATGCCGCAAGATCGGCGATCAGGTCCGGGACGATCGTGCGACAGCGCAGCGCGCCCAGGCAGCGACGAATGCCCACCAGATCGAATTCCTCCCGCTCGGTCTTCGCGCGCGACAGCGCCTCCAACAGAACCGGCTCTCCCTTGCCGTCACCATGCTCGGCCAGCCAGATCGCCGCGCCGAGCCGCGCCTCGGGGTCGTCGGAGGCGATGAGCTGCCGGAACCAGCCGGCCTTCTGGGCGAGCGTCTCGAAGGGTGCAGGGGAATCCTCCTCCGCCTGCACGCGTATTCGACAGGCGAGAAGGAGACCAAAGAGGAGTGCGGCACGAGAGAAGCGTGTCACGGATCCTCCGTGGGGTAAACAATTCAGTCCGGGGAATTGTCGCGGCGCGCGAGGGTTTTCGCCGTTCCCGCTCCCGTTCCCGCACCCAACCGTCGGGACCGGGAACGGGAGCGGGAACGGGTTTGGTTGCGGCCGTCCAGGCCGCGCTAGGGACCGGTGAGCCTGAGCCGATCACATGAACCATGACGTGCGCCTGCATGGCTCGGTTTACCCGACACTCGGGGATGATTGCGACAGTCCCCCCGCCATGGTACACCGTCCCCATGATCCGCATCACCTGCGAGTCCTGCTCGGCCACCCTCGAGCTGCACGGCGGAACCCTGCGCGCCAAGGCCGTGTGCCCGAGCTGCGGGTCGCTGCTGCGCGCGCCGCGCGAAGGCGCACCGGTTCAGTTCCCCGCCTTCACCGAGGGCAAGTGGTTCCGCTGCCCGCAGTGCTCGGCGGAGACCTTCTTCGACCCGCGCCTCTCCCCCACCGCGTGCTCCTTCTGCGGGTCCGCCAAGCTGCTCTCGGTGCCCGACCTCTTCGGCAACTTCGAAGAGCACTACTACATCCCGTTCCAGATCAGCCCGGACGGCGCGCGCTCCCGCGTCCAGCGCTTGCTCGGAAGCTACCTCTGGCTCCCCGCCGAAGTCCGCACCCAGCTTCGCTCCGCGCCGCCGGTGCCCCACTACCTCCCGACCCACCAGCTTTCCTGCAGCGTCCGCAGCTCCCGCTTCCGCCCCGGCGAGGAGCCGGCGGACGAGGAGCAGGTTCAGGAACCCCAGGTCGATGAGCTCACTCCGCTCGAGGACGGGCCCGACGCCACGATGACCTCGCAGCTCCCCGCGCCGCGCACCCGCGCGTCGGTCGCCAAGAACATCGCCTCGCCCCCGTCGCGCACTTCTTCCGTCTCCCGCCGCTGGCGCGAACTGATGAGCTACCTCGCCCCCCGCGATGCGGGCGCCGCGGAGGAAGAAGCCCACGCGGGCTACTATAACGAGCGCGTTCCTGACTCCCGCGGGTGCACCCCCGAACATCTGCGCCATCTGCTCCCGTACAACTACCGGGCCCTCCGCCCCTTCCGCCCCCACTGCCTGGGCCCGGCCCGCCTCGAGCGCCCCGCCGAGGGCGAGGACGCGTGCTGGGAAAAGGCCACGGAACGGGTGTGCGACACCGAAATGCGCCTCTTCGAGTCCCGCCGCAAGGCGTCGGCCGACTCCGAAGAGCAGCAGCTGCGCATCGTGATCATCGATCGCAAGGCGCGCCTGGTCATCCTGCCCGTCTACGTCATCGGCTACCACTATCAGGGCCGCTACCACCGGCTGTTCGTCAACGGCCAGACCGGCAAGCTCCTCGAAGTGGCGCACGTTTCCCCGGCGCGCCTCGCCGCCATTGCCGGAGGCTTTTCCCTGGCCATCTTCCTGCTCGTCCTCGCGCTGCTCGCCGGGGACCTCGGCCAGTTCGAGGCGGACCGCGCGGCCGCCGAGCGCCGCATGGAACTGCTCGGGGCGATCCCGATCCACCTGCAGGTTTCGCCCAATGCGACTTTCGGCAGCCTGATCTCCGAGCGCGAGATCGCCGCCGCCGACGCCGGCCGGATCATCAAGCGCACCTGGACCCTCGGCCAGGACCCCCTCGGCGACCTCGTGCGCGCCGGCGAAACCCAGCTCGCCGCGGGAAACGTCGACCGCGCGCGCGAGGTCTTCCAGAAGGTGATCCAGGACTGGTCCGAGGACCCGCGCGCGATCTACCGCTGGTGCCGGTTCAAGCTGCGCCTGGGCGAGGCGGCGGACGTGGAGCCGCGCATCGAGGCGCTGCTCGCGCGCTTGCCCGCCTTCAGCCCGGGATACGAGGTGCTCGCCGATTGCAAGCGACGGCTCGGCAAGTTTCCCGAGGCGGTCACCGCCTTCGAGAAGGCCGACGAGCGCGCCGCCCCAGACCCCTTCGCTCCCTACGATGCCGCCGACCTGTGCCGCGTCTTCCTGCACGACCCCAAGCGCGCGGTCGCCCTCTATCGACGTTTCCTCGAGAGCCCGGAGAGCGGACCCGCCTGCGACATGATCCGCTTCCTCCAGCGCCAGATCGAGGGGAAGACCGAGGGCGACTTCGCCGACACGCTCTACCTCACCGGCGGAGGCAGTCTCAAGGGGCGAGTCCTCGGCCGGGAGGGCGACCGGATCCGGCTCGAACTGCTCACCGGCCGCGGTTCCGCCGAGATCGAGTACGACGGCAGCAAGGTCGAGCGGATCGAGCGCGAGCCGACTCCGGTGAAGCGCGAATTCGACCGTGCGTTCAACGAGTACGACCGCCGGCTGCTCGAGCGCCAGGGGGTGCTGGAGATCGAGGACTGGCTCGCCTTGGCCCGGCTTTGCCGCGGCATGAGCGACCTGCGGGTCAAGGAGGCGGGGATCTTCTTCGCCCTGCGCGTGGCCATCCTCGAGCCCGAGCACGAGGAGGCGAACAAGATCCTCGACGACGGCGGGTACGCGGTGAACCGCGCCCGGCTCGTGCGCAAGCCGGTGGTCGACCGGCGTCGGCGGACCGAGGATCGGTGAGCGGATTTCCCATCGACGGTCTGGTGTTCAAGCGGGGCCTTCAAGACAGCATCGTGCTTCACTAAGCTCAAGAAGCTGTTCGAGGGCAAAGCGACCGAGCTCGTCGATGAGCTACGAGCGGGTCTGGGAATCTGCATGAGGGTATCTTCTCTGTGCACGATTCAGGAGGACTCAAGTGACCATCTACTCGATTCTCCTGGCTCGTGGATACTTCCCGAAGGAGCTTCCCCCGTCGTTCTACACGGAAGATTTCGCGCGATTCGCGACGACGAGAGTTGGACGCGCGACTGTCACGAACTACAAACCGCAGGACGGATTCACGGAGTGCGTTGATTACCAGCTTGCGCTGAGCGGTGGTCATCGACGTGGTCTTTCGATTCCGCATCCGCACTCCTATGCCAAGCTCTCACAGCTCGTTGCAAAGAACCTCAAACGGTTGCTGACGAAGGCGGGGGTGTCGCCGTTCGCCAAGAGCAGGCCGGTCTACACCGACAAAGGCGCTCGTGCGTTTCAGACACTTGTGCGACCCGGAAACACGGGCCGGGAGAAGGCTTCGGCACGTGGTGCCGCTCGGGTCCTGCTGAAAGCGGACGTCAACCAATTCTACCCTTCGCTCTACACGCACGCGGTTGGGTGGGCCGTCGACCCCAAGCTACGTGAGAAGATCAACTGGCACAAGAAAGGGCTGTTGGGCAAGCAGATCGACCAGGCACTGATGGACTGTCAGGGGAAACGAAGCCAGGGCCTGCCGGTGGGACCCGATATCTCGAATCTGCTCGCAGAAATCGTGCTGTCGCAGGTCGATCGGGAGGTCAAGACTTCGGCGTCCGCCTCGTATCGTTGGGTTGACGACTACGAGTTCGGGTGCAGATCGCACCAGGAAGCGGAGGCCCTGCTTTCGAGACTGGAACGCGCACTCAAGCGATTCAATCTTCGTCTGAGCCCAACGAAAACTCGCATCATCGAAGCCGCGTCGCGCATTCACGATCCATGGCAGCTCGCACTCCAGACGGCGTCTCAGCAGCAGACGGGCACCGCGTCGAGCTTGCTCAGGTTCTTCGATCTCGCTTTTGGATTTCGCCGCACCCACCCAGACGCTCCAGTAATGAACTACGCCTGTGCGTCGCTGTTCACGCTCGGGCACCCGACCAATGAGCATGCTGCACGAGTTGCCCAGTCATGTCTCAGCCAAGTCGTGCTGGCGGAACCCGGTGCTTCGCAGAAGGCGTTCGCGCTCCTGAGTTTCTGGGTTGTCAACGGAATGAAGCTGGAGTCGTCACTGGTCGCGCGAACCGCGACCGAGATGGCCCTGGCTCAACAGCATCGCGGCCTCAGCAGTGACGTGACGTGGGCCCTGGCCTTCTGCCTCAGGCATGGCGTCGCTCTGGAGAAACGAGCCGCCGCAGCCCTTTGTGAATCAAATGACGATTGCGTGTGCCTCCAAGCCCTCGACCTCCGGGACCGAAAGCTCGCGCCCGGGATGACCGTGGGTCGCCTCAAGGATACCCTGCGTCGAGCAGACTTGGACGGTGCGCACTGGCTGCTGGCGTATGAGGCCGTGCGCCAGGGGTTCATCCCGGTCGGGCGGCGACAAGTGGAGCGGCACGGGTTCTTCGGCCCGTTGCTCGCGGCGGATGTCTCGTTCTATCGACGGAAGCTCCCGGACTATGCGGAGATCGTGCACCCAGGAGGGGCACCCGACTGGGTGGTCAAGGGGCGGCTCAAGTCCCTACAGGACGACAAGTCCGAAACCGTCGCTCGGATGGTCTCGACGGACGTCGCAGCCGTTCCGAAAGGAGCACAGACCGGAGCGGATCTGCTCCTGAAGCTCCTCGATCGCCTATCCGCGAGCGCGGAAACGGACGAGCTAGCGTCGGGGTCGCGCGCCTGGTACTGATTCACCAACGGCCTCGATATACGAGTCCTCGCCGATTGCAAGGTGAGCCTTGCCGCATTACGTCGAGAGTCTGCGCCGCCGGGGACGCCGTGGGTGTTGGCGCGGCGCCGGCGTCCGGCAATGGTATCGGCTCCGGTGGCGGAGGAGGAGGAGGCGTTGCCGGTGGCTTTTCCGTCGATCGCGCGCGCGAAGCCTCCCAGAAGGTGATCCAGGACTGGCCCGACCACCGAGCTGGTAGCTTTACCCCTCCGCCGGGCACACCGCACCCCCTAACCGGAGGGGTTTGGTCAGCAGGGACAGCGGTACCTCCATTGGAAGGAGTGCACCGCTCCTTCAGTCCCAAACCGCCCCGGGTACGAGCGGCCGCAGTCGTTCGCGGAGTTCGGGCAAGCTGATCGAGTGGCTGTAGCCCTCGCGCTCGGCATCCTGGGTCACCAGAGTGTTGATGCCGATCACTCGCCCCTCGTCGTCGAGCAGGGGACCGCCGCTGTTGCCTGGCCGGATCTTGGCATCGTGCACGATGTACACTGTGTCCGTGCGCCCGTCAGCTTGGGCCACCTTGCGCAGGCGACTGAATACGCCCTTGGTAGTCGTGTACTGGAGTTCGTCGGGCGAGAACCGGGCGAGCGCAGTTCGAGCGCCCGACTGTTGCACGTTTTTCCGGATCTGCTCGAGGTCGTTCAACGGTGTGCTCGCCAGAATGGGAAAGCCGACCGGCCAGACGTTGGCCGTGGCCTGCACGGTGCGGCGGCTGGCAAGCCGGAAAAACTTCTCGAATCGGCGAGAGCACTTGAGCACCGCGAGATCGGGCTCCTCCGACAGGGACTCGATGCGCGCGTCCAGCTGCTCTTTGCCTAGAAATAACCACACCCGCGGGTGCACTTGATCCACGTACTTGCGCACCAGGGCGAGCTGCTCCTCGATCTCCTCGTCCGTGGGTTCCCTGGGTGGACCGCTCACGCTCCACCGAGCCAGCAACCGGCCGAGCCAATCGCGTGCGTCGCTGACCTTGGTGCCCTGGTGGACTTCCTTCACGACGTGGGCGTTGGTCAGCACGTGCCCCATGGGCGTGACGACGAAGCCGGTGCCGGTGCTGAAGGCCCATTCGGTCTCGCGGCCATCCTTGAGGACGAGGTGGACACCCGCGGCGACAAGGGGAAGAGCCTGCTGAATGCTCTCGCTGTCGGAAGGTCCGAGGATGCCGCCGGGCGGGACGATCTTCTGCGGAGCGGGCGCCGGCTCGACCGGCGGCTCGGCGACGGAGCGGCCATGGAAGGCGACGTACGCCCCGATCCCTAGCGTCGCGGTCACCAGAACGGCCACGCCCGCCAGGAGCAGGAGGCGCTGCGTACCCGTGCCGCTCTCGGGCGCGGCGAATGGGAGCGGCGCCAGGCGGATGATGCGCCCGCACTTCGGGCACGGCGCCCCCTGACGCGCACTACGCGGGTTGGCGAGCGTCGAGCCGCCGCAGTGGGCACAGGTGAGCTTGATCATCTCTTTTCGCCTTTTTTGCGCTTATCCAGTTCATCCCGGAGCTGATCGAGAGTGACCAATTTCCCGGTGGCAGTTTTTAGGTCCGTGGGGGTCACCCGCTGCTGCTGCTTCACTTCGTCCTGCAAGCCAGAAATCTGTATGACGAGCTCGGCCAGGTCCTTCGCCATCCCTGCTTTGAAATGCTCCTTGATCTCGCTGAGCGTCGTGCCCCGGTTCGTGTCGATTGCGTCGGTGATCTTACCCACCTGCCCGTCAACCGCGCGGCGCAATTCCGTTAGCTTCCCGTCAATCTCCGTCACCTTGTTCTCCAGGGTGCCCACGCGCTCGCGCACCGCGTCCACGTCATGTTTCGACGCCACCCCCTCGCCCGCCGCGGCCGCTTCTTTCCTCGCGTCCTCCGCCCTATCCGTCGTAAGCGCGTCCAGCCGTTCCTGGCAGCGCGTGACCGCTTGCTGGAGGGCATCCAGGACGCCCTTTTGTTGCGTGGCCTGCTCATGCAGGGCCGAGCGTTGCATGGTCCCGAAGACGCACACCAGGGCAAGGATCACCGCCAGCAGAAGCAGTTCGATCCGATTCATCGGCTTCTTCTCCACTCGGGGGCCTGTCGGTCGCAGCGAGGCTTCGACTACCCGAGCCTCAGTCTGCACGCTCCCGGACGATTCTACCCTGGCCGCGTTTCCCGCGGTCGCCGTCGGACGCCGGGTGCGGCCTACCCGCACCACCGCGTCTCCATTCTCGTCCTTGAGGAAAACCCGCGGATGCGGCGCGTCAGCCGGCACGTGCGCGTCGGCCAAGCAGAGCAGGTCGACCGGCAACGCATCGCTCAGGGCGCCGAAGGCAAGGCTCAGCGCAGCGCGCTCCCGCCGATTCAGCACGTGCGGCAGCTGACACATTTGCTCAAACGTCAAGTACCGCGGCGCCAGGACGATGCTCCGCCCCGTCCCGGGGTGCTCGCGCAACGCCCGCAGCACATGCTCGAAACCGGGGCGTGAGTCGCGTCCGGGACCATCGGCATCGACCGCAGTCGACCCGGCAATTCGCACCCGATCCGAGCTGAACTGCCAGAGCGAGCCATCGGCGACTACGCTCCGCAACGAAAGGGCGATCCCGTCGACCCACTCTCGCTCCGGAATCAGCAGTGTCGCGTACTTCAGCGAGCTCCGCCCCTCAGCATCCGATTCGCCCTGAAAGACCCGGGTCAAGGCGACCAGCTCGGGCCGGCCCCGCACCCGCTCCGCCCAGAAGGCCGGGGAATCCCCCAAGGAGGATAGGTACGCGACGTCGTTGGTCTGTCCCCACGTGAATCGCTCGAGCGCGGACGAGACCGCATCGTCCACCCCGACCGACCGCCCCAGCGTGCGATAGCCGGAGCCATCGGGGCCAAACAAATGCCATGCAAAGTCCATACGCCACTCGATTCAGCGATTCCCCCGCCGGGCTAGTTCGGCGCCGCGGTTCCCGCCGGCGGGTCCGGCCCTGCAGGAGTGGTCGGCGGGATCTGCGCCTCGGCCTGCAACGTCGTGTTGCGATCCAATTCCGCGAGGACCTGCAGGTAGGCAGGGTCGATCTGCGTCAGCAGACGTCGCAGCGGCAGCCGCACGTGATCCAGGTCATGCGATCCGATGTGAGGGTAGGCTCGACCGTCGGCCCCACGCTTCGTCGGAACGGAATACATGTGCACGACCATCAGGTTGGGTTGCTTGCGAAGAAGCCGGGGCAGATAGCGCTCCACGAACCCGCGCGGCCCGCCGCACGACTCTACGAGCTCTTGGTTTCGGTCCTTCTTGGTCAGGACGAGGAGCATGTGGTTGCCGAATCCGCGCTCAATCAGGTGCTCAGCAACCTGCACGAACGAGAATTCGAGGTCCAACGACTCCACCTCGCCCCCGACCGCGTGTTGCGGATCGACCAACATCATCGCCCCCATACAGGACTCGATCTGGCTGAACAGCGCCTGCTGCTCGGGAGTGTCGAGGCGGTTCTCGAAGAAGACCTGCTGGAATACCTCCCCCGGATAGTCCATCGTCGACAGCGTCACCGGAATGCCGCGGAATTCGACCAGCAGGTCGCACTTCCGCACGGCCGCCGTCCTCGCCAGCCATTGCCCCTGACGCAGCGACTGGAAGTCCCTGAGAATCGCGGCGTGATTCCGGCCGTCGAGGGCGCGGCCGGTGAGGTCGTCGCGACTGGTCCACAATTGCTGATACAGCACGGCCAGGTAGACGCTCTTGCCGGAGCTCGGCCGGCCGAGGATCGCGATCTGATCGGGAGGCTGAATACCCGTGCGCCGCAGCTCAGCAACCCGCCGCAACAAATCCTGGCGCGCCGCCGCCTCCTGCTGTTTCCGATCCTTCTCCCGTTGCTTCTCCAGCTCCACCTGCGCTTTCGACACCAAGCGCATCTCCCGACGGCAGCGGCTGCACTCGACGATCGATCCCGTCTCATCCCAAGGTAGCGCGAGCTCACCCGCACAGTAAAAGCACAGGAATCGCACGTGGGTCCGCGTCGCGTACTGCTTCTCGAACATGACGACCGGCAGGTTATCGAAGTGTGAGCGTCCCGACGCAGCGGGCAGGGCGGGTTGCGGCATGTCCGGTGACTCCCGTTCCGCTCCGACCGCGGCGGTTTCCTGGACCGCAGGGGACTCCCCGCGACGGCGCGAATCGTCGCCCATCGGGTGCACCAACAGGATTGGAGTCGGGTCGTCTTCCCGAAGCTCATCTCCGGAGTCCTCGACTTCCGGATCATCGTCGGCCTGGGGCCCACCATCCTTCGGCACGTGCGGACTGATCGTGGAGGGAGGCCTCCTCCCTTGGGCTGCCCTCATCGAGGAGGGTTCAGAACCCGCATTCTGGTCGTCGTCCGCTGCCGCTGACCGCGCAGGCTCGGACGCCAAGCGCGCGCCCTCCGTCATTACCGGCGCTTCTGGGGCCGGCGGCACAGCCTTTGGCGACCCTCCTGCAGGCGCGAGCGACGTTACGGAGGTGGGAACCGCCGGCGCTCGGGTCGGTCCTTCGACCCCGTCCGGGCGCTCGATCATGAGCAGGACGGTTGCGGTCATCTCCGGGCTCATGAGGCGTTCGCGCAGCCCCAATCCCGCCAAGGAGACGATCTTGCCCTTGGTGCGAAGTTCCGCCTGGAGATCGAGGAGCCGCCTGACCTGCTCTTCGGTCAGGAATCCCGCCAGCAGCGCCTTGTCGGCGAACTGCCGCTCCGATGCGGAGGGTTCCGGACGCCCCGGACCGGGGGTGGATCGCGCCTCGTCCATAACCCCCTACCCTCCCTACCACGCACTCCTGATCCTAACGATCCTCGCGATGGACCGTCTACGCGCAGCCTCGCGAGAGGCCGCCCCCCGGTCCTGTCCCGGGAACACCCGCCCTCCGGTTTCTGCCAGTTGGGCCAACCGATTCCAGGGCGAGGCCTCAGCTCCGTCGCGCCGTCTGCCGCCGCCGGGTGCGTGGACCTCCGGGGGCATCCGCCGCTGAGTCAACCCCAAGGCATCGCGGCCCAGCATCCCTCGCCGCAACCGCCCGGTGGAGAGCATTCTGCAATAGGTCGGGCGCCAGCGCAAGCCCGTCTTTCAGTGGCCCCCCCTCGGCGACCTCGTGTGCGCCGGCGAAACCCAGATCACCGCCCGGAACGTCGATCGCGCGCGCGAGGTCTTCCAGATGGTGATCCAGGACTGGCCCGACGACCCGCGCGCGATCTACCGCTGGGCCCGGTTCAAGCTGCGCCTGGACGAGGCGGGCGCCGTGTTCAGGATGACGGGTCTTGCTTCCGTTGCATGGCCCACGACAGCAGTGTGGTGGTGCCGATCGAGGCTCCGCCAAGCGACCCACGATGGTGTACGATATACTCGGGCAGGGTCATGAACTGAACGCCACCGAGCTGAGCGTGCTGCGCTCGAGCCGTATCCAGTACGTCCTTATCTTCCGTCACCACGAATCGCACGCCCGCAGCGCGGCAATAGTGAAACAGGTATTCGTCGCCCGGCGGTGGGTCGAAGGCGGGGGTCTGCTGGATGTTCTCCAGAATGCTGCGATCCGTAACCACCTTCTGCAGCGATACGAGTCGGCTGCGGTTGATCACGGGCACGAGGGAGCGAGGCCACCGACGATTCTCAGCGGGCGGGTAGACGAGTTTCCCCATCCAGAACAGCGAATGGCAGATGCGACGCAGCGCTTCGAGGGCTATGTCCCCGTCGCCGGGAGATTCGGAATCGCCGGTAGTGCGAGCAAGGTACATCTTGTCGACGATGACGATGTCCACGAGGCCTCCGCCGATCCGGATCGGATTATCCGCCGGCCCCCTCCTGGTTCTGATTCACTTCGGGAAATGCGCCGGGGTCGGCACGCCTCTCCAGGCCTCGCTCCGCCTGCGAGAGATGCGGCGGCCAGCCGATGATGAATTTGGCCTCGGCGAACTTGTCCTCCTTCGCTCGCGTGCCGCCGTCAGCCGGGTCGCGGGTGAGCGAGTAGCAGCCGATTTGGGAATCCGCGATCACTCCGTCGCGCAACGGCTTCTGAAAGGAAAGAAGAAGATCCTGGCTGTGCGTGGTGAGCACGATTTGTCGTCGATGGGCGACCGCATCGGCGATGATGTCGGCCATCCGCTGTTGCGCTTCGGGGTGCAAACTGGTCTCGGGTTCCTCCAAGAGAACGGTATCCCCTTCGGCAGCGGCGGCCAATTGCGCGAGTACTGGAAGGGCTTGGCGCTGTCCGTAACTTGCACACGGAATGGGAAGATACTTCCCGAACCAGGAATCTTTGTATTCCAGAGCGATCAGATTCCCGCTGTCCCATCTTCCTCCGATGTCCGTCACGAGGAGCATCGCGTACCACCGCTGAAGAAGGTCCATCTGATCCCGACGCTGCGGCCGGGATAGCTCCATCACGACCTCCTCAGTATGTTCTCCACCGCTTCCGACATGGGTTATGCGCACGCCCGCGGCCTTGTGGAGCCGGAACGAGCCGCGCGGCAGCCCGACGTGATAAAGCGGCGGAATCGACATGCGAAATGCCTTCAAACGGTCAGGTGGCAGCGACTTCGCGTCGATTTCCGGTTCGGCGCCGGACTTCCATCGCGCAGACTGGATCTCTCGTGCATTCCCGGCCTCGAACGTGTATCGGAGGGTGGGCTCAGTCGATGGCCGACACTCCAAGCTGAGCCGCATGATCCGCGCTGGATCGACGATGGGCCAGAGGTTCTCGTGGTACTCCACCTTAATTGGGCCGCGCGCATCCGAGAACGCCGACCCCGAACCGGCCAGCCAATGCACCAACGCCAGAGCTTCGAGCAGCGCGCTCTTCCCTGCGGCGGTTGGTCCGGTCAAGATCGTCAGTGGACGAAGCTCCAGCCGCAATGCCGGCGACAGGATGCTTCGGTAATTCTCTACCTGAACTTCGCTGAGCATCACCCCATCCTCGAAGGGCTCCAGCCGCCCGCGAGCGGCAAATGGCAACCGAGGCAAAACCTCGTGAGCATGGACAGGGCATATTCCTCGCACCGAGCGAACAGGTCTGTAGCGGCCATTTCGCATTCGTGCGTGAACGGATCCGGTCCGTCGTATCGGTATTCCTCTTCCATGAGAGCCGGACGCCGGTCGCTCTGCAAACGCTTGTTTCGTGCCCCCACGAGAATCGTCTTCACCTGGACGCGATGGTCTGCCAAGAGTGGGACGAGTAGAGTGGCCGAGTTTGCGATGACCCGAGGAACGACGACTTCGAATCGCTCCGGCCAGATTGCGTCTTGATGGAGCAGGTGTCGTTCTTCATAGAATATCAGCCCGTCTTCTCGTACCTTAAACGTCTTGTTGGGTGTCCTGTCTGGAGGGGCCGAGGACAAGGCAACGTAGCCCGTTCCATCCGAATCCAACCCGGCTGCCGAGAATTGAGGAACGAACCCGACATCGTGGAAGGGCAATTCGAGAAGTCGAGTCATCAGGGATGGGTCGTACGCGGGGAGAAGCGTTCGACCGAAGCCGCGGGGACGAACAAAGACCATCAAGCAGACTTGGCCGTGTTCAGGCTTCTCGGGTTCCGAATCGCGTTTCTTCCATTCGTCTTGGCGTTGGGCGATGAGCCTGTCCATGTGCCGGTCCGACGCGTGCATGCGTTGCAGGGACGCGGAGACTTCGGCAATCAATACAGCCCAAGCTCCTGCAGCGTCCTGGTCGGAAGGAGCGGTCACGGATGATGGCGAGCCGAATCGCGCCGCCCAGGTCGCGATGGCCTTCATCAGTTCATCCAGTTCCGAATCCATGGCTGGTCACCACAATTGGAGTCGAAGATGGATCTCCGCAACCGCTGCCCCCCTTCTCTTGTATCCCATGGGGGGGGAAATGGCAACGAGCGATCACGCGATCACTGGTTCTCGGCCGGGCGATTGGGCAACCCGTCCGACCCGAGCGGAGCATGACATCCCTCGCTCAGGGACGCTCACGGACCGCCATCCCGCCAACCCGGGAGACCGCGATGCCGTCGACGTCGAGTCAGCGGCTGCACGGAACCGAGACCGGCGCGGCCGGGAGTGGCGAGCGAAGGGACGAGGGGCGGCCCGCCGCGCTGCGCAGCCGAGTTCGGAGTAGGAGTACGAGTAAGACTCAAGCGGCGGCTCGGCAAGTTCCCCAAGGCGGTCTCCGCCTTCGAGAAGGCCGACGAGCGCGCCGCCCCCGACCCCTGCGCCCCCCACGTCTCCCCGGCGCGCCTCGCCGCCATCGCCGGAGGCTTTTCCCTGGCCGTCTTCCTGCTCGTCCTCGCGTTGCTCGCCGGGGACATCGGCCAGTTCGAAGCGGACCGCGCGGCCGCCGAGCGCCGGATGGAGCTGCTCGGGGCGATCCCGATCCACCTGCAGGTCGCGCCCAATGCGACCTTCGGCAGCCTGATCTCCGAACGCGAGATCGCCGCCGCCGACGCCGGCCGGATCATCAAGCGCACCTGGACCACCGGCCAGGACCCCCTCGGCGACCTCGTGCGCGCCGGCGAGACCCAGCTCGCCGCCGGAAACGTCGACCGCGCGCGCGAGGTGTTCCAGAAGGTCATCCAGGACTGGCCCGAGGACCCGCGCGCGATCTACCGCTGGTGCCGGTTCAAGCTGCGCCTGGGCGAGGCGGCGGACGTGGAGCCGCGCATCGAGGCGCTGCTCGCGCGCTTGCCCGCCTTCAGCCCGGGATACGAGGTGCTCGCCGATTGCAAGCGACGGCTCGGCAAGTTTCCCGAGGCGGTCACCGCCTTCGAGAAGGCCGACGAGCGCGCCGCCCCAGACCCCTTCGCTCCCTACGATGCCGCCGACCTGTGCCGCGTCTTCCTGCACGACCCCAAGCGCGCGGTCGCCCTCTATCGACGTTTCCTCGAGAGCCCGGAGAGCGGACCCGCCTGCGACATGATCCGCTTCCTCCAGCGCCAGATCGAGGGGAAGACCGAGGGCGACTTCGCCGACACGCTCTACCTCACCGGCGGAGGCAGTCTCAAGGGGCGAGTCCTCGGCCGGGAGGGCGACCGGATCCGGCTCGAACTGCTCACCGGCCGCGGCTCCGCGGAGATCGAGTACGATGGCAGCAAGGTCGATCGGATCGAGCGCGAGCCGACCCCGGTCAAACGGGAATTCGACCGTGCGTTCAACGAGTACGACCGCCGGCTGCTCGAGCGCCAGGGGGTGCTGGAGATCGAGGACTGGCTCGCCTTGGCCCGGCTGTGTCGCGGCATGAGCGACCTGCGGGTCAAGGAGGCGGGGATCTTCTTCGCCCTGCGCGTGGCCATTTTCGAGCCCGAGCACGAGGGGGCGAACAAGATCCTCGACGAGGGCGGGTACGCGGTGAACCGCGCCCGGCTGGTGCGCAAGCCGGTAGTCGACCGGCGGCGGCGGACCGAGGATCGGTGAGCGGACCGCGATCCGACGCCTTGTTCGACCAGGATCTCTCCGAGCGGCCGCCAGGGAGCACCCGATTCTTCCAGCCGCGCCTTCGGGGTCGCCGCCTTCGAGTTGGCGCTCGAAAACACGGGGATGCGGCTACTCTACCAGCATCGTCGTCAGCCCCAGCGCGCGCGCTCCGTCCGCCTGCCTCCGGTCCGCCGTCACGAAGGGGAGATTCGGGAGGCCCGCATCCCGGCGAATCCATGCGGACGCCAGGTGAACGGCGTCCAGGGCGCGGACTCCCGTCCGGTCCACCACGCTCTCGGCCCGGCGCAAGACCTCGTCCCCGACGGCCAGAAGGTCCCAACACGCGCGGTCGGAAGCCATCCGGGCCAGGATCGCGCGATATCCAGTCGCGGACAGGTCTCCGGCGCGGCTTCGTTGTCGGAAGGCCGAAGCCAATTCGACGAACGACACCGCGGAGGTGAGAATCCGATGAGAGCGGAGGGCGCGACGAGCGTGGGCGATGCCCTCCTCCGCCGCCACATACCGCTTGGCCAGGACGCTGGTATCGAAGTACGCCCAGGGCTGCACGCTCAGACCTCCTGGTCGCGTTCCCGGCGAATCGTGCGCGCGATCGACATGCCGCGCAGCCGGACGGGACGGAAGCGGGGAAGCGAGCCCTTGCGGGTCGCCTTCACGAGCAGGCCGCGGGAGGCCAACTGCTCGCGGCCCTCGTCTTTCTCCCCACCCGCGTCGATCGGTTGAAGAACGGCAATCGGGCGGCCGCGGTCGGTGAGGACCACCCGTCGCCCTGCGCGAACCGCCCGGATGGCGGCGGAGAACGACTGATTCGCTTCGCGCAGACCCATTCTCAACGGCTGCAGCATGGTCGGCAATCTCCGCGATTCCCTGCCCCTGGATGTAGGTACATCACTACAATAGGCAGTTGCGTCCCGTGGGTCAAGAGCCGAACGAGGCGGGCACGATCCCAGACAGAAGAGGCGGGACTCCGGTAGTCTCCTGCAAGCGACCGATCTGCATCGACGCGTCCTCGCTCCCTACTTCCCGACTCCGATCAGCGCGTCCATCGCGTCCGGCTCGAGCTTCTTGTAGAGCACCGCGGCCTCCCCGAGCGGATGTCCCGCGGGAAGCTCCACCGCGGCGCCGTCCCAGGGCAGCGCTTCGAGCGTGAGTTGCTTCGCGCACCGCTCCGCCGACGCGGGTAGGAACGGAGCCATCCAGGTGGCGAGCGCCTTGACCGTCTGCAGGCAGACGTTGATCGTGGTCGCACACCCGGTCAGATCGTCCTTGCGCTGCTTCCAGGGCTGCTTGGCGTCGAAGTACCCGTTCGCCAGCCGCGCCAGCGCCATCAGGTTCCCCAGCGCGCTGCGGAACCGGAACGCCTCCAGGTCCTCCGTGATCTTCGCGCCGTGTACCCCGATCGCCGCGATCTGCTCGAGGTCGATCGCCTGCCGCGTCCCCGGCCCCGGGACCTTGCCGTCCAGGTAGCGGTGGGTGAACGTGGTCGTGCGGTGCACGAAGTTGCCCAGCGTGTTCAACAGCTCGGTGTTGTTGCGCGTGATGAAATCGACCGGGTTGAACGCCGTGCGCTGGCTCTCCGGCGCGATCGCGGTGAGATAGAAACGCAGCGGATCGGGATCGAGCGTCTTCAGGAACTCCTCGATCCAGATCGCCGTGCCGCGGCTCTTGCTCGATTTCTGCTCCGTCTCGCCCGGGAACTTGACGTTGAGGAAGCAGTTGGCCACCACCTGCGAAGGCATCTGGTAGGAGCCTTCCGCAAGCAGCATCGCCGGCCAGATCAGCGCGTGGAAGACCACGTTGTCCTCGCCCAGGAAGTGCACGATCTTGCACTCCGGGTCCTTCCACCACCGGGCGTAGCCCTGCCAGTCCCCGTCGCGCTGGGCGCACAGCTTCGACGTGAAGCTGATGTAGCCGATCGGCGCGTCGAACCAGACATAGAGCATCTTGCCCGCCGCGTCGGGATCGTCGAGCGGCACCGGCACCCCCCAGTCGAGGTCGCGCGTCATCGAGCGCTCGGGCAGCCCCTGCTTGATCAGCCCGAGCGAAAAATTGAGCACCATGTCGCGCCAGGGCGGGTTCTCCCCGCGCTTCGCCTCGAGCCACTGCCGCAGTTGCTCCTCGAACTTGCCGAGCTGGAGGAACCAGTGGACGGTCTGGCGCGGCTCCGGTCGGGAGCGGGTGATCGTGCTCACCGGGTCGATCAGCTTCATCGGGTCGATCGCGTTGCCGCAGGCTTCGCACTGGTCGCCGCTGGCCTCGGCCGACCCACAGGGCGTGCCGTCGGCTTTCTTGTGGTAGCATGTCCCCTGGACGAAGCGGTCGGGAAGGAACTGCGCGGCCTGGGCGTCGTAGAGCTGCTCGGTGGATCGCTTGACGAAGTAGCCCTTGGCGTGGATCGCGCGAAAGAAATCCTGGCTCAGCCGCTGGTGGAGCTCGACGAAGTCCGGCTGATGGGTGCCTCCGTAGACGTCGAAGCGGATGCCGAGGCCGGCGAAGTCCGCCGCCTGGCGCGCGTTGTAGTGCGCGGTCAGGTCGGCGACCGGGCGGCCTTCTTTGCGCGCCGAGATCAGCGAGGCCACGCCGTTGTCGTCGCTGCCGCAGATGAAGCGGACGTCCTCGCCGCGCGCGCGCAGGTAGCGGACGTAGGTATCGGCGGGCAGGTAGGCGCCGGCCACGTGGCCGACGTGGAGACGGCCGTTGGCGTACGGCAGGGCGGCGGTCACCAGGAAGCGACGGGGCATGGGAAGTCCTCGGGACCGGGTCTTCGGGGCGCCGACCGGGAAGTGGGACTGTAGCGCCCGGCGCTGTGGAGGTCAAGCCGGCGCAGCAGCGCCAGCGAGTCAGACAGTGGGGGGGGGTCGAGAGCTTCGCGGGGGCACCGATCGTGCCGATTGGGCGTAGGCGCGTGA
>Ga0082335_1001952_pt1 | contig 40698 bp, 40 predicted proteins | sample Subgrocontami58m_FD_72375 | JGI IMG/M metagenome (GOLD analysis project Ga0082335, IMG submission 72375) | Subsurface groundwater microbial communities from S. Glens Falls, New York, USA - GMW37 contaminated, 5.8 m (SPADES assembly) (version 2) ...
CGCTTTCTCCGATCCGCAGGTCCCGCACGAGTCCACCGGCATCCACGGGCGAGGAACGGCGGAAGTGAAAACCAACGACGTAACGAACCGGGTGAAGGAGGGAGAGGCGGGATTCGTGGTCGAATTTGGCCGCCCAGGCGTGGGTGCCCGCTTTCGGGATATCCAGCAGGTAACCACTGCGCTCGCTGACTGCGGTGTGGAGTTCGAGAAAAACAATCCGGTTACCTCGCTGATGGCTGATTCCTCCAAGGGCTTGATCCGGACGGATATTCTCGACGAAAAGATTCTCTCCGCCATCGTGGAAATCAAGACACGCCTGGGACAGGTGCCCCTGATCCTTAAAAAGATCAGGGATCTCTCCCGCGAAGTTGACACAGTTATCAGCGTGGGCGTCTCCACGCGCTGCGATGCAGCGGGAAATGATGCCCTGCACGAGATTCTAGAACGGGAGGGGTATCCGATGTACCGGGGCAAAACCAACCTGGGTCTTGGATGCGTGACTCACGACACCTCGCACTCTTCCACGTGAGCGGAGCTAAGATGAAATTTGAACAATCGGCCTGGGGGTATCTCGTAGGACCGATGCACCGGACGAGGAGATACAAGCGTAGCACAGAGATGCTATCAGCAATTTGGCGAGCGTAAGACGGAAGTATTGCATCGGGCCGGAGAGGTGCTTCCAGGCCGGCTGATGGTAGTTCGACGAACTCACCACCCTGAGGGAACTCGAAGGGCATATGGGCCTTTTTCAACGGACTGTAAGATGACTAACACATTGCATCGCTATAGCGAACACTACGCCTTCGAGCGAACTAGCAATCCCGAGCCGATCAAGGACGACTACATCGTCTTCGCCATGGCCAGCCGAGGACTCAATGACGACAACCTGGTCGAAAAGTACCGCAGCTTCCTCCAACTGGCACTCAAACACAAGCCGGTCAACATCGGAGATGCCACCAAGGGAGGTATCCTCAGGCCACGCCAGGACATGAACCCAACCGCCCACTGGAGACGAGATCACAGCCCCGACCCCGAGCAGGTGATTGCCGGAATCGAAGGGCATACCACGGTGGCAGCGGTCTTCGACAACTACGAGGCAATGAGAGCCTTTGTGGCGGAACTCGAATGCGCGCAGCTCGGCATCTCCATCAATATCAGCGCGCCGATGGACGATGCCCGCCGCTGCTGCGAGGAGACCGGCATAACTCGTCACAGCGTTGAGTATTCTATCGGTTTCTACGGCCGGGTGGACAAGCTTCCGGACGGGACCACGCTGGAACTCTCCACCATGTGCGGCCACGGAATGGTCTCTGCAAATTTCGCCAGAAAGATGGTTGAGTGGGCAAAAGAAAATCGTAGGACAGCTAAAGAAGCAGCACACTACATGGCCCGCTTTTGCATCTGCGGCGTTTTCAACATCCATAGGGCCGAAGGTATCATCAAGCAGGCCTGTACTTTAAAGCGCTAAGACCGCCGCAGGCGGTCGGAAGGAGTCTACACTATGAAGCGAGAAGTCGGAATTATTCTTGGTATCGCCATCTTGGCTTTGGCCCTGTCACCGCTTGTGGCACAAGCCCAGCAACCTATCTCCATCCGATTCGGACACGTGGGATTTCCCAGCTCCCTATTCGCCATCGTGGCTGATGAGTATGCCAAGAGGGCTAACGCGAGCCTCAAGGGACGAGTGGACATCAAGGTCTTTCACTCAAGCCAGCTCGGCAGCGACGAACAGATGAGCAGAGGAGTCAAGGTCGGTGCCCCGGAGATGTTTTTGCCCTCCACCGTCATGAGCACGATAGAGCAAAAATTCGGCGTTTTCGAGATGCCCTACATCATCGTGAGCCGGGCCCATATGAAAAAGGTCGCCGACAACAAGCAGGTGCAGCAGTCCCTTTTTGAGCCGCTGCCAGGCAAGGGAATGAGGATACTCGGGGTCTGGGAGAACGGCTTCCGCCATATCACCAACAACGCCCGGCCGATCGCAAGACCGGACGATTTAAAAGGAATCAAGCTGCGCGTGCCCGGAGGCGTGTGGCGGGTCAAGATGTTCAAGAACTACGGGGCCAACCCCTCGCCGATGCCGCTAGCGGAAGTCTACTCGGCACTCCAGTCCGGCGTGATGGACGGTCAGGAGAACCCTTTTCCTCAGATCGCTTCGGCGAAGTTTCAGGAGGTCCAGAAATATCTCTCCCTATCCGGTCACGTCTACACACCGGCCTATCTCGTGGTGGGCGAGGATTCTTGGAAGAAACTCCCCCCGGACATTCAGACGACGCTGTCCAAGATCGCCTGGGAGATGGGAGACTTTGCCCGCTCCGAGGGGGAGCGCCTGGACAAAGAGCTCATGGGCAAGCTCGTCCCTCCGATGAAAGCCAACGAGGTCGATAAAGATGCTTTCATTAAGGGTTCGGCGTCCATCTACGAAGAGTTTGGCAAGGAGGTCTCCGGTGGGGCGGAGCTGGTCAAACTGATCCAGTCGCTGCGCTGACGACTGGTTATTAGTTACTCGTTATTGGTTATTGGTTATTGGTTATTGGTTATTGGTTATTGGTTATTGGTTATTGGTTACTCGGCAGGTCATCAAATCCGTGCTCGTGCTCGGTAGTTGTGCTCGTTCACGAACACGAGCCACGAACAACGAAGTACCCTATGAACCGGCTTTTTCAACGATTCATCAAATTAGTGGAGTGGTGGGCGGTTCTCCTCCTCATCATGATGGTGGCAGTAGTCCTGCTCGGTGTTTTCTTCCGCTACGTTCTCAACGCCTCCCTTGTGTGGTACGACGAGTTCGCCTCTTACCTGCTGGTATGGCTCACCTTCTACGGTGCTGTCGTGGCGTTGTACCGGCGGCGGCACATCGGGTTCGATGTGGTGGTGAATCGGCTCCTGCCAAAAACCAGGAGGATCATCGATTTCGTCGCCGAATCCTTCGTCCTCGGTTTCCAAATCGTGCTCTTCTATTACGGCTGGTACCTTACTAGAAAGATGGGAGACGAGACCGCCGTCTCCCTAATATGGATCAAGATGAGCTGGGTTTACAGCGCGCTGCCGATTACCGGCGGGCTGATGTTACTCATCAGTCTCATACGCCTCATCGGCATCACGTTCTTAAACGAAAAACAGAGAGGAGACCAAGCAGCGTGGAGTGGCTCATCCTCGGAATAGTGATCCTCCTAACGGTCATCAACGTCCCCATCGGGTTTGGTCTCTCCATCTCCGTCATCCTCCTCCTGTTCTGGAAGGCGACGGCATCTCTCAGTATCGTCCCTCTAAACCTTTTTTCCGGCGCCTCCAGCTTCCCGCTACTTGCCATTCCGCTCTTCATCCTGGCCGGCGGCCTCATGGAGACTTCGGGAATCTCGCTCCGCCTGGTCAACATGGCCAATAGCATGGTCGGCTTTATTCGCGGGGGTCTCGCCATGGTCACGGTGGTAGCCACCATGATTCAAAGCGAGATTTCCGGCTCCTCTGTAGCTGACGCAGCGGCGATCGGCAACGTGGTGATCCCGGCGATGGAGAAGCGCGGCTATCCCAGGGCGCTGAGCGCCGCCATCGTATCCAACGCGGCGTCGGCGGCAATTCTCATTCCCCCGTCGATCCCGATGATCATCTACGCATGGATGGCCCAGATATCGGTCGCCAAGCTTTTTTTCGCCGGCTTTCTTCCAGGTTTTATCGCCTGTGGCGCCATGATGGCTCTCTGCTATTATTACGCCAGGAAATACAATTTACCGGTGGAGCATAAGTTCTCCATCCGCCAGGTTGGAAAAACAACACTGGATGCCTTCTGGGCGCTTTCCATCCCCATTGTGATCTGGGGCGGCATCTTTCTTGGGATCGCTACGGCTACCGAAGTCGCGGCTCTCGCCGTGCTGGCGGCCTTTATCATTGGCGTATTTATTTACCGGGAGCTGCCTACGCACGAGACCGTACGCGTGCTCAAAGATTCTGCCGGACAGACTGCGGTCGTCATGCTCATCGTGGCTTCATCGGCGGTGCTCGGTTGGTACCTGACGAGCGAGCAGATCCCGCAAAAGTTCGCCAGGATGATATTGGATACAACGTCGAACAAGTACCTGATTCTGTTTTTTCTGAATATCTTTTTCTTTGTCGCTGGGATGTTTTTGCATTCGGCGGCGGCCATCATCTTGATCGTCCCGATCGTCATGCCGCTTATCCGGCAGATCGGCGTGGACCCGATTCACTTCGGCATCATCGTCACGATCAACCTCGGGGTCGGCCAGCAGACCCCACCGGTGGCCACGGTCCTGTTCATCACCGCAGCCATCGCCCGGATACCTTTCTGGGAGGTTTTCAAGGCCGGCTGGCCCTTCACCGTCGTGCTGGCGTTAGTTACCCTCCTGGTAACCTACGTGCCATGGATCAGCCTCGGATTGGTGAACATGATCCAGTGGTAGGCAGACCGCTGATAAAGGAGTTTTTAGCCCAGCAGATTCACTGCTGACATAGAGGCTGATTCTATTGCAGGTGTATTGGGATTATCTTGGTCAGTGTTTCACCGCTGGATGCTTCCACAAGAGGCTTGACAGGTCATTGAGAAGGCAGGAGAATCGCCGCTGTTTTGGGGAATTTGGTAATAGTACATGACTGACCAATATACTCACTAGTTCGCCATGAGGAAGGAGATTCCGCTGAAGCCGCCAAGGCCAAAGCATTAGAACACAAAGCCAGAGCCGCCGATGCCAAAGCCGAAGCCACCGAAGCTAAGGCCGCAGCTGCCGCAAGAAAGATCAAAATCAACAAAGACTTGTGAACAAATGCAGGGCTGGCGAACAAAGCGTTGCACCCTACGGCAGGGAGCGCTTTGGTGTGACACAATCATTGGGCCGAGGGTGAACGCTGGCGTTAGCTCGACAGCTTCCAATTCCTTGACAATAGTAACGCTACGCGTTATTATCACAGGGTGATCCGGAGCTTTGGCGATAAGGACACCCGGAGACTGTTCGAGCGTGAGCCTGTGCGCAAATGGTCTGGCTCCGTGCAGAAGGCTGCACTTCGTAAATTGCTTGTCGTCGATGCCGCGACCTCTCTTGAGGACTTGCGACTTCCGCCGGGCAATCGCCTGGAGAAGCTCTCCGGCAACAGGAGCGGTCAACACAGCATTCGCATAAACGAGCAATGGCGAATTTGCTTCAAGTGGGAACAGGGAGACGCCTTTGACGTTGAGATAGTGGACTACCATTAGGAGACTCATATGCCTAGAAAAAAACTGCCACCGATTCACCCCGGCGAAATCCTCCTTGAGGAATTTCTCAAGCCTCTGGGCCTTACTCAGTACCGCCTTGCCAAGAGCCTGAGTGTGTCACCTCGGCGCATCAATGAGATTGCCCAGGGCAAGCGAGCTATCACGGCGGACACTGCCTTAAGGTTGGCTCGCTTCTTCGGAAACTCGGAGAGGTTTTGGCTTAACCTGCAGACTACCTACGATCTCGAACTTGAGCGAGACAAACTCGCCAACCGTCTGCCGAAAGAAGTTCAGATTTTCGCCAAGGCGAGTTGAAGTCGGAGAGGCAGAAGCGCGCTAACTTCTGGCCGCACCCGGCGGCCCGGCCGGCCGCGGTTGAGCCGAACGTTATATGAAAAGATCCAGCCTGACGTTCTGCGCCGTCATTCTTGCGTACCAGGTTACGGCCGGTTCATTCGCGCATGCCGATGAGGTGAGTGATGCCTGTGACTATGTCTCACGCACAGTGAGCACATTCAAAGGCGGCCTTTACCGGCAGGCACCAGACACCTTCGAGGACGAGGGGAAGATATACAAAGGGTGCGTCGTCACCGTAGTCGGTGACCGTAACAAGGTGCCGGGAAGGTTTCCACCTGCGGACAGGCCCTACCCCAAGCCGGGCTCGGCGGCAGCCAAAGCGGGCTGGAAAGCGGATCGAGAAGCCGATGGCCCGGATGGAACCTCATATCGTATCTCGCGCGGTAACGTATTCTGTCTGGTGAGCGGATCGTGGGACGGAGGCGACCCGACTGACCCTAAGGTCATCCCGTCACCTCTATTTCTGATTACCGCACAGTGCGCAAGAAAATGACGACGTATGACTATGGGCTGGAGTCGGACCTCGGGGCGCCCTAGCCCGCGCGGGAAGACAGCGACGAGTCGCCACGGAGGAGACCGATCATGACCTATGCACTGTGGATCGTTCAGGGGCTGCTCGCGCTCATCTTTCTGTTCGCCGGTGGAATGAAGCTGGTCCTGCCGCTCGAGGAGCTGACGGGGCCGGTGCCGTTGCCGGGCCTGTTCATGCGGTTCGTCGGCGTGGCCGAGGTGCTCGGCGCGATCGGCCTGATCCTCCCCGGGCTCCTGCGCATTCGGCCAGGCCTGACGCCGCTGGCCGCCGCCGGGCTGGTGATCATCATGATCGGTGCGACGGTGCTCACGCTGGCGGGCGGTGATTTCGCGGCGGCCTTGATCTCGGTGGTGGTGGGACTTCTCTCGGCGTTCGCCGCCTACGGCCGCTGGCGGCTGGCGCCGCATAGCGGGGGGAAGGAAAGGGGCGTCAGGCTGCGTGACTAGGAAGGGAGGAATTTGAACATGTCAAATGAGGTACTGAACGGAAGCTGTCTGTGTGGGGCGGTTCGCTACCACGTTCAGGCGCCATTTATCCGATTCGCGCACTGCCACTGCTCCCGCTGCCGCAAGGCCACAGGGAGCGGGCACGCGACGAACCTCGTTGTCCAGCCGGCGAATCTCGAGTGGATCCAGGGCCGGGATCAGGTACAGAGGTTCGATTTTCCGAGCGCCAAGAGCTTCTCCACGGCGGTCTGCCGCACGTGCGGTTCGCCTGTGCCGCGCCTCAGCCGGGACGGGCAGCGCGCCATCGTTCCTGCGGGATCTCTCGATGACGTGCCCAGCATCCAGCCGACGGCGCGCGGCTACTGGGATTCCCGCGCTCCGTGGAGCTGCTCGGGCGACGACTTGCCGCGCTTTCCAGAGTCCTTGCAATAGGCAACGGCACACGGTGCACAACGGATTATCAGGGCATCCTGGGTCAGACTTCTATATCTCTACTTTCTTGGAGAATTGTTGCCTCGTAGAAATTTAATCATTCTTGGTTAGACTTAAACCGCTAAGGCAGGTTCGTGCTTTGCGGGACGAACCTGTTTAGACTATAATCGGTCAGTCGGTTCCTGGCCGTTATTATATGAGGTATACGCCATGCCCAAATCATTGAGGGCAATCATCCGAGAGGGGAAAATCGAGCCGTTGGAGCAGGTTGACCTTCCTGAAGGTTCAAAAGTGCTGGTGACACTCCTGCCCGACGGTGAGACGGAGTTCTGGCTCCATGCAAGCCAGGTTTCACTCGATAAGATCTGGGACAACCCAGAGGATGATATTTATGCCCAACTCCTCAAAGAATGACATCATTCTGGTCCGCTATCCCTTTTCCGACCTGTCCGATGCCAAGGTAAGGCCCGCCGTTGTTGTAAGCACGCCGCACACGTCTCAAGACATTTTTATCGTTCCTCTGACCAGCAGAACTGCTTCTCTCCTTGCTGGTGAGTTCCGACTGGCTGATTGGAAGACAGAGGGACTAAACGTCCCGACAGCAGTAAAGCGGGGGGTCTATACGGTGCACCAGACCTTGATTGCAAAAACTGTTGGCCAGCTCACCCAACGTGATGCCCATCAACTTCAACGTTCCTTACGGGATTGGTTGGGACTTTCTTAGTGTCAGGAAGCTCGCTTTGTCGACGGCCTAAGGTCACTTTAGGCATTTTAAGAACTCTTTTAGCGGCCGCGTATTGATGACATCTTTCTTCTCCGCCCATCCCCTTCTCGCCTGGGCCACGCCGAACTCCAAAAAGCGGATATGGTTGACCCTGTGCGCGTCGGAATCAATGGCCAGTTTCACCCCCGCTTCCACCGCCTTGCGAATATGCCCGTCTTTCAGATCCAATCGATCGGGATAAGCGTCGATTTCCAGAACCGTGCCGGTCTCCTTGGCGGTTTTGATCAGGACGTCCATATCGACATCGTAGGGCTCTCTTTTCTGGATCACCCGGCCGGTCGGATGAAAGAGGATATCGGCATGGGGGTTGCGCATGGCTCTGACGATCCGCTCCGTCATTTCACGTTTCGGCAAATTAAAGTGGGAATGGACGGCTATCCCAACTACATCGAGCCGGGCCAGGACTTCGTCCTTGATATCGAGGGTGCCATCTTTATTGATGTTGACTTCAGCCCCTTTGAGAATCGTGATTCCCTTAAGAGACCGGTTGATCTTGTCTATCTCGGCCATCTGCTTGAGCAGCTTCTTTTCATCCGAGCCTCCGGTCATCGCCAGCCCCTTGGTATGATCGGTAATTGCGATATATTCGAGTCCCAGTCGCTTCGCCTCCCCGGCCATCTCTTCAATCGAATTGGCGCCATCCGTCCATGTCGTTTGCGTCTGGAGATCCCCGCGTAGATCCCGATAGCCAACCAGATTGGGAAGCTCTCCCTTTTGCGCCGCCTCGATCTCTCCTTGATTCTCTCTTAGTTCCGGAGGGATGAAAGCCAGACCCAGCGCCTTATAGATCTCCTCTTCGGTCTTGCCGGCGATGCGTTTATTGCCGCGAAAGAGGCCATACTCATTCAGCTTGAGCCCCTTCTCCTGGGCGATCTTCCTGAGCGCAACATTATGGTCTTTGCTGCCGGTGAAATAATTGAGCGCCGCGCCAAAACTCTCCCTGGGCACCACCCTGAGATCCACGTTCATCCCGTTCTTCAGCTTCACCGTCGACTTGGTCTTCCCCTGTCCCTGGACATGCATCACCTCAGACATAGAGACAAAAAACTCCATGACCTTCTCAGGTTTTAGAGAAATGGCAAGGATATCAGCGTCTCCGATAGTTTCTTTCCATCTCCGCGTCGATCCGGCAACCACAACTTCTTCGACCTCCGGTAATTCGCGTAAGCGTTGCTCGATCTCACTAATGAGAGGAAGCGCGCTCCCAAGCGGGAAACGTCCGCTTCCCTGTTTAAGAAACTCTATGCCCTTAAGAATCTTCTGCTCCATCTTCTCGCCGAAGTGGGGCAGCCCGCGAATCTTCCCCACACGCGCTGCCTTTTCCAGATCCGCGGCAGTTTTGATTGTCAACTTCTCGTAGAGGAGCTTTACGCTCTTAGGCCCGATCCCTTCAATCGCGGTGAGGCCGCGCACATCCACCGGCACCTCTTTTTTCAGCTCTTCATAGTATCGGAGCCTGCCGGTCCGGATCACCTCCTCGATCTTCTCCGCAATCGCCTGTCCTACGCCGGGGATCGCCCGCAGCGCCTTTACCCCGCCGCGCCGGTAAATTTCGCCGACCGGCTCTTCCAGGGCCTCCAAGGAGTAGGCCACCTTTTCATAGGCCCGCGGCTTGAAGGGCTCTTCTTTCATCTCCAGATAGAGGGCAACCTCACGAAAGATCTGGGCTAACTCTGTATTGCGCATCGTGCTGAGATTTTACACCCATCTTAAAGATTGACAAGATTTTTTAAAGTAGATACCCTCTGGGACGGATACGCCAATGCGGAGAACTCTACTTTTAGCCTTTTCTCTTCTATGCCTGGCCGTTCATCCGGCCTGGTCTCAGACCCGAACTAAACTCAATGTGGTCTATCCCGCCATCAGCGGTATCAATGCCGCATTATGGGCGGCAGCTGAGGCAAATTCTTTCCAAAAGTACGGCCTTGATGTGACGCTGGTCTACATCGCAAGCGCTCCCCAGGTGGTCAGGGTCATGCTGTCGGGAGACTCCCAAATTTCTTTAACTGGCGGGGCGCCTGTGGTCAATGCAAATCTGAGCGGCGCGGACCTCGTGTTTATCGGCGGGGTTGCCAATGTGCCCGCCTTTTATTTGATGGCATTGCCGGAGATCAAATCCATCGAGGAGCTGAAGGGAAAAACCGTCGGGGTTACGCGCTTCGGCTCTTCAACCGATTTCACGATGCGCTATATTCTCCAAAAGCACGGTCTGCAGCCGGAAAAAGACGTGACCCTTCTCCAGGTAGGAGGAATGCCCGAGCTCGCAGCGGCCATTTCGAAGCGGCTGATTGTCGCTGCGCCTTTTTCTTCACCCTCCAACCTGCGGGCTAAAAACGCCGGCGCCCGTATCTTGATCGATATGGCCAAGGCCGGAGTCTTCTTCCCTCATACAAACATCGCTACGGCGCGATCATATATTCGAGTCCACCGGGATGTGGCCTTGAACTTCCTCCGGGGATACTCCGAAGGCATACAGAAGATGATCACCGACAAGCCCTTCGTCAAAAAAGTCCTTCAAAAGTACACGAGGGAAAATGACGACGAGATCATTGAGACCACTTTCCAGTATGCCTTAGACTACGTGGCTCGGCCTCCCTATCCTACCCGCGAGGGAATTATCGAAACCCTCAAACAAAGCACCCACCCCAAGTCAAAAACAGCCAATCCGGATGATTTCATCGATCTAAGCCTGGTAAGAAGCCTGGAGGATGACGGCTTCTTTAAAAAAATCGGACTACAAAAATAGGCCATGAAAGGGAGACGAGAATGATCCATCTAAAAAAGATCGCTGCGGGAGTTTTTTGCTGGTTGCTCTTGGCCTCTTGGGCAATTCCTGCCTCTGCCCAGCTAACCCGGCTGAATGTTGGTTACAGCGCCATTAGCGGCGACCAACTCATGGCTTGGGTGGCAAAAGATGCGGGAATATTCCAAAAGAACGGCCTGGATGTCCAACTAATTTACTTCACCGGCGGGACTACGGCGGTCATGGCCCTGGTCTCCGCAGACACCCCTATGAGCCAACTCGCGGGATCCGGACTGGTCAACAGCGTTTTGGCTGGTTCCGACGCCGTCATGGTGGCAGCGGGCATGACCTCTCTCAACTATTTGCTTATGGGCCGCCCCGACATCAAGACTCCCGAGCAGCTTAAAGGAGGCTCCGTGGCCATCAGCCGTTTTGGCTCCTCCTCAGACTTCATCGCCCGTTATGCCCTGGCAAAGATCGGCTTGACCCCGGGGAAGGACGTCACGATTGTGCAAATCGGCAGCACGCCCGCGCGTATGGACGCGACCATGACCGGAAGGGTCCAGGCGACAGTCATCAATCCGCCGGCCAGCATTATAGCGTTGAACAGAGGCATGACGATCCTGGCCGATCTTCCAAAGCTGGGGTTGGTTTACCAGCATACCGGCGCGGCCACCACGAGGAGATTCATTAAAGAACACCCGGATATCGTCCGGAGATACGTCAAATCCCATGTAGAAGCCGTGCACCGAATCTGGACGGACCGCGAGGTTTCTATCAAGACGCTGGCGAAATATTTCGGCCACGGGGTCGAGCACGATGTCCTGGTCAAGACCTGGGAAAACCTCCTGGAGGAACCGATCCTCCCCAAAAAGCAGTATCCGTCGCTGGAAGGCTTCAAGACGATCCTGGCCCCTCTCGCCGAAAAAGATCCCAAGGCGAGAGCCGCCAAGCCTGAGGACTTTGCCGATCTGAGCTTTATCCGCGAGCTCGATCAAAGCGGTTACATCGACGCCCTTTATAAAAGAAAGAATTAAGAAGAATTAGGCGGAAAAATGGAAGACCATTTTCAAATTTTGTAGCCGTGCCGGCTTTGGACTACCTACCATCACATCCCCAACTCTCTTTGCGCCTGCCTGAGGTAGCTGAGATCTACGTACCTTTCGGGAGGGGACAAAGGCTCCCTGAGAAGGCCGTCCTTAGCCTGGACCTGCAGGTTGACCTTTAATCCATCAAGCGTGACGGAACCATCCACTGGAAAAATTTTATTCTTGGTGTAGTACTCTACGCCTTTGCGGGCGTATGGCGGTTTGACTCCCATCTCCTGCGAAAAGAAACCGGCAGCCTCGTCTAAGTTTTCATGGATCCAGCGCAAGCTGCGAATGTGCGCTTTCAGGAACTTGACTACGGTAGCGCGATTCTTTTCCGCCCACACTGGATTCACATTAACGGAATTAAACTGGTAAGCGGGGATGGCCTCTACCGTATCCCCGAGCTTATTAAATCCCTGGTCGATAGCGATATCCGAGTAAGGGACACCCAGGACAGCTCCCGCAACCGCCCCTCCCTCAAGGGCGCTCAGGCGGGCGGGAGTGCCGCCTGAAATTACCACCAGGGTAAAGTCGCGCGGGTACAAGAGCCCCTTGCTCCTGAGGTAATCAAGCAGGATAGAGGTCGCCCCTCCCCTCAAGCTCGAAACTCCCAGCTTTGCCCCTCTTAGCTCCTCAATCTTTTTATAGTTTTTCCCTCCTATGAGAACGTAAGGGGCCGTATTGTCGACTCCGGCAATCAGTTTTAAGTTGCCTCCCTTCTCGTTAAAAAGAATCACGCCATCCGGATTGAAGCTGCCGAAGTGGAGGTCGCTAGCTACCAGGGCCTGAAGTTGAACGGAGCTGCTCCCAATGAGGATAATCTCTACCTTAAGACCTTCTCCTGCATAAAATCCTCTTTTTTGCGCTACAAAGAAAGGAAGATAAAAAATCGCCTTGGAGGTGATACCGACTTTGACCGATTGGGCCGAGATGCGGTGAGGAAAAACTAAGAGAATAGAAATGCCCAGCAGAAACAATGCCAATAGCTTTTTCATGCTTGGGCGCAGAGTAGCCGATAAGCTACTGTTGTGTCAACTTCAAGAACTCCCGTGCCTGCTCGTTCCCGGGGTCGAGAGCCAAAGCCTCTTTGAAAAGGGAGACTGCCTCGGAAATGCGACCCGTCCGAACCAGCAGCATCCCCAACGACACCCGCGAAGTGGCGAGCTTGGGATCGAACTCCGCCGCGAGTCTGAATTCCCGCTCGGCCCCCGCCGGATCGTTTCGGAGTTGAAGAACATTTCCGAGATTGATATGCGCCGCCGCATTCGATGGCTGAAGCTGGAGCGCCCGCCGAAGCATCTTCTCGGCGTTGTCATAATCTCCTTGCTTGCCGAGCAGGGCTCCCAAGATCTGATACGGTTCGCTCCTCTGCGGCATCAGGATCCGGGCTTCGTCAGCCAACTTCCAGGCCTCCGCTAGCTTGCCCTCCGCATTTGCGACCGCGCTCAACCCGATCAGGCTCGAAGATCGATCGCGCGGGGAACGGACGAACGCCCGAGAGTCCGCGGCCAGAGCCGCCAGAAACTCCCGGCGTGCCGCCGCGGAATCCCGTTCTCCAAGATACACGGCGCCAAGATTGTTGTGAATCAATGCCGCATCGGGAGAGACGGAAATAGTAGCGGTATAGAGGGTCACATCATCTTTCCACGCCGGATTCCGCCCGATTGTCGATATGGAAAATCCCAGAACCAAGAGCGCGCGGACGATATCGCCGCCATGGTACGGGATCTGCCTTCCAAAGCGTTCGATCAATGCGGAGAGCAGAAGGCAAAATCCCAGTGAAGGGATGTAAAGGTATCTCTCAGCGTAGGTGTTCTGGCCTACACCTTCGAGGTTCAAAACCGGAACGATCGTTACGGCAACCCAGAGGGCGAGAAAGCAGAGCTTTCGGTTGGTATTGAGGAGCTTCCACGTCACGGCGCCGCCTAGAGCAAGCAGTAAAATCGGCAATATCCATTCCGTTGGCGCGAGCTTAGAAAAAGGCCGAAACACGTGGTAAGCGTTATGCCGGAAAGGTGCGACGAGATCCTGAAGGTAGCGGCCGACAAAGTAGATTGTGGTAAGAAATCGGTCACCCGCGCCGATGGGGATGTGAACCATCCGGTGCGCAAAGACACCGAGCGCGTTCATCCGGAGAACACTGTAGAACGCGAACACGCCAAAAAAGGGCAGCCAACGCCTGAGTTTTGCCGAAAACGTCTCGGTGCTCTCCTCCGGGATAAGGTAGTCCAAAAGGACCATAACCACGGGCAACGTAAACGCCATCTCCTTGAAGAGGAGGGCGATCAGGAATGCGACAAGCGAGCAGGAGAGCCACATGGCCGACGGCGAATTCTTCCGGCGCGCCCGTATGTAGGCGCCCAGCGACAGGAAGAAGAATAGCCCGCATCCGATGTCCATGATTCCCGCGATCCAGGCGACATTCTCCGTATGCATGGGATGCGCCGCAAACAGAAACGCCCCCCAAATTGAGGCTTTGAGATCGGACAGCAAAAGCAAGCCGAGCCACAACACAGCCAGGCTGGCAAAAACGTGCATTACGATGTTGATCCAGTGGTAAGGCGCCGGCCAAAGCCCTCCCAGAGCATAGGCTGTCATGTAGATGATTGTCTGGAGCGGGCGAAAGTAGTTGCTGATCGAATACGGAGAGATGAAGCCCCAGAAGTTCTCAGTGAATGCCGCGCCGACATTTGAGAAGCTTCGGATTCGCGGGTTCAGCACGATCTGGAGCGCGTCGTCGTACACGAAATCGTACCATGCCGTCTGCACATAGCAGACAAGGGCAACGGCGGCAACGGCCAGGTACTGACAACCAACGGGCACTTTTCCTATCTTGGCCGCCAAGGACAACCCCCCCTTCTGGTCTTTTGCGCAGATGATTTTTTCACCGAAAAAACCACTGTGCGGGCTCTGAACTTTAATACCCTGGCCAGGACTACCTTACAACTGGCTCAGATTGGCGGCAAGGCTCCGGATATTTCACCTGACGATATCCTTGACGCCTATAGTATATATGCTATATTATGACCATGCTGACCGTGGGACAAAAGCTATATATGGAGCGGATCCGAAGGGGGATGCCACAGACGGAGCTCTCTCGCAGGACGGGAATCGCCCAAGCCAACCTCTCCAATATTGAGAATGGTAAGCAGGACATCACGGTCTCAACTCTCTTACAGATTTGCCTGGCGCTCGGCGTTAAACCCTCAAGCGTCCTGGATGCAGCAGTTAGAAGTCGGCCAAAGGCACGGTTCACCAGAGCCCGGTTGGAAAAAATAGCTGCTTCGGTTGTTGGCAATCTTCGGCCTGCTTCAAAAGAGGATCGGGAGATTGCGCAGCTTTTCCGCAACAATATGGCGCTTGGCCGCAGCCGAAGGATCTCCTCGAAGGACGCGAATATTCACTGGACAAATTTACGGCAACGATTAACCGGAGAAGAAATCGAGGCTCTGCGGCAACGCGTCGAAGATGCCCTCCAAAGAAACACAAATGCAAAAAAACATCATTGATCTATTTTTCATAGAGCTCGACCGGGGTCTTCCCGGGCCGGCCTCTGTGATTCTCACGGGAGCCGCTGCAGGTGCCATCTACGGCAATGTCCGCCAGAGTGTCGACATCGATTTTGAGATCCGTTTGAAAGGAAACGAAAGAAAGAGGGATCAGAGTCGGGATGAAATCGTTCAGGGTTTGATACGCGAGGTTTCATCGAAGCTCGGAATTGCCGCTAATTATTCAGATGATATCAGTCATTGGTCAATGATCAATTATCTAAACTATCGGAAGACTTCTATCCCTTATAAGAAAATCGGACAAATTGACGTCCGTCTTATGGCTCCCGAATATTGGACGTTAGGCAAAATGACCCGATTTCTTGAAATTGACGTGAAGGACATCACCAAAGTAATTAAAAAGAAGCGTCTACGCGCGGGACGCCTGGTCTCTCTCTGGGCCCGCGCATTTCGCGCAAGCCCGCTATCCCTAACCAAAGGACAGTTTAGGAGAAATGTCGAAAATTTCATAAATATGCATGGAAAAAAGCTTTGGGGGTCGGCTTTTGACAGGCAAAAAGCTATCAATGATTTTAGAAGATTGGCTGGCTTAAAACCCGCCGGAAAGAAGGCGCTGGAGGCGAAGTTGAAATGACGGAAATTTGCTTTTTGGGAGTGGGTCATTTTGCCAGAGATCCGTTCGGCTGAATTCACGGCCGAAGCCTTCACGGAGCTTGTCCTGAGATTCTTCGGCTTCGCCTCAGAATGACACCCCGTGCTTCTCTGCTCAGTTTCCTGTGACACAATCCACTTTTCCGAAAATCTCTCTGAGACGGGCTATGACGGCTGCCGGCAGGGGAGGCTTTGTCAGGGACTCGATGTTGGCTTTGAGATGATCCGGGCTGCCGGTGCCGCTTAGAACAACGTGCACCCCCGGCTCGTGTCGGCAGAATCGGTAAGCCGCTTCCGGGATCGTGGAAGAGCTTCCTTCTTTAATGAGAAAATCCAGCGGGCCGCCGACGCTCGAACCACCATCCACCAACCCTTTTTGCTTCAATTCAGCCCATATCTCGCTCAAGCGGGCCGGTTGGCTAAGGGCCTTGCGAACCGCAAACATAACTAAGACTCCGATGTTTTTCTTGAGAGCTCTCGAGAACACCGCGGTGCGAGCCGACTGATTCAAAATATTGAAGCCAACCATAATCACATCCCAGCAATCGTCTTCCAAGGCCCGCTGCAGCATCTGATGTTTTGTATCCTCGATGAAGGCCTCGGTAACTCCCATGAAACGGATTTTGCCCTGCTCCTTCAACCGCAATAGGTCTGGAACAAGGTTGTCCAACACGTAGGGGTACTCCTGCGGCTCCACTCCATGGACATGGTAGATATCTATATAATCAGTTTTGAGACGGCGCAGACTCTGCTCCAGACTCTTTTTCAGCTCCCCAGCCGGGTTCTTTGGATCGCTCAAAGGAAACTTCTTCTTTGTCGAGATGACGACTTCATCTCTAGGGATTCCCTCGAGAGCCTTGCCGACAATTTCTTCAGTGCCGTAAACCTCGGCGGTGTCGAGCAGATTGACCCCCGTATCGAGGGCTTGTCTGATCAGCGCGATCGAATCCTTTTCTGATTTATTGGCCCTTTGGCCGAGACGGCTCGGCCCGCCGCAGCCAAGGCCCGCAACGCTGACCTTCAAGCCGGTCCGTCCAAGGATCGTGTATTCCATTTCGTTTCTGATTTCTGCCTTTTTCCTTTTTACTTTTTACTTTTACCTTTCTCCAAGCGGATTCCCAACACTTCACCCTGCGCGCAGAGCTGCCCATCCACGCTCAGCGTGCATTGGACCCAGACTTTGCGTCCTTCCCATCTGGTGATCCTGGCACGAAGGTGGAGGGGCTTGTCGATGGGAGTCGGCTGAAGATAGGAAATGTTCATGTTGCCGGTAACAATCGAGATCCTCGGGGCGCTGCCGATGGGGCGCCTTTCGCTCCTGTAGGCCTGGGCAATAGCCAGATTTAAACTGTGGCAGTCGATGAGACAGGCAATGATCCCGCCGTTAACAGTATCCCTGGAGCCGCCGCAGTGATACGGCTGGGGCCGCCAGGTGCATACAGCCTCATCGCCATCCCAATGGCTTTTGATCTTGAGCCCCTTTTCGTTGTCGTCCCCGCAGCCGTGACAATGGGAAACAGATCCCAGATCCTGAAATGCCTTTTCATTCATAGCGGTGGAACGGCGTCTTCACGCCTTCTTAGCCAGCTTGAGCGAAACAGAGTTGATACAATAGCGCAGGTTTGTCGGCGCCGGACCGTCATCGAACACATGGCCCAAATGGGCGTTGCACTTGCCGCACATCACTTCTATCCGGCGCGTGAAGAGGCTACGATCCTCTTCGGTTTTTACGTTCTCTTCTGCAAGCGGGGCCCAGAAACTAGGCCAACCTGTGCCGGAATCGAACTGCGTCTCTGAGCTGAATAAATCGTTGCCACAGCACACGCACTGATAGACCCCCTTCTCTTTACAGTCCCAGTATGCCCCCGTGAAGGCCGTCTCGGTACCCTTCTGCCGGCAGACATGGAATTGCTCCGGAGTAAGCTGCTGCTTCCACTCCTCGTCGGTTTTCGAAACTCTGTCTTTCACTTCTTTTTCCTCCCTCACCCGGTCATGTTCACAAACTGGAGCGGTATCTGGAATTTGGCCTCTCTTACCATCCGGATGACAGCCTGAAGGTCATCGATCTTCTTTCCCGAAACACGCACTTGATTTTCTTGAATAGACGCCTGTACTTTCAACTTTTGTCCCTTGATCAGCTTGACAATCGCCCGGGCCGTATCCGCATCCACCCCTTCCTTGATGGCAAATTCCCTCTGGATCATGCCGTGCGAGGCCATCTGGATCTCCTTGGGCTCCAGACACTTGGCATCTATCTTCCGTCTGACTACATGCTCCACGAGGGTATCCTGGATGGCCCTCATCTTCATTTCATCTTCCGTCACCACGCGAATCGTTTTCTCCTTCTTGTCCAGCGTGATTTCCGTCTTGGACTCGCGAAAATCAAAGCGTGTAAGAATCGCCTTCCTGGTCACATTAACCGCGTTATCGACCTCCTGCATGTCTACGCGGCTGACAATATCAAAAGAAGCCATAGTGTCCCCTCTCTGATCGTTATTCCCGGATTTCTATAACCAGCGTTTGCGTCAACCGATAAATCGTTACCGAGGCAGGCAAGCGAGGGTCAGCGTCTGGCGGACTCTGTTCGTCGAACCTTTCGATTAGGCGCGGGCTTCAAGCTCTTGCCGCTCAGAATAAAGTCCAGTATATCGCTGCGCGTGATGATCCCCACGAGCTTTCCCTTCTCCACGACCGGAAGCGCCCCGATGCGCTGGCGCCGCAGGAGTTTAATGGCGGCCATCAGCGGTGTTTGCGGGCGGACACTCATCACGTTGTAGCTCATTGCCTCTTCGACCGTGTAAGATTCCGCGAACCTGTCGATCTCTTCAACCCGGCCGATCATAATACTGGCGGGATAGGCGTCGCGGATGTCCCGGTCCGTAACAATCCCGACCAGCTTTTCGCCCTCAACTACAGGCATCTGGTTAATTCGGTGTTTGGCCATGATTTGTCTTGCAACGGCGATGCTATCAGAGGGCTCCACTGCCAGTACCCCTTTGCTCATCCAATCAGAAACTTTTATCATAGGAGCCACCCCCGCCTTAAGAAGAATTGACGGGTAATATAGGTGAATGGTTACAGTATTTACAAGACTCTCCGGATATCTCCTTGACACGCCCGACCGCCCTCGGATAGCGTAACCCCAAAGGGCAGGAACCTCCTGATGGGAAACCTGATAGTCCACTGGCTGTTGAGCGCCTTGAGTTTGGTCATTGTGGCTCACCTGATCCCAGGATTCGAGGTGAATGGAATAGCTGCGGCGTTGATCGCCTCGATAGTCATCGGATTGGTCAACGCCACGGTGGGATTTGTTCTCAAAATCCTCACCTTGCCCCTGACGCTTCTGACATTCGGCCTGTTCTTATTTGTCATCAACGCCTTGATGTTGGAGCTGGCGGCCTACTTTGTGCCCGGCTTTGCCGTGCGCGGATTTTTCTCGGCCTTCTTCGGGGCTATTCTGCTTAGTCTGGTTAGCACGCTCCTCCGCTATCTGCTTAGGATCTGAATTACTCCTTCTTTCCTATTGTTCCCTTTCCCTTATAAACTTTTCTTTTTCTCCAATTGTAGAGATAGGTTCCCTTTTTGAACGTAAATTCGTTGGTGATCGGTCTGCCTGGTTAGCTCCCCTATCAAGTTTACCAAAGGGTTTTTGGCAATCACGTAATCCTTCGGCAGGCCGGCTGCCCGCATGGCCGCTACCTCGTCTGTTCCGGCAAAGTACCTGAGCAAAAGCTCATCGTCAGAAACCCCGGCTCCTCCGAGCTTCTGCCGTAGCTCTTTTACGGAGATCTCAGGAGGTTCCCAGCGGGCTAGCTCCCTGGCCCGCGGTCGGCTCAATATCTTATCCCTGACATCCGGGTCCATTGAGGAACTTTCCTCCACTCCCCAGAGGCCCAGGGCATATTGGATCACCTCGTCGGTAACCTCCCTGTAACGCTCGCCGAGGATGACATTCATCGACGCCTGAACCCCGACAAACTGAGAGTAAGGGGTAACCATGATGGGATAGCCAAACTCCTTCCGTACCCTGGCCGTTTCCTCCAGGACCTCTTCCAGCCGCTCCTTCATTCCCAGTTTGGTAAGCTGGAAGCGGAAGTTTGAAATCATGCCTCCGGGGACCTGATGGACAGGGTGGTAGGAGTCGTACTCCACCGGCGCTCCGATGGGCAGGCCTTCCCGTTTCGCAATGAAGGTGAAATGATCCGCCACGGGCTTAATGACCTCTTCGTCTACCGTCGGTTCGTAGCCCATAGCTCGGGCATTCCTGGCCACATTGAAGATTGAGGGATTGGAGGAGCCGTTGGCCAGGGGGGGGATAGCGGCATTGATGATTTTAATTCCCAACCGGATAGCCTCGAGAGCGCACAGGGGACCAAGGCCGGTATTGCAGTGAGTGTGAAGCTCGACCGGGATACCGTTGCTATACTGAAGGAAAAGCGGGGTCAGCGCGCGCGTGCGCTCAGGGGTTAGCAGCCCGCCCGGATCCTTGAAACATATGGAGACAACATCCAGCCTCGCCGCTTCGCGAACCTTTTCGGCATAGTATTCGTCGGTGTGCTTGGGAGAAATCGAAAAGATGACGTTGATTACCGTCTCCAGCCCCGCCTTGCCCGCCGCCTGGACCATTTCTTGCCAGTGAGAAGGCGTGTTCGACGGATCTGATGTCCGCACCTGTCTTATACCATTGGCCGCCAGCCGCTCCAGCCAGAGATCGGCAACCGCCGGGGGTGTGATGTGAAAGCCGGCCATCTGCCTATTCCGGATCGCGCGCAGCGGCGTCTTGCGAATCCGCTGCGCGACCATCCGGATGCGCTCCAACGGATCCTCCTTGAGCTCGCGAACACACTTCTTGAAGAAAGACGGACTAAAAATCTCTATGGCCTCAAAACCGGCCCGATCCATCTGAGATGCAATGGGCAGTATCATGCCCGTCCTCATCGCTTCCGCCCAGAGGCTTTGATGCCCGTCGCGGAGCGTGGTATCGACAAACTTTATTTCGCTCATTTCAGTTCTGAACCAGTCCTAAAACGGCTCTGATAATTGATTCTCGCAGAGATATGGAGACCAGATGGGGAGCTTAATCCCTTATGAGTGAAAAGCCATACTGCTGGCTGGCCTGGACAAAGTGACGGTCGAAGGCAAAGGCTTGGTTGCAGCCGCCCTCATCCATAACCACAAGACTCGCGCAGTCCACTACTCCCCAGTCTTTGTCTTTGTATTGCCAGAAGAGCTCTAACGCCTCAGCTTCGATTCTTTCGCCCACCGCAACAAGCTCCACTACCGAGGGACGCTGGATACGCTCCCACAATCTTTCCGCCTGGCTATACCCCAACCTCGTTTTCACAATGGTTAAAGCCTCATAGGCGGTCCAGGTGGAGGTTATCAAAGGTGCCTTGGATTGGAGCAGATGGCGAAAGGCTCGCAGCGCTTCTTCATGAAAGCGGTCTTTGCCGTTAGTAAGCGCTACCCAAGCTGAGGCATCGACAAAGACCGTCTCGCTCATCTCCCATCCCGCAAGTAGGCTCTCATGTTTTCGGAGAGATCTTCCGGCCCCTCTCCGATTCCGGCAATGCCCATGGCCCAGTTAATATCCCTTGCGCTTCTCCTAACGGGTCTACTCAGCCTCTTTCTTAATTCCGTGATACTGATCCCTATTCGAGGCAAAAACCTACGGGATCTTTGACGGGCATACCGGCCGAAACTTCCTTCCTTCACCATAGGCTCCTTCTTACTCGAAATCCGGTTAGGAGAGGAATATTTCCTGCTTTTCATGTGGCCACCGTAGCAGCTAGACTTTACTTTTTATCATACTCCAGAGCGTCGCAAACAGGAAGGATTTTTTTCTAGCATAAACGATGGCCTATAGCCAAACTGTTGGCATCAAACGGGTAAACCTGTTAGAAATTATTCCTGTTCGTGGACCAACACGATAAGCGAGCACGGACCAACAGACCATGAAACTCAAAGATAAAGTCGCGCTGATTACCGGCGGCGGAAGAGGAATCGGCAAGGCCGTCGCGCTCGACTATGCCCGAGAAGGGGCGAAAATCGCCATCTGTTCCCGGACGGGCGCTGAGATTGAGACAGCCGCCAAGGAGATAAAGGCTCTCGGCACAGAGTGCCTTGCGGTCGAGTGCGATGTCTCTTTGGAAGAGCCCGTAAAGAAGCTGGTGGAAAAAGTCCAGGAGCGTTTCGGCAGGATCGATGTTCTTATCAATAACGCGGGAGTCATGATCCGCCCGGCGCCGGTAGCGGAGACGGAACTCAAAAAATGGGATTACACGATGGCCGTCAACCTGCGCGGCCCGTTCCTGGTGACAAAGGCGGTCCTTCCGCTGATGATGCGCCGGAAAAGCGGCGCCATCATCAATGTCTCTTCCTCTATCGGCCGGGGCGCCTACGCCAACTTCGCAGCCTATGCTACTTCCAAATGGGGAATCGAGGGATTCACGCAGACCCTCGCCGCTGAGGTGGGCTCTTACAACATCCGGGTCAACTCCGTGGAACCCGGCTATGTGGCGACAAAGCTCACCGGCTACCGCGGCAGCACGCCTGAATCGGTCACCGGGGTTTTTGTCTTTCTCGCTACGGACGAATCCAAAGGGATCACCGGAAGGATGCTCAGTTCCTCCGGCTGGAAGCAGGAGATTGGAAAGAACCGAGGATAGAAGATGGAAAATAGAGGATCGCGACCTTCGATCCTCCATCCTCAATTCTCGATCTTCGGTTTTTCGCTGGCTACTTTTTCAACAGGTTTAAGGCCTCGTTGGCCTTCTTTACCCCATCAACGTGATTGCCGGCATCGAGGAATTTCTGCGCTTCATCAAGCAGTCCTTTGGCTTTATCCTCATCCACCTTCGCCGGCTTGACTTTGCCTAGCAGCTCTCGGCCCTCTTTGATCAGCGGCGCACACCGTGGCCAAACAGGCTGAGCCGATAAAAAAAGCCCGGCAAACGCAAGCAGAAGCGCGATTTTCTTCATTTCGTATCCTCCTAATTCTGTAGATGTTTCTTGAAAAACTCCAGGGTGCGACTCCAGGCATCCTTCGCCGCCTCTTCCCGGTAACTCCGCGGGTTGGTGTTGGTGTTAAACGCATGCGGCGCGCCGGAATAGACTTTGTATTCAAAAGACTTGCCGTATTTTTTCATCGCCTCTTCCAGTTTCGGCACAGCCGATGTAATCCTTTGATCCGCTTCGCCGTAATGACCTAAAACGGGAGCCGTAATGTTTTTCACATCTTCGAGGTTCCGTGGATTCTCGCCGTAGTAAATCACGGACGCCGCAAGATCTTTGCTTCGGGTCGTGAATTGTAGAGCCCTACCCCCTCCCCAACAGAAACCAGTAACACCGATCTTGTCGGCGCGGACAAAATTCTGGCCTTTCAGATAGTTCACAGCGCCGGTGAGATCCTTGGTGAAAATATCATCACCAAGCTTACCGAGCCCTTCGGTGGCTGCCTCACCGCTTGAAAAAGAGCCGGTGCCTCCCAGACGCGACAAAAGGTCAGGCGCCAACGCGACGTAACCGGCCTTGGCCAGCCGCCGAGCCACATCTAGGATATGATCGTTCTGTCCGCGCCACTCGTGAATCACGACCACAGCAGGGTGTCTTCCGTCCCCTTTGGGCCGGCTCAGATAACCACCTATAGTGGCGCCATCGGGCGCGGCAAATTTGACCTCGGATGATGTAAGACCCGGATCATTCGGATCCACCTGTGCCGCATAGCCGGTTGTTGGCACGAGCGAATCAACTAAGGTAGTCGCAACCGCGAGGCTCCCGGTTAAAATTACTGCCCTGTGGATGAACTCCCGGCGCGTGATTCTACTATCACGGTATTCCTGGGCTAGCTTTTCAATGTTCTCCGCCATAATTCCGTTCCCGCCGTATCTTACCATTGCCCTCAAAATTGGACCTGATCGATTCTGGTTAGCGTCACCCGGCCCGTAATGGTCGGCGCATTGACAAGATGCCACGCTGTGTATTGTTCAACATAAGTATTCTCGCCCGACATTCCATCCACGGGGACGATGACCTGAAATCCCCTCAACGCAGCCGCACCGCTTGTGAAAAGGACAGCTCCATGTGCAGCAGTTCCCACTACAATCACAGTCTTGATGCCCTTTTCCTTTAGAATTTTTTCCAAGTCGGTGCCGAGAAATTTATCCACACCTGATTTAACTTCGGGCTCTCCCCCCAGAGGGGAGACCTCCTTCGCGATGTCGGCTGTAGTCGAGGTCGAGGTCACGCTGTAGATGACCGGCACCCCCTTGGATCTGGCCCGGTTGAGAAGGCTCTGAATCTTGGGAATAGAAGCCAAGCAGCGCGGCCTCCTTTCCGCGTTGCAGGTCTGCTTTACTATGTCCAGAATTAAAAGGGCCGTAACCTTGGGATCAATGGTCACCGGCTTCAATGCCGGAGGCGGCGGGGCCTTTACCGAAGCCCACTCATCTATGATGTCCTTTGTCTGGGCCAAGGCTGAAGATGGGTTAAAAGTAGTGAGCACCGCCACAACAAGGATAGCCGCAACGACGACAGCCTGGCTTACAGATCCATTCCAACTAAGCACTCTTTTTCTGCACATCTTGTCCTCCTTGGGGACTTTCCTTCCCTTTATCCACTGTTTTCGACTATAACCCCAGAAGCTCCTCGATCCTCTGCTGATTAAAACCAACCACCGCCTGGCCGTCGATGAGCGTCACCGGAGTGCTCTGATATCCCAGCGCACGCAGCTCTTTCAAAGCCGCCTCGTCCTCGCGCACGTTCTTGTCAACGAAGGCAACCCCTTTTTGAGAAAGAAACTCTTTCTCTTTGTGACAGGGACCTCAGCCAGGCTGGGTAAAGACAACCACTGATATAGCCATACTTCAACCTCCCGAAAAAAATACCGCAGCTTTCTATATCATCTCCCCCTGGAATTAGCAAAACCCGCGATTGCTCGATTTCCTTTTAAAAAAAACCGCCATCTGGTAGGGTAGGCCCGGTCATGAAGCCTAAATGCACCAATGCCGCCTCCCTTCTAAGGGCCGCTGCTGCAACTCTCGTCCTCGCCTTCTTTATCGCACTCACGGCGTGGACAACCGAGCTTCCTTCTCCGGTTCGCCATGCCTCAGAGGAGATCCTTAGACACGTCCGCTATCTCGCCTCCGACGGGCTCATGGGGCGCGGCGTGGATAATCCCGGCATCGACCTGGCGAGGGACTACATCGCAGCAGAGTTCAAAAGATACGGGCTGGTTCCAGGCGGGGAAAACGGCACCTTTCTCCAGACGCTGGAGGTAGTCACGGGCGCAAAAATCAATGAGCCGAGCGCTCTGAGCTTCGGGAACGGTCCGCCACTGGTTCTGAACGAGGAATGGATACCGTTCGGCCTTTCCCGTTCCGCCAAAATCGAGGGTGAGGTTGTCTTCGCCGGATACGGAATCACGGCCAGGGATTACGGCTACGATGACTACGCCAACCTGGACGTGAAAGATAAAATCGTCCTGGTTTTACGCTACGAGCCACCACCGAAAAATGAGAAAAGCCCTTTTCAGAAAGCCCCCCGCTACTCGAACTATGCGACTCTGCTCTCCAAGGCCGCCAATGCCCGCAATCACGGCGCGATTGGTATGATCCTTGTGGATCTCTATCCGTTGCGTGAAGGGGAAAAAGAGCTGATCCCGATAAGGCGCACTCTTGGACGGAGCGACACCGGCATCGTCGCCGCCCAGGTCAAACGGCAAATCGCGGAAGAACGTCTTCATGAGATCGGGATTTCTCTGCGCGAGTTGAAAGAGAAAATCGACAGGGAAGAAAGACCCGCTTCTTCCCCCCTGCCCGGTCTCAGAGTCTCCGCACACGTCGCTCTGGAAAAGATAACCAAGAAGACCGACAACATCATCGGCATTCTTCCCGGCTCCGATCCGGAACTAAAAGGGGAAAACATCGTCGTCGGCGCTCATTACGATCATATCGGCCTGGGATACTACGGAACGCGCGATACGACCGTGGAGGGACAGATCCACAACGGCGCCGATGACAACGCATCGGGAACCACCGTGCTGATGTATCTGGCGGAGAGCTTGAGCCGCCGGTCACAGAAGCTCGCCAGGAGCGTCGTTTTTGTCGCCTTTACTGCGGAAGAGTTGGGAACCTATGGATCCAACTATTACGTGAGTCATCCATCTTTCCCGATCGATTCCACTAAAGCGATGCTGAATTTGGACATGGTGGGGCGAATGAGAGATAACCGCGTAACGGCGGCGGGCGTTGATACGGCCAAAGAGTTCCGTGCCATAGTCACGGCGGCCGGCCAAGAGGTTGGGACTGAGATTATCCCCTCACCGAGAAGTATCGGCGGCAGTGATCATATTTCCTTCTACAACAAGAATATCCCCGTCCTGCACTTTTACACCGGCACTCATGAAGACTATCACCGGCCCACGGATGACTGGGAAAAACTCAACATCGAAGGGATGATAAAGGTAAGCAACGTGGTTTTAGCGGTCCTGGACAAAATTGCCGCGTTGAAGGAGTCGCCGACCTTTGTCCACCTGTCTCCCAGCCCGCCCCACTCCTGAACTAACCCCACTTCTCCCCGCCAGGCTCCAGATCCTTGATAATCACCCTCCCCTTTTCTATAACGAAGTCGAAAGTCCACGGCTGCCGCGGCGCAGGACCGAAGAGCACCTTCCCTACCGGGGGATCGATCGACATAAATGAAAAAATGAAACAGGATATGGCAGAGAGCCTAGAGCTATGGTATGGATGGAAAGCTGACTCAGTTACCCCAAGGAGGATTAAGATCTATGATCAAACTTTATACCTTTCCCCCATCGACCAACTCGCGCAAGGTAAGAATCGCCCTGATCGAGAAAGGATTGGAGTTTGAAAGAATCAACATCGACCTCTCGAAGAAGGAACAGAAAAATCCGGAGTATTTGAAGATTCATCCTTTTGGGCAAGTGCCGGCCCTCGATGACGAGGGGTTCATTATATACGATTCCACGATTATCAACGAATACCTTGAGGACGAATATCCTTATCCCCCTCTTCTTCCCAAAGACTCCGAAGGTCGAGCGCGGGCGAGGTTGATGGAAGACTTCCGCGACACCCATTTCAATCCCCACTTCGTCGAGATCATCCACGAGGTCCGCAAGCCGGAGGGCCAGAAGGACTTAAAGCTCATCGAGCACGCCAAGGCGGAGATCACCAAGTGTTTTGAGCGGATCGAGAAGGAACTGGAAGGGAAAGAATATCTCGCCGGGACCTTCAGTCTTGCGGACATCGCCTACATGTCCAACATCGATCTGCTGGAGCGCTTTCAGATTCCCGTAGAGTCAAAATACAAGAACATGCTGGCCTGGATAGAGCGACTCAAGACAAGGCCGAGCTACGCTGCGTCGGCCAGCTAGGGCAAGAATCGAAGATTGAAGATGAAAGGTAGAGGATGGTAGGTCGATCATCGATCATCGATCCTCAATCCTCAAAAGCGCCTATCATCTTCGCCTGGCTCGTTCATCTCTATACCGCCTCAGGGGCCGTTCTCGCCTTTTTTGCCCTGCTTTTCATTGAACAGGGAAAATTTCCGGAGGCCTTCTGGCTCATGGCACTGGCAGTGCTGATCGATGCCTCCGATGGGACTCTGGCGCGCCTGGTCCGCGTGAAGGAGAGTATTCCGTGGTTTGACGGGGACCGCCTCGAGGACATAATCGACTATTTGAACTACGTGCTCGTCCCCTCCCTGTTCTTGATCCGGGCCGATCTCCTGCCACAAGCAGACGCCTTATGGCTCGCGGCAGTGCCCCTAGTAGCGAGCGCCTATGGCTTCTGCCAGAAGGAGGCCAAGACTGAAGACCATTTTTTTCTCGGCTTTCCCTCTTATTGGAACATCGTCGCCTTTTATCTCTACGTCCTGCAGATGCCCCGCTGGATAAACGCCTTTCTCATCCTGATCCTCTCTGCCTTGGTGTTTGTCCCGATCAAGTACCTTTACCCGAGCCGGAGCCCTGTGCTGCGCGGCCTGACGGTTATCCTGGGAGCCATCTGGGGAATTCTCATTTTCATCATGATCCACTCCCTGCCGGAACCTCCCCTGCTTATAGTTCGGACCTCGTTGTTATTCCCCGCCTATTATTTCGTTCTCTCTTTCTGGATCGCGGCCCGAAAAAAGATATCTTAGACAGGCATCATAAGAACAAAGATGAGGCAAAAAAACTTATCAAAACTGTTTTTGTTCCTGGCAGTGGCAGCCGCTTTGTCGGGCCGCTCGCTTATTGCATTCTTCAACACGGCCCCGAGCGAGGCGGCTCAGCCCGCCGCCCCGAAATACGTCTTTATTTTTCTGGCCGACGGCGCCGGCGTCACCCACATGGAAATTACCCGGCTGTTTAATCAGCACGTACACAAGGAAGGGTTGGTTATCCCCGACAAGATCATGAAAGAAGGCCTCGTCGGGCTGCTCACTACCCACGCGGCAAATTCGCTCGTGACCGATTCATCAGCGGGTGCCACAGCCCTTGCTTGCGGCTGTAAGGCCAAAAACGGGGCGGTCGGTATGTGCGAAGACGGTAGGATGCCTAAAACCGTCATGGAAATAGCCAAGGAACAAAACATGCGTGTCGGTCTGGTCACCAACTCCACGGTCTATGATGCGACCCCGGCCGCTTTCGCGGGTCATGTTACCAACCGCAACTTATACAGCGCCATCCTGGAACAGTATCTCAGCCTGGAGCCCAATCTTTTGCTCGGCGGCGGCAGAGACCAGTTTCTCCCCAGAAGCCACCCGGGCAGCCGCAGGCGGGACGACAGCGACGTGATTGCCACGTTCAAAAACAAGGGCTATGCCTATGTCTCAGACCGGCAAGGATTGTCAGAGAGCAAAGGCGGTAAAGTGCTCGGGCTCTTCTCCCTTAAGGATATGAGCTTTGAGCTTGACCGGGACAAGGATAAGGAACCTTCTCTCTCCGAGATGACTCGGGCCGCCATCCGGCTGCTTCAGGAAGGGAACGACAGAGGCTTTATCGTCCTTATCGAGAACGAAAACATCGACAGCGCCGCGCACATGCTGGACGCCGCCTCCGTGATCCAGGCCTACCGTGAGTTTGACCGCTCCGTTGGGCTCGCCTACGAATTTTATAAGAAACATCCGGCGGATACCCTGATCCTGGTTACCTCAGACCACGAGACCGGCGGAATGGGTTTTACCGGCTATCCCCCCTTTGAGAGCCTAAAAAAAATCGCCTCGATCCGAATCTCGCTTTCCAAAGCGGTTGAGCTACTGGGCCCGAAGCCTTCCGCCGAGGCAGTGGATCAACTCGTAGCGGAACATTTCAAGGGTTTTGTCCTGGCTCCCGAATTCAAAGAAGCGATCATCAAAAGAAAACCTCATGGCCCTACTTTTCGGTCTAACCCCACGGCCGCGGGGCTCAGCGCGATGATCTCCGCTCACACTCAGCTTCACTGGATCTCTTCCGCCCACACAAACCAACCGGTCTTCGTGGCGGCTTTAGGAGCCGGGGCGGAGAGGTTCCGCGGCTACCAGGATAACACCGACTTCGCCAAGCAATTGATCGCCCTTCTCGAACGGAAGAAATAGCTCTACGTCCCGAGGGCCGCAATGCCGACCTCGGCGATTTCCCGGTCCTCTTCGCTCTTGGCCCCGCTGACACCGACGGCGCCTACGAAATGGCCGTTCACCGAGATAGGAACCCCGCCGGGAAAAGTGACAATCGAGCCGGGGCCGGCAGCCAGAGTAATTGCGAGCGCCTGGTGGTCATCCATATCTCTGCCGCTCGGGCTTTTCTTCCCGCTTGGGTTGCGGGTCAGAGCGGCGCTACGCGCCTTCGCCAGGGCCACGGGGACCGTGTGGAGCCTCGCCCCATCATTACGCATAAAAGCCAAAAGGTGTCCGCCGTCATCGACCACGGCGATGCTCACGATAACTTTCATGCTCCTGGCCTTTTGCAACGCCGCCTGAAGGATGGTCGCGGCTCCCTCTTCGGTCAATTTGAGAGACGGAACAGTTTTCATACTTGCCTCCTGAAAGTTTAATATAATCCTACCACATATCTTGTTCCGCACTGGAGATATGGTATTTGTAATAACAAGTCAATCCGAGGAGGGCGTATGTCTAAGGAAGCCTCTGGCGACCGTCTAGACCGAGTAGGGATTCTGGTCGGCGGCGGGCCGGCACCGGGGATCAACGGCGTTATTAGCGCCGTAACGTTGGAGGCCCTCAATCGAGGTCATAAAGTCCTTGGCATATACGACGGCTTCCACCGGCTCATGGCCGGCAACACTGAGCGAGTTAAGACCCTGGATCATGACGATGTTTCCAGGATTCACTTCCAGGGAGGGTCCATACTAAACACCTCACGCGCCAATCCGACAAAAAAGCCGGAAGATATGAGGCGGGTGTTGGCTGCTCTTGAAGATCTGAGGATTGGCTATCTCGTAACCATAGGCGGGGATGACACCATGTTTGCCGCCAGCCAACTGGCAAGGAGCGCGGGCAGCAGGATCCGGGTGTGTCACGTGCCGAAGACCATAGATAATGATCTTCCCCTGCCAGGGGAGATCCCGACCTTTGGCTTCGAGACCGCCCGGCAACTCGGCTTTACCCTGGTCCAAAACCTGATGGAAGATTCCCGCACCACCAACCGCTGGTATTTTATCGTGGTCATGGGGCGCTCCGCCGGCCATCTTGCCTTGGGGATTGGCAGGGCCGCCGGCGCGACCCTCACGATCATACCGGAGGAGTTCGGAGGTCCCGTTCATATCAACACGCTTTGTGACATTCTGGAAGGAGCCATTTTAAAACGACAGGCCCTATGGGGCCGCCAAGACGGCGTAGCCGTGATTGCAGAGGGTTTGCTCGAGCGCATTGCAGTCGATGAGCTGACATCTATAGAAGGTGTGCGGATCGTGCGCGACAACTACGGCCACCTGCGACTTGCGGAAATGGACCTGGCTTTTATCTTAAAGACCATGGTCGAGCAGCGTCTCGCCGGCCGCAGGAGCCCGATAACCATCGTACATAAAAGCATCGGTTACGAGCTGCGCTGCGCGCCACCGGTAGCGTTTGATTGCGAGTACGTCCGTGCCCTGGGCTATGGCGCCATCGAGTTTCTTTTGAACCCGGCCCCTGAATTCTCCAGCGTCAACGGTGTCCTGGCCTGCCTCGACAACGGCAAGCTCCGTTATCTCAAATTCGAGGAGCTGCTCGACCCGCAAACCGGCAAAACGCGGGTGCGCCTGGTGGATGTCAGCAAATTCTCTTATCGGATTGCGCGGGAATACATGATCCGTTTGGAAAGAGAAGACTTTGAAAACAAAGAGCGAACGGAGGCCCTGGCCCGGGCGGCATCGGCTCGGGAAAAAACGTGCAGCGCTGAAGAATTTCAAAGGAAATTTCAATACCTGGTGACGGAGCTCCGCGGAGGGATTTAACAGGAGGGCTCATGACAACCACGCATGCCTACACGAACGATCAACGCATCCTTGACCTGATGCATTTTGTAGAACTATCGTCGTATATGCGTATTAAGCTCCTGAGCTCTCCATGATCCCATAGAGTTTCCCAAAAGAGGTGAGGTCATAGATACACCATCCCCTATAGCGAGAACCGCGCCTGAGGTTGTCCAAAGTTTCGCCAGGGACACACAACCCCGCCGGTACAGACGGGTCTTGGCGGCGGTGTTTCTGGCCCTCATCGCCGGCATCGGGAGCATAGGGTTCTTCTATTTGCAGCGACAACTGGCCGACTCACGTCTCAAGGCGCAGCAGGAGCTTTCCGCCATTGCCGATCTCAAGGTCCAGCAGATTTCCCGCTGGCGCGAGGGACGGCTTGGCGAGGCGATGTTTTTCTCGCAGGCGGCTTTTGTGGGTCGTGACGTGCAGGCGTTGCTCAGAGGTCCGCCGTCGGAAACGGCGAAAGCTCAACTGCTCCACTGGATGAGGTTGCTGAAAATAGGGGATCGTTACCACCGGCTGGCGCTGTTCGATCCGCAGGGCAAACGGCTCTTGTCCGTGCCGGAGGAGAGCGAGGTCCCAGGGCCAGTCCTCCAGGCGGAGATCGCGACCGCCTTGCGCAGCAGCGGCCTCACGGTAAAAGACTTGCATCGCGGTGATCGGCAAGATGAAATTCATCTCGACATCCTGTTCCCCATCCATGCTCCCTCCAGCCAATCGCCGATCGCTGTGATGGTGTTGGAGATCAACCCGCACCAGTTCCTCTTTCCGCTCATCCAGTCGTGGCCCACGCCGAGCCGCACGGCGGAAACCCTGCTGGTGCGCCGCGAAGGTAACGACGTGGTGTTCCTCAACGAACCGCGCCACCAGACAAACATCGCGTTGAGTTTGCGCCGGCCCGTTAACAGTCCGCGCTTGCCTGCCGCGATGGTCGCGCGGGGCGAGACCGGCGTGCGCGAAGGCGTGGATTACCGAGGCGTGCGCGTGCTGGCGGCCCTGCGGCAGGTGCCCGATTCGCCGTGGTTCATGGTGGCAAAAGTGGATCAAGAAGAGATCTACGCTCCGGTCCGCGGGCGGGCATGGACCGTCAGCCTTATCCTGATCATGCTGGCGCTTGGGGTGACGCTGGCCACCGGTCTGATCTGGCGGCAACGCGACGCCGAGTTCTTGCGGCGGCAAGTTGTGACCGAACGCGAGCGGGGCGCGCAGGCCGAGCGCGTGGCTCACCTGATGAAGAGCGCCAACGACATCATCCTGCTAACCGACGAACACTGGCGGATCGTGGAGGCCAACGACCGCGCCATCGAGGCCTACGGCTGCTCGCTGGCCGGGCTACAGCAGAAGACGATGGTGGAGCTGTGCCCGCCCGATCAACGCGCCGATTTCCCGCAATCAGCCGAGCGGTTGAAGACTGAAGGACGCGCCGTGTTCGAGACGGTGCACCAGCGCCAGGACGGTTTGACCTTCCCCATAGAGATCAGCGCCCGCCTGGTCCAGATCAGTGGCGCGACTTACAACCTCGTCATCGGGCGCGACATTACCGAGCGCAAGCGGGCGGAGGAGGAGGTCAGGCGGAATCTAGAGCGTATCCAGGCCCTCCGCGAGATTGATCAAGCCATCGCCTCGACTCTGAATCTTGACGCCATATTCAATGTTCTTTTGGAAAGGGTCGACACCTTTCTCCTGTATCCGGCAGCCACAATGGTCAGGTTATTTAACCAACAGACCAGAGAATTGGAGTTTTTCACCTGCCGGAATCTGGACAAGGATGAATGGAAGGCAAGGGATGCGTCTTCGCAGGGCGGACGTGCCAAAGTGGTGTTTGAAGCCAAGGAGCCTTTGCTGATCCGTAACGTTCAAACGGACCCTCGCACTTGGGAGCCGGAGTTTTTTCGGAAGCATGGGTTGGTCTCCTATCTGGGAGTCCCCCTGACGGCGAAAGGAAAGCCCCTGGGAGTGCTTTCCCTGTACACCAAACAAGAGCACGAATTCAGCAAAGAAGAAGTCGATTTTCTCTCCACCCTGGCGGGCCAGGCCGCCATAGCGGTTCAAAACTCCCAGCTCTACGAACAGACCAAAAAACAGACAGAAGAACTGAAAAAGACAATAGCGGAGTTGGAAACAGCAAACCAGGTGAAGAACCAATTTCTCAGTGTCATGTCGCACGAGCTCCGGACCCCGCTGAACGTGGTCTTAGGTTATACGGGAATGCTCCGAGACGGGATGCTAGGTGAGATTCCGCCGGAGCAAAAAAAGGTCCTGGGCAAGGTCATCAACCGGTCTAACGATCTATTAACCATGATCCGGGATGTCCTGCATGCGACCCAGATTGAGTCTCGATCCATCATCGTCGAGCGTCGATTGGTGGATCTATTGGATTTCCTCGATAAGCTCAGGGCGGGCTACGATCCAACTTTGGATAAAGAAGTCAACTTCGTTTGGGACTATCCCCGCGATCTTCCCCCTGTGATCACTGACAGTGAGAAGCTCAAGCAGATCCTCCAGAATCTCATTCATAACGCCATCAAATTCACCGAAAAGGGAAGCGTCACGATTACAGCCCGCATAAAAGAAGGCATCAGACAAAGGCAGTTCGTGGAGTTCAAGGTGGCGGACTCAGGGATTGGCATGCCTAAAGAACTCCTCCCCGTCATCTTCGAAAAATTTACTCAGGCCGACAGCACGGAGACCAGGCTCTACGGCGGCGTGGGACTGGGGCTTTATATCGTTAAGGAGTTTACCGAACTGTTGGGAGGAACAGTTCAGGTGGAGAGCGAGCCCGAAAAAGGCTCGACCTTTACCGTGATGATACCGCTGGAGCAGTAAAATATTTAAAATCGGCTCTACTACTAGCGAAGATTCCTTCCAACCAAAAATTAAGAACTCAAAACTGATTGACAAACCTACCGCCGGCGTAGTTAAATCCTGTCCTGCGATAACTAAAAACTCAAAACTTAGAACTCAAAACTAGCGGAGGAGAGCTTCATGAAGAAGATTCGAGATAGCATCAGAAACCTGGCGATCCTGATAATCATTTTGTTTTCAGTTGTCTTCACTTATTCCACCGCTTCCGCCCAGCTCACCAAGCTCAATCTCGGCTATGTCGGCATCAACTCCGACAATGTGATTGCTTGGGTCGGCAAAGAGACCGGAATCTTTGCGAAAAACGGTCTGGACGTGCAGCTTATCTACTTTGCCGGAGGGACCGTAGCCGTCATGTCCATGGCCTCTGGCGAGACGCCCATCAGCCAGACCGCCGGTCCTGGGGTTGTGAATGCCGTCCTCAATGGACTTGACGCGGTGATGATCGCCGGCGGCGTAGTCACATTGGACTATTGGCTCCTGAGCCGGCCTGAGATCAAAACACCTGAGCAGCTCAAGGGAGGAGCCGTAGCGATCAGCCGTTTCGGCTCTGCCTCTGATTTTATCGTCCGCTATGCCCTCCAGAGGATCGGTCTCACGCCGATCAAAGATGTCGCCATACTCCAGATCGGCGCCCTGCCGGACCGTCTGGCCGCCATGGAGTCCAAGCGGGTGCAGGCTACAGTACTTGCTCCTCCTGCCATGTATGTGGCCCAGAAGAGAGGCTTTAACATCATGGCGGACGTGGCAGCGCTGGGTTTGGCCTACCAGGCAACCGGCATAGCGACCACCCGCAAGTTTATTCGCGAGCATCCTGATGTCGTCCGGAAATATGTCAAATCACAGGTGGAAGCCGTCCATCGCTTTAAAACCGACCGCGAGGCCGGGACCAGAATTCTCGCGAAATACCTGGGTCTTAAGGATAAGGAGATTCTTGATAGGACCTACGAAGGGGCGAGCGCGGAGAACAAGCTGCCGGCAAAGCAGTACCCTACTGTTGAAGGGATCAAAACCATTTTAGAGCCGCTGATTAAGCAAGATCCCAAGGCGAAGGCGGCCAAGGCCGAGGACTTCGTCGATATGCGTTTTATCAAGGAATTGGATGAGAGCGGGTATATCGACAGTCTCTACAAGGGGAAAAAATAATAGAACGATTTTTTCGCGCGGGAGACTTTTGTGACACTCTATGACGAGCTTCTGGTTGGGGCCATCGACCTCCACTGCCATATCGATCTTGAATTTTCCGGGAATGAGCTGAAGCGCGAGCCCGAAGCTCTTTGGCTGCCGAAGGCCGAGGCCATGGGACTGAGGGGCGTGGTGCTGAAATCTCACTGGTGGCCTACGGTCAATGTCGTCCCCTACATTCTCGCCTCGGTAAAAACCGGCGTCTCTCTGTGGTCCAGCGTGGTGCTGAATCTATCTGCCGGCGGACCAAGCCCGTGCGTCATCGAGGCCTGCGCGGAGCTGGGCGGCAAGGTGGTCTTTCTGCCGACCTGGAGCGCGCGCAACGACATCCTGCGCAAGGGCTTCAGCCATCGCCTGCAGTCGATTTATAAACATTTTGGGAAAGTGGAGAACCCCGGATACGTCTTCACCAACGATAAAGGACAACTGCTTCCGGAAGGGCGCGAGATCATCGAGTGCTGCAAGGCCTATAACCTGGTGCTGGGAACCGGACACGTCTCCTGGCAGGAATCGCTTGCCTTTGCTGAGACAGCACACGACATGGGCTTCAATCAACTGTTCATCAATCACCCGCTTACCGGCTTTATCGGCGCTCCAATTGATGCGCTCCAGCGCGCCGCGGAACTGGGCGCTTTCGTGGAGACCTGCTGGAACCAGTTGGCGCCGGGACGGATGGATTCTCCCGAGCTCGTGCAAAAGCTCCGGGCGATCGGCCTGAAGCAGGTCGTCGCAAGCACGGATTACTTCCGTCCTTACAGTCCTAATCCGCCGGAGCTGATGCGGATGTTTCTGGGCATGCTCTATGAGGGCGGGTTGAGCAAAGAAGAGGTCAAGCAGGTCGCCTGCACGAACCCCGCGCGGGTGATGGGGCTGGAGTGAACTTGCTAATTCGTCTCATCAACGTATTTTCTTAGCTCCTCGACCTGTAATACCCGCAGCCCCTTTTTCTCAACGCCGATGATGCCTTTATCCTGAAGAGTGTGCAGCGTCCTCGACAGCGTCTCAGGAGTTATTTGCGCGAACTGGGCGAGCTCCCGGTGCGAGAGAGGAATTTCTATGACTATATTTTCGCACTTCCCCGTCAGCAAAACCACGATGCGCGCTATTAGGGCTAGCACTCTATCCTCGACCGGTAGCTTCATATCTGCGACAAGCTTGTAGGCTCCGCGCAATCTCTTGGACATATGTCCTGAGAGCCCGATCCCAATTTTTGGATGATCCTGAAGAAGGAAGGGAATATCTGCCTTCTTCAAATAGGCTACCTCGCTCAGTTCAGTAACCGTAACTGAAGAGGAAAACCGGGTCTTTTTTTCGCTATGAGCGTCGCCCCCCCCAATGATAGAACATGGAGACAAGAGATCGAGGATCGCCTCTTCACCCTGCTCAGTCACCCGGGTCAGTTTAACCAGTCCATTGCAGAGAAAATATAGGCCGGTAGCTAACTCCCCCTGATTAAAAATGGTCTTGCCCTTTCCATTAATGGAATAGCGAGTGAGTAGATTCGAGAATTTAGCGACCGCTTCGTCGGGTTGCTGTTCTAAGCATCCGGTTTCCCGGTAGGGGCAGGTTACGCAAATCATAACAATTCTTAAAAGTAGTTTTATTTTCCAGCATTCTGACTTTCATAACAATGATTTAAATTAACCAGGGAGTTGATCTAAATCATTGACATGGACCGAGATATTACCCACTCTGGAGGGACGGGAGAGTAGCAAGGCCTAAGATCGTTGGATTAGCTGGATTAATCTCCTGATAATGAAATCTTATAGCAAAAAAGTCTCAGATATGCAATAATGTATAATTCGGAATCTTTTTTCGAGCGCTCCCGAATGACAGACCCAAGCCCATAACTGGGAGACGAGAGTCCATAAGTGACTTCTCAATCCAATCCAGTTTTCATCTCTTCGCTGAAATCCTTTTCGCGTGCCTCATCGTTTATCGTCATCCTCGTCGGCTGCCTCGTGCTTCTTGGCTGGGTCTTCAACATCGCTACCCCCGCCGCCCCTTTTATCATGAAGCCAAACGAGGGCAGATAAAGAGCCACTGATGAAACCGCGAAAAAAGAAAATAAACCGGAAAACAAAGCCAACCGCAGCCCGAGAAATCATCCGGCTCGAACGGGCAGCGAAAATTTCCGAGTCAAAATTCCGGGGACTCGTTGAAACCGCGCCGGACGCAATCGTCTCTGTCGACAGAGAGGGCCGTATGGTCTTCGTCAACAGTCAGACGGAAAAGATGTTCGGATACAACCGGGATGAGCTGCTGGGGAAACCTGTCGAGATGCTGGTGCCTGAGCATTTCCGTGACCGGCACGTTGGCCATCGCGCGGACTATACCTCTCAACCCCGTACACGAGCTATGGGTGTTTGGTTCGACCTTCAGGGACGGCGCAAGGATGGTAGCGAATTCCCTGTAGATATCGCCCTGAGCCCTGTTGAGACTGACGGAGGCTTACAGGTCACGGCCATCATCCGGGACATCTCAGAGCGCAAGCGGGCGGAGGAGATAGCAAGGACGGCCGAAAGAAAGTTTCGGGGTCTCATTGAATCCGCCCCTGATGGGATCGTGGGAGTCAACAAGGAGGGCCGTATCGTCCTCGTCAATGCTCAAACGGAGAAGCTTTTCGGCTACAGCCGGGATGAACTGCTCAGCCAACCTGTCGAGATTTTGTTGCCCGAGCGCGTTCGCGACAAACACCTCTCACACCGGGCGGGCTACTTTAGCAAACCGACCCTCCGGCCCATGGGGTCCGGCCTCAATCTGTACGGCCGACGCAAGGACGGGAGCGAATTTCCTGTTGAGATCAGCCTGAGCCCCTCTGAAACCGATGAGGGTCTCCTTGCCATCGCGATCATTCGCGACATCACTGACCGAAAACGGGCAGAAGAAGAGATCCATCGTAATCTGGAACGTATTCGGGCGCTGCACGAGATGGACCTGGCCATTACCTCGACCCTGGATCTACGCGTCATCTTGGACCTCCTGTTAGAGAAAACTGATCGCCTTCTCCCCTTCATTGCAGCCACTACCGTGAGATTATTAAACGGAGAGACCGGAGAACTGGAGCCTGTAGCCTGTCGGAACCTTGACCAAGAGGAATGGAAGGTGGCGACAGCGAGAGTCTCAGCGGGGGGCCTTGCCAGGATATTGCCCGAAGAGAACACGCCTGTAATGTGCCTTAATGCTCAATCAGACCCACGATCACTGGCTCCCGAGTTTCTCCGGAAATATGGGTTGGTCTCTTCCCTACAAGTTCCCCTGGTCGCTGAGGACGAGGTTTTAGGAACCCTTACCTTCTTTACAAAAGAGGAACACCAATTTACTAACGAGGAGGTGGAGTTCCTTACCACCCTTGTAGGCCAAGCGGCCATGGCCATTCACAATTCCCAGCTCTACGATGAGATGGGAAAGTTGGCCGGGGATCTGGCAAAGTCCAATAGGGTCAAGGATGAATTTCTCAGTGTGATGTCCCATGAGCTTAGGACTCCTCTCAACGTGGTCATGGGCTATACAGGAATGATCAAGGATGGGCTATTGGGGGATATAAACCCCCAGCAGGAAGACGCGCTGGACAAGGTTTTAAACCGGGCTAATGACCAGTTGACCATGATCAACAATGTGCTGTACGCAACCGTGATCGAGACTGAAAAGGTTAAAGCGGAAATGGTTGAGGTTAATCTCGGTGATTTTCTCAGCAATCTTAGGATCGCCTACCATGGCCCTATCAATAAGAATCTAACCCTCAATTGGGACTATCCTCCTAACTTGCCCGTAGTACGGACTGACAGTGCGAAGCTGAAGCAGATCCTACAGAACTTGATAAATAACGCCATTAAGTTTACGGAAAAGGGAAACGTCACGGTATCGTGTAGAATAAGAGAAGGCAGTGAGCAGAAAGCAGAAGGCAGCATACGACCGCTGCCAACTGCCGCCAGCCTACTGCCCACTGAACCACTGCCTACTGCCGACCGCTCGCTGCCTACTGGCGAGGGGAGGTGCGTGGTATTCAAGGTGGCGGATACGGGGGTAGGGATTCCCAAAGAACATCTCCCCATCATCTTTGAAAAGTTTCGCCAGGTAGACAGCTCGGAGACGAGGCTCTATGGCGGCGTGGGAATGGGACTTTATATCGTCAACAAGCTCACCGAATTGCTAGGAGGAAAGGTCGAAGTGGAGAGCGAGCCGGGAGAGGGCTCGGCCTTTACGGTCACAATTCCATGCAGTTAACCTTCCCCTCTCCGCTTCGACTTTTCTTCCTGCTGCTCGTAATCGTCTTCCTGGCCGAAGCGGCTGTGATGGTTATCCTCCCAGTGGTGGTTGCGGGCGCGAAGCATCTACCCGCTGCAGCCATTGCGGATGCCCTCCTTCTCGTCCTGTTGGTCGCGCCCTTCCTGTGGTGGCTCATCGTCCGCCCGTTGCACAGCACGGCTGTAATAGAACAGGCACGCGCGGCGACCGTTGTCTCAAATGCGGCGGACGGGATCATTACCATCAACGAGGAGGGGTTGATAGAGTCGCTGAATCCATCAGCGGAGAAGATCTTCGGTTACAGCGCAGAAGAGGTGCTGGGAAAGCCGCTCACGCTTTTGATCCCTGGGAGGTACAGGGACGCTCATCGGAAAGGGCTTGAGCGTGTGCGCTCCACGGGCAAGTCTGACATCGTCGGGAAGACTTTGGAATTGCACGGGCTTAGGATAAACGGCAGGGAATTTCCCCTGGAGCTTTCCATTTCGACTTGGAAGGCCGGAAAGGATATGCTCTTCACGGGCATTGTCCGGGACAATACCGAGCGCAAGCGGGCAGAGGAGGAGATTCAACGCGACCGCGTACAGCTGACCATTCTCCAAGATATCAACAGGGCTGCCACCTCGACTTTAGATCTCGGCTCCGTCTTGGACATGCTGCTGGATAAAATCGATATCCTCCTTCCCTATGCTGCTAGCGGCGTCAACTTGTTTAACAGAGAGACCGGGAAGCTGGAGCGATTGGCCGTTCGCCATCTGGACGAAGAGGTATTGAAGGAAGCCCTTGAGAAGTCCGGCGGCGGCCTCGGCAGAATAGTGTTCGAAAATAAAAGTCCCTTGAATATAAGGAATATTCAAGCAGATTCGAGGTTGCCCCGGATGACGGAGTTTTTTATCCAATATGGCCTCGTCTCCTATCTGGGATTGCCCCTGATCGCTAAAGGGGAGGTCCTGGGCGTGCTTGCGCTCCTAACCAGAGAGGAGCATGAGTTCAGCAATGAAGAAATCGAGTTTCTCTCCGTGCTCGCAGGTCAAGCCGCGATAACGATCCGCAACTCAGAGCTCTTTGAACAGACAAAAAAGCAGGCGGCTGAGCTGGAGAAGGCCAAAGAGATGCAGGCGGACTTCGCCGCGATGATTGCCCATGATCTCCGCTCCCCTCTTACGGCCACACTGTCAACGGCAACAATGCTCGAGGACGGTTTAT
>Ga0082335_1001953_pt1 | contig 40694 bp, 41 predicted proteins | sample Subgrocontami58m_FD_72375 | JGI IMG/M metagenome (GOLD analysis project Ga0082335, IMG submission 72375) | Subsurface groundwater microbial communities from S. Glens Falls, New York, USA - GMW37 contaminated, 5.8 m (SPADES assembly) (version 2) ...
CGAGGAAGGGGATCGAGTACGGGATCGGCGTGGTGCCGCTCGGCGGGTTCGTCAAGATCCCCGGCATGCACCGGCCGGCGCCGGTGGACGTCGACATGCACTTCCGCCGCGCTTTCGACGAGGCGCCGGGACTCGTCGGCCCGCTCGAGCGGCTGCGGCGGCCTCTGGGAACTGGCGACTTCGACGCCGCTCGAGACGCCCTGGCGGAGCTCGTCGCGGCCGTGAGCCGTGTGCGACTCTCCGCACCGGCAGCCTCGGCCGCCACGAAGGGCCTCGCGGAGCTCGGCGACGCCCTCGGCCCCGAGGCGTACTGGCGGGCGAAGACATGGAAGCGTGTCGCGGCGATCGTCGCCGGGCCGGGTGCGAACGTCGTGCTCGCCGTGCTGCTGTTCGCGGGCCTGTTCATGGCCGGAGGCGGGAAGGCGACCGCGACGATCGAGAACGTCGTCGCCGGGACGCCGGCCGAGCGCGCGGGCCTGCGGGAGGGCGACCGCATTCTCGCAATCGACGGCGTCGCAGTGACGGCCTCGCACATCTCGGAGCGCATCGGCGGCTCGGGCGGCGAGCCGCTCGCGCTCACCGTCAGCCGCGACGGGGGCGAAGTCACGCTACCGCCGACGGCGCCGGAGCTGGTCGACGGCCGCTACCGGCTCGGGTTCCGCCTGCGCGGCGAGGGCCTCGGCCCGGCCGAGGCGTCATGGCAGGCGCTTCGGCTCACAGGGGTTGTGACGAAGGAGATCGGCGCCGCGCTCGGCCGGCTCGTGACGGGCGACGGGCGGAAGGACATCGCGAGCCCCGTCGGGATCGTGCAGGGATCGTCCACCGCGGCGCAGGAGGGCGTCGAGACGTACCTCTGGGTGCTCGGCCTGCTCAGCCTCTCGCTCGCGCTCCTCAACCTGCTGCCGCTGCTGCCGCTCGACGGCGGTCACATCGTCTTCTCGCTGATCGAGGGCGTGCGCGGGCGCTCCGTCGGGCGCGAGATCTACGAGCGGGTCTCGATGGTCGGGATCGCGCTCGTGCTGATCCTGTTCTTCATCGGGCTGTCGAACGACATCGCCCGCCTGGGCGGAGGCTAGAGCCGCTCTCGCTCCGGCTAGGCTTCGGTCGATGCCGAGCGGGGTTCAGATCAGGGTTGGGAGCGTGGCGATCGGTGGCGGAGCGCCCGTCGTCGTCCAATCCATGACGCTCACGCCGACGCGGGACGTCGAGGCGACGACCGCGCAGATCGCGGCGCTCGCCTCGGCCGGCTGCGAGGTCGTGCGCGTCGCCGTCCCGAAGGGCGAGGATGCGGAGGCGCTCAGGAAGATCGTGCGCCTCTCGCCGATCCCGGTGATCGCCGACATCCATTTCAACGCCTCGCTCGCACTCAAGGCGATCGAGGCGGGAGTGGCCGCCGTGCGCATCAACCCCGGCAACATCGGCGGCCCGGACAAGGTCGAGCTCGTCGTCCGAGCGGCGAAGCGGGCCGGGATCCCGATGCGCATCGGCGCCAACTCCGGCTCGCTCCCCAAGCACCTGCACGCGCTCGCCCAGGAGGACCAGGCGGAGGCGCTCGTCGCCGCGGCGCTCGAGGAGGTCGAGCTGCTCGAGAAGCTCGACTACCGCGACTTCAAGATCTCCGTCAAGGCGACGCACGTGCCGACGATGATTCGCGCCTACCGGATGCTCGCGGCGAAGGTGCCCTACCCGCTCCACCTGGGCGTCACCGAGGCCGGGACGCCCTTCTCCGGCTCGATCAAGAGCGCGATCGGCATGGGCGCGCTGCTCGCCGACGGGATCGGGGATACGCTCCGCGTCTCGCTCACCGCCGACCCCGTAAAGGAGGTCGAGGTCGCCTGGGAGATCCTCAAGGCGCTCGGCCTGCGCGAGCGCGGGCCGATCATGATCGCCTGCCCGTCGTGCGGGCGCGACAACGTCGGCGTCGAGAGCCTCGCCGTCGTCGTCGAGGAGCGGCTGAAGGCGTATCCCCAGCACATCGAGGTCGCCGTCATGGGCTGCGCCGTGAACGGCCCCGGCGAGGCGGGAGACGCCGACTTCGGGATCGCCGGAGGCCGCGACGCGGGCTTCATCTACGCGCACGGCCGCGTGCTGAAGAAGGTCTCGTCCGACATCCTGATCGATGAGCTCTTCCACGAGATCGACCGCTGGATCGAGGCCGGGATGGTGCGGCCGAAGCGGCTCAAGATGGCGAAGCCCGCCGCTCTCGCCATGGCAGAAGCCTCGCTGATCCCGCTCGACTAAGGTCCCCTCGCGCCCCGGAGCACGAGGGTCTCCGTGCAGCAGACCAGACGGCTCGAATACCCTCTGGTCTCGATGATCGCCCGGGCCTCCACACTCTTTCTGCCGACCCTGCGCGAGGCGCCGGCCGACGCCGAGGCCGTCTCGCACAAGCTGCTCGTCCGCGGCGGCTTCATCCGCCAGGTGAGCGCCGGCGTCTGGACCTTCCTGCCGCTCGGCTGGCGTGTCCACCAGCGGGTCGTCCAGGTGATCCGCGAGGAGATCGACGCGATCGGCGGCCAGGAGATGCTCTGCCCGGTGCTGACGCCGTTCGAGCTCTGGCAGCAGACCGGGCGCGACTACATCCAGGAGCTCTTCCGGCTCAAGGATCGCAACGGGCGCGAGTTCGTGTTGCCGATGACGCACGAGGAGACGTTCACGTTCCACGCGCGCGAGCTTCAGAGCTACCGTCAGCTGCCGCAGATCCTCTACCACTTCTCGGTCAAGGAGCGCGACGAGCCGCGCCCGCGCGGCGGGCTGCTCCGCGTGCGCGAGTTCATCATGAAGGACTCCTACTCGTTCGACCGCGACGAGGAGGGGCTCGACCGCAGCTTTCGCCTGCACGCGGCGGCCTACGAGCGGATCTTCGACCGCTGCGGGCTCGAGATCTTCGCGGTGCAGGCCGAGCCGGGGATGATGGGCGGCAGCGAGTCGATCGACTACCTTGCGCCCTCCGGCTCCGGCGAGAACACCCTCGTTACGTGCGAGCGGGGCGACTACGCGGCCGACCTCGAGATCGCCCGCGGCGTCCCGCGCACGCCCGAGTTCCCGGAGCGGCTCGACGCGCCCCAGGAGGTCGAGACGCCCGGAGTGGCGACGATTGAGGCGCTGGCCGGATTCCTCGGCATCGATCCCGCCGCGACGTCGAAGGCGATGCCGGTCGTGAAGGCCGACGGAACGCTCGTGCTGGGGCTCGTCCGCGGCGGCGACCGGCTCGAGGAGGCGAAGCTCGCCGCGGTGCTCGGGTCGGCGTTCCGGCCGGCGACCGAGGACGAGATCCGGCAGGCGTTCGGCGCCGATCCCGGGTCGCTCGGCCCGATCGGCTTCGGCGGTGAGATCGTCGCCGACGAGGCGCTGCGCGAGGGTCAGTTCGTCGCCGGCGCGAACAGCACGGGGAAGCATCTACTCGGCGTCGAGGCCGGGCGGGACTTCACGCCGCGCTTCGCCGACATCCGCCAGTCGAAGGAGGGCGACGCGTGCCCCGCGTGCGGCGGGCAGCTCGGCTTCCGGACGGCGATCGAGGTCGGTCACATCTTCAAGCTCGGCACGCGCTACTCCGAGCCGCTCGGCGCGAGGTTCCTCGACGAGGACGGGAAGGAGCGCCCGCTCGTGATGGGCAGCTACGGGATCGGCCCGGGCCGCGTGCTGGCGGCTGCGGTCGAGCAACGCCATGACGCCAACGGGATCAGCTGGCCCCCCACGATCGCCCCGTACGACGTCCACGTCGTCGTCCTCCCGGGTGCCGAGGAGATCGCGGAGCGCACCGCCGCCGCCCTCGAGGCTTCCGGTCGCTCCGTCCTGCTCGACGACCGTGAGCAGCGCGCAGGAGAGAAGTTCGCCGACGCCGACCTGATCGGCTGCCCGGTGCGGGTGACGGCGGGAAAGAAGTCGCTGGAGGACGGCGCGGTGGACGTGCGCGCGCGCGCGGATGGAGCCGAGGAGCGTGTTGCCGTCGCAGACGTGGCACAATGGGTGGCCGGAACGTAATGGCGCGGCGGCGAAAACTCAGCGAAGAGCCCTTCGGGCCCACCATCGAGCGCCTCCTGGCCGAGACGGGCCTCACGTACCGCGCGCTCGCGTCGAAGACGGGCCTCTCCGCCGGATACCTCAACCACCTCGTGCACGGGAACCGGCCGGTGCCGTCGAACGAGGTGATCGCCCGGATCGCCGATGCGCTCGGCGTCGAGGCGGAACACTTCCGGGAGTACCGCCTGCGGTCGATCACAGAGCGGCTCGAGGCGATGCCCGAGCTCGTCGACCGGCTCTACAAGCGTTTGAGCGCGTAACCTCCCTCGCAGCGCGGTTCGGTAAGGTGTCCGTCGCCACGGGGCGTGGCGCAGCCTGGTTAGCGCGCTAGTCTGGGGGACTAGAGGTCCCGAGTTCGAATCTCGGCGCCCCGATGAAAAAGTCCCGATTTGCGGGGCTTTTTCTTTGCCCGGATCGGCCACTTTCGAGTGCGGGTACACGGCGGGTACAGAACGGAGTAGACTTCGAGGCGCCGAAGCACTCTCCGAGAGGGGCATCTTCCATGTCGAAGCCTCGCGCCGCAACGCTCCGGGTGGGCCACCAGCGTGGCTGTCCGAACGCGAGCCGCACCTCGCTCGACTCGCTCGCCGGCTGCCGCTGCAAGCCCTCGTACTACACGTTCCACCGCGATGCGCTCGGCGATCCGGTCAAGGGCCCGCGCGTGCGGGACCGGCAGACGGCCGAGCGCGCGCTGATGAAGCTCCTCGTCGAGCTCGATGAGCGCCGCGCCGGCGTGGGACCCCGCACGCGAAAGCGCCTGACGTTCAACGAGTGGTGCGATCAGTACCTCGAGAGCCTCGTGCTCGACAAGGGCGACCGGCGCGCCACGATCCTCTCCTACCACTCGACGCTCAACTACGCGCGGCCGATCATCGGGGAGCTCGAGCTGGACGAGATCGGTCAGCCTGAGTTGCGACTGGTGCTGAGGGCGATCCGCGCGAAAGGGCTCGCGCGCTCCGACGCCACGATCCACAAGCACATGCGGGTCCTGCGCTCGGTCTTCAACGGCGCCGTCGACGAGGGGTATGCGCTCACGAACCCGCTGTCGCGGAAGTTCATCCGCGAGCTGCGGCTGCGGATCCCGCGCGGCAACGAGCCGTACACGGACATCGAGCTCGCGAGGCTGTGGGCGGCGATGGCGAGCCTCAACCGCCAGCGGGTCTACCTCGTCGCGGCGAAGGCGGCGGTCGTCACCGGCGCGCGGCTCGGTGAGCTCATCGCGCTCGACTGGGACGACCTGAACCTCGGCAACCGAACGCTCAGGATCAGCCACCACTGGGACCGGGTCGACGGCAAGGTGCTGCCGAAGGACGGGGAGCCCCGGGTGGTGAACCTGATACCGCCGGCGGTGGCGCTCTTCGAGGAGTGGACGGCGCTCGTTGGCATGCAGCCGGGCGACGCACCGATCTTCCCGGCGCCGCGCGGCCGCGAGCGGCTCAACGGCCAGTACCTCTCCCGCCGCGTCGACGAGGCACGCGTGAAGGCGGGGATCCCGGACGTGGGGGAGGGCGGCCAGAAGCGGAAGCCGTTTCACGCGTTCCGTGCGACCTACACGCGCATCTGCCGCGAGCAGGGCCTCGACCCGCAGTGGGTGCAGTTCCAACTCGGGCACAGCAGCCCCGACCTGACGCTCAACGTCTACGGCCGCTGGAGCGATGCCGCGCTCCGCGCGGAGGCCGACCGCGCCGCTGCGTTCCCCGTCTGACGCTCTACGGCTCCCTGAGGGTCGTCCGCGAAGCCCGACACGGCCCCGTGCATATTGCCCGCTTGTGGTCTAAGATTGAACTTATTAAGTTGGCAATATCAGAGAGTGTTCCCAACTTTGTGTTACAGTACATGCATGGCTGCTCGCCGCGACGACACGGTCAGAGCAATCGAGGAGATCCTTCGACTCCGCCGCGCCGAGCGCCTCGCTGATCGACCTCTGCGCGCAGAGCTCAGGACAGTACGCGAGTTCCTCGAGGACATCGCGGGGCCGACGGTCACCCGCGCAGAGGCTGCGCGGCTGCTCGGTCTCAGCCAGACCGCGCTCGACCGCTGGGTCGTCAAGGACGAGATCTCGTCCGTGATCACGCCGCAGGGTCGGCGCGAGATCCCGCTCTCGGAGCTGGTGGAGCTGCTCGAGGACGTCGAACGAGTCCGGGACACGGGGATCCGGCGGCCGCTCGCCGCCGTGATTCGCGAACGCCGGCGACGGTCAGCGGAGAGCGTCGACCTCGACCGCCTCCTTCCTCGACGCCGGCCTCGCACCCACCGCGTCCCCGAACTGCAGGCACTGGCCTACCACCGGCTCGTCGCGGAACGGCTCAGCGAGGACGTTGTCGACGACGCCCGTAGGCGTCTGCACCGCTGGCGTCAGAACGGCCGAATTCACCCGCGCTGGGCGGAGGAATGGGAGCGGATTCTCGCGACGCCGCTCGAACGGATCGCGAAGACGATCAGCGCGGATACGCAGCGCGCCCGCGAGCTCAGGCAGACGTCGCCGTTTGCCGGCGTCCTGAACGAGCAGGAGCGTCGGCGGCTACTCCGCGCGGTCGAGGAGCGGGCCCTCGCGTGACACGCGAACCACTGTGAGCCTTTCCAGGGCGCGCGAGCCGGCAGGCGAGGAGGCGCTCAGCGGGCGATCTTGGCTCGATGGGGCGATTTCGCCGGGATCCGACCCGATTCGAGCGGCTGACAAGCGATCTGCGGGCCTCCGAGAGGGCGGCATGACCGATCACCTGCCGCTTTTTCAGGCTCAGGGGAGCCTGAGCTGCTCGTTGGTAGAGGCCCGGGGTTGGACGACGACCACAGCCCCGTCGAAGACTTCTGGGCCGAGAAAGGCACGCATGAGCCGTTCATGGAACTGGTGGCGGAGCACCTGGGCCTCTAGGCGGACGGCGGCCGCGTAGTCGGCGGGGTCGGCCGGCCGCTCGCCGGGCAGCCGCGTCTCGAGCATCCGCTCGGCCGCCCAGGCATAGACGGCGTTCGCCGCCACCTCGACTTCGAGCATACGGAGCGGGAGGTACTCGCGCAGCCGTGCCTTGGCCAACCCGGAGCGACGGGCTGCGCGTTCGAGCGACTTGAACTCGCGCCGTCCCTCGAAGACGGTGACGACGCCGCTCTCGGGATCGAACTCGGCCTCGATCTGCGCGTCCTCGTCCTTGCGGGTGATTTCCCGAACCCACCCGCTCGCGTGGTGCCGGACGACGAGCACGATCAGCTCCGCGTCGTAGCTGCCCGCCTCGGCGAAGACGCTCAGGCGTGACCCCGGTTCGGCCGATGCGCGGGCCCGCAGGCTCCCGCTCACGCTCGCCCAGCCCCCTGCGCGGGGCGCCGGGACCTCGTCTTGCCGGAGGGAAAGCGACAGGCCCGGATCGGTCGCAACCTCGATCGGCGTTCCGGGCGGGATGCGGACCGGGTCGAAGAGGAGCGAGACCGTGCGCTGCTCGCCCGCGTGCAGCCGAACCGGCGACTGTTTGAAGCGCATGGCCGCATCGGGCACGGCAGGCTTGCCGATCTCCTCCGGCTGACTCGGCTCTGGCCGATCCGGTGCCGAACGCTCGTCGAGCGGCGGCCTCTCCGCGGCGGCGTCGCCGCGCGCGAAGCCGGCCCGTCCGGGGGCGTCGAACGCCGTCCGCAACGCGTCGTTGAGGGCTTTCAGGCCGATCTCGTCGCGGGCCGTGATCGCCTTCCCCGCCCGGACGACCCGCGCGCCGGTGCGACGCTCCTTGGCGTCGACGATCGGGCGAAGCACGCGCTCGATCGCGGCCGTGAGTTTCTGGACGAGCGGATGCGCCTCGTTGAGGCCGCTCCGATCGACGCGGACGACGACCTGCGGGCGAGGGGAGTCGAGCGCTTCCTGTTGCAGGCGCTCGATCGCCTCGCACCAGACCTCGCCGAAGAGGTGACGCGCGCCCGGCCGCCCCTCGAGACCGGCGAGCGTCGCCTCGTGCGCGGCTCGTCCCGAACGGACGACGAGCCCGCCGCGGCGTGCAGCCCGCGACGGACCGAGCGGAATCGGCTGCGCCGCGCGGCGAACGACGATCCTCGCGCTGATCCCCCGCTGGACGTGAACCTCGTCGTCGAAGAGGACGGCGCGCTCGGGGTCGGGCTCGGGCGGGGAGTAGGCGACGAGCTCGAGCGGCTCGTCCGGGAGCTCGAGAAACAGCTCGCGCTCGGGGGCTTCGAGGATGGGCCGCAGCTGCACGAGGGGGGCGACGAGCGTGCGAAGCCGCGCGTTGGGCGGGAGCCGGCGCTGAGCGAGCGGCACCGTTACGCGCGTCCCCTCCCGGTCGATCCCGAATAAGCGCCTGATGGCGGGCGTGACCGGCTCGTCGAGGACGTGCGCGAACGCGTAGGGCTCGTCGCCTGGGGCGGGGAAGAACCACGACTCGACCGCTCGTCCTGCGCGCACGCCCTGGATCCGCCCGCCGCCCTGGGCGAGCCAGACGTCGCGCAGGCCGCGCCCAAACAGACCGCGCTGGTCTGCCTGCTCGGGAACGACGCCGAGCGCGCCGAGTCTGCGGTCGACGGTCGCAGCGTCGATCCCCTCGCCGTCGTCGGCGCAGACGACCTCGTGGCGCCAGTCCAGGAGCGCGGGGACGCGCAGGCGCCGCAGCTCGCGCCGCCACGCGTCGAGGAAGTCAGGATCTGGAGGGCCGAAACGAAGATGGATGCGCCCCCGCTTCCGTCCCGCGGCGGCGATCGCCGCGTCAGCGTTCGTCACGAGCTCCGGGACGATCTGGGCGAGGTCGATCCCCGCCTGGGCAAAGTTCTCCCGGAAGTACCGGCCACGGACCCGTCCGTGCCGGAGCGTCGCGGGATCGAGCGTCGCCACGACGACAGCATAGGCCGCTCAGCGCTCCTCGAGCGCGTCGGCGCCCGCGCGGAGGCGCCACAGCAGCCCGGGGTTGACTGCGATCCGCTCCCGCAGGTCCTCCTCGTCCAGCACGTCGGGACGAAGCTCTCCCCGGCCGAGGAGTTCAAGGAACGCCCGGTGAGCGGGTCCGAGCTCGGTCGCTCGTCGGAGTAGCTCTGCCGCCTGGGCGCGGGCCTCGTGGAGCCCGACCGGTACCGGCCGGCGGCAGAGTGCGAGCACCTCGGACCGCCAGCCCGCCGGTCGCACCCGCTCGACGACCTCGGCGGAGTAGTCCGCCGGCGATGGGGGCGGATAGCTGGCGCCGCGGACGACGAGCGCCGTCCGCATACGCGCGACGTCGAGACCGGGAAGTGTCGCGACCATCGCTGCGTCGAAGAGGTCGCGGGCGAGCGCTCGGCGGGCGAGTGCGATCAGCTTGCCAGCGGCGAGCTCGTCGAGCGCGAGCGTCTGGACGTCGATCGCAGCGAGGTCGTCGCCGAAGGGATGGCGAAGCGGCCGGCGCTCGGTGGGAAGGACGGGCACGCGGTCGAGGAAGTTGACGTCCAGCTTGAGAAACGAGGCCAGGCCGCTCGCGTCCCGATAGCGAAGCCGGAGGTGGCCCATGGCGTAACTGGGTCGCTCCTGGACGACCTCGTAGCCGATCGCGCGCGCCAGCAACTCGATCTCGGCGAGCAGCTCGGGTCGCCGCCTGCGCGCCTCCTCGGCGTCGGCGCTGCCGACGAAGTCGAGGTCGACGTCGACCGAGAGCCGCGGCACGTCGAGGTGAAGGAGGTTGAGCGCCGTTCCGCCTCGCAGCGAGAGCTCCCCGCCGTGGTCGGCGGCGAGCTCGCCGAGCAGGTGCGCCAGCCGGAATACGGTCTCGAGCGGGCCGGCGCGGAAGCCGGTTTCGTGCGCCGCGCGGGCGAAGTACCGCCGGTCGGGAAAGCGGCTCACGGCACGTCGTTACGGGCCGGCTGCAGGTGCTCGGGAACGATGAGGTTCCAGCGGCGGACGAGCCTGCCGCCGCGCCGTCCCGCTTCGAGGTAGACGCGCGCGCGCGGGCGGCGCCGCTCGAGCCGGTCGAGCAACGCATCGTCGGCGAGATCGAGCGCCTCGAGGACAAAGCCGACCCGCGCGGCGAGGTTGGCCTCCCCGTAGTTGTCGACCCAGGTGAGGATCTCGGCCGAGTCGAGCCGGGTGAGCGCCTCCGCGGCTCGCAGGAGCTCGGCGAGGCCGCCCGCGTTCGCCGGGACGCGGACGCAGTCGACGAGTGTTCGCTCCCGCGTGGTCGCCCAGACGAACTCGGGTCCGGCCGGGACTCGGACTCGACCCTGCTCGGCCCAGGGGAGCGCGCGCCGATAGAGCACGCCGTCGTACTCGAACGCTGCGAAGCGGCGCGGGGTCGCGACGAGGACCTCGGAGCGCTCTGCCGACCCGGCGCCGTGCAGGGCGAGCGCGGATCCGTAGGCGAACGCGTACGGAGAAGCCACGCGGGAACCGACGCGATAGCGATCAACCGGCGCTCCCGAGCGGACCCAGAGGCGCTGCCGGACCCGCTCGAAGTACCCGCTCGCGGCGAGGTGCGTCAGCGACTGCGACGCGCGTTCGCGGTCGCCGCCGAACACTGCCGCAGCTTCGTCGAGCGACACGGGGTCGCCGGGTGCGAATGCCTCTCGCAGAATCGCTGCGGGTTTTCTCGTTGCCATCGTCGTCCGTTATCTGGTTGTTAGAAAAGATTACGGTATGCGATGACAACATCCGTTGTCAACTATGCGCGAATTCTGACGTTACAGGCAGAGACCCGTACTCGATGCCAACGACCGCCCGGAGGTCAGCGCTGCCGGGGGCGGCAGAGGCGGCCGCCGTTCGGCAGCTTGATCGTCTCGAGCTCGACCTCGCCGCGCTCGTACCGATCGAGGTCGTCCAGGCGGAACAGGAGCTCGCGCCGGCCGGGCAGCTTCACGTGCGGGAGCATGCCGAGGCGCACGTGCTCGTAGAGCTGCCACCGCGACCAGACGCCCGCGTAGCGCTCCACGACCTGAGGCATCGAGAGGTAGACCACGGCACCGCGCTCCACGCGTACGTGAAAGGGCCACTGGGCCGACCGTTCCGAACGCCATCTGACTTGCACCTGCTGCCAGACCCACCGGTATCCCTGTCTAGGAGTTCACCGAGTTCGCTCTTCCGCTGCCCCGCCCAGCCACCGGCACCGCACCCCGGCCGCCCTTGATGTTGGGCGGGCGGGGTGCGGTGCAAATCCGGGACGAAGTCCCCGGATTTAGGCGGCTGGGCGGGGCAGCGGCTCGCGGCGCCAGCCGCGAGCCCGACCGCGACCTGCGACGCCGCGGCATCGCCGCGCTCGAGGAGGCCGAGCGCGAGCTCGAGGCCCTCGGCGACAAGCTCATGCAGCAGACGTACTTCGCTGTTCCCAAAGAGCAGCTCTCGCTCGAGCCCCAAGAAGAGCTGACGCTCTCCTAGGCGAAGAGGTCTGCCGCGGTCACGAGGAGGACGTTCTCGTCTTTCGCTCGCTGTTCGAGCTTCTCCGTGAAGCTTTCCCGCGCGAAGATCGCGACTCGAGCGCGCGCCGCCTTGCCTCCGAGCAGCGCCCGGTATTCGTACAGCGTGTCGAGGACATCGTCGTCGATGACCTTCGCCCATTTGCACGAGCCGAGGAACTCGTAGCGATGCCGGCGGACTCCGACGACGTCGATCTCTGCGTCGCCCTTCCGAGACCACCACGAACCGAGGCGCTCGGATGAGCCGACGAGCGTTTCGCCGGCATAGCGTCCGGCCCACTGGCGGCAGCACTCCTCGAAGGCCGGCCCCATCACGTTGTCGAGGTCCTTCATCACCTCGGCCAGGACCTCGTTCACCCGGCCGCGGTCAAGGCGGCTTCGGTTCCGAGCGACGTAGCGGAACCAGAACCGAAAGAACGGATCGTCGATCCGGTAGATAGCGCGTGCTGAGTCGTCTCTCTCAGCGCTGACCGGATGGCGGTGAACGACGTAGCCGAGCTCGACCAGACGCTCGAGCTTCTTCGCGAGGTTGCTACTGGCGACTCCAGACTGCTGAGCGATCTCGTTGTGCTGCGTCGCGCCGCCGGCGATCGCCCGCAAGATGGCGAGATAGGTGCCCGGGTCCCGGATTCCTTCACCCTCGCGGAGGATGTGGAGGGGGTCCTCGTACAGAGGGGAGCCCTTCGTCAGGACGGCGTCGCGCAGAACCTGACGAAGGTCGCCTCGCCCGGCCCAGACCTGGTATTGCGGCGTACCGCCGAGGGCCGCATAGCGTCGAATCAGCTGCTCTGGATCGTCCGTGGACGCGAACTCGGCCGCGAAGCGGTAGTCGATCGGCTCGACGCGAAGGCGGTAGTTCGCCCGACCGTACAGGGGCGAGCTGTGGTCGAGGAGACTCTCCATCAGGGACAGTGCGCTGCCGCAGAGCGCGAGCAGGATCGGGACCCCGTCGCGCTGCCAGCGATCCCAGTGCCGCTGGATGATCGAGTCGAGCGCCGGCTGCGCGGCGAGGAGATGCTGAAACTCGTCGAGCACGAGCGCAAGCGGCGCCTGGGCAGCCTGCGCCGCGAAGAAGCTGAGTGCGGTGTCCCAGTCGTCGAACCGCAACGTCGGCGCGCCGAGGAGAGCTCGGCCGGCTTCTTCTGCCAGCAGCTCGAGGTGCTGGCGCTCGCCCTGCTCGTCGCCCTGGAAGCTGACGACACGATCTCCGGTGATCGTGGACGCGAGCAGGAAGCTCTTACCCACTCGGCGTCGACCCATCATCACGACCAGCGAAGGGCGGTGAGCCAGAGCATCGGTGAGCTGGGCCTGTTCGGTGTCGCGATCGACGAGAGTCACGGCAGCATCGTAACATGTGCCGTACCGTGATATAGCAATCTTTGAATCGCTATATCATACTACGCTCTATCATGGTATAGCGACCGATGCGCCCTTCCTGGGTGGAGAGCTGCCCTGCTTGAGATGCCCCTCTGGCATCTCAAACGCTCGCGGTGGGTGGCACACGCGTTTGAATGCCGGCACGGAGGCGGCTCGATCGCCGTCCGGGTTCCCGGCTAGGATCGTGTCCTGATGGTCGAGGCCCACTTCGCGGAGATCGAGAAGACGCTCCTCTACATCTCCGAGGCGCGCCAGCGCGCCGAGAAGGCTGCGGCGGCGCTCCGCCGCGACGACGCCGAGTCCCACCTGATCGCCGCGCTCGAGGAGGCCGAGCGCGAGCTCGAGGCCCTCGGCCGCAAGCTCATGCAGCAGACGTACTTCGCTGTTCCCAAGGAGCAGCTCTCGCTCGAGCCCCAAGAAGAGCTGACACTCTCCTAGCGTGGGATGCTTCTATGAGTGTCAAGTGCTCATGGGGGTTGCCTCGAGCTGGCGGTAGAGGGAGCGGGCGAGGTAGCGTTTGAGGCAGCGGATCGCTTCGCGGACGGTTTTGCCTTCGCTGGTGCGGCGGTCGATGTAGGCGATCGTCTCGGGATGTGTTTTGCGCCGGCTGACGATGATCGTGTGGAGGGCGCGGTTGAGTTGGCGGTCGCCGCCGCGGTCGAGTCGGTAGCGGATGGTTTGGCCGCTGGAGGCGGGGATGGGGGCGGCGCCGGCGAGGCGGGCGAAGGCGGCTTCGCTGTGCAGTCGTCCCGGATGCGACCAGGCGAGCAGGATCTGGGCGGCGCTTGCGGGGCCGATCCCGGGCTCGTCGAGCAGCGTAGGCGCGAGCTCTGTGACGAGCGTCCGGATTTCGCTGCGCAGCTCGCGTTCCTCGCGGGTGAGCTCGCTGACGCGGCTGGCGACCGACCTGAGCGCGAGCAGGAGGCCGCGTGGCTGGCTTGTGTTGCGGTCGGGGCGCAGGCCGCGCAGCCGGGCGATCAGGCGGGCGCGGCTGAGCCGGCGCAGCTCGTTGCGGAGCGGCTCGGGGGCGGTGACGATCAGTGCGCGCAGCTGGCAGAGCCCGGCTCGCTTCGCTGTCAGCGCTCCCTCGCGGGCGACGACGAGGGCGCGCAGTTCCTCGCGTTTGCCGGCCGAGCGCGGCTCAGGCAGCCGCTCCAGGGCGAGCGCCGTCCGGGCGGCCCGGATCGCGTCGAGCGGGTCGCTCTTGGCGGGCGAGCGACCCTCCCGGCGCGGCCGGTCGACCTCCAGCACCCGCTCGCCTGCGGCTTGGAGGAAGCGGCAGAGACCCGCACCCCAGCAGCCGGTCCCCTCGATCGCCCAGACCCGCCGACCCGGCGCCTGCCGCTCAGCCAGCCGCAACGCCTCCCGGTAGCCGCGCCCGCTGGCGGCGATCGTCGTCTCGAGCTCGACCGTGCCCACTGGAGCGGCCACGACCGCGAGCGCATGCGCGTCCCGGTGCGTGTCGACGCCGAGCACGTAGTCCCACGCGTCTGCAAACATCCCTCTCACCTCCACCTCGTTGGGGGAACGTGTCGGGGCCGGTCTGGGGACGAAACCGCGGCGGCAGGACTGTGACGGGTCACGCTCTCCGAGCGGACAGGCTTCTGATCAGGCCAACGCACGGCAGCCAGGCCGGCACCGACCCTCTCCAACCGGACAAATCCCAGGAAAGACACCCGCAGAGCGAGGTCAGTCAGATCTCGAGTCACGGACGGAGAGCATCGGCATCAGCCTCGCCAGAGCCCCAGACGGAGCCCACCCGCACTCTCACAGCCAGGTCTTGCCAATACGACACCGCGCCCGGTGCTGCAATACGCCGCCTCCGCCAGGAAGCTGCTTCGGCCCGAATGTTGGAATGCAAGACGTGACCTCGTTTCCATGGTTGGGCCAGAAGGGAAGAGGCTGCCGCCGGCTATGCGACGCTGACGGTGAGCGTCTCGCGGGTCGCCTGGGCGCCGATGGCTGCACGCTCGGTCGTGGTGAGCGCGGCGAGCAGCGCCAGTGCGGGTACACGGCGGGTACAAACTGGCTCCGAAACGCCTCGAATTACCCCTAACAAACCTTACGGTTCGGGAGCGGCTTTTCCCCGCTCAACGGCGCTTTTTGGCTCAACCAGGGCGCTGGCCGGAACCTCCTAGAGGTCCCGAGTTCGAATCTCGGCGCCCCGACTGTGACCGGCTCGGGCCGGCTCGACTAGAGTCGGCCCGAGCGCCGGTTCGTCAACCTGCTGCGGCTGGTCGGGAACGCCGCCGCCGGCCGGCGGCGGCTGAGACGGCGCTCGCGGGGCGTGTCGGGAATCGGCGACGCGCTCGATCTCTCGTTCTCGTTCCGCAGCGGCCGCCTCTCGATCGTCCCGGTGCAGATCAGGTCGGAGATCGAGGGGCTGCTCGACCTCCTCGCTGCGAAGCGGCCGCGGACCGTGCTCGAGATCGGCACCTGGAACGGGGGAACGCTCTACCTGTTCGCACGCGTGGCTGCCCCCGACGCGCTGCTCGTGACAGTCGACATCGACGGCGGGCCCGGCGCTCGCCTCGGCCGGCTCTCATCCGTCGGGCTTCTCTGCAGCGGTTCTGCCGCCCCCGGGCAACGCGTCGTGCCGCTGCTCCGCCGGGACTCGCACGATCCCCCGACGCTCGCGCAGATCGAGCGCGCCCTGGGGCGGAGGCCCGTCGATCTCCTCTTCATCGACGGCGATCACAGCTACGACGGAGTCCGGAGCGACTTCGAGGTGTACGGGCGTCTCGTCCGGCCGGGTGGCCTCGTCGCGTTCCACGACATCGTGCCCGGCGCGCCGGAGGGCGTGGGGGAGGTCCCGCGGTTCTGGCAGGAGCTCAAGCGTGAGCGCATCGGCGTCGTTCGGGTGCCGGGCGCGAGCGCCTGAGCTGTACTGCGCCCGCGAAGCAGTTTAGAGTCGCCGGCGTGCGCGCTCGCCCGGCCATCCTGCTCGCAGCGGCGTTGCTCGGCGCAGCCGCTGCGCTGCCTGCGCGAGGAGCTGCAGGGGCGCCGGTCGCGGCGATCTTCTTCTACCCGTGGTACGGAACGCCCGCCCGAGACGGGGCGTGGCAGCACTGGCAGCAGAACGGCGCGGTGCCGCCGCAGCGCATCGGCTCCGACTTCTTCCCGGTGCAGGGCGCGTACTCGTCGGACGATCCGCGAGTGCTCGCCGCGCAGATGGCTGAGATCGCGCGGGCGGGTATTGCGCAGGTGATCGTCTCGTGGTGGGGGAGAGACTCGGTCGAGGACAGGCGGCTGCCCGCCGTCGCGGCGGCGGCACGCTTGCGCGGGCTCGGTGTTGCCGTCCACGTCGAGCCGTACGGCGGCCGGACGGTCGCAAGTGTCGGCTCCGACGTCGCCTACCTGCGTCGGCTGGGAGTCGAAGACTTCTACGTTTACGCCTCCCCGTCCGTTCCCGACGCAGACTGGGCCGCTCTGAACGCCGGGCTGCGCGGCGTGCGCCTGTTCGCCAACACGGCCCTCGCCGGCAAGGCCGCGGCGGGGGGCTTTGCGGGCCTCTACACCTACGACGTGCTCGTGTACTCCGGCGCCGCCTTTCCACGCATCTGCGGGCAGGCGGCGCGCCTGAGGCTCGTCTGCGCCCCGTCGGTCGGCCCCGGCTACAGTGCCCGCAGGGCGACGGGCGACTCGCGCGTCCGCAGGCGCGAACGCGGCGCGGTCTACGACTTCATGTGGTCACAGGCGCTGCGCTCGGCTGCGCCGGTGGTTACGATCACGAGCTACAACGAGTGGCACGAGGGCACCCAGATCGAGCCGGCGCGCGCGCGTCCGGGGTACGAGAGCTACGACGGCGCGTGGGGTTTGCGAGGAGCGCCGGCCGAGAGCGCCTACCTCGACCGGACGGCGTACTGGACGGCCCGGCTCAGTAGAGCGCGGTCGCCAGCCGGCGGCGGTATGTGACGCTGAGCGGGTGCTCTGGCCCGAGGTCGCCGAAGAGGGCGACGGCCAGCCTCCGCAGCAGCTCGCGCATCGCAGGCTCCGAGGCGGGGATCGCCTCGAGGATCTCCTCGAGAGCCTGTTCCGTGTCGCCGGAGTCCAGCGCTGCGACGATCTCCGGTAGCTCTCCCTGCTCGCGGAGCCTGTTGACGAGGACGACCGCCTCGGAAGGGGCCAGCAGCGCGTCGAGGAACGCAGCGACCGCCTGCGGGCTCTGCGCGCCGGCGAACTCGGACACGACGTGGCCGTTGCGAAAGGCCTTCACCGCCGGGATGCCCCGGATGCCGTAGCGCTGGGACAGCTCCGGGTTCGCGTCCACGTCCACCTTGGCGAGAACGAGCGAGCCGTCGCGGGCCGCGACCTCGCGCTCGAGCACCGGAGCCAGCGTCTTGCACGGGCCGCACCAGTCGGCCCAGAAGTCCACGACGACGGGCAGCTCGTGCGAGCGCTCGATCACATCGGCTTCGAACGTGTCCGTGGTGACATCCATCGCCAGGTGGAACGATAGTCGGAGCCGCTCGCGTCCCGACGCGGGAGCGTGCCGGGTCGGCCCCCTCGAGCGCGGGCGAGTCAGCCCTTGACGACGCCGAGCGGGACCAGCCGCGCGACGCGACGGGCGAGGCCGGCGCGCTGGACGACGTCCACGACGCGGTCGACGTCCTTGTACGCGAAGGGCGCCTCCTCCGCGAGGCCCTTGTTCGAGGGGCAGCGGACGACGATGCCGCCGGCCTCGAGCTGCCGCCGCAGCTCGGCCCCGCCGATCTGCCTCTTTGCGGCCGTGCGCGAGAGGCGGCGGCCGGCGCCGTGACAGGTCGTGCCGAAGGAACGCTCCATGGAGCCGGGCTCCCCGGCGAGCACGAAGCTCGCCGTCCCCATCGAGCCCGGGATGAAGACCGGCTGGCCGACCGCTCGGTACTCGGCGGGAATCTCCTCCGATCCGGCCGGGAAGGCGCGCGTGGCTCCCTTGCGATGGACGAGCACGTCGCGGCCGCCGTGGCGCTCGATCTTGGCGACGTTGTGGGCGACGTCGTAGACCTGGCGCGTCGCGGCGCCCACGTCCGAGCCGAGCACGCGCCGGATCGCGTCCCGGACGCCGTCGGCGATCGCCTGCCGGTTCGCCCAGGCGAAGTTGGCGGCCGCGGCCATCGCGGCCAGGTACTGCCGGCCCTCCGGTGACGACGCCGGCGCGCAGGCGAGCTGGCGGTCCGGCAGCTGGATGCCGTAGCGCGCGTGCGAGGCGTCCATCAGCCGTACGTAGTCGGTGCAGACCTGGTGGCCGAGCCCGCGCGAGCCCGAGTGGACGAGGATGGTGACCTGGCCCTGTGCAAGGCCGAAGGCCTCCGCGGCCGCGGGGTCGAAGATCTCGGCGACGCGCTGCACCTCGAGGAAGTGATTCCCCGACCCGAGCGTGCCGAGCTGACTGTGGCCGCGCTGGCGCGCGCGCTCCGACACGGCGGCCGGGTCCGCGCCGGACAGCCGGCCTTCCGACTCGGTGCGCTCGACATCGCCGGGGGAGACGCCGGGCAGCGCGCGCGGCCCGTCGCGCAGCACCGCGTCGAGCTCGGCCGGCCCGAGGTCGAGCGGGCCACCGCGGCCCGTCCCCGCCGGGATCCGCCGCGACAGCTCGTGCACGAGCGCCTCACGCCGGCCGCCGAGCTCCGGCTCGGCGAGCGGCAGCGCGAGCAGCCGTACGCCGCAGTTGATGTCGTAGCCGACCCCGCCGGGCGAGACGACGCCATCCGGCAGCTCCATCGCCGCGAGCCCCCCGACCGGGAAGCCGTACCCCTGGTGGATGTCCGGCATCGCCAGCGCGGCCTCGACGATCCCCGGGAGCGTGGCAACGTTCATGAGCTGCTCGAGCGACTGATCGCCGCGGATGGCCTCCAGCAGCTCGACGTCGGCGAAGACGCGGGCGGGCACGCGCATGTCCGCCCGGGAAGACGCGGGAATCTCCCAGAGCGTCTCGTCGATTCGCCGGAGCTGCTCAGACATCCAACACCACCCTGGCCCGCCAGCCTCCGCCGGCGGGTGAGAACTCGAGGTCATGGTAGGTCACAGCCTTCACCACGTGTGGCGGATCGCCGCGGCGGCCCTCGACGCGGGCCGAAACGGCGCCCGGGTACAGCGCGATCTCCGCGCGCTCGGGCACGAACGCCTCCGTCTCGGCGAGAAAGATGAGCTCCTCGAGCCAGGCCGCGAGCAGCGCCGCGCGGTCGGGTGCCTCGGCCTCGACGGAGTGGACGACCTGCTGCCCGTCGAGCGGGGGCCCGACGAGCTCGGCGTAGGCGGCAAGTGCGTCCTCGAAGACGGCCTCCTGCGTCGGCGCCTCGATCGCCAGCTCGAGCTCCGCGGTGTGCTCGACCCAGCGGTACATGACCTAGCTCGGCGGCTGGAACACGTCGGCGCCGCACCCGGCCACGAGCGCGTCGAGGACGTCCTCGACGGCGATCGCGCGCAAGGACGGGTGGGCGAGATCGACCTCCACGTCGGGCCACGACTCGAGCCCGAGCGAGCGAGCGCCCTCCCCGGAGCCGAAGGACAGGAGGGTCGCAGTGGAGAAGACGCCCCGCCGACCGGTCTGGCGGCGGGCGATGCCCTCGATCTTACGCAGCTCCTCGAGCGGGTCGATGCGCACGTTCGAGTCGGAGCCGATGCAGAGGGCGATGCCGCGGTGCTCGATGCCTGCTGCCGGCAGGAAGCCGTCGGCGAGATCGGCCTCCGTCGTGGGGCACGCGCAGACGCGCGCCCCAGCGGCGGCGACCAGGTCGAGCTCGGCGCCGTCGGCGTGCGTGGCGTGGACGACCGTCGTCCGCGGCCCGAGGCAGCCCGTGCGGGCGAGCAGCTCGATCGGCCGGCAGCCGTGCTCGGCGAGGCACTCCTCGATCTCGCGCGCCTGCTCGTCGGCGTGGACGTGGAGCGGAAGCCCTTCCCGCTCGGCGTAGCGTCCGATCTCCTCCAGCCAGTCCGCGGGGCACGCCCGGACGGAGTGGGGGGCGACACCGACGGCTGCGCCGGCCGCACGCAGGGTCTCGACCTGGTCGAGGTAGGCGGCGACGGACTCCTGGCGGAAGCGCTCGAGCCCGCCGCGGGCGTAGGCGACGTGGAGCAGAACGACCTCGATGCGTGCCGCCGCGGCCGCCTCGAGCGCGGCGAGCGCCTCGGGAAGCCCCAGGTAGTGAAACTCGCCGACGGCGGTATACCCGGCGGCGCGCAGCTCGAGGTAGGAGGCCTCGTACTCGCGGCGGACGAGCTCCGGCGTCTGCCGCTCCGCCTCGGCGAGCATCGCCTCGCGCCAGGCCCAGAAGTCGCTGCCTCCCGCGCGGCCGCGCAGCCCACGCTGGAAGGTGTGGCTGTGCGCGTCGACGAAGCCCGGCAGTGTCAGCGTGGCCACCGGCGCCGACGCTAGCACCACTATCCTTCGAGCGCATGGCCACCAGCGCTGTCTCCGCGCCTCTGCGACAGCTTCCGAACGCGCTGACGCTGCTGCGGGTCGTTCTGATCCCGGTGTTCGTGGCCGTCCTGCTCGCAGCGGACGGCGGCGAGGCGAGCTGGCCCGCCGGGATCATCTTCGGCGTCGCCGGCGTCACCGACCAGGTGGACGGCTGGCTCGCGCGGCGCTGGCATGTCGAGTCGCAGTTCGGCAAGCTCGCCGACCCGCTCGCCGACCGGCTGATGATCGACGCGGCGATCGTCCTCCTCTGGCTCGACGAGAAGCTCCCGTGGCCGGGGCTCGCGGTCATCCTCTTCCGCGACGTCCTGCTCGTGGGCGGCTACCGGCTCGTCGTCCCGCGCGGGTACGAGTTCTCGGTGACACGGCTCGGGAAGCTGGCGACCTGGCTGCTGTACGCCGCGATCGGCTTCCTGCTCGTGACCTCGCGCGAGGCGGAGTGGCCCGAGTGGCTCTTCTGGGCCGGCCTCGCGCTCGCGGTCGTGGCGGGCATCCAGTACCTGCTCAAGGCACGTCGCGAGGTGGGCCGCGGCGTGCAGGGAGACGGGAGCCGGCCGCGAACAGAGTAAAAGCCTCAAGCTGAGGTTGACCCCTCGGGCGTCGGGCTGCTTTACTGAAGGCCACTTCTCGTCCGCGAAAGGCGTATGGAACCTCTTCCCGACTTTGCCACTCTCTCCGACGACGAGCTGAAGAAGCTGATCGAGCAGCTCGAGCACGAGGAGAACGAGATCTCGTACCGCCGCCGGCTGCTCCAGGGCCGCGTCGACATCCTGCGCGCCGAGCGCAACGCGCGTCTCAAGCGGTCCGTCGAGGGGGGGACGGCGGAGCTCGCCGACGTCGGCAAGCTCGCCGACATCCTCTCAGCGAAGGGAGCGCGCCCGGCGAAGGAAGAGGCGTGAGCCGCCGGCTCCGGACGGGGTCGCGATGAGCCACGTCTACTGCCCCGAGTGCGGCTTCCAGAATCCCGAGGCCGCGAACTACTGCTCGAAGTGCGGTTCCATGCTTGCCAGGGACGAAAGCGGCGAGACGACGATGACCTTTGCACCCGAGGAAGCCGACGAGGCGCCCGTCCTCGTTGACAGCTGGATCGCCGGCCCCGCGCTCGTCGTGCGCTCGGGTGGCGGCAGAGCGGGCGAGAGCTTCGTTCCGTCCGGCGAGCGGACGCTGATCGGCCGGTCGCCGGAGTGCGACGTCTTTCTCGACGACATCACCGTGTCGCGTCGCCACGCCGAGCTCGTGCGCAGCGGCGGGGCATTCGTCATTCGCGACCTCGGCAGTCTGAACGGCACGTTCGTCAACCGCCGGCGGATCGAGTCGAAGGAACTCGAGGACGACGACGAGCTCCAGATCGGCAAGTACCGCCTCGTCTTCCGGCGATGAGCACCGTGACCCGCACCGCAGGCGACCGCCGCCTGCTCACGATCGGCGCGGTCTGCGCCCGCCTGCAGGAGGAGTTTGCCGACGTCTCGATCTCGAAGATCCGCTACCTCGAGGACCAGGGGCTCGTGACGCCGCGGCGGACCCGCGGCGGTTACCGGCTCTTCGGCGAGGAGGACGTCGAGCGGCTCCAGACGATCTTGCGGCTCCAGCGGGACGAGTTCATGCCCTTGCGCGTGATCCGGCAGCAGCTGTCGTCCGGGGCGGCCGGCGAGCGCCGCAGGCGCCGCGGGCCGAGCCTCGGTGAGAGCGAGCGCGAGGTGGATCTCGCCGAGCTCTGCGACCGCGCGTCGATCACGCCCGACCTGGCCCGCGCGCTCGAGGAGTACGGGCTCCTCTCGCCACGAATCGAGGCGGGGGAGCGCATCTACCGCGAGAGCGACGCCGACATCGCTGCGGCCGGCGGCCGGATGGCCCGCTTCGGAATCGACGCCCGCCACCTGCGCTCGTTCCGGAACGCCGCGGGGCGCGAGGCGGCGCTGCTCGAGCAGCTCGTCGCGCCTGCGCTCAGGTCGCGCAACCCGGAGCGGCGGAAAGCCGGCCTCGACGACCTCCAGGCGCTCGCCGAGGCGGCACAGGAGCTCTCGTCGCTCCTCTTCTGGCGCGACCTGCGGCAGCACGCGGCGCGGTAGGCTCCCAACGTGACACTCGACCTCGCATCCCGAGTCCGGGACGTTCCGGACTTCCCGACGCCGGGCATCCTTTTCAAGGACCTGATGCCGCTGATCGTCGACCCGCTGTACTTCCGGGAGACCGTCGACCGCCTGGCGGAGTGGGCGCGGCCGAAACACCCCGATCTCATCCTCGGCGCCGAGGCGCGCGGCTTCATCTTCGGGGCCCCGCTTGCGTACATCCTCGGCGCAGGCTTCGTCGCCGCGCGGAAGCCGGGGAAGCTCCCCCGGAGGACGGTGCGGGCGACGTACGAGCTCGAGTACGGCACCGAGACGCTCGAGGTACACGCCGACGCGATCGGCCCCGGCTCGCGGGTGATCGTCCTCGACGACGTTCTCGCGACCGGCGGCACGGCGAAGGCGAAGTGCGATCTCGTCGAGACGCTGGGAGGCGAGATCGTCGGCGTCGGCTTCGTCGTCGAGCTGGCCTTCCTGCACGGCCGTGACCGGCTTGCCGGCTACGATCTCCACTCGCTGATCACCTTCTAGCGGGGAGGTTCCCTGCCCCGAGGGGTGTGCGGTCCGTCCGCTCTGCCGATTAGAACGTCGGCATGTACGACGCGCTCACGAGCACGTGGTCGTTCTCCTGCCCGGCCCGCGGCGGGGCGCGCGTCGCGTTGTCGGCGTTCCGCCAGCTCGAGCGCCTGCCCGGAGCAACGCATCCCGCCGTCTCGGTCAACCTCGTCACGCCGGAGCACGTGGACGTCCCGTTCTGGAACGACGCACGCGTCGGCGTGGTCGAGCACGTTTTCGGCCGCGACGCGCCCTGCACGGTCGAAGAGTTCCGCTCCGAGCTCTACTCGGCGCGGTTCGACGAGAGGCGGCTCGATCTGTCGTGAGACGCCGGTACGAGTGCTTCCCTGAGAGGGGGGATCACACAGACCCTCCGCCCCGGCCGATACGGAGGGAGATGGACGCCGCCTCGCTTCTCCTGTCGCACTGCTTCGCCCTCGACCTCGCCGAGCGGCGTGAGCCCGCCCGCGTGCGCCTCGACGCCGAGCTCGGGCACGAGTTCGCCTCGCAGCTCGTCGCCGCTCTGACGGCGCGTTCCCGCGTCGGCTAGGACGCGCGCCGGCCGGGGTGCTCTTCGCCCCGCAGCCGGACATACAGGAAGATCGCGCCGCCCGCGACGAGCGAGAGGATGAACGCGGTCGCTCCCCCGACGCCGATCGACAGCATCCCGAGCCAGAGGTAGAGGAAGAAGACGACCGCCCAGACGAACGAGATGACGCCGTGGTCGAAGCTCGGGAGACGGAGGTGCATCGCGGCGATCCTACTGAAACGGCCTGGCGGCTGTTTCAGTGAGCCGAGGGACTGGAGGGACCGCGGCCGGGGGCGCGAAACGGGACCAAAAAATTCACCGAGCCGGTGGCGCTTTCGTCCACTCAACCCGCTGACATTCCGCTTCCGCGTACCGCCGGCGAGCTGAGCTTCGACCTAGTAGCGCTCCGTGCTCGGTGCAGGCGGAAACGTACGACGCGCGGCGGGCCGAGCGCAAGCGCAATCTGGAGCAGATTGTCGCAATTTCCGTCTTTTTTCGTCCCGCGGCGCCGGGCGGGGCCGGAGCCATAGGATTGACTCGTGGGCCGCCTCACCGTCGCCGTCGTCGCAGGAGCGGCCTTGCTCGTCGCGCTCGCGCTCGCCGCCGCCGGAGTGGGGGAGGAGGCGGGTGCGCTCTCCAACTGGCAGGCGCTGACGCTGGGGTTCGTGCAGGGCGCGACGGAGCTGCTGCCGATCTCGTCGTCGGGGCATCTCATCCTCGTCCCGTGGCTCGCCGGCTGGACGTACCTGGAGCAGCACGACGCCTACAACCAGACATTCGACGTCGCGCTTCACCTGGGTACGCTCGTCGCCGTCGTCGCGTACTTCTGGGCGGACGCGCTCCGGCTCCTGGCGGCGTGGCTTCGCAGCATCCGGCGGCGCCGGATCGAGACGCCGGACGAGCGCGTAGCCTGGTTCGTCTTCGTCGCGACCATTCCGGCCGCTCTCGCCGGCGCCCTCGGGGAGGACCTGATCGCCGAGCACCTGGGCGAGCCCTGGCAGATAGCGATCTTCCTCGCCCTCTTCGCCGGGATCCTGTGGTGGGCCGACCGGCGCCCGCAGCGTCGCGAGATGAGCGACCTCGGCCTGGTCGCGGCGGCCGGAATGGGGTTCGCGCAGAGCCTCGCTCTCATGCCCGGCGTCTCACGATCGGGGATCACGATCACGGCCGGACGCCTCCTCGGCCTCGACCGGGACTCGGCGGCGCGCTTCTCCTTTCTGCTCCTGATCCCGACCGTGCTCGGCGCCGTCGTCTACAAGGGGCTGAAGGACGTGGTCTTCGGCAACCTGCCGCCCGGATGGGAAGGGCCGTTCGCGGTCGGCACGATCGCCGCGGCCGGTAGCGGCCTGCTCGCCGTCTCGGCGCTGCTCGGGTACGTGCGCCGGCACGACTACTCGCTGTTCGTCGTCTACCGCCTGCTCGCCGCAGCCGCTGTGCTCCTGCTGATCGCCACCGGCGTACGCGCCGCGACGTTCTAGAGTCCCCGCCCGCCGTCCAGCTCGCCGGAAGCGCCGTCGTGCTGGGCGGAATCGGCCTGGCGGCGGGGAGGCAGTCCCGGCGGGACATGTCTCGCGCGACTTGACATAACACAGCTTATCGCGCGTACCCCTAGACACGGGCTTTGCGCGGAGGCAAGCTCTTCCCGGGACCGTGGACACCGACGACCGCACGTCACCGCCGCCGCCGACGAGCGCGGACATCGAGCCGTTCCTCAGGAGCGACGACGTTCGCGCGCTGCTGGAGGCCGCCGAGCAGTCTGGCTCGCTGCGCACGGCGGAGCTCGCCGAGCTCGTCGAGGCGCACGAGCTCGATCCGCTCGAGCAGGACGCTCTCGCACGAGAGCTCGAGCAGCGCGGCATCGAAGTGCTGGAGCACGCGGCGGAGTCCGAGGCCACCGTCCCGCCTCAGGACTCGACCACGGACGCCCTGCAGCTCTTCCTGCGCGAAGCGGGCCGCCACGCGCTCCTCACGGCCGCCCAGGAGGTCGAGCTCGCGAAGCGGATCGAGCGCAGTGACGCGGCCGCGAAGCAGCGGATGATCCAGGCAAACCTGCGTCTTGTCGTGTCGATCGCGAAGAACTACCGCAACCAGGGGCTGCCATTCCTCGACCTCATCCAGGAGGGCACGCTCGGCCTCATCCGCGCCGTGGAGAAGTTCGACTGGCGCCGGGGCTTCAAGTTCTCCACCTACGCCACGTGGTGGATCCGCCAGGCCGTCGCTCGCGCGCTGGCCGACAAGGCGCGCACGATCCGCATGCCGGTGCACATCGTCGAGCGACTGCAGAAGATCAACCGGGCGGAGCGCACGCTCTGGACGCAGCTCGGCCGCGAGCCGACCGCCGACGAGATCGCCGACGAGGCGTCGCTGCCCGTCCACCAGGTGCACGAGGTGCGCGTCGCGGCCCGCGCCTCGACGAGCCTCGACCAGCCCGTCGGAGACACCGAGGACGCCGTCTTCGGGGACTTCGTCGCCGGCGACGGCCCCCTGCCGGAGGAGGAGGTCGAGCAGGCCCTCCGCAGCCAGGCGCTCGCGCAGGCGCTCGGGACGCTCACGGATCGCGAGCGCGACGTCGTCGTCATGCGCTACGGGCTCGCCGACGCCGAGCCGCAGACGCTGGAGGAGATCGGCCGCCGGCTCGGGTTGACGCGCGAGCGCGTCCGCCAGATCGAGCTCGAATCGCTCAGGCGCCTTGCGACGCTGCGCGAGATGCGGGCAGTCGAGAGCTAGACGCGAAGCCGAGCGCCACCCCGCCGAAGATCGCTCCCGCCGCTTCGGCCCCGATCCGGGCGCGGGCCGCCTCGTACGCCTCGTCGAGCCGCACGGGACGGGTCTCGCGGTGGCCGTCCGAAGCGACGAGCTCCGCGTGCCCGTCCTCGACGAGCCGCCAGGCCAGGTCGCGCGTGGCAGGCCCGTGGCGGCCGAGGAGCGAGCTCGCGTTCACCTGCAGGAGCCAGCCGCGCTCGGCGAGCTCGAGCGCGAGCGCAGGCCGCTCGAGCACCGCGTCGGCGCGCTCGGGGTGCGCGATCACGGGCACAAGGCCGGCGCCCTCGGCGTGCTCGGCCAGCCGCACGAGCGTCTCGGCCGGGCCGGCGAAGGGAACCTCCATCAGCACCGCGCCCGTGCCCTCGAGCTCGTAGCGGCGCGGGTCCTCCTCGAACAGCGGCGGGTCCGGCGTGAGCTCGAAGCCGAGCCGCAGCTCGAGTCCCGCACGCGGCGCCAGCCTGTCAAAGGCGGCCCGGACAGCGCTCTCGCGCTCGCGGGTCAGCGGCAGGTGAGGCCAGACGTGCGGCGTGGCGAAGAGGACTCCCGTGCCGTGGCGCGCGGCGTCGCGACAGAGGATCTCCCCCACCTCGACCGAGGCCGCGCCGTCGTCGCCCGAGGGAACGACATGACTGTGCACGTCGACGAAGGGCGGCCGTTCCATCCTGCCAGCGTACCGGCGCGCTCTAGGAACTAGGTGCGAAGGTAGAACTCGAGGCCGGGCGCGACCGCGCGGAGCTCGCGCAGGGCGCGCGACTCGAGCTGCCGGACGCGCTCGCGGGTGATGCCGAGGCCGACGCCGACCTCCTCGAGCGTCATGGGCGTCTGGCCGGCGAGGCCGAAGCGCTGCTCGAGCACGTAGCGCATGCGCGGGCTCAGGTTCGCGAGCGCGTCGTGGAGCTCGCTCGACCGCAGCCGGTCAGAGGTCTGCGCGTCCGGCTGCTCGGTCTTCGTGTCCTCGATCAGGTCCCCGTAGAGGCTCTCGCCGTCGCCGACCGGCGTCTCGAGGCTGACGGTCTCCTGGATCAGCTCGAGCAGCTCCTGCACGCGCTGGACGGGGAAGCCGCTCTCCTTCGCGATCTCGTCGAGCGAGGGGTCGCGGTTGAGCGTCTGCGCGAGCACGCGGCGCGCGCGCGTGACGCGGCGCACCTGCTCGGCCACGTGCACGGGCAGCCGGATCGTGCGGCCCTGCTCGGCGAGAGCGCGGGTGATCGCCTGCCGGATCCACCACGTCGCGTACGTCGAGAGCTTGTAGCCCATCGAGTAGTCGAACTTCTCGACCGCGCGGATGAGCCCGAGGTTCCCCTCCTGGATCAGGTCGAGGAGCGGGACCGGCGCCTTCGTGTAGTGGCGCGTGATGGACATGACGAGGCGCAGGTTCGACTCGATCAGCTTGCGCTTGGCGTCCTCGTCGCCCTCGTCCTTGCGGCGGGCGAGCTCGCGCTCCTCCGGCGGCGTCAGCAGCCTGCCGTCGCCGATCGCGCGGACGTAGAGCTTCAGCGGGTCCTGGGTCGCCGACTCGAAGTCGAGATTGATCTCGACGTCGGCGTCCTCGAGGGGCTCGGCGGGCTCGCCCTCCGCGGCCGGCGCCGGCAGGAGCTCGAGGTGCGGCTCGGCGGCAGGCTCGCTTGCAGGGGGCTCAGCAAGAGGCTGGTGCTCCACGATGCCGTTATCGGCCGTCGGCGCGCACGGCTTGAGGGTCGGGCGAGGATTCCCGCAGCAGTACGCGAACGAAAGCCGAGCGCCTCGCAGCGATCGCCGCCGCCGCGGCCTGGATGATTGATCGGCTTGCCGGTCAATCATCCAGCGTGCCGTCGGCCGCCACGGCGACGCCGTCCTCGCGCAGTCGCGCCCGTACGAGGAACTGGAACGTGGCCCAGCCGCCCGGGCGCACGTCGACCATCCGGTACACCTGCCACTCGGTCAGCAGGCTGGGATCGGCGCGGCGCGCCTCGGCCCAGTCGGCCATCTTCGGGAGGCGGCCGAGCCGGCGCGCGAGCACCGCGCCCTGCTCGACGGCGCGTTCGAGGCGCTCCTCCCCCACCGGCACGTCGAACCCCGCCTCGCGCAGCGCCGTCGTCAGCGAGCCGAACGTGTGCCAAATCAGGGACTTCGAGGGCATCGCTCCTCGGCGCGCCTCGATGTCGCGCGCCGTCGGCGTCCGGCCGAGCTCGTCCCCGAGCGCGCGCAGCAGGCCGAGCAGCTCCTCCCTCGTGACGAAGCGGCGGGGCACGAGGCCCGCCTCACGCTTGGCCACGTTCCAGCTTCCGAATCGCTCGATCACCGTCTGCGGGTGCACCTTCGTCTCGGGGTCGGCTGCGAACTCCCGCATCGTGGGCGAGCGCCCGAGCCGCGCCGCGCACGACCGCAGCTCGGCGAGCATCTCGTCGTCGGAGTAGCGGCGGCGGATGCCCGCGCGAAACTCTGCGAGCGCCGCTTCGTCGATGCCGGCGACCGTCGGCCGCCGGCGGGGCCTGGCCATGCAAGAAGCTTAGAGCTTTTTGCACGATATGCAAGTAACCCCGAGCAGGCACCGGCCGTTCCGCCGAGCCGGCGCGCGAACGCTAGGAGGCTGCGCGGAGGGCCGGCTGCGGGGAGACGACGCCCGCCTCGCCGCCGAGCGCCTCAAGCGAAAGGATCCGCTCGAGCGCACCGACGCAGCGTGTGCAGAACTGCGAGCCCGCCTGCCGGCGCAGCTCCTCGAGCGCTTCGTCCAGCGGGCGCGCCGCGCGGTAGATGCGCGTCGTCAGCATCGAGTCGAGGGCGTCGGCGACGTGGATGATGCGGGCGCCGAGCGGGATCTCCTCGCCCCGCAGGCGGTCCGGGTAGCCGGTGCCGTCGATGCGCTCGTGATGGTGCCGGATGGCCGGCACGGCGTCGTCGAGGAACCCGAGGCGATCGATGATGCGCGCGCCTTCGTCGGCGTGCCGCTGCATCAGTGCCCACTCCTCCTCGGTGAGGCTCGCGGGCTTCAGAAGGATCGAGTCCGGGATCGCAAGCTTGCCGATGTCGTGGAAGAGCGCAGCGTGCCCGAGCAGATCGAGCTCGACCTGCGAGAGCCCGAGCTCCCTGCCGATCGCGAGTGCGAGCTGCTGGACACGGCGCGAGTGGCCGGCGGTGTACGCGTCGCGCGCGTCCACCGTCGCCGAGAGGCTCTCCATCGCCGCCGTCGAGCGCTCCCTCAGAAGGCGGTTGGCCTGCTCGAGCGACACGTTCTGCGTGTGGATCGTCTCGGCGGCCTGGCGGAGCTTCTGGGCGGAGCGGCGCGTGTGTGAGAGGTACGCCTCCTGCGTCTTGCGCATGAGCAGCAGCGGCGCTGCGAACACGGCGACCGCGTAGAGGCCGACCGCGTGATACCCGAGCGCGATCACGCCCGCGACGAAGCCGTAGACGACGTAGTGCGGCGCGAGCCACGCGAAGCGCTCGTGCCAGACGCGCCACCACCGCTCACGGCCCTGCATCGCGAGCGCGAGCGACAGCAGGCCGGTGTTGACGGCGAAGTAGGCGGCACCGGCGGCGAGCCCGGCGGCGGCGGTGACGAGCTCGCCGATGCCACCGTCGAAGCCGGCGGTGAACACGCCGGCCGCGGCGAGCGAGGCGAGCGAGAGCGCACCGGTATTGAAGAAGTGCTGGTAGACGGGCGTACGGCGCGCGCTCCACTCCACGACGGACGTCGTGAGCGCGAGCGCGAGCGCGGCGCGAGGGCCGAAGAGGGCCGCGCCCGCGAGCGCGCCGACGGCGCCGACCGAGATCGAGCCGTCGTCCACCTCGAGCGAGAGCGCCTGCCCTGCACCGACCAGGCCGAGGATCACCAGCAGTCCGATCACGTCTGTCGAGGAGCCGAAGACGAGTCCGGCCGTTCCCGCGGCGAGCCCGATCAGGCCCACGAAAGCGACGAGGAGCCCGAGCCGTCTCGAGAGCTGGACGAAGCGCGGCCCCTCGACCGTGTGCGTCGTGTGCCGGCGCTCGAGCGTCGGCAGCTCGGGCACGCGCGCGAGCGGGTTGGAGGCGTCTTGCTCCTCCGGAAGGGCCACGAGCGGCTCGCTGCGGTCGACCGGGGTCAGCAGCGGCTCGGAGCTCGCACCGAGAACACGGTTGCGTCCCTGGAGCTTTGCCCTGTAGACGGCGAGATCGGCCTGGTGGATGAGAGCGTTCGCGTCGGCGGCGTCTCCGGGGAAGCCGGCCACGCCGATCGAGATCGTGGCACGAATCGGCTCGCTGGAGGTCTCGACCTCGTAGCCCTTCTCAGCGACGGCGCGGCGGATCCGCTCGGCGATCTCGAGTGCCTGATCCGTCGGCGTCTCCGGCAGGAGGATGCTGAACTCCTCGCCGCCGAATCGCGCGGGGACGTCGTAGTGGCGGAGCTGGGACCGGAAGACGTCGGCGATGCCCTTCAGCACCGCGTCGCCGGCGAGGTGGCCGTACGTGTTGTTGATGTCTCGGAGGAGGTCGAGGTCGGCCATGATCAGCGACAGCGGCTGCTCGAAGCGGCCGGCACGCGCCACCTCTTCCGACAGGGCGGTCGCGAAGTGACGGGCGTTGAAGAGGCCGGTCTTGGGATCGACCCGGGCCTCGGCCTCGAGCTGCGGCACCGACAGCGCGCGGTGAATGAGGATGAGCGGTGCGATCGCGAACGGGATCAGCCACGGGTTCCAGAGCCAGAAGGCGGCGACCCCCACTCCGAGCGCGGCGAACACGAACTCGGTGGACAGGTGCTGGAACGAGAAGAGCATCCGCATCGGCTGCCCTCGGCCGAGCAGGAGCATGGGCGCGATCACGGTCGCGTTGAGACCGACGAAGACGACGGCGGCGGCGGCGCCTGCGAGAGCGAAGCGGGCGTCGGCGTTCGCGATCAGGCCGTCGAGGCTCTGCACGCCGCGCGCGGCGCCCCACGCGCCCATCGTCGCGAGCGTGTAGTTGAAGATGTTGAAGCTCTGGATGTACCAGGCCGCGCGGCTGCGGAGCCACTCGGGGATGTGCTGGGCGATCGCGATCAGCGCGACGAACTCCGGCGGGAGCAGGAGGGCGGCCGGTAGCAGAAACACGCCGGTCGTGTGGTACGACCGGTTGCCCGGCGTGCGGACGACGAAGAGCTGGGCGAGCGCGACGCTCGCGCCGAGGATCGCGAAGGTCGTCCAGCCGCGTGTGTGCTGGTCGATCCGGACCACGAACGGCCCGGTGGCCGCAGCCGCGATCAGGGCGACGATGACGAAGTAGGCGGACGCCTTGGGCGAGAGGTGCGTCGAGGCGCCGTCACCGATGCGCGGACGCTGGAGCGCCGCGTCGGAAGGGACCGCGCTCATCGTGTCGTCACCGGCTCCCGCATGGCCTGCCTCTCACCTTCGTTTCCTCGGTCCTCGCCGGCGCACGCCGGCCGCAGTAAGAGGTCCGAGCTCATGTCGTACGGACGGCAAGTTAGGCGCTTGGGGGGCATCGCTCATCCCCCGATGGGGGTACCGCTCCCCAGGATCACCCCAAAGGGTGAAGCCGGGGCCGGCCCCGCTTGGGCCGGCCCCGGCTCATTCACTCACCTACGGGATCGGGACTACGTCCTCCGGGAGCGCGAGATCCGGATCGGCCGCTGCAGCGTCTGCCTCGACCGGCGTCAGCTCGTAGCCGTCGAGATCGAGCACGTCCGTTTCGGCCGCGTCCTCCCAGGACACATCGGACCAGGACACGTCCGTCCATGACACGTCCGTCCAGGAGACGTCGCTCCAGGAGACCGAGTCCCAGGAGACGTCGCTCCAGGAGACCGAGTCCCACGAGACCGAGTCCCAGGACACGTCCGTCCACGAGACGTCCGTCCAGGACACCGCGTCGAACGCCGGGCCGTCGGGGCCTGCGACCACGAACCGGTTGAGCGCCAGGTTCGGGTTCGCCAGGTCCTTCGGCAGGGTGCCGGCGCGGACAGCGTTCACCTGGCCGACGCCGCAGGAGCCGGGGGCCGCCAGCGGGACGGCGCGGGCACGGGCCATCAGCGTCGCCTTCACCTGGTCCGGCGTGAGCGCCGGGAACCGGGCGAGGAGCTGTGCCGCGACGCCTGAGACGACGGGCACCGCGAACGACGTGCCCGACAGCTCGACGTAGCCGCCGCCGACGAGCTTGTCGGCCTTCAGCGCCGCGATCGACGAGCCCAGGGGGATCGGGCCGACCATGTAGCGGCCGGAAGCGCAGATCTCCGGCTTCCAGAAGCCGTCGTACGTCCGTCCGTAGCTCGACCACGGTGCCTGGCTGTCGTCGCCGATCCTCGTCGTGCCGGCGATGTCCAGGGCGCCGACGGTGATCACGAACGGGTCGTTGCCGGGCGCATAGCGCACCCCGCTCGGGCCCGTAACGCTGCCGTAGTTGCCGGCGGCCGCCACGACGACGACACCGCCGAACCAGAGCTTCTCGACCGCCCGGTCGAGCGGGTCGTTGTAGAAGGGCCCGATCGCCCCGGAGTGCAGCGAGAAGTTCGCCACCCGGATGTCGAGGGCACCCTTGTTCTGGTAGATCCACTCGGCAGCGGCGATGACGTCGCTCGTCAGGCCTGTGCCCGAGTCGTCCATCACGTCGAGCATGACGATGTCCGCGTTCGGCGCCGCGCCGGCATAGCCGGGAGCGGAGCCGCCGGCGATCCCGGCGACGAACGTGCCGTGGCCGCGACCGTCGCCGGCCGAGTTGCTCGGCAACGACGTCATGTTGACGGTCGTCACGTTCCGCCCGGCAAAGTCGAGACGGGACGTGTCGATGCCGGAGTCGACGAAGGCGATCGTCGGAGCCTTGGGGCCCGGCTTCAGATCGGTGCCCCACAGCTTCGCCGCGCCGTTCTCGTGCGGCCAGAGCTGCGTCGACGAGTAGCCGAGCGGCTTCACCGGCGCGTCCTCGGTGACGATCAGGCCCTTGATCCTCGCCAGCTTATCGACCTCCTTGGCGGTCAACTCCATGGTGAAGGCGTTGATCAGTCCGAGCTTGCGCTGGTACTTGCCCAGCTTGCGAGCAGCATTCTCGTTCTCGGCGTTCTCGGCGTCCGGCGAGGTCTGGTCGACCTGCACGATGACCTGGACGAGAGCGTCCGGGGACGCCTTCGCCTTGTCCTTCAGCTGCTGGGAGACGTACGAGACGTCACTTGCGGCCGGTGCGCCGGGAGCGCCCGACCCGGCAGCCGCCGTGGCCGCGAGCGGCACGGCGAAGGCCAGCACACCGATGAAGGTTGCGAGTTTGCGGCCTCCCTTGCCCCAGAGGGCGGTTGTGCGGAACTCTCCCCCGCGGTTGCCCGAGCCCCAGAGCGCGCTCTGACGCACGTCGCCGCGAGTGCCGCCTGTCTTGCGCGTCATCCTCTCTCCTGTTCCGCGCCGGAGCGCGTGCCGCATGTTTTTCTCGCAGTCCCGGCGCCGGACCGCATGAGCCGGCCGCCGGGGGGGTGGAACCGCGCGTACCGTATGCGCCGTTCCGAGCCCGCTCCTCCCCCTTTTTGGGGACGGGCGCCAAGCTCACTCGAACGGGGGAGCGCCTGTGCTCTACCGGGAGCGGCTACGCTCGCGCTCATGGCTGCGCGCCTCGCACTCGAGACCGCGGCCGCCCGCGCGGCGGCCCGGCTCTCGCGCCTGGCCGGCCGCGGCGGCGGGACGACCTTGCCGGGCAAGCTCCTCTACACGCTCGATCCCGGTGCAATCGACGCGCTCGCGGCGAGGCTGCCGGAAGGATCGGCGCTCGTGTCCGCGACCAACGGGAAGACGACGACGACGGCGATGGTCGCGCGCATCCTCGGAGCCCGCAGCCGGCTCGCCTGGAACCGCGCCGGCGCGAACCTCGTCTCGGGCGTCGCCACCGCGCTCGTGGCCGCGCGCGGCGCGCGGCTCGGGCTCTTCGAGGTGGACGAAGCCGCCCTCCCGGAGATCGCACGCCGTCTCCGCCCCCGCGCCGTCCTGCTCGGGAACCTCTTTCGCGACCAGCTCGACCGCTACGGAGAGCTCGAGCACGTCGCCGAGGGCTGGCGGGACGCCGTGGCGAGGCTCGACGCAGGCACCGTCATAGTGCTCAACGCGGACGACCCGCTCGTCTGCGACCTGCGCGGCGCCGTTGCAGGGCGCACGGTTCTCTACGGGCTCGACGACCCGAGGCTCGCGCGCCCGGCGCTCCAGCACGCGGCCGACTCGAAGTACTGCCTCCGCTGCGGAGCCCCGTACGCCTACGAGGCCGCCTACGTCGGTCATCTCGGCGACTACCGCTGCCCCGCGTGCGGGCACGCCCGGCCGCGTCTCGACGTCGCCGCCCGCAGGATCGAGCCGGATCGGCTCCAGTCGGTCTCGTTCGACCTCGTGACGGTCGCCGGCGAGGCCCGGGTGACGCTCCCGTTGCCGGGTCTCTACAACGTCTACAACGCCGTGGCCGCGGCCGCGCTCGCCCAGGCGCTCGGCGCCACCCTCGACGAGGTCCGGGCGGGCCTCGAGGGCTTCAGCGCGGCGTTCGGGCGCTTCGAGCGGATCACGGCCGGCGAGAAGACGCTGCTCGTCCTGCTCGTCAAGAACCCGGCGGGCGCGAACGAGGTGATCCGCACGCTCGAGGAGAGCGCGCCGCGCGTGCTGCTGATCGCGCTCAACGACGCGACCGCGGACGGCAAGGACGTGTCGTGGATCTGGGACATCGATCTCGATCCCCTGCTCGCGGGCGCGCAGACGGTGATCGCGTCGGGCGACCGCGCGGCCGAGCTGGCCGTCCGGCTCGTCTATGGCGGTCTCGAGCGCTCGGCGCTCGTCGTCGAGCCGGACCTCGAGCGGGCGCTCGACCGCGGCCTCGCGCTCGTCCCGGCCGGCGGGGAGCTGCCGGTGCTGCCGACCTACACGGCGATGCTCGCGCTGCGCGGGATCGTCGCGCAGCGCGGGCTCGTCACGCGGTACTGGGTGCAGGCGCCGGTCTAGACTGGCCGCGGCATGCGGATCGTCGTCGCCCACCTGTACCCGGAGTACCTCAACATCTACGCCGACCGCGGCAACATCGCGGTGCTCGAGCGGCGCGCGGCGTGGCGGGGCTACGAGCTCGACGTACAGCCTGTGGGCATCGGCGATGCTCTGGTACCCGGCGCGCAGGACCTCATCTACGTCGGCGGCGGGCAGGATCGCGAGCAGGCACTCGTCGCGCCCGATCTCGCCGCCAGGGGTACGGCGATCCGGGAGGCGGTGGCCGGTGGCGCGGCGTTGCTCGCCGTGTGCGGGGGCTACCAGCTCCTCGGCCGCGGCTACCGGGACCGGTACGGCGGCTTCCTGCCCGGCGCAGGTCTCTTCCCGCACGAGACCGTGGCGGGTGAGCGGCGCATGATCGGCGACGTCCTGCTCGACTGCGAGCTCGAAGCCGGCGAGCGGCGCGCACTCGCCGGCTTCGAGAACCACGCCGGGCAGACCCGCCTCGACGCGGGCGCGACGCCGCTCGGCCGCGTGGTCGCCGGGTTCGGGAACGACGGCGAGTCGGGCTACGAGGGCTGCCGGGTCGGGACCGCGATCGGGACGTACCTCCACGGCCCTCTCCTCCCCCGCAACCCGTGGCTGGCCGACTGGCTGCTCGCGCGGGCGCTCGCGCACGCGACGGACGGCGAGCCGGCCGTCCTCGCTCCGCTCGCCGACGAGCTCGAGGCGGCGGCGCACGCGGTCTCGGCGCAGCGGGCCCGCGCCCGCGGCGGGCCCTAGGGAACCCAGACGCGGCCGAGATAGACCGCCGCGTCGCCCGGCCGCCAGCGCTGGAGGAAGCGCTGGATCGGCGGGTGGAGCACGATGGCGTCCAGCTCGCCGACGTCGAACAGCCGGTGCCCGCGAACGGCGTCGTCCTGCGAGGCGACGCCCGTGAGCGAGCCGGCGAGCGTGCCCGCGAAGATGATGTGCACGACGTGCTTCGCCGCGAAGCTCCGCTCGGGCGCGATCGACTCCACGATCGCGACCGGGCCTTCGAGCGGCAGCGCTCCGGGCGCGCCGACGACGCCGATCTCCTCCGCGAGCTCGCGGTGGAGCGCGTCGAGCAGGCTCTCGCCCGAGTTGACGCCCCCGCCCGGGAGCAGCCACGCCTCCTGCCCGCGCTTCTCGTGGCGGCACAGCAGGATCTGTCCCCGCCAGCGCAGAATCGCCGAGACCCGGATGCGCGGCTCGCTCATCAGTGCGCCGAGGAGCCGAAGCCGCGTGCGCCGCGCTCGGCGCTTCGCGGCAGCTCCGCGACCTCCACCAGCAGAACGTCCGGGACGGGCAGGACCACGAGCTGCGCGATCCGCATCCCGGGCCGCACGGTGAAGGGCTCGACGGCGTCGGTGTTCAGCAGTACGACGCGCACCTCGCCCCGGTAGCCGGAGTCGATCAGCCCGGGCGCGTTGACGATCGTGATCCCGTGCCGGGCCGCGAGCCCCGAGCGGGGCTGCACGAACCCCGCATAGCCTTCGGGGACCGCGACCGCGAGCCCTGTGCCCACGGTGGCGCGCTCCCCGGGACCGAGCGTGACGCTCTCGCAGGCGGCGAGGTCGAGCCCGGCGTCACCGGCGTAGGCCTGGGCAGGCGGCACGGCGTCCTCCCGTAGCCTGGTGATGCGGAGCTCGATCACGTCGTGTCCGCTTCGCGGAAACGATACGGAGCGTCGGCGATCAGGTAGGGCGCGAAGCGCCGCACCTCCCGGCGGGGAAGGCGTGCACGAACGAAGACTCCCTCCTCCCTGTCCTCGCGCTCCGAGATCGGCGCGCCGAGCCCGTAGAGCTCTGCAAGCGCCGCACCGTCCGCATACGGAACCAGGAGGCGCACGTCGTCGAACCGCTCCGAGAACAGGTCGGCGACGCGCGCGCGCAGGTCGTCGAGGCCTTCGCCGGTGCGCGCGGAGATTTGCAGCGCGGCCGGGTAGCGATTGGCGAGCCGGCTGCGCCCGAGCGGGTCGACGCGGTCGATCTTGTTCAGCACGAGCTCGAAGGGGACGTCGTCGGCGCCGATCTCGTGCAGGACGCCGGTCACGGCTTCGATCTGGAGCTCCAGCCGTTCCTCGGGCGCCGACGCGTCGGCGACGTGGAGAACGAGGTCGGTCACGAGCGTCTCCTCCAGGGTCGCGGCAAAGCCCTCGACGAGCTGATGCGGCAGCCGCCGGATGAAGCCGACCGTGTCGGTGAGGAGGTAGCGCCTGCCGTCGTGCTCGAAGCCGCGCGTCGTCGGGTCGAGCGTCTCGAAGAGGCTGTCGTTGACCGAGACGCCGGCGTCCGTGAGCGCGTTCAGGAGCGTGGACTTGCCGACGTTCGTGTAGCCGGCGAGCGCGACCGTCGGCGTCTCGGCGCGGCGGCGGGACTTCCGGCGCGTTCCGCGCTGCTTGCCGAGCTCGCGCAGGCGCCGCTTCAGGAGGGCGACCCGGCGGCGCGCGATCCGGCGGTCGGTCTCGAGCTGCGTCTCGCCCGGGCCGCGCGTCCCCACGCCGCCGCCCAGCCGCTCGAGGTGCTGCCACATCCCCCGCATGCGCGGGAGGTTGTACTCGAGCTGCGCCAGCTCGACTTGGAGCTTCCCCTCGGCGCTGCGCGCGTGCTGGGCGAAGATGTCGAGAATGAGCTGCGTGCGGTCGACGACGCGGGCGTCGAGCGCGTTCTCGAGCTCTCGCTGCTGGGTCGGGTCGAGCTCGTCGTCGACGAGGAGGACGTCGGCACGGGCGGACTCGAACGCCGTCTTGAGCTCGCCGAGCTTGCCCTTGCCGACGTACGTGCGCGCGTCCGCCCGTGCCCGGCGCTGCACGAGCTCGGCGACGGGCTCGACGCCCGCGGTGCGCGCGAGCTCGCGCAGCTCGCCGAGCTCGTCGTCGGCGTCCACGCCCTTGGTGAACACGGCGACCACGACCCCGCGCTCGGGCTCTGCTCCGGGCGCGGGGTCGGGCTGGCGCGTCGTCACGGTTCGATTCTGCCACGCTAGGCTGGCTTCCGATGGCCCGCCTCTCCGACCGGCTCGCTGCGAGGACGCTCGAGCTCGTCAACGTCTACTCCGAGAGCCGGCACGAGAGCGAGATCGCCGCGCTCGTTCGCTCGCTCGTGCCGGAGAGCTACGAGCCCGTGTACGAGGCGGAGGTCGCCGCCGTCTACGCGTCTCCCCGGCGGCCCGGCACGCCGCTGGTCGTCCTGGCAGGCCACTACGACACGGTGCCGCCCCAGGACAACATCCCCGGCCGGATCGAGGACGAATGGGTTGTCGGCCTCGGCGCGAGCGACATGAAGGCCGGGATGGCGGTCATGCTGGAGCTCGCGCGGGATCTCGCCGCCGAGCGCGTGGAGACGGCGGTCGACCTCGCGCTGCTCGTCTTCGGCCGCGAGGAGCTGCCCGCGAGCGAGAGTCCGCTGCCGGAGCTCTTCGAGGGGACGCCGCTCCTGCGCGACGCAGCGCTGACGATCCTGCTCGAGCCCACGGACGGGACGATCGAGGCCGGCTGCGTCGGCAACCTCAACGCCCGCCTCGTCTTCCACGGCACGAGTGCTCACTCCGCGCGTCCGTGGCAGGGCGAGAACGCGATCTCGAAAGCGGTCGCCGGGCTTGCCGGGATCGTCGCCTCCGAGCGCCGCGAGGCGGTGGTCGGAGGCCTCACGTTCTACGAGGTGCTGAGCGTCACGCAGCTCCACGCCGGGATCGCCGACAACGTCGTCCCCGATCGGGCCGTCGCCCATCTCAACTACCGCTACGCGCCGGACCGGACGCCGGAAGACGCCGAGGCGTACGTCCGCTCGCTCGTGCCCGAAGGCGCGGAGCTCGTTGTCGCAGGCGACTCGCCGCCGGCGCGGGTCGTCACCGACAGCCCGCTCGTGCGGGCGCTGCGCGCGGCCGGCGAGCTCGAGCTGCGGCCGAAGCAGGCCTGGACGAACGTCGCCGATTTCACGTCGCGCGGCCTCGACGCGGTCAACTTCGGGCCGGGCTCGACGTTCTACACCCACAAGCGCGACGAGCGCGTGGAGATCACCTCGCTCGTGCGCGTCTACGAGGCGCTGCGGCGGTTCGTGACGGGTAGCGTCTAGCCGTGCCGCTCTCCCCCATCCTGCGCGCGCAGTCAACGTATCCATTCGTCCGGCTCGACGAGGAGCGACGCGCGGCCGAGGCTCGCGGCGTCGAGGTGATCGACTTCGGCCGCGGCGACCCGCAGGAGCCGACCGACCCACGCATCCGGCAGGCGCTCGTGGCCGGGCTGCGCGAACGCATGGGCTACCCCACGGCCCCCGGCCTGCCGGAGCTGCGCGAGGCGATCGCCCGCTGGGGGGTGCGGCGGTTCGACGTCGCGCTCGATCCGGAGACGCAGGTGGTGCCGACACTCGGCTCGAAGGAGGCGATCTTCTCCTTCGCGCAGGTCGTCCTCGACCCGGCCGCCGGCAAGGACACGGTCGTCGTTACGGAGCCCGGGTATCCCGTTCAGGAGCGAGGCGCCGAGATCGCCGGCGCGCGGGTCGTCAGCCTGCCGCTGCTCGAGCGCAACGGCTTCCTTCCGGATCTCGAGGCGATCGCCGGCGAGGACTGGAGCCGGATCGCGCTCTTCTGGGTCAACTACCCGAACAACCCGACCTGCGCGACGGCGCCGCCCGCTTTCTACGGGCGGCTCGCCGCGCTCGCGCGCGTGCATGACTTCGTGCTCGCCTCCGACGAGGCCTACAGCGAGCTCTGGTTCGAGGAGCCGCCCGCGTCCGCGCTTCAGGTCGCCGACCTGACGAACGTCGCCGTCTTCAACTCCCTCTCGAAGCGGTCCTCGATGACGGGGTACCGCTCCGGCTTCGTCGCCGGCGACCCGACCCTGATCGGCGCGCTGAAGGCCTTCCGCCCCTCCGTCGGGACGGCGCCGCAGGAGTTCGTCCAGCGCGCTTCGGTCGTCGCCTGGGACGACGAGGAGCACGTCGAGGCGGCACGTGCCACCTACGCGCGCAAGCGCGCGCTCTTCCTCGACCTCTTCGCGCGCGCGGGCGTGCGCGTGGCGGGGAGCGCGGCGACGATGTACCTCTGGTGCGAAGTGCCCCGCGGAGAGGGCTCCGAGGCGTTCGCGAGGCGGCTGCTCGAGCTCGGCGTCCTCGTCGCGCCCGGCGTGTATCTGGGGCCGTCCGGCGAGGGCTACTTCCGGCTCGCGCTCGTCCCGACCGAGGCGGAGTGCCGCCGCGCCGCCGAGATCCTGGAAGATGTCCTCTGATGGAGGAGCTCAGGCGGCGGATCGAGGAGTGCTGGGAGGACGGAACGCCGGAACCCGGGCCCGTCGAGGAGGCGATCGCCCTGCTCGACCGCGGCGAGCTGCGCGTGGCCGAGCCGCGCGACGGCGGCTGGGTCGTCAACGAGTGGGCGAAGAAGGCGATTCTCCTCTACTTCAAGCTGCGCAAGGTCGAGCCGATGGACGCCGGGCCGCTCCACTTCCTCGACAAGATCCCGCTCAAGCGCGACTACGCCGAGCGCGGCGTCCGGGTCGTCCCGCCCGGGGTCGCACGCTACGGCTCGTTCCTCTCCGAGGGGGTCGTGCTGATGCCGGGCTACGTGAACATCGGCGCCTGGGTCGGGCCGCGGACGATGGTGGACACCTGGGCGACGGTCGGCTCGTGCGCGCAGATCGGCGCCGACGTCCACCTCGCCGGCGGCGTCGGCATCGGCGGGGTGCTCGAGCCGCCGCAGGCCATGCCGGGGATCGTCGAGGACGGCGCCCT
>Ga0082335_1001954_pt1 | contig 40692 bp, 36 predicted proteins | sample Subgrocontami58m_FD_72375 | JGI IMG/M metagenome (GOLD analysis project Ga0082335, IMG submission 72375) | Subsurface groundwater microbial communities from S. Glens Falls, New York, USA - GMW37 contaminated, 5.8 m (SPADES assembly) (version 2) ...
GCTGATCGACCTGGGCAGGCCTGACCGCTTCCTCAAGGCCAGCTCCCAGCTATCCCGGTCCTGGATCAGCCGGGGGGTGCTCTTTACCACCGTCTTCCTGCTCTTCGGCATCCTGCGCATAGCGGGAACGCTGATATCGAGCCTCCCCTGGGGGCCGGGCACCGGGTTGGGGCAAGGAATAGGGGTGGTAGCTGCGTTGGCAGCCGTGGGGGTAATGCTCTACACCGGCTTTCTCCTATCCCAGTCGCCCTCTATCCCCTTCTGGAATACCACCATGCTTCCACTCCTGTTTGCCCTGTCAGCGTTCACTTGCGGGGTAGGAGTTATCCTGGTGCTCTTGCCCGCTTTAGGGGAAAGAGCTATTGACCTCAGGATTGTGGAAGTGGTCGGGATGTCGCTTCTGACAGCAAGCCTGGTCTTTCTCTGGGCATACCTTCTTAGCGTGTCATCCTCTACACTGGCAGCCAAGGAGTCATTACGGCTGTTGACCTCGGGACAACTGGCCATCCCTTTCTTGCTAGGAGTAATCCTGGTAGGGCTGGTCATCCCCCTGGTCCTTGTTGTTTTCACCTATCTGGCGAACCCCGGATTCGGATCTGCGTCTGCTGTTTTGGCCGCAGCCGGAATCCTTGTACTTATCGGCGGATACTTTTTCAGGCATTCCATGCTCAAAGTCGGGGTGTACCCGCCAGTTGTTGATCTCTAGATAGCGTTATTGACGGCCTCCGGCAATTGCCGGCAAGAAGAAAACACTGTCTCCGTCTTCGAGCGCGGAGTCGGCGGAAACATGTTTCTCGTTGACCATCACGACCAGGTCTTCCCCGGCAAGCCCTTCTGACTCCAGCAGATCGCGAACCGTCATACCCTCCCTGTGGGGTACTTCGACGCGTCTTTGCTTCGATTTGCACAAGTCCGGCAAGTACGCAAACAGGCGGAGCTGGATCATAGGGAAAAGAGAAGCACCTTGCCTCGTTGCGATATCCTAACGACGGCTAAGGCCACAAGTCCGTAGCGACATCGGCGAGACCGAGCTCGAGAAGTTTCTCCTTTGTGGGCCTGCCCGTCCTGGTGTCCCAACCCATTAGCTCCAGGTACTCCCGGACCTGGGTCTCGTTGTCCACTCTGGCCTCGCCGGTCGGCCCAGCACCTGCACCGATCAGGGCGCGACCGGGCAACTTCCAATCGGCGACGTTGTATCCTTCGCGGGCATTAAAGGCTATACGCATGGTGGCGATCCTATCGCCAATTTGCAGTAGCTTCTCCACGTCATAGTCCCACCCGGTCACAGCACTAAGGAAGTCCGGCAGGCAGTTCGCCTCCATTGTCATGGTAGTGAAGAGACACACGCCAGCGCTGTTGATGACGTGGTTGAAGCTGGCCATCGTCCTATGGATTGGCGCCTTCCCGCTGTAGTCATGGAGATCATGGGCTGGCACATCCAGCCCACGGATGCCATGATAGTTCTCCTGGAGATACCCACCACCATCGGTATGGCGCCCAGGCGCGGCGCCTGCCTGATATGTGGGGCCATAAGACGGCAGGAGCCGCGGGTCGTGCATGGCCAGCTCCTGGCCCTGAACATGCATGGCGAACTCGCCGGCGCCACCGCCGATCCTCTCGGCGGCAAGCCTGCTGCCATCAGCCAGCACGCCACCGAAACCTTCCCGGCGTCCGATCTTATGCAACAGCTCCACCATGGCCGCATGATTGCCCCAGGTCAATTCCAGGCCGTCCGTATCCTTACTGGTGATAATCCCTCGGTCATAGCATTCCATGGCGAAGGCAATGGTGGCGCCGGCGGAGATCGTGTCCATTCCGTACCGGCTGCACATATCGTTCATCTTGATTATGGACTCGACATTCTCGTTGAGGCAGAGAGAGCCGAAAGAGGACAGGCTCTCGTATTCCGGCTTCTTGGCGCCTCGCTCAACTGCATAAGGCCCGTCGGGGACCTCCATAAGCCCGCCGCAGGCGATCGGGCAGCGGTAGCAGGCGTATTTCTTGACCTCATACTTGATCACGTTTACGTCGCTGATGGCCTCCGCCTGTAGGAAGTCGCGTACCCCCACCCCACCCCAGTTCTTAACCGGAGTATCGCCCCTCATGGTATTAGCGGCCACGCTGCCGCAGGTACCGAGCTTCGAGAAGCTGTCGAAGAGCCTCCCCGACATGTCTTTCCGGTACTTGCGCCTCAGCTCGTTGACCCTGTCCTTATTCGCCAGCGGTACTTCCAGATTGCCTCGGGCTACGACTGCCTTTAGTCTCTTGGAGCCCATTACCGCGCCCAGGCCGCACCGGGCAGCGGCCCTACCGTGGTTGTTGACAACGGCAGCAATAAGGGAGACCTTCTCTCCCGCTGGCCCGATACAGGAGACCTCGGTGCTGTTGCCGTATTCAGCTTTCAGCCGGTCCTCGGTTTCACAAGCATCCGCACCCCAGAGGGCACTGGCATCCCGAAGCTCGGCCTTGCCCTCATCCAGGAGCAGGTACACAGGTTTCTCCGAGATTCCTCGGAAGTAGACCGCGTCGAAGCCGGCGAATTTCATCCGCGGCCCGAAGTAGCCTCCGGAGTTGGCATCGCCCCAGGCGCCGGTAAGGGGCGACCTGCCCAGGACCGTGTACCGGGAGCCGACCAGTGCCGGCGTGCCGGTAAGGGGGCCCGTAGCAAATCCCAGGTGGTTCTCGGGGCCCAACGGGTCGACTCCGGGCGCCTGCCACTTATAGAGCAACCGGCTCCCCAGCCCATACCCGCCGATGAAATCCCTCAACATGCTATCTCCTAGCGGGACCTCCTCCATCTTGCTGCTTGAGAGGTCAACCAGAAGAGTCCTACCCGTGTAGCCTCCTGCCACTTTTGTTCCTCCTACCCGTCTACTGACAAGTCACGCGGGGTTATCTTTATTACTTAATGCCCAAGAGACCGGCTGCGTTGCCTCCCAGTATCGCCGCTTCTTCGGCGGGAGGCAGGCACATGTCTTTGACGCTCTGGGTGATGATCTCCATACCTCCCAGGGCGAAGGGATGGTCGCTGCCAAGCAGCATGTGGCCCGGCCCCATGGTCTCATACGCGCAGCGTAGCGACGGGCCGTGGAAGGACAGCGTATCTACATACATCTTCTTCAAGTACTCGCTGGGAAGCTCACTGATCTTGGTCCGGCACTGGGGACGTAGCCGGTGGTCCTGGTCCATTCGCCCGATCAGATAGGGGAAGGCGCCTCCCAGGTGCGGGACGATTACCTTCAAGTTGGGGCAGCGCTCCATCACCCCGCCAAACGCCAGCCGGGCGGCTGCCTGGGTGTTGTCGAACATGAATCCAACTATTGAAACGAGATCGAATTCCGCCAGGGATTCCGCCCCTGCCGGGCTCATGGGATGGAGGAAGATCGGCAGTCCAAGCTTGTCCGCCTCTTCAAATACGGGCAAGAACTCAGGGTCGTCCAGGGTTCGGCCTCGGATATTGTCGCCGATGATCAGCCCATGCAGCCCCAGCTTGCCGATCGCCCGGTGCATCTCGTCCACCGCCTTTTGCGGGTGCCCTATCGGGACGCTCGCAAAGGCCCGAAATCGTTTGGGGTAGCGGCGGCAAAGATCCGCCAGGGCGTCATTGATAGTCTGGGCTAGACGCAGGCTCAGTTCCCCATCTTCGAAATAGGCGTTGGGGATTACGGTCGAGAGGGCCTGGATGTCGACGCCGGCGCGGTCCATCTCCTCGATCCGCTCCTCGACCGCCCACATCTTGGGGTTGTTCCCGGCCTTGCCGGCCATCTGGTCGTACCAGCCTCTGTCCCATGGGTCGGTGGAGGCTGCCCCAATCCGGAGCACTTCAGCCAGATACTCGGGTGGGAAATAGTGACAATGGACATCGATTCTCATAACAACCTCACACTTTGTAGACTCGGCAGAGAGTACTTCTCATGTCCGGCGTTCCGGTGTATGGATCATTGCGCTTGTTGTCGATCAGGATGTTGGCGTTGGCGCCGTCCCAGCCATAGCCTTCCTCTCCAAGCTCCTTGCAGCTCTGCCACCAGCCGTGATAGATCTGGACGACCCTGGGACTTACACCCTCGTTCAGATGCGCCTTCTGCCTGATGCGCCCCACGGTTGTCTCCACCCAGACAAGGTCGCCTTCTCTGATCCCCAGCGCCTCAGCCGTCTTCGGGTGGATGCTGATCTGCGGGTCGGGAGCGAGCTCGCGCAGCCACGGTATGCCCCGGTAGGCAGAGTGATAGTAACCGGCAATACGCCCTCCTGCCGTCAGGATAAGCGGGTAATCGCGGGCCATCTCCGGCTGCCTCACCGGGCTGTAGTAGGGTTCTTCGTAGTATGGCAGGGCATCGAAGCCCATCTTGCCGAGGGTCGAGGAGTAGAGCTCCAGTCGCCTGGTCTGAGTGCGGAAGCCTCCATCCTCGTACGAGCGGTACTTCTTGGGCACCTCGATGATGTATTTCTCCTTCATCTCCTCCCAGGTGATGCCGAACTCCTTGAGCTCCCAGTTGAGGATCTCTTCCACGTCCTCCCACCACTGGTCGGCCATGCCCAGTCGCTTGGCCAGATCATTATAGAACTTCTCGTCGGGCCAGCGTTCGTACATGGGGTCGATGCACCGGGGGCGGGCCGTGATAAAGTTCTTGCAGACCTCCTCAGAGAGGTTGTCCCGCTCCGTCCAGTGAGCGGCGGGAAGCACGATGTCCGCTAGCTCGCCTGTCGGGGTCATGAAGTAGTCCATGACGGCCAGGAACTCCAGCTTCTCCAGCGCCTCCCTGCCCTCCCGGGAGTTCTCAACGGACACGACCGGGTTGGTCGCGACAAGCACAATACCCTTGACGGGGTAAGGCTTCCCGGTGAGGATCGCTTCCCAGACCTTAGTATAATGGGCGCAGGCGAAGACGCCGCCGGACAGCAGCGGCGCCTCTTTGGCACCCAGGCGTTTCTCCGCCTGGCCAGCAGGCAGGCTCTCCAGGGCGGGCCAGCCCATGGCGAACCACCGGGATATCCCTACGTTCCAGTCGACATTGCCACCCACAGCATCCAGGTTGCCACAGAGTCCGATCATCTGGTTCAGCGCCACGTTGTTCTGGAACCCGTTGGTATGATGACTGACGCCGAGGTGCATTCCCAACGCGGCCGGCCTGGCAGTGGCATAGGCCCTGGCCGCCTCCCTGATCTGTTCAGCGGGAATCCAGGCAATCTCGGATACCGATTCCGGGCTGTAGTCGGAAAGACGGTCAGTGAAATGCTCCCAGGCTGTCCGGCAGGGTATGCCTCCGACCTGGAAGGAACCGGCGAGGGCCGGCTGCAGGTCAGGAGAATCGTGGGTCCTGGCTGCCTGGAGGGCCTCGTCCCAGACCATGTACTTCTGAGAGTCCCCGCCGGGTACTACGTCGGACTCGGTTAGCAGCTTTCCGTTATCCCCGCGCACCAGGAACGGGCCGTTGCTCCATTTAGAGATGTATTTGCTATCGTAGAGCCCTTCCTCAACGATCACATTCATCCAGGCCAGCGCCAGGGCGCCGTCTGAGCCCGGTCGGGCCGGGAGCCACATGTCGGCCTTGGAGGCCAGTGGCGTGAAGACAGGGTCCACGACGATGAGTTTGGCGCCTTTCTCCTGCGCGTCCAGGATGTGCTGGGCCTCGCCCGGGACGGAATGAGAAGGATTGAAGCCCCATAGCACTATGCATTTCGCATTCCCAAAGTCCGGTTCCATTCCGTGCAGTCCGCCACCCCACACAGCGCGGGCAGCGGCGGTCTGGGGACCGGTGCAGAGGTTGGTGACCCCGGTGCGGTTGGGAGTGCCAAAGGTGTTGGTTATGCGGAAGCAGTACTGGTTCGTCTCCCGGCCGGTGCCGAAGCCAAAGCAGACCGACTCCGCACCAAAATCGGCTTTATACCCCAACAGTTTTTGAGAAATAGTGTCCAGCGCCTCGTCCCAGGTGATGCGCTGCCAGCCGGGATCCGGGTCTCCCTTAGGCCGGGTCCGCTTGAGCGGGTAATTGAGCCGGTCCGGATGGTACAGGATCTGACGAACGGCATTGCCCTTGGCGCACATGATTCCTCGGCTGAGAGGGTGCTCTGGGTTGCCCTCTACCTTGACGACCGTGCCATCCTTCACGTGCACGAGCGCTCCACAACGGCTGTGGCAGTCCAGGCAGGCAGTGCGGATGACCTTTTCCGGCTCTTCGGTTCTCGGCCAGGCGCTGGGCATCCAGTCCACCGGACGCACCTCCGGGCTGGCCGGGCGCTGGCGGAGGACGTCCCTTGGGATGTCCGACGTGTAGTTCCTGGCCTTGAGATAGACCACCGAGGGTCCGGTCTTGTGCTCAGGCCAGAGGCGAAAGGCCCGGTGCGACTGGTCCTTCAAGACTTGGTGTACCCGGTCCGACGGGTCAGAGGAATCGCCGAAGAACATAGCCTTGCCCACGCAAGAGACGACGCACGCCGGCTGGAGGCCCTGGTCGACCCGGTGCATGCAGAACGTGCATTTCTCAGCCGTGCCGGTGATAGTGTTCATCGAGACGGAATTATAAGGACAGGCATCCACGCAGAGGGTGCAGCCGTTGCATTCCGACTTCTCAACGTGGACGATGCCGTCCGGACGCTTCACCATGGCGCTTGTTGGACAGGCGTCCACGCACGGGGCGTCAGCGCAGTGCATGCAAGGCTTATGTAAATAGCAGGCGGAGATCTTCGGGAAAGTCCCAACAGGACCAACGGTAAGCACCGGATTCCAGGTCAGGCCGAGCGGCAGATCATGCTCCTGCTTGCAGGCCACTGTGCAGGCGTGACATCCCACGCACCGCTGAAGGTCTACGATCATTGTCCAATGCTTCGCCATCCTAGCTCCTCCGTGAACGGAATCCATATCCGGGCAAGCTACCAAGGTCGGCAGTCGGGGCTGAGAACGGCCCCGACTGCAATATGCCTAATTTAAACGCCTTGTGCAAGGCTGCTTCAGGTTCTCCTGGAGCTATCCTGCCAGCTACTTGATCACCACTGGCTTCCCGTCCTTAATCTGTATCATCGTCATGCCGTCCGGTGAGAAGCCTTCATGGTCTTTGGGTGTCTGCGTATAGATTCCAAAAGGTCCAACATACCCCTTAGTCTGCTCGAGAGCGTCCCTTACCCCAGCCCGGGCCTTGCTCAGATCAGAGGGGTCGGTCTTGGCGACCTTCATGGCATTGACGATCAAGTTAAATGCATCGTAGCCCTGGGCGGCAGCCCACTCCAGCCCCTTATAGTTACTACCATACTTGGCCGCCATCAGCTTGTCCAGTTCGGCAGCGGCCTTCTTCTGAGGGTCACTGTCCGGAAGCTGTTGCCAGACATCGGGCTTCATTGAGCTAAAGATACCGCCCTCGAGCCCGTCACGGAGTTCCTTGACGTTCATGATGGTGGCACTGGTCAGCGGTGGCGTGCCGAGAATGGGTATGGTCATGCCCAGGTCCTTGGCCTGGCGGATGGCCATTGCGCCGGCCGGGTCGGCTCCTACCACCACCAGAGCCTGGGGGTTGGTGCCCTTTATCTTGGTGAGCTGAGGCTTCATATCCGTGCTGGTGGGATCGTACTCCTCCACGGCCAGCGCCTTGAGCCCCAACTGGGGCGCCATTTGTTCCATGTACTTTCGCGACTCCCGGCCATAGCCGGCTGCCTGACTAAGCCATCCGAAGTTGGTCAGTCCCTTGGCTTTCAGGTAATTAAGGAGCGGGCCGACTTGCAGGCTCTCTCCCGGTGCAGTCTTGAAGACCCATTTCTTGGGCGGGTTGAGAAGAGCGTTCGTAGAACCCTGGCTTTCCCATGGTACCCCGGCCTCTTCCACAATCGGGGCTTCTGCCATTGCAATCCCGGAGGCTGATGCGCCGATCAAGGCGATGACGTTGTCGACGCTGATTAGCTTCTTCATCGCCAGGACGGCTTTGGTCTCGTCAGCCTCATCATCGTAATAAATAACCTTGAGTGGGTATCCGTTGATCCCGCCGGCCTTGTTGGTCTGCTCCTCCATCATCACAATGGCATCGCGCAGAGGCGCTCCAATAACCGCCGCGTAGCCGCTGAAAGCGGCCGCAACACCTATCTTGATGGGGTCCTTGGCCGCCGCCGTGGTGGCGGCGACTTTTGGCTGGGCTGCCGAGACGGTCGCGGCGACTGTTGGCTGGGCGCCTGACGGCGCAGCAGTCTTGGCCGCGGGCGATGCCGTGGGGATGGCGGCGGGAGCACATGCTGCGAACACCAACATCAACACGCCTAGAGCTGCGACCAGTATGAGGGCTCCGGAGCGCCTGCCGAACCTCTGTTTCATCGCTTTTCCTCCTCTAAGATTTGACGGTCCTCACAGCGTACTGCTGAGCAAAAATACTGCCAGGAAGAGAGTTCCCTGCGTGCCCTATCCCTCCTCCGGCAAAGCCTTGCCTGCCTTCCTCAAAGTACGAGTGCCAATGAATGCTTCGATCTGGTCGTCGCTCCTGGCCTTGGAGGACTGGTACCGGCCCTCATGGGTCACCTCACTCACTGGCCTCCGGTAGGAGACAGTGGGCGACTTCGGCCAAACCTCGGGATAGCCTAGAGGACAGCAATAAAGGACCCGGATGTGCGGCGGCGTTCCCAGGAGCCCCACGAGCTCGGCTTCCAGCACGCTCCCGGCAGGAATGTTAGGCCAGCCAGACCCCAGGCCAAGAGCCCGGGCTGCCAGGTGCATGTTTTGGATGGCTGCCGCTACACTGCAAAGGAAGATCTTTTCCTTGTGCTCGGACGGCAAACCGCTAGGAAAGACCCTCTTCAGCCTCTCATCGCCGCAGACGAATACCAACACGGGCGCGTCCTTCAGATACTGGCTGCTGGGAAAATGGAAGCTGCCCTCGTCCACCTGCTTCTGGCGAGCCATATGTTCATCCCAGAGGTCGGCTATCCGGCGCCTGGTCACCTGGTCTCTAACAAGGATAAACTCCCAGGGCTGGGAATTCCCACCGGATGGGGCCAGGGTTGCAGCTTCCAGGACCTTCTCCAATTCCTCTTCCGGAACGGCGTCTGTACGGAAGCGACGCACGCTCCGGCGGTTTCGCATGACCTGCAGCAGTTGCTGCATATTTATTGCCAGCCCTTGCGACACAGCTTATTCAATCTCCTGTCAATTCTTTATAGGGCGCAATGCTGCCATCCGCTGGTTCCAGCAATCGCAGGCTCAACCGGAGTACAGAACTTACTCCAGTTCCCATCCCACAAGCGATGCCTCAAAGAGTTGCGTTGCGTCCTCTACGCTTACTCTTCGCAAGTTGTCCCTGGCGAAGAACGGGTTAGTCGCCGCTTGTTCTGCCATAGCCGGGATGCGGGTATGGGGCAAATCCTTGGCTTCGAAGCGACGCGGCACGCCGAGAACGACGTAGAGCTCCTTCAGCCGTCTCAAGGCCGCCTTTGCCAGATCAGCGTTGCTGCAACCGTCTGCCCTCTCCCCCAGGACCAGTGCCATCTGAGCGAAGCGGTCCTCGCATACCGGCATGTTGTACTGCATGGCATAAGGAAGAAGCAGCCCGTTAGACAGGCCGTGGGGCAACTTGAGATGATAGTCCATAGTCATGGCATGGACGATGCCCAGGCTGGAGGCCTGCAAAGAGAGGTTGGCCATGGTGCTGGCCATAAGCTGGGTGCTCTTGGCATCCACGTCATCGCTCAGGGCGGCGCGCGGCAGGTTGGTCATAATAAGGCGTATCGCCTCATAGGCGAGAGAGTTGGACAGATAGTTGGCCTTGGTCGTCCAGAGAGTCTCCAGGCAATGGCTGAGAGCGTCCAGGCCGGAGTAGATCATCTGCCTGGATGGGCACGTTCGGAGCAATAGCGGGTCCAGGAGGGCCACCGCCGGCTGAATCTCATCGCCGCCGACACCGTAAATCCGCTCACTCTCGGCGTCGTGGATCGCGATGTTGGTGGACACCTCTGCCCCGGAGCCTGCCGTAGTGGGTATACAGATAACTGGCAGGGGAGGCACTTTGTAGCGGTTCCGGCCCTCCATCTCCCTAACCGAGACTCCGTTGGTTGCCTCAATGGCGATCCCCTTGCCGGCGCACATGGGACTGCCTCCTCCAACCGCTATGACTCCGTCTGCGCCAACCTCTTTCAATATAATTGAGCCACGACCCATAGTTCCGGTGTCGGCGTCCTCAGAGACGCTATCGAAGATATCGTAGGGTATCCCGCGCTCCTTGAGCGCAGCCTCAACCGGCTCCAGCAGCCCGGCCTTCTTGATGCCGGCGTCCGTCACCAGGAGCGCCCTCTTTATCCCCAGGCGGGACGCCTCACTGCCAGTCATGCCAGCCGTGCCAAGGCCGTGGTAGATCCTGGTGCGGCAGATGAAGGTGGATATCTCGTTCAAGGCTGCCTCCTCTTAAACATCATTCTATTAAGATGCAGGGATAGCGACCCTCAAGGCCCTGCATGAGCGTGCCGTATCCCTTCATCATCTCGTCGTGGGCCGGGCTGAACATATAGGCATCGGAGTCCTCACGGCTGTCCCACTCACTGACGATCACCATCAGGCCAGGGTCGTCCAGAGACCGGAAACCGCGCATGTTACGACAGCCCGTCTGCTGCAAAGCGGCCGGTACGGAGACGTTCAGCCACATCTGGTGAGCCTCTTCGATTCGCTGAGCATCGAATCTTATCAGAGATACACGTGCGAACATCCTGGTCCTCCCTCCAGCACAATAATGCGGAGCTTCGGCTAACGAATACATACGGAAGGCTTCCCGAGCTCAAACCGCACTTCACCGCTCTCTCCGCGACCTCAGCGATGAAGAAGCCGACGTTTTGGATCTAGGTGGCTAGGCGGCCCCCGTCCACTACCAGGACGTGGCCCGTGATGAACGAAGAGTCGTCGCTCGCCAGGTAGAGCGCCGCTCTGGCGATATCATCAGGCTGGCCGATTCTTCCTACCAGGCACCTGCTCAGCATCTGCCGATGCATCTGGGGGTCGTCCAGCTGCTCTTTGGTGGCGGGAGTCTCGATGATGCCGGGAGCGATGGCGTTGCAACGGATTCCTTTGGAGCCGTAATCCAGGGCGACTGATTTGGTGATCTGGACCACTCCTCCCTTGGCAGCCATGTAGGCGGCGAAGGCGGGCGATGTGGTCAGACCCGCCGTCGAGGCGGTATTAATGATCACTCCTCCACCGCGACCGATCATCTCCGGTATGGCATACTTACAGCCAAGAAACACGCCTTTGAGCGTCACGTCGATGGTACGGTCCCACTCATACTCGGTAGTCTCTACAAGTGGCCGGCTCACCGGGGCCCAGTAGGCGTTATTGTGGAGGATGTCGAGCGCGCCATACTCCAGGAGGCAGCGCTGGACCATCTCCTCCACCTCCTGGGGGAGGGAAACGTCGACCTTGACACAGGTAGCAGACCCTCCTGTTGCCTTTATGGCTTCAACAGTCTCCAGAGCTCCCTGCAGGTTGATGTCCGCAACTACAACCCTTGCGCCTTCCCTGGCAAACAGGGTGGCAGTGGCTCGTCCGATGCCGGAGCCAGCGCCGGTCACTATTGCTGCCTTGCCCGCCAGCTTCACTGCGACCTCCAGCGGCTGCAGCCAGCGTTATACTCCTACGCTGACCCCACCGTCAATGAAGATAACCTGTCCTGTTATATATGAGGAGTCGTCAGACGCGAGGAAGAGATGCAGCTTGGCTACCTCGTCGGGATGTCCCATCCTCCGGAGTGGTACCTTCTCCTCGACCATACGGTCGATGATGTGCTGAGGCATACTCTTCACCATTGGCGTATCTATCGAGCCGGGCGCCACGCAGTTCACGTTGATACCGGAGCGGGCCAGCTCAAGGGACAGAGTCTTTGTAAGGGCCATGATACCAGCCTTGGCCGCTGAATAGTTGACCTGTCCAGGGTTGCCAAGGGCGCTGATAGAGCTGGTATTTATGATCTTCCCATAATTCCTGGAACGCATGCTTGGAATAGCTGCGCGGCAGCAGAGAAAGCTTCCCGTCAGGTTGACCTCCAGCACCCGGCTCCAGTCAGTGTCGGTCATCCTCCACGACATAGCGTCGCGGATAATACCGGCGTTGTTCACGAGAATATCGATTTGCCCGAAGCGTCCCAGCACTTCGTCTACCATGGCGCTTACTTGTTCGGGCTGGGTTACATCAACCTTGATTGCCAGCGCCTCGCCCCCGGTCTGCTTGATCTCATCGGCGGTTGTGGCAACGGATGGTTCATCAAGATCAACCAGTACCAGCCTGGCGCCTTCCTGGGCGAAGAGTTTTGCAGTCGCCCTTCCGATCCCAGAGCCCGAGCCTGTGACGATGGCAATCTTACCCGGGAGCTTCACTGCCTATTCTCCCAGGTCCCCGTCACACACGGGGCATTTGCCGGCAAGCACTAATAATCCTTGATAGGCCGGGGCTCCGCTTTGCTGAAGAGGTTCGAAAGGACGTATTTGAGGTTAGGTCCTTTGAGCCCTGCCTTGATCATCTGGCGCAGGTCCTTGGGGGTTATGGCCACCCTGACATGCCAGCGTACCGGTTCCGCTGTACGCATAGTGATTACCAGATAATCGTCTACCCTTTTTATTCCTTCAATATGGCCGACAAGCTCAGTCTTTCCCAGCCCTGTAGATTTTATTCTCACAGCATCCCCCTCTGGCGCGCTCTCGCGACTATTTCAGGCTCCGACCACCACTTCTCCACTCCCAGGTCCTCGGCGATGCTGTTGGCGGCCAGATACCCCGGGCCGAGGATAATCAGCCCGCCGGGGTGGCAGCTTGCCCCCCCCACATAGAAGTTCTTGATAGGAGTGCGGTTCTCGGAACATTCCTCATTAGGCCTAAGGAAGCCCATCTGCAACGGGGCGTAGGCTCCCTGCTTGATGGAGCCTTCTACCATGTCTGCGAACTTATTGTGTATGTCCAGCGGTGTAGCTACATAGCGCCAGAGGACGGTCTCCGGAGTGATATTCGGTGCGTACTTCTGGACCGTGGCCTCGAGCCGGCAGGCCAGGTCTTGCTTGAAGGTGTAGCTATACCATTTCTCCGGGTTTCCGTCCAGCCCGAAGGGAGCCATCATCGAAAGCATTCCCGTATGGCGGTTGGCCGGCGCCTGGCTGGGATCGTGAACAGTCGGGAAGCAGCAGTTGAATGCGGGCTTCCCGAGTTTCCCTTCGGCGATGTCGTCCCAGTGGCCTATCAGTTCCTGGCTGTTCTCATAGCCAAGGATGTAAAGCATGGCATCGTCGATGCCCTGCGCCGTGAATTTCGGCGCCTCCTCCATGGCCAGGTGGACCTCCAGGAGGCTCCACTTCTCCCATTGCCAGTCATCGATGCGGTCCACAAAGTCACTCTCGAGCTTGTCGGTGCCTATCAGGCCTTTGAAAGTTTGGTGCGGGTCGAGGGTGCTCAGAACGGCCTTGTTGGCGCGGATGATGGTGCCGTCCTCAAGCTGGACACCGCGGGCTTCTCCATTCTCCATAACGACGCGCTGCACACGCATGCTGCCCCGGACCTTGCCCCCGTTCTGGAGGATGACCTTATTCAGGGCCTGCGCCAGCATGTGAGATCCGCCCTTCAGCAGACGGTAGTTAGTGGCCCGGTTTAGATAGATAAGAGCCAGATAGCCCACACCCTCCACATCATATTGCAGCCCCCAATGGCAGGCTGCGTAGAGCATGAGGAGGCGAACCTCATCCGACTCAAAGAGGTCGAACACGATGTCTTTCGGGCTCTTTTCGGAGTATGCGAGTATCTCCCGTCCTAACTCCGTCTGCTCAAGCTTGGCGGCCTGCTCCAAAGCCCCAACAGGGGGAACGAAGGTGGCCGGAGCCAGGAAGTCTTCCATATAGGCATGGAGCTTCGGGTAGAGTTCACGATAGGTCTCTGCATCGCGCTTTGAGAATTGGGCCATGGACTGCATTGTCCGCTCGGGGTCGGTGTACAGGCACAATGCCCGGCCGTCAGGGAAAGGCAGGGCGAACTGCAGTGAGGGATAAACATAATTGCAGTAATAGTCCCGCTCCAGATTCAGGTCCTTGTAGACAGGGGAGTAGTCTACCATCATGTGATATATGGAGTGCGTGTTATGGGCAAAGCCCCCCGTAGTGATCTCCTCCGTGGCCAGCCCGCCACCAGCCTCAATCCTGCGTTCCAGGAGCAGAACCTTCAAGCCGGCCTTGGCCAAATAGGCGCCGGCCGTCAAGCCGTTGGGCCCCGCTCCGATGATTATTACGTCGTAATCAGCCATCCATCTCCTCCAAGCATGAGTCGGGCGAAGGTCGAGAATAAACCCTGAACCCTTGACCCTCTAATAGCTGCGCCCTTTCTCTTTCCACGGCATGCCCAGGTTAAGGTCCTCGGCAATGGCTTTATAGCAGGCATACCCCTGACCGCTGCTTCCGGTGTGGAAGAGCCCCCAGGCCGATCCGGTGCAAAACAGCCTGTCGATAGGGGTCCGGTATCGGGCGAATTCGGCGATAGGCCGGACCTTGCCGCCCTGCCCGGGCAGGGCGTCCACCACCGCCTGGTTCCCGGAGGCCAGGTTTATGAGCCTCGAAGCCGTGTCGTAAGGCGTCAGGCAGTCAGTGCCAATCACGTTATCCCAATTCATATTGGGAGCGTACTGACTCCACTCCCTCATAGTATCCTCGGCATGCTGTTTCTTGAAGGCCATCCATTCGCGCTCGGTGAGGGCCCAGGAGGGTAAGACATGTTGCTCGCTCAGGCAGGTGTGCTTGCCGTTGGGCACCCGAGTTGGGTCCGTGCGGGACTGGTGGCTGACTATCGCCAGCATGCCTTCCGCATCGGGCGTCTTACCGAGCCGTCGCTCGTAGGCCTCATTGATCATCGGCTCGAGGCTATTAGTAGCGAGCATTACCCACTGAGCGTTGTTGATGGCCGGATTGGCCTGCAGCGCCATCTGATAGTCCGGCATCTCATGCAGGGCCCAGGTGTACCAGGTTATGCAGGTAAGCGTGTCCTCCAGGCTATCCACCCGGTTGAGGATTCTCTGGCTGATGTGGTCAGGACCGATAAGCTTGAAGGTCAGCTGGCGGGGGTCCACTCCGCTCACCACCAACTGCCTGGCGGCTACCTCAGTGCCATCTGACAGGCGGATACCCGTGGCCCGGCCGTTCTCAATCAGGATCTTGTCTACGTGCTTCTTGGTGACGAAATCGGCGCCGTTCTCCAGCAGGACACGCTGGCAGGCATGGGCGATGTTGTGGGTGCCGCCCTGGACGTAGCCCATGCAGGTGCCACCGACGACGGTAGAGAACATGCTCATTGCGGAGCTTACCTCTGTGATCGTGCCCACGGCCTTGAGGCGGCGAAGCGAGATTAATTGGAGAGCAATGTTATCCCAGAGCTCTTTGACGGCCCGGTTGGCCGAGAGCTGCATCCAGGTATAGTCGAAGACGGCATCCGGGCGCTTGATGTAGCTTTGGGCCCACTTCTCCACCGGGTCAGGTTGGTCAGGGAGCGGAGGTGGGGAAAAGAACGTCTCGACGAACGCCGTATCGAACTCTCCACCGACCTTGCATAGCTCATTTAGCTTGAGGAAGGTGTCGGCATCCCTTTGCGAGTACTTAGCCAGGAGGGACGCCGTCTTCTCGCCGGTAGGGTCAACATTCCGATGGTAAATCCCTATGGACTGCTGGTCTTCCTTGGTGATTACGGATAGAGTCATTGGATGGTAGCCAAGCTTGCCACCCTTCTCTTCAAAATCCGGGAAGTCCTCGTTGATGGGGCGGTAGTACCAGTCGTACGTCGTGGTGGCATGGGTATCGGATACGAAGCCTCCGGCGGCCCCTTCAGCCGTCGCCAGTCCCCCGCCCAACTCATGTCTTCTCTCGAAGATGCCCACCTTCATACCGGCGTACTTGGCCAGGTACATAGCGGTGAAGAGCGTTTTCGTGCCCCCACCGATGATTACGGCATCGTAGGTTGCGTCAGCCACTGTGGACCTCCTCCTTCGAGCTACACAGCTCAGGGCACACGGGCGCCCCGGGCTCATGCCAGCAGGCTTATCAGATGCGGATTATATATCATATATAATCCGCAGTGTCAAGGCGCCTTGACGTTGTAAGTATCGGTGGTGTACTGGTCTACGTCAACCAGAAAGGGAAACGCCGCCAGTGCCTCCGTACGTTTCCCCGGTAAGGCCGGATGGACTAGCCGGAGTTCGCTGCCTCCCGCTTAAGCAGAAAGTTCTTGAATGCAAGTCCGGATAGCTCGATGTGGACCTGCATTGCCCTGGCAGCGGACTCGGCATGTCCTGCCCGCAAAGTCTCCAGCACCGTCTTGTGTTGCTCTACGCTCGCCGCTGCCAGGTCCGGGCTTTCCCAGATGATGTAGCCCGGTTGGTGCATCCATATGCGGCGTATTGTTTCTATCAGATAAGGAGACCCGCACAGATCGTAAATTAGCAGATGGAAATCACGGTTAAGGCTGGCGATGGGCTCGGTGCTCCCGTTCACCAGGCACGCTTCCATCTGCTCTTGCAAAGTTCCCAATTGTGCAATCAGAGCAGCAAAGGCTTGAGGGGTAGCACGGTCGACAGCCTGACGTGTAGCAAGGCCTTCGAGCATCGAGCGAATGTGAGCTATGTCCTCCAATTCGTCAGATGAAATCTCCACCACGCTTACACCGCGGTGGGGCTCGCCGACCACAAGTCCTTCCGCTTCGAGAAGGCGAATTGCTTCCCTGATCGGTGTGGCACTTACCCCAAGCATGCGCGACAGCTCCTCTTGCCTCAGGCGTTGACCTGGAACAATTCTGCCGGAGAGAATCATTTCACGCAAGGCCTGGACGACCAGGTCGCGCTTGGATGAGTATTTGGCTATGGGTACAATCTTATCCATTTTAACCTGTATCTAGGCTATAGTTGCTAGACCAATCCTACCCGAATGAACCAGAAATAAATATAATATTTGATGTCGCCTCTGTCAAATCCGCCCATTGCCCTTGACAAAGCCCCCTCTCCATGATATACCAATGGCATTTCCATCTTCGGTTTGGTGGTCCAGGCCATATTGTATAGAATCCGAGGTTGCCATGGCGGGTGAGGTTTCCCGGCTGATAGCCGACCTGGAAGAAGATGCGGCCCTCTCATTGGTGAGACAGAGGCTTGATGCTGGTGCCGACCCTCTGTCTCTCGTCGAGGAGTGCAGGGCAGGTATGTCTCTGGTGGGCGAACGATATGAGAAGGGCGAGTACTTCCTATCGGACCTGGTTATGTCGGCCGAGGTATTCAAGAGCGCCATAGCCCTGATTGAGCCACGCCTTCGGAACGGTGTGACGGCCAGTGTCATCGGCCAGGCAGTTGTAGGTACGGCTCATGGAGACATCCATGACATTGGGAAGAACATAGTTGTGGCGATGCTCCGCTGCTCAGGGTTTGAGGTCCATGATTTGGGCGTCGACGTGGCGCCCCAGGCATTTGTAGACAAGGCCAGGGAGACGGGAGCCAGGGTAGTTGGCATCTCGGTCCTACTGACTACCAGTTTTGCCACGTTGAAGCAAACGGTGCAAGCGTTGCGCGACCTGAGCGGCGTCGCCGTGCTGATAGGTGGTGGGCCGGTGAACCAGATGGTCTGCGATCACGTGGGCGCCGACGGCTGGGGCAAGGACGCGATGGAAGCGGTTGGCCAGTTCAAGAGGCTGGCCGGAGTTGCAGGATGAGCCAGGCAATGACCTCTGAGGAGCGGATAAACACCGTCATATCCCTTAAGGAGCCGGACCGGGTTCCTGTTGCTCTATATATGGACGCCTTCGCCGCTCACCACGCCGGGATCACCCTTGCCGAATGGGTATCGGATTACGAGAAGGGCGAGTCTGCGGTCGAGAAAACGTTTGCCGACCTGGGTGGCTGTGACGCTATGATCCGCACCGGCTGCCCTCATCCCGACTCCTACGCCATGGGGGCGGCCATCCGCACGAAGCTACCCGGCAGAGATCTCCCTGCGGACGCCCTCTGGCAGTATGAAGAGGCCCCGGTAATGACCGTAGAGGACTACGATGTTATCATCGAACAAGGCCTTGCCGCATTTTGGCAAGGCTACTGGCCTCGTATCGGCATAGACCCGGCCAACGTGCCGTCCATTGCCAGGGCCGTGAGCGATAACTCCAGGAGCGGGATACTTCGATGGCAGACGCGCGGCGTTCAGATCTTCCGTGGGGGCATGGCCGTTCTCCCCTTTGACATGTTCTCCTTCGCCCGCTCGATCAACGAATTCATATTCGACCTCTACCGAAGACCGGAAAAAGTGCTTGAGGCTACTGAAGCCTGCCTGCCAGATATGGTTGAGATGGCAGTTCGGGCTGCCAAGAGCACCGGCGCGCACCGGGTCTTCTTGGGCGCCACACGGGCCGCCCCCACTTACATATCTCCGAAGCAGTTCGAGAAATTCTTTCTGCCATCCCTACGCTGGACGGTAGAGAGGCTGATAGCAGACGGGATTATGCCTTTCCTCCACTTCGATAATGATTGGACCCCCTTCTTACACTACTTCAAGGAGTTGCCCGGGTCCAAATGCATACTCCATCTGGACGGATTTACAGATATTTTCAAGGCCAAAGAGATTCTTGGCAGTCATATGTGCCTGATGGGAGACGTGCCTCCGGCGCTGCTGAGTATCGGTACGGCTGAGGACGTGACGGAATATTGCCGCAGGCTGATAGACCAGGTCGGATCTGGAGGTGGCTTTATTCTGGCCCACGGCTGCACGGTGCCAGCGGACGCTAAGTTTGAGAATGTACGGGCAATAATTGAGGCGGCAGAGAAGTTCGGCCGCTATCACTAAAGTTTTTGGTGCTCTTAAACCAGAAAGTCTTGATTAACGAAGGGGGGAAACCAAGGACATGAAGTTAATGTCTAAGATCGCGGCGCTCTTGTCAATCCTGGTCATCACCAGTTTCGTACTGGCGGCTTGCGCGCCTGCCGCGGCGCCTACGGCTACGCCGACCAAGGCGCCTGCCGCGGCGCCTACTACCTCGGCAGCGCCGACCGCTGCCGCCCAGGCAACAAAGCCGGCGGCTGTCACGCCAACGGCCCCACCAAAAGCACTGGACCCGTACAAGATCGGAGTAGTCCTGGCTTTGAGTGGCTATTACACGGCTATAGGCATTCCCGGACGGGATGGCGCAATGGCGGCTGCCAATGAGATTAACGCTGCCGGCGGAATCAACGGGCGTAAGCTCGACCTGGTCGTGTACGATGATGGAACGGACGAGACCAAGGCAGTTCTGGCCGTCAAGAAGGCTGCAAACGACGACAAGGTCGTTGCAATAGTAGGCCCTACGGGCAGCGGTCTCCCTATGGCCGCTATGCCGGTGATAGAGGAAGCCCAGGTCCCCATGCTCGCAATAGGCTCCGGTGATGCGATAGTAAACCCGGTCAAGAAATGGGCCTTCAAGTTTATCAGCGGTGAGGCCAAGAATATTCCTGAGATATATTCTTTCTTTAAGTCCAAGGGTATCAAGAAGCTGGCATTGTTGTACCCAAGTACCGCAGTGGGCAAGGGTGGCTTGGCCTACATCGAGCCTACCGCCTCCAAAGAGGGCTTCGAACTTGTCGCCATAGAGAGTTACGGTCCCGAGGACAAGGAGTTTGCTCCTCAGCTCACCAAGATCAAGTCCGCGGGAGCTCAGGGTCTCATAGTGTATGATGCGTCTATCGCCAGTGCTCTGATTGGCAAGCAAATGAAGGATATGGGTATCAATCTTCCGTGGTCAGGGCCTTACGGCATGATAGGCCCTGCCAACGTAAAGGCTGCCGGAGATGGCTTCGACAACCTGGTTGTGCCGGCCCCCAAGGAGTATGTGGCTACCCAGCTCCCCGATAGCGACCCTCAGAAGAAAGCCGCTCTCCAGTTCATGGAAGCATACAAGAAGACGACTGGGAAAGACGCTGATCCCCTCGCGATGCACGGTTGGGATGCGGTAATGATCATTGCCGAGGCATTGAAGAAGACTAACCCGGACCCGGCTAACCTCGCCGACACGCGAGCCAAGATCCGCGATGGAATCGAGGGACTGAAGAACTATGCGGCTGTGGTTTCCATCCTGAACCTAAGCCCAACGGACCATGAGGGTATGCCTCCCGGCTGGTCGGCTCTGGTATCAGTCAAGGACGGCAAGTTCAGTATCGCCAAGTAGGGCTGCATCCGACGGCCCGGCTAACGGGCTGCCAATAATGGGTAATGGAACGCCCGCGCGGGCGTTCCATTACCCATGTCGCAATACCGTGCAGGGCATCAACCAGGCCAAACGCCGAGACTGGATATTCCGGACCTATCGGACGTGAGCGACGTCCAGGGTATTTCCCTAAGGAGACGGAACCTCGTGAGCGCTACTAGAGATTGTGTCAACTGGACCGAGGAAGCCGGCGTAGCAACCGTCACCATCAATAATCCACCGGTCAATGCTATTAGCAAGACCGTCAGGGATGATCTGTCCCAATGCCTTGATGAGATCAAGGCTGACGGGTCAATTAGAGTGGTAATCATCACGGGAGCCGGCCGGGCCTTCATGGCTGGAGCCGATATTAAGGAGCTGCCACAGTTCCGTTCGCCGGAGACGTCCGCTGAATTGCGCAAAGCGCCCCACAAGATGATGGGGGCAATTGAACAGATGCCGCAGGTGACCATCGCCGCAATCAATGGACTGGCACTGGGGGGCGGCTGCGAGATGGCCCTGGCCTGTGACATGAGAATCGCATCGGAGGACGCTCAGCTCGGGCTACCCGAAATCAGGCTGGGCCTGCTGCCTGGAGGAGGCGGCACTCAGCGTCTGCCCCGCCTGGTGGGAAAGTCTATCGCCAAGGAGATGATGTTCACCGGAGAGGCCATCGGAGCCCAGGAGGCCCTTCGAATCGGACTTGTCAATAAGATCGTACCTGCCGGTCAGGCTTTGCCAGCAGCCCAGGAGATGGCCAGGAGAATAGCTGACAGGTCAGGCGCCGTGCTGCGCCTGATAAAGGAAGCAGTTGACGTCGGATGCAACCAGAGTCTTGAAGAAGGTCTGGCCACCGAGGCGTCAGCCTTCGGAAGAGCCTTGGAGACGGATGATTGTGCCGAAGGCATAGACGCTTTTGTCAGTAAGCGCGCCCCACAATTCAGGCACAGGTAGGACATAGGACTCCATATTTCAGGAGGCACGGTGGAACTTCAAGATGTGAAATACGAGAACCGGGACGGGTCGGCTTGGATCACTATCAACCGGCCTGAGGTTCTCAATGCCCTGCGTATGAGGACTCTGGATGATATTCTAGAGGCCTTCAAGGAAGCCGAACGGGACCGTACCGTGGGTGTGGTTGTGCTGACCGGTACCGGCGACAAGGCGTTCTGTGTCGGAGGCGACCTGAATGATCTGTCCGCTCTGGACTCTTACGGTGGCAGATTGCACTTCGGTAAGTTTCTGCAGATTTCCACCGTTATGAGGAACCTGGGCAAGCCGGTCATCTCCTCCATTAATGGCTACTGTCTGGGGGGAGGCAACGAGCTTCATACTTTCTCAGACCTGAGCATCGCCTCTGACAAAGCCCGCTTCGGCCAGGTAGGAGCCAAGATCGGTGCTCTGCCCGTCTGGGGAGCAACCCAACTCTTGCCTCGACTTATTGGCGAGCGCAAGGCCCGGGAGATGCTCTTCTTGTGCAAGCAGTATAGCGCCCAGGAAGCGTTGGACATGGGGTTGGTAAACACCGTGGTGCCCCATGAGGATCTCTACAAGCTAACTGACGAATGGTGCCAGACCATCCTAGACATGAGCCCGCAGACCCTTCGCCTGCTTAAGACCAGCCTCAACTTCGAGTCTGATCTTCTTTATCCTTCCTACGTGCACTCGCAGCAACTCATCGGAACCATCGCCGGTTCGGAAGAGGCTCTGGAGGGCATGAAGGCGTTCCTGGAGAAGAGGAAAGTCAACTACCGGAAATTCAGGCAGTAGGGAATAACCATGTTCAAGCTGACTGAAAAGCAAGAGGCGATTCGTCGGGCGGTGGACGAGTTCGCCCTGAAAGAGATGGCCCCCTTTATTCCTCAATGGGAGGTCGAAGGGGAAATGCCTCTGACGCTCCTTAAGAAGCTGGGGGACATGGGCGTGCTGGGTATCCTCGTCCCTCCTGAGTTTGGGGGCAGCGGTGGCGATTATATGACTCTGGCCGTGGTCTATGAAGATCTGACCACCCTCACCGGGGCGGTATGCATGGATTTCGCCATCCACGCGTCGGTCGAGCACTCGATCCTGGGCTACGGTTCTGACGAACAGAAGCAGCATTATTTGAGAGATCTCGTCGGGGGTAAGCTGCTCGCAGCCTTCGCTCTGACTGAGCCAACCGCCGGTTCGGATGCAGCTGCGATCCAGACCTTCGCCCGTCGTGAGGGCGATAGCTATGTTATCAACGGAGGCAAGCGCTTTACTACCAACGGTGGGCGAGCCGACCTTTATATGGTGATGGCCAGGACCAGCAAAGAAAAAGGGGCGAAGGCCATTAGCGCCTTCCTGGTGGAGAATGGTACGCCCGGCTTCACCTTCGGCAGGACGGAGAACAAGATGGGGGTCAAGTACAGCCCCACCAGAGAGCTTTTCTTTAAAGACGTACGAATCCCCGCGACTGCCCGGTTGGGGCAGGAAGGAGAGGGTTTCAAGGCAGCCCTCGTCAATATCGACGGGGCGCGTATCTGCGCCGCCGCGACAGGCCTGGGCCTCGCCCAGGCAGCGCTCAGCTGTGCCGTGGCCTACGCCAGGGAGAGAATCGCCCCTTGCAGCTCCTTCTCCACGACCCAGGCGCAAGAGTTCATGCTGGCCGATATGGCTGTCCAGGTCGAGGCCGCACGGCTCCTGACCTACCAGGCCGCCTGGCTCAGAGACAATGGACAGGAGGCAATCTACGCAGCGTCGATGGCCAAGCTCTTCGCGACTGACACCGGGGTAAGAGTCACGTCCAACGCCGTGCAGATCCTGGGCCTGGATGGCTGCACGAAGGACTACCCTGTAGAGAGGCACTTCCGGGAGGCCAAGCTGGCCCAGATCGCCGAGGGCACTAACGAGATACAGAGAATGGTTATCTCCAGACATCTCCTGGGGCTCAGATAGGTGCCGGCACAGAACATGATGGCTCTGGACGGAATCCTGGTCCTGGATGTAAGCCGGGTGGGGCCTGGCCCTTACGCGACCATGCTCCTGGCCGACTTCGGCGCCCGCGTAATCAAGGTGGAAGACGCCAGGCAGGGCGACGACATCAGGCATCTCTACCATATCAATGGGATCGGCGCTGGCCACCTGGTATTCAACCGTAACAAGGAAAGCATTGGCCTGAATTTGAAGGACCCCCGTGGCCGTCAGATCTTTCTCGACCTTGCCGAAAAAGCAGATGTAGTGCTGGAGAGCTTCCGTCCGGGTGTCATGGACCGGCTCGGCGTTGGCTACAAGGACGTGCAAAAGGTCAATCCTGAAGTAATCTACTGCTCTATCTCTGGCTATGGGCAGGACGGACCATACCGGCTCCGACCAGGTCACGATATAAATTACGCCAGCGTAGCCGGGATGCAGGGCATGACCGGGATGCCGGACGGCACGCCGGTGATTCCCGGCTTCCAGATTGGCGACGCGTCCGGCGGGATGTTTGCCGTCCTGGGCACTCTCCTGGCGCTGCAGGCCCGTGCCCGTACAGGCAAGGGGCAGTACCTGGATGTTTCCATGATGGATGGGACGCTGCACTGGCTCTTCGAACCGCTATTTCAGTACTTGGCCGCCGGCCACTCACCACAACCCGGTGTAGAGCGCCTGTCAGGAGGCATCCCTTCCTACAACATCTACCGGACCAAGGATGGCAAGTACATCTCTCTGGGCATACTTGAGCCCCACTTCTGGCGAAACTTCTGCCAGTTGCTGGAAAGAGAGGACCTTCTGGAACACCAGTCAGCCAGAGGCCAGGCTGGGGACGCTGCGAGGGCAGAGATCGCCGCTATATTCGAGACCCGTACGCTTGAAGAATGGACCCAAAAGCTGGAGGGGGCCGAAGTCTGCTGGGCGTCCGTTACAGATCTCGATGGGACCTTTGACGATCCCCAGGTGCGCCATCGCCAGCTTCTGGTAGACGACTATCATCCGGTGGCGGGCAAGATACGCCAGCTTGGCATGCCGATAAAACTGACTGATACGCCCGGCACTATACGGAAACCCGCGCCTGCTCACGGCGAGCACACGGTGGCCCTAATGAAGGAGCTCGGCCGGACCCATCAGGAGGCCGAAGCGCTCCGTGATGCCGGGGTAGTGACTTTCTGATGCGGTGCAAGGACGGAGGCTCGGGGGTGTACCCCGACACCTTCCCACCCCGGTGCGGCTTACGTAAAAGAGTAGCCTGATCATATTGCTAGAGAGGAGCAGGCATTGGAAATAAGCAAGGTTGCGGTCATCGGGGCCGGCCTAATGGGCAACGGCATCGCCCAGGTAGCGGCCCAGGCAGGTCTGACTGTTGGACTGCGAGACGTCGAGAATGCGTTTCTCCAGCGGGCAATGGGCACCATCGAGAAGAGCCTGGCTCGCTTCGTCAAAGGTGGGAAGATCACCCAGGAGGAAGCAACTGCGGCGATGGGCCGGATTTCTCCGACGACCAGTATAGATGAGGCAGCCTCCTCGGCTGACTATGTTATCGAGGCGGTCACTGAGAACCTGGACCTGAAAAAGCAGATCTTTGCCGAGCTGGATTCAATCTGTCCGCCGCATACTATTCTGGCTACCAACACCTCCCAGCTAAGCGTAACCGTCATCGCCAGCGCCACCCGGCGTCCATCGCAGGTCATCGGCACGCATTGGTTTTCCCCGCCGGCGATGATGCGGTTGGTCGAAGTAGTGAAGGGGATGCAGACCTCCCAGGATACGCTGGACATTACACTCGCTCTGGCGAAGCGGCTGGGCAAGGAGACGGTGGTCTGCAAGGACTCGCGAGGCTTCATAACCAGCCGGGCCTTCGGGGCCTTCATGACCGAATGCATCCGAATTCTGGAGGAGGGCATCGCGTCCCCCGAGGACATAGACAAGGCCATCACACTTGGGTTCAATCACCCGATGGGCCCGTTTCAGCTAATGGACTTCGGTGGTCTGGATGTGGCGTTCAACGCGATGTCCGGGTTGGAGGAGGCTTTCGGGCCGCGATTCAAGCCTCCCCAGGTCCTGAAGATCCTGGTGAATGCCGGCTATCTGGGTCCCAAGTCGGGCCGGGGTTTCTACCCATACGAAGAAAAGAAATAGAACATCTAACTACTGATCTGGGGAAGGACATGGTAACAGAAGCGCTCACTGCCCAGGACTACGAGAAGTTTAACATCACTTTGGGCGACATGCTGGATGAGACCGCATCCCAGCATCCTGAGAAGGAATTCCTGGTGCTGCCGAGCCAGGGATTGCGCGTAACCTATGGCCGTTTTCGGGAGATGGTCAATCAGACAGCCCGCGGGCTTCTTGCCATGGGTGTCGAGAAAGGCGACCGTGTTGCTATCTGGAGTCCGGGCTGCCTGGAATGGCTGCTGGTCCAGCACGGGTCCGCCCGAATTGGAGCCATAGTAGTTACAGTTAACACCAACTTCAAGGCGAACGAAGTAGAGTACGTACTGAAACAATCAGAGTCCACTACCTTCTTCATCGGCGCGGGCTTCAGGAAGCTGGACTACCCGAGCATCTTCGCGGAAGTCTGCCCTGAGCTTGCGGGCTCCGAGCCGGGTAAACTCGTCTCGGGCCGGTTGCCCCTCTTGAAGCGGGTCATATTCATCGGGCAGGGAAGACATCCGGGCATGAACACCTTTTCAGACCTGCTCACGGAGGCTGAATCTGTCTCGCAGGAAGAGGTAACCAGGAGACAGCGGGCAATTGATCCCGGTGACCCTGTGCACATCGTATATACGTCTGGCACGACCGGCTTTCCCAAGGGTGCCCTCCTGCATCATACCGGCGTGGTTGGCATCGGATACTGGCTGGGCAAGACGCTGGAGGCAAACCCTGACGACCACATTTGCATGCTGCTCCCCATCTTTTCATCGGCTGGCGTAGTAGGGTGTTCTCTCTTGCCAATGCGCTGGGCGGCGTCCGTCGTCGTTATTGATAGCTTCGACGCGCAGAGGGCGCTTGAGATACTTCAGGAAGAGAAATGCACCATCGTCTTGGGCGTTACAACAATGTACATAGCGATGATGGAGCATCCTGATTTCTCGAAGTTCAAGTTAAATCTCAAGAGAACGATGATGTCCGGAGCGCCCTGCCCGGTGGAGATCATGAAGCAGATCGAAGCCAACTTACATATGAAGCTGGTTATCGGCTGCGGCCTGACCGAGACGTCCGGGGCCGTGACCTTTACACGGCTGAGCGACCCGCCGGAGCTTAGGCTAACTACCGCCGGCGTGCCGGTGCCTGGGATTGAAGCCAGGGTAGTAGACCTGGATACCGGACAGGAACTTCCTCCCGGCATGCAGGGAGAGATGGTCTACCGGGGATGGGGCCTTATGAAGGGCTACTACAAGATGGAAGAGGCCACGAGCTCCACTATAGATGCTAATGGCTGGCTCCACTCCGGAGACCTGGCGGTCATGAACGAGCAGGGTTACTTCAGCATAACCGGCCGGCTCAAGGACATGATCATCCGGGGAGGCCAGAATATCTACGCTAAAGAACTCGAGGAGCTCCTCTACACTCACCCGAAAGTAGCGGATGGCTATATCGTCGGCGTGCCGGACAAGAAGTACGGGGAGGAGCTCATGGCAGCCATAAGGCTCAAGGAAGGGGTCTCCTGCGTTGAGGACGAAATAAAGGACTTCTTCCGGGATAAAGTGGCTCGCTACAAAGTGCCCAGGTACGTGCTATTTGTAGACGAGTTTCCGCTCACTGCTACCGGCAAGGCGCAGAAGTTCAAGCTTGCCGAGATTGGCGCCAAACACTTTGGGCTCGAGAAGGGGGGATGACTGAAGCATAGCTGGTTAATTCATTAAGCACTTTGGAATAAAGAAGGAGGGACTGTTGATCAAGAGAAAGCGCTTTATCTCGCTGCTGCCGGGACTGGTAGTGCTACTCGCGCTGCTGGCGGCATCCTGTGCCCCGGCAGTTGCACCCACGGCCACGCCAACGAAAGCCCCTGCGGCCGCTCCGACCGCGGCTTCCAAGACGGAGCCGACTAAGCCCGCTGGGACAACCGCTACAACCCCAACGGCCGCAACCAGCAAGCCGGCCGCGAAGCTCAAGGGTACTGAAGTCAAGATAGGCTTTATGGGACCAAAGACCGGCCCCGTAGCTGCATGGGGCATCGAGAACGAGGAAGTTCTCAAGATGGCCGAGAAGGAGATAAACGATTCCGGAGGAATCGGCGGACTTCCGGTCAAGTTCTTGTTCTTCGATACCCAGGCCAAGCCGGACGAGGCGGTAAGCCTGACCCGCAAGCTCCTTTCCGAGGACAAAGTCCTCATGCTCCTGGGCCCATACCTGAGTGGTGAGGCTTCCGTGGCCTTCCCCATCGCCGTATCCATGAAGGCTCCGATTTTCTCCTGCTGTTCTGCAGCTCCCGGCGTTTCTGAGAAGAGCCGCCCCTGGGCTTTCAGGCTGCCTCAGCCGGATGACAAAGGCCTGGTGGCGATGATCAAGAAGTACGTGGCTGACAACAACATCAAGAAGGCTGTTACAATCGGCGACCAGAAGGATGCTGCTTCCAAGATCGCCAGCACCCAGTACATCCCGAATGCGCTGAAGGAGGCAGGGGTCCAGATACTCAACGGGAATGAGCCCATCGGCTACAATACGGGCGACACCAGCTTCGCCGCCCAGGTAACCCGGATCAAAGAGCTCAATCCGGAAGCTATGTTTATGTATGCCCTGCCGGCGGAAGGCGGAGCCTTTATCAAGGAAGTACGACGCCAGGGCTTGAAGCAACCCATGGTAACCGGGTCTTCCCTGGTAGCCGTCCAGTTCCTGGATGCCGGCGGCGACGCTGTTGAAGGCACGATCATGAACGCGGTATGGGACCCCATGCATCCCAGCTCCAAGAAGTTCGTGGACGGCTTCAAGAAGCTGTACAACAAGGAGCCAACCATGGCCGGCGCCTACACCTACGACGCAATTTACATTGCGAAGCAGGTGATCGAGACCAGCGGCGCAACCAACGATCCTGCTGAGCTGGCCAAGGACTGGGAAAAGATTAGAGACGGACTCCAGAATATCAAGTTCGATGGAGCTACCGGCAAGTCATCCTTTGACAAGAATGGCGATGGCGTCCATGCGGTCTACGAGGCCGTGGTCAAGGGAGGCAAGATCGTCGTCAACTACAACAAGGTGGTTCTAGACGCACAGTAGAAGTCTAAGCCGGGACAAATGATAACCAGCCATCTACGGAGCCGCTAGCGGCTCCGTAGATGGCAGCGCCGTCTAGAGGCGGCTGGCCAACTGCGAAGGGAGGGGCGGTGTTCTTCCAACAAATAGTAAACGGCCTGCTACTGGGGAGTACGTACTCCCTTACAGCTCTGGGCTTTACCCTGATGCTGGGAGTGCTGGGGCTCTTGAACTTTGCCCACGGTGAGGCGTTCATGATTTCAGCCTACGTGGGTTTCACTTTCGCCGTCCTTTTCAAGCTACCGTTCGAGGTAGCCGCCATAGCCGGCACCCTGTCGGCCGGGGCAATCTCTGTGATTATCTACTATGTCTCCTTTGCGTTCGTCAAACGGGAATACATGGCGGCGCCAATCCTGAGCACTATCGGCGTGGCGATGCTTCTCCAGACCGTGGCCACGCGCTTCTGGGGATCCGATATACGTCCCTTCCCCGAGCCTTTCGGGCAGGACGCTGTAGAGGTGGGTCCGGTCCTTGTCTCCTCAGTCCAGATAGGAACAATGCTGGCGGCATTTGCCTTGATGGCTGGCTTCTACGTGTTCCTGAGCCGCGCAAAGTTAGGCAAAGCCATGCGGGCGATTTCTGAGAGCCCGATGCATGCCGCTCTACTGGGAATCAGGGTTGAGAAGACCATACTGGCTACCTTCTTTATATCGGGAATGCTCGCAGGAATTGCCGGTATCCTGATCGGACTCATTTTCCATAATCTCACGCCGTATATGGGGACCAGCGTGCTTCTCAAAGCTATGACGGTCATGATCCTTGGCGGCCTGGGCAACGCGATAGGCGCTATGGCCGGCGGACTGATCATCGGAATAGTGGAAACCTTCAGCGTTGGATACCTGGGGGCCTCGTGGCGTGATGCCCTCGTCTTCGTAATCTTGATTCTCGTACTTGTCCTCAAGCCGTCAGGCCTTTTCGGCACTCGCCAGCATGAAGAAAAGTTGTAGGTAGAGCATGAGCGCGTACTACGAAGGCATCATCATGGCCGTTGGCATCAATATACTCTTGGCTATCGGCCTGTGGACAACTGTCAGTACCGGCCAGTTCTCCTTCGGCCACGCCGCCTTCATGGGAGTCGGAGCGTACCTGTCAGGCCTCCTGACGGTGACGTTCAAGCTTCCTCTGGTGCCGGCGGCGGCCGTTGGAGCAGTCGCGGCAGGCATAACCGGTGTGCTGGTGGCGTTTCCAGCGCTTCGGCTCACGCACCTTTACCTGGCGATGGCGACTCTTGGATTTGCCGAGATCGCACGCGTGATCTTCATGAACCAGGATGCCTTGGGTGGGGCCAACGGCATGGGGGGCATGAGCGGCTCTACGCCCTTGCTGGTCTGGGTGGTCGTGATCGTCTCCCTTACCTACCTCTGGCTGCTCGGACGGTCTCGCCAGGGTCTCGCTTTTGACGCCGTGAGGCAGGATGAAACTGCGGCCCGGGCGATGGGAATGAACGTGACGTGGATAAAGGTCATGGCCTTCGGACAAGGGGCGCTGATCACCGGCTTTGCCGGAGCGCTCTATGCCCATTTCACGTTCTATATAGAACCCAGTATGTTTGGAATAGAGCGCTCCGTAGTAATTCTGCTCTTCGTTGTGTTCGGGGGTATGAGCAACCTGGTAGGTCCGGTCCTGGGGGCCATTGTCCTTAGCCTGTTCCCGGAGTTCTTCCGGTTCTTGAAGGACTGGTACCTGTTCGTGTACGGAGGGGTGTTGGTTGTGATGATGATCTGGCGTCCCCAGGGCATATGGGGACAGCGATGGGCGCCGATGGACCTGCTTGGCTCGCTGTTCCCGGAGGTGAAGAGGCAGCGGGCGCGCCGGGTGGCGGAGCCGGCCACCCCGCCTGAGGTCCGGTAATGCTCGCCATCAAGAGTCTGGACAGGAGCTTCGGAGGCCTTATGGCCCTGGAGAAGGTCGAGCTGACCGTTACCAGGGGCGACATCCACGGGCTTATCGGCCCCAACGGAGCGGGTAAGACCACGCTCTTCAACGTGATCACGGGATTTCTCAGTCCTACCGCCGGGCGCATCCACTTCGAGGACCGCGATATCACCGGCAAGGGGCCATCGGAGATCACCCATCAGGGAATAGCGCGCACTTTCCAGAACGTGCGGCTCTTCTCCGAGATGACGGTACTGCAGAACGTGCTGGTGGGCCAGCACTGCCGGGCTCCCGGAGGCTTCTTGAGGATGTTCCCGATATCCACGCGCCGGGAGAAAGCGTTGCAGGAGGAAGCGGAAGAGTTACTGATGCTGGTAGGACTGCAAGACTTCCGAAGCCGGCCGGCGGGCAGCCTGCCGTTCGGGGCGCAGCGGCTCTTGGAGCTGGCCCGGGCACTGGCCACACGGCCTCGCCTGCTCCTTCTGGATGAACCCAGGTCCGGTATGAACCGTGAGGAGACGGACCGGTTATGTAGCTATGTCCAGGGGATCCGGGACCTGGGGGTAACGGTCCTCTTGATAGAGCACGATATGAACATGGTCATGCGCCTTTCTGACCGGGTCACGGTCCTGAACTTCGGACGCAAGATCGCCGAGGGGAGTCCAGCCGAAGTCCAGAACAACCAGGCGGTTAGAGAGGCTTATCTGGGGAGCAGCACTCTCAATGCTTAACGTAACTGATATCGAGGCCAACTACGGACGGATAACCGCCCTCAGAGGCATCAGCCTCTCGGTGGAGAAGGGAGAGATCGTAGCGGTCATCGGCGCCAACGGAGCAGGGAAGACTACGCTCCTTAAGTCGATCTCCGGTCTCATGAAGGTGAAAGGCCAGGTAACCTTCGAAGGAAGGGACATTACGAACCGGCCCGCGGACAGGATTTCCGGGGCCGGTATCTTCCACATGCCGGAAGGGCGCGGCATCCTCCGCCGTATGACTGTAATGGAGAACCTGGAGATAGGCACCTACCTCCGGCGTGATGGAGACATTGCGCGGGACATGGCGCGAGTCTTCGAGCGGTTTCCCCGACTGGCTGAGCGAAAGAGTCAGTCTGCGGCAACCCTATCCGGAGGCGAGCAGCAGATGCTGTCGGTAGCCCAGGCGATCATGGCCCGGCCCAAGCTGCTGATGATGGATGAACCTTCGCTTGGCCTGGCGCCTCTGGTGGTAGCCGATCTCTTCGAAACCATCAGGCAGCTCAGGGAAGAGGGCATGACCATACTCCTGATCGAGCAGAACGCCAGACAGGCGCTCGAATGTGCCGACCGCGCCTATGTTTTCGAGCTGGGACAGGTGGCTATGGAGGGTAAATCGGCAGAGCTCAAGGAGGACCCCCGCATCTTCGAGGCCTACCTGGGAAGCAGCGTTGCCATTGACGAGCCATCCGATCCAGTGGGCAACGTCGCTGCCTCGCATCTGTTTCAGCGCATTAAGGACCGCTGGGCCTCCGCGTGACCAGCGGGATTGCCAGGCCCGTTTTAAGGAGGTAGATACATGTTCATACGTGTAAGCATAATGCAGTGCGACCCCGACCAAATGGCGAAAGTTGAGAAGCTCTGGCTTGAGGAATCCCTGCCCCAGGCTACCGCTCAGAAGGGCTGTGTTGCGGCTCGAGGATTCCGGTCTCAGGAGGTCCCAGGGCAGTTCATTATGGTCGGGGAATGGGAGACAGTAGAGCAGGCGGATGCCTACCTTGTAAGCCCGGAGCACGAAGGGGTCGTGACCAAGTACGCACCGTACCTTAAGGGTGGGTTGCAGCGGTTTGTCGGTAAGCTGATTGAGTAGAGGAACGGGGAACAAGGCGCGGGAACAGCCTGATCGTTGATGCCTAGAACAAGGCCTGCCATAGAGATCGACTCTGAGAGATGCACCGGATGCCAGCTGTGTAAGCTGGCATGTTCTCATGTAAAGACCGCTTCCTTCAGCCTCTCTCAGTCCTTCATAGCAGTCACCCGCCTGGGGACCGGTGAGCGTTATGAGGTGAGCTTTACACCGCAGTGCGACCAGTGTGGCTTTTGCATCAACTACTGTTGCTTCGGGGCAATCAGCCGGCGCGGCGCCGTTGCAGCCTCTGGACACACGAGCTCCCAGTAGGAGCAGAGGCTATGGACATCACTCACGGATTCATGGGGAAGCTGCTGCTGGTCAACCTCTCTACGGAAACGATAGAGACGAGGCCGATAAGCCGGCAAGACGCGGAACGGTTCGTCGGGGCTACCGGCATTAATGCCAAGCTAGCCTATGAGATGACCGAGAGGGGCTGTGACCCCCTTGGACCGGGCAACGTGCTCATCTACGGAGTCGGCCCCTTCTGCGGCACTATAGTTCCGGGTACGGCCCGCACGGTCGTTACAGCGAAGTCTCCACTAACCAACTATTATGGTACCTCAGCCGCCGGGCACTTTGGGATGATGTTGAAGCTCGCCGGTTACGACCATCTGGTTATCACAGGCCGGGCGCGAAAGCCGGTCTATCTCCGAGTGTTCGACGATGACATAGCCATTGAGGATGCCTCCCACCTCTGGGGCAAGGATGTCTTCGAGACGACCGATGCCATCTGGAAGGATTCTCCTGAAGCCTGGGTCACCTGCATCGGCCAGGCCGGCGAGAACCTCGTTAAGCACGCCGTTATTATCAACAACAAGTATTCCACATATGGTTCGACGGGCCTTGGCGCCGTAATGGGATCAAAGAACCTCAAGGGGATTGTGGCCCTGGGCACCAAAGCAGTGCGCATGCACGATCCCAAGGGCTTCTTCCGGCTCGCAAATCGGGTCTTCAGGGAATTGATGAAGGCGCCCAATTTCGACCAGTGGCGAAGGCTGGGCACGCTGATACAATTCCAGAGCTATGCCGAGGGCGCCGACGAAGATATGGCCCGGCGCGGCTTCAACATGGAGAGCTGGACCCGAATATATAGTGAAAAGCTCTGGAAGTCGCCCGCCACCTGCCCCAGCTGCCCCGTGGGCTGCAAGGCGTGGCTGGAGGTAGACGAGGGCGATCGTAAGGGCCTGAAGATGGCCGTCTCGTGTCCAGCGGGCACGGTGACCGGTCCGTATGCGATGGGTGTGTCTAACCCCGTCCGGGACTGGTCGGAGGTCATCCGCTGCTCCGAGCTGGCGAACCGGCTTGGGGTCAGCACCTTTGGCACAATCCACGTGTTCAACTGGCTGATAGACCTGTACGATCGCGGGATAATCGACAAGACCGACACATTCGGTGTAGAGCTGAAGAAGGGCGATCCGGTCACTTATCAGCGGTTACTTCATCTGGTTGCGCACCGCGAGGGTATCGGCGATCTGCTCGCAGACAGCTACGAGGAGGCCTTCTCTCGAATTGAGAAGGCCGACAACCCGGTGCGTCCTGACGAGCGCATATACCGTGGACGATCCACGGCCTACGAAACTTCCTGGAACGTGTCGGACTTTGGGGTAGTGGTAGACCCGCGCCGGTCAGGACCGCCGAATGCCTATAGCAGTATCACCATGATGCCCGGACGCTCGGAGGAGAGCCTCAAAGACTATGTACGACGCCTGGGCGTCCCGGAGAGCGAGATAAACCTGTACGTCACAGGTGGTACCGATGGCTATAACGTGCCTCGGCTTGCCCGGCTGGTGGAGCTATACAACCTGGTGCTGTATTCGGTCAGTTCATGCCAGAGGCCCTTTATCAGCCGCGTACTCGACATTGAAACGATCGCCCGTCTCTATGCCAGGGCGACTGGGATAGAGGTGACCGCAAGCGGTCTGCTAGAGAGTGCCGAGAGGATCCTGACCCTTCAGAGGATGTTCAACGTTCGCGAGGGCATGACTCGTGGTACCGAGATGGAGCCCAGGCACTATTCGTCGGATGCCGAACGCCGGGACCTGGAAGCTATGCTAACCGAGTACTATACGGCCCACGGCTGGGACCCGGAAACAGGCATACCGCCAGCATCCAGGATCGCGGAGCTGGGGTTAGAAGACATTATCAAGCCACACTGAGCGGCGGCAATCTGCCTGCTCCCATTCACCATCTCGTCACGCCCAGCATCTCGGACAATTAGTGACGCCTACCATTTCGGTCTGAAGCTCCTTGCCAGGGGAAGCAGAGCGATGATGCCGACTGCCGGCGCCAGACTGAACACCAGGAAGGCCAGGTCATACTCGCCGGTCCCCGTCTTGATCAGTCCTCCCAGGTAGGCGGTGAGGATTGGGCCAGCGAAGGTCAGGGTGCTGGTAAAGCCCGTGGCCCGGCCCACGTGAGAGCGGGGGACAGTCATCGCGGGCAGTGCGAAGATCGGCACGCTGCTGATGCCGGTCCCGAACCCGATGGCGAAGAGGACCCCCGTGACGACCCAGAACGGAGCAACGTGCATCCAGGTCAGTGAGACCCCGATGACGGAGATAGCCAGGCCAGCTATAGCCAGCAGCACCTTGCGGTTGGTCCGGTCGGAGAGCCAGCCCCCAATAAGCAGAGCGGGAACGTTGCTCATCGAGAGGACGGTGGTCGCGAACGCGATCTCGAACGGGCTGAAGTGAAGAGTCTCGTTCAGGTAAGACGGCGTCCAGGTGAGGACGCCGTAGGTCTGCGACATCCTCATCAGGGAAGCCACTGCCACGAGTATGAGGGCCAGGCTCCAGAACCCTCCCACAGCAGTTCCTGCCGCCTGGGACTCAGCCGGCGTGGTAGCCCGCGCCGGAGTGGCCTCCTGTGCGAGCCACCAGAACACAACGGCGAAGAGCCCCCCAACCGCTGCGTATAGCTGCAGCGGCATCTGCCAGCCATTGGCGTCCATTATGAGCGGGGTCAACAGCATCGGGGCAGCGACTCCAGTGTTGATGGCGATCATGTACCAGCCCAGGCCAACACCGGAGATCTCTTTGGGCAGGTTGCCGATCAAGAACCGCAGCCCTGGGGTGAAGACACACCCGCATCCGACACCCACCAGGCCGCGCAGTATCATCATCAGCAGAAAATTATCGGTCAGGGTAAACAGAAAGCCGGAGACAGAAGCCAGCAGGAGGCCCAGGGTCAGGACCGGTCGAGCGCCGAACCGGTCACTCAGAAGCCCGCCGGGCAGGCTGAAGATGCAATAGGTGGCCATAGTTATGGTCATCAGGAGGCCGGCCTGAGCGTGAGTGACGCCCAAATCGTTCACCACGCGGACTATCACCGGTGGCACCCCGAAGATTATGACGTAGAGGGCAAAGTTGGCCAGAGAGGCGATCGCCACCATGAGCCATGGATTGGCACGGCTTACCTGTACTTGACCGATAGCGCTGGCGTTGGTATTCATCGTATCCGGTGCCCCTGACCTTAATGGCAGAGGGCGGTTGTTGTCAAGTTTGGATAGACCGTCTGCTTATCAGTTCCCTCGCCCTGCCGCAGCAGGGAGAGGGATAGGGTGAGGGTCACTCCTCTGCCGGCAGCAGCAATCAGTTACTTCTCGGCTCTCACCGCCAGCAGCTAACAGGGAGCAAGGAGGACCCAAACGTGGGTGGCTTCCCCTCACCTTGATCCTCTCCCCACTGCGGTGGGGCGAGGAAATACTTCTGGGCCGAATCCGCTAGCCCCGTGTTTTTGGCAGAACCGGAGAGAACCTCGAACATGCAATCTCGCTAGACTTCATGTATTATAACTTCTCAGGGTTCGGTGAACCCTGAGAACGCCCCCTGCCATGGCCGCCAGCAAGGAAGATCATGTCTGGACGGCTAAAGAAACTGTGAGCCTGGCAGGATGACGCTGGCCCGGTCCTGCTATACTCTCGCTAGTTAACCCAAGTGGGAGGTCCAAATGGCAAAGGTCGAGAAAACGTCGAAGAAGGTCGGCAGTCGTGCGGCGCAACAGTTGAAGAGTGCGAAGGCCGCGAAGAACGCGAAACCCGCTGACACTTCTACACTTTCGCAGATGCCAGACAAGGGAAAGGAGTCCGCAAAGAAAAAGAAGTAACCTCAGACGGCTGGCTCAGCCAGACCTCTGAATCGCGCAACGAGGGAATGCAGTCCTGGGAACGCCGAGCCCCAGCTCGGCGCCTCAGTTGCCGAGCTGGGGCTCGGCGTTCCCAGAGTTTAACCCCGGTCTTGGTGGAACCGCAAGATCAGTCGAGGGACAACGAGCCAGGGTCTTCCAGCAGGTCGCGGACCCGGGCCAGGAAGGCGGCCGCCGGAGCGCCATCGACGATCCGGTGATCGAACGACAGGCACAGCTCGATCATCCAGCAAGGCACCACCTGGCCTCTGCGAACAACCGGCTTCTCCGCCAGCCGTCCGACGCCCAGTATGGCCGCCTCCGGAGGGTTGATGATGGGGGTGAAGGCATCCACCCCGTACATGCCCAGGTTGGTGACAGTGAAGGTACCGCCGGAGAACTCGTCTGCTGAAAGGGCGCCCGACCGGGCCTTCTCCGCCAGGCGGGCCTCCGCCCGTGCAATATCAAGAAGGCTCAACCCGTCCGCCTGGCGCAGAACGGGCACCACCAGGCCATCCGGCAGCGCCACGGCCACGCCGATATTGATCTCGGACACCGTCTCGAAATCCTCGCCCTTCCAGCGGGTATTCATCTGGGGGTGCTCTCGCAATGCCCTGGCCACCGCTCCGACGATCAGATGCGTGTAGGTCAGGCGGGCCTGGTACTGGGACTGAAAGCGGGGACTGGCCTGCTCTCGCAGGGCTACGGCCGCGCTCATATCCACTTCCATGAACAGGGTAACCCTGGCCGCCGTCCGGGCGCTGAGGGCCATCTGCTGGGCGATCGCCCGGCGCATGCCGGTCATCGGGGCAGAAGAGGCCGCCGCTGCGGGCCTGGCCGGAGCGGAAGGGACTTGCAGGGCGCCCAGGACGTCCTCACGCACGATACGTCCCCCCGGACCGGTGCCCCGCACCAGTGACAGGTCCACGCCGTGCTCCCTGGCAAGCTTGCGGGCCAGGGGAGAGACCCTTACGTTCTCGTCTACGGCCGCAGCTCGCTCTTTACGCTCCTCCCGGACCCGTTCCTCCGGGACCTGGGCCTGAACCTGGGTCCGGACCGGCTCCTGCCCTTCCTCGTGAATAACACAGAGCAGGTCACCCACGGGCACGATGTCACCCACCTTCGCCGCCACTCGTTCCAGGCGCCCGGTGACCGGGGACTGGACCTCAACCGCCGCCTTGTCGGTCTCCACGATCAGGAGGGCTTCCCCCTTCCGGACCGGCTGCCCCTCTAACCGGAGCCACTCGACGACTTTGGCCGAGCCCATAGTTTGAGTCAGTGTAGGAAGCGTCAGCTCCATCTTACTCTTCACGCCCAAGAAGCTGCAGGCAGGACTGGTAGATAGCCTCACGGTCCGGGAGATTGCTCTTCGTCAAGGCATGATTGAAGGGTACGGGGAAGTCCCTGGCGCCCAGTCGGACCACCGGGGCATCGAGGAAGTCGAAGCAGCCCTCGACGATAGACATGCCAATCTCCGCTGTCGCTCCTCCGGTCTGTGGCGCCTCATCCACCACCAGCGCCCGCCCGGTCTTCCGGACCGACTCGCAGATAGTATCCCGATCCAGGGGCGCCAGGCTACGCACGTCCACTACCTCCGCCCTGGCGCCATCAGACGCCAGCTTATCCGCCGCCGCCAGCGCCTCGTGGACCATCTTCCCGGTGGCTACGATGCTCAGGTCCTGACCCTCTCGTATTACCTGGGCCTTGCCCAGGGGCACCACGTAGTCGTCCTCAGGAACAGGCCCTTTCAATCCATAGAGCAGACGGTGTGCAAAGAACATTACGGGATTGGGGTCCCGGATAGAGGCCAGAAGCATACCCTTGGCGTCATAAGGGGTAGCGGGCAGCACTATCTTGATGCCGGGGACATTCAGGAACATGGCGTACAGGTCCTGGCTGTGCTGTGCGCCCGAGCCACCTCGCGTCCCGTAGCTGGTGCGGATGACCAGAGGCAGATTGACTGAGCCGCCCGTGCTGTAGCGGTACTTGGCCGCCTGGTTCACCACCTGGTCCACACATACCATCAGGAAGTCGCAGAGAGAGATCTCCGCTACCGGGCGCATGCCGTTGAGGGAAGCCCCGATGGCCGAGCCAATGATCGCCGACTCTGAGATGGGAGTGTCCCGGACCCGCTCTTCGGTGAACTCCTCGCACATTCCCTTGGTCACTGCATACGGACCACCGAGATAGGCGATATCCTCCCCGATAAGGAAGACCGTCGGGTCCCGACGCATCTCCTGGCAGAGGGCCTCCTGGATAGCCTCCCGATAGGTCAACTCCCTCATGATTTCCCTCCTCTACGAATGCCCCGGCGGAGGGGGCTCACGACTGGACCTCCAGATACAGGTCTTCCTGGGCGGCGCTTAGCGGCGGCTCCGGACACTCCTGCGCCCGCCTGGAGGCTTCCTCCACCTCGGCGGTTATCCGATCGTCCACCTCTTCCAGGGCGTCTTCGGACATCAGGTTCCTCTGGAGAAGGAGCTCCTTGTAGAGCTTGATGGGACAGCGCTCCTTCCAGCGCTCCAGCTCACCCGGAGGACGGTAGGACGTTCCCGGATCGGCTCCAAAGTGGCCGCCCCAGCGGTAGGTCTTCATCTCCAGGAGGAACGGCCCCTCTCCGGCCCGGATCCGGGCCATCGCCCTCGAGGCCGCTTCCCGGACGTCGAGCACGGCGTTACCGTCTACCACCTCTCCCTGGAAACCGTAAGACTCAGCGCGCGCCGCCACATCTTTGATGGCCTGATGCCGCGATTGCGCTACGGAGAAGCCGTAAAGATTATTCTCACAAGCGAAGAGCACCGGAAGCTTCCAGAGACCCGCCAGGTTCAGGGCCTCGTGGAAGACCCCCTGGTTGCTGGCCCCATCTCCAAAGAAAGCCACCACGACCTGCCGCTCGCCCCGCATCTGGGTCGCCAGGGCCGCCCCGACGGCTATCGGGAGCCCAGCTCCCACGATACCGGTGGTGCCCAGAATACCCAGGGAAAGGTCGGCGATATGAAAGGCGCCTCCCTTGCCACGGGAGTAGCCGTCCCTTCGCCCAAGGACCTCGGCGAAGAGGCGGTACAGGTCCATCCCCCGGGCGATAAGGTGGCCCTCACCCCGGTGGTTGCTGGCGAGAAGGTCGCCCGGCTCCATGGCCGCGCAGACCCCGGCAGCGGGCGCCTCCTGGCCGGTGCACGAGTGAGGCTGGCCCGGAGTCTTCCCGGCGAAGTAGAGCCGGTCCACCTCCTCCTCAAAGCGCCGGATACGGAGCATGGTTTCCAGCAGGTTCACATGGTCCATTGTCCCGCCCTCCCTTTCTCTTGAGCTAACCCCTTTTCGAGCTAACTAAGTGGCGCATCCGGTAAGTTGCTGGTATTCTGTCCTCGATGTCGGGATGTCAGGCCAGACCGCAGCGGTTTCCAAAACCGCAGCGGTCATAGCGGATGAACCACTAAGGTCTTCTTGCGCCCTCTTTAATCTCATCCCAGTTGCACCGTCCTCGGTCGCAGGACAGCTGGCCGAATCCCTCACGCTAGCAGCGCCCACACATGCATGGGAAATCCGACCGTTGCAAGGCCTGGGCTCCCTCACCCTGACCCTCTCCCAGCGGGGAGAGGGAATAGTTATTCTCCCAACGGGCAGAGGGAATAGTTCCCTCTACCCCCGCAGTCTCCCGGCAGGGCGAGGGAATAGTTCCCTCTCCCATCGCAGCCTCCCAGCAGGGAGAGGGAATAGCTATACCAAATCCAAGCTGAGACCCGCAGCCTCAGCGCCTTGCGCCACGTAGACTCATCTGTCATTCCCGACTTTCCCAATGTCATTCCCGCCGCAGCGGGAATCCAGACTCCAAGCACTTACACCATCAGTCTAACGGAAATATCTAACCAAGCAGCGGGTAGAGGTCTTCCCAGCGAGGATTGTTCTCCTCGATGAGCCGGATCTTGCTTGCCCGTTCCCACTTCTTTAGCTGCTTCTCCCTGGTTAGGGTACCATTTCTCTTGCTGGCCATGACATAGACCTGGTACTGCTTCTCAGACATACGCCCTGAGCCTGGATTCCCGCTGCGGCGGGAATGACATGGGTACAGCGCCATGTAGTTTCCACCTTGGCTTCAGTTTAGTCTCCCAGCGGGGAGTGGGAATAGTTCCCTCACCCATCGCAGTCTCCCGGCAGGGAGAGGGAATAGTGCCCTCTCCCACCGCAGTCTCCCGGCGGGGGTGAGGGGAAAGTTCCTTCGCCCACCGCAAGAGCACTTACTATTCCCTCGCCCGCCGCAGCGGGAGAGCACTTACTATTCACTCGCCCACCACAGTAGAACATCGCCTACTATCCCCTCGCCCACTGCGGTGGGCGAGGGTTAGGGTCAATACGGTTCAGTTAAGAAGAAGGGATGACTCGGTTGTCGAATTGCGAGTAAGCTTGGATTGAGAGAACCAAGTTGCCACCAACAACTCGATGAAGGAGTCACCCCTTGGTATTTATGAT
>Ga0082335_1001956_pt1 | contig 40640 bp, 40 predicted proteins | sample Subgrocontami58m_FD_72375 | JGI IMG/M metagenome (GOLD analysis project Ga0082335, IMG submission 72375) | Subsurface groundwater microbial communities from S. Glens Falls, New York, USA - GMW37 contaminated, 5.8 m (SPADES assembly) (version 2) ...
CCAGGCAGGACTTCACGTCTGCCAGGATGCGGTTGTCCAGCGGGGCGTCGCCGGGGCGGTCGTTGCGCGGCTGCACCCGCTTGCGCGGCCGCGTGCGCGAGGGGTCCGGGTCCGCCAGGATGCGCTGCAGGTCCAGGGCGTACGCCTTGGGGTACTCCGCCAGCGGCGCCGCGTTAAGCAGGTCCGTCCGCCCGATGATCTCGTCCAGGCTCCGGTAGCCCAGGCTGGCCAGTATCTCACGGGCCTCCATCGCCACGAAGGTGAAGTAGTGGATGACCATCTCCGGAGTGCCCCAGAACTTCTTCCTCAGCTCCGGTTTCTGCGTCGCTACCCCAACGGGGCAGGTGTTGAGGTGTCATTGCCGCGCCATCTTGCAGCCCGCGGCGATGACCGCCATCGTGCCGAAGCCGTACCCCTCCGCGCCCACGCACGCCGCCATCACCACGTCGCGGCCGGTCTTGAGGCCGCCGTCCGTGATGAGGGTGACGCGGCCCCGCAGGTCGTTCATCACCAGGACCTGCTGCGTCTCCGAGAGCCCCAGTTCCCACGGGCTGCCCACGTTCTTGATGGAACTGAGGGGCGAAGCGCCCGTGCCGCCGTCATGCCCGCTGATGAGAATCTCGTCGGCGTAGGCCTTCGCGACGCCCGCGGCGATGGTGCCGACGCCCGCCTCGGCGACGAGCTTGACGTTCACCCTGGCGCGCGGGTTTACCATCTTCAGGTCGTAGATGAGCTGCGACAGGTCCTCGATGCTGTAGATGTCATGGTGCGGCGGCGGCGAGATGAGCGGCACGCCGGGTGTGGCGTGGCGCAGCCGCGCGATGTGCTCCACGACCTTGTGGCCGGGGAGCTGGCCGCCCTCGCCGGGCTTGGAGCCCTGGGCCATTTTGATCTGGAGCGTCTCCGCGTTCACCAGGTACTCCGTCGTGACGCCGAAGCGGGCGGAGGCCACCTGCTTCATCTTGCAGTTCAGGCTGTCGCCGTCGCTGATCATGTGATAACGCGTGGGGTCTTCCCCGCCCTCGCCGGTGTTGGAGCGCGCGCCGATGCGGTTCATGGCGATGGTCAGGGCGTCGTGCGCCTCCGGCGAGAGCGCGCCCAGGGACATGGCGGCGGTCTCGAACCGCCGAAGTATGTCCTCCACCGGCTCCACGTCCTCCAGCGGGATGGGCTGGCGGTCGGACTTGAACGCCAGCAGGTCCCGCAGCGTGGTGGGCTGGCCGTCAAGCCGCTGCCCGTAGATGAGCTGAGCGAAAGCCTTGTAGTCCTCGAACTTGCCGGACGTCACCGCCTGGTGCAGCGCCCGGACGACGAAGGGGTTGTTGGCGTGGTACTCGCCGTCCTTGCGGAAGCGGAAAAAGCCGTAGTCGTCCAGGCTATGGCCGTTGGTGGATGCGTAGGCCCTCTGGTGCCGGGTCAGGACGTCCTTCGCCAGGTCCTCCAGATTGGCTCCGCCTATCCAGGAGGTGGTGCCGGTGAAGCACTCCTCCACCAGGTCACGGGACAGGCCGATGGCCTCGAAGATCTGCGCGCCGGCGTAGCTTGACACGGCGGAGATGCCCATCTTGGACATGATCTTCAGGATGCCGGACTCCACAGACTTCTTGTACGTCTTGAGCGCTTGGTCCAGGGTGATGTTCTCTATCTCGCCCTTGTTGACGAAGTCGTAGATGGTCTCCAGGGCCAAGTACGGGTTGACGGCGCTGGCGCCGTAGCCCAGCAGCACCGCGTAGTGGTGGTATTCGCGCGCCTCCCCCGTCTCCGCGATGATGCTGGCGTGCATGCGCTTGCCCTCGCGGATGAGGTGGTGATGGACGGCGCCCACGGCCAGGGCCATGGGGATGGGGGCGCGCGCCGCGTCCATCGTCCGGTCGCTCAAGACAAGAATGGCCGCGCCCGTGTCCGCCGCTTCGCCAGCGGCCTTGCACAGGGCGGTCAGCCCGGCGCGCAGTCCCTTGGGGCCGTCCGCCGCGGGGAAGACCGCGCTCAGCGTGACGCAGCGAAAGGCGGGGTCAGGAATAGCGCGGAGCCGGGCCAGATCGCTGTTGAGCAGGAACGGACTTGTGAGGTGCATCAGCTTGGCGTGCCGCTCGGACTCCTCCAGCAGCGAATGACGCGCGCCCATGTAGGTGTCCAGGGACATGACGATCCGCTCGCGCAGCGGGTCAATGGGCGGGTTGGTCACCTGGGCGAACTTCTGCTTGAAGTAGTCGTACAGCAGGCGGGGCTTGCGGGAGAGCACGGCCAGAGGCGTGTCGTCGCCCATGGAGCCGATGGGCTCCTTGCCCTCCACGAACATCGGCTTGAGTACCAGATTCATCTCCTCCGAGGTGTAGGCGAAGGCGCTCTGCCGCCGCAGGAGGTCAGGCTCCTGGCCGAGCAGGTGGCCGTCCTGCGGCCTGGGCTGAAAGCCCGCCAGGCGGAACAGATTTCGATTGACCCATTCCCCATAGGGCCGCCGAGCGGCCAGGGCGTCTTTTATCTCTTTGTTGGTCAGGAGCACGCCCTTGCGGGTGTCCACGGCAATCATCTCGCCGGGGCCGAGGCGCCCCTTGCGGATGACCCGCCGGTCGTCCATGTCAATGACGCCCACCTCGGACGCCATGCTGACGATGCCGTCGTCCGCGACCTTGTAGCGGGCGGGCCGCAGTCCGTTCCGGTCCAGGCAGGCCCCGACGGTGACGCCGTCGCTGAACGCGAGGGCCGCGGGCCCGTCCCAAGGCTCGGAGAGGCAGGCGTGGTACTCGTAGAAGGCGCGCCAGGCGGGGTCCAGGTTGGGCATGTTCTCCCACGCCTCCGGCGCCATCATGGTCATGGCGTGGAGGACGTCTCTGTCCGACATGACAAGGGTCTCCAGGACGTTGTCCAGGTTCGCGGAGTCGCTGCCGCCGGGCTGGATGAGGGGCCGCAGGTCCGCGACGCGCTCCTTCCAGACCTGGGACTGCAGCTGCGGCTCGCGGGCGCGTATCCAGTTCCGGTTGCCCTGGAGGGTGTTGATCTCTCCGTTGTGGCCCAGGAAGCGGAAGGGCTGGGCCAGGTACCAGTTGGGAAACGTGTTCGTGCTGTACCTCTGGTGGAACACGGCCAGGGAGACGGCGAAGGACTTGTCCCGCAGGTCGGCGTAGAACGCCGCAAGCTGCGGGGCCACGAACAGGCCCTTGTACACCACCGTCTGGTGGGAGAAGGACGGGATGTAGAAGTCAGGGATGCCCGCCTCCGTCACCTGCCGCTCTATCTGCTTGCGCGCCAGGAACAGAGTCCGCTCAAACGCGGAGTCGCTCAGCCCGTCGGCGCGCCCCAGAAGCACCTGGCGGATGACTGGCTGCGTGGACAGGGCGTGCGCGCCCAGGACGGCTGAGTCAACGGGAACATCACGCCAGGCCAGCAGGCGCAGGGCGTTCCCCGCGACCACCTGCTCCACGATCTGCTGGCAGCGCTCGCGGGCGGCGGTATCACGGGGGAGGAACAGCATGCCGACGGCCAGGTCCGCGGGCTTCGGAAGGCGCGCGCCGCTCTTCTCCAGGTCCCGGGACAGGAGCTTATGAGGGAGCTGCGTGAGGATGCCGGCGCCGTCGCCGGTCCTCATGTCGGCGGAGACAGCGCCGCGGTGCGTCAGGTTGACGACGGACTCGACGGCCCTCTCCAGGATCCCGTGGCTCCGATGGCCGGAGATGTCCGCGACAAAGCCGACGCCGCAGGCGTCGTGCTCCAGGTCAGGATGATAAAGCAGACCTTCCGGTTGAGGCAGTGCAAAGTTCAGCATTGCTCCGTTCCTTAACGGCTGGCAAAAGAGACAGCCGCCTGCGCCGATTCCTCCCCCGCGGCGCACGGACGGTGAAGCGAGAGCCTGATATTCAGGCCGCGTGTCTTACAGAATAGGCAGATACCGCTTGATCTCGTAGTCCGTCACCTGGATGCGGTACATGTCCCACTCGATTTTCTTGTTCTCAATAAATGTATTGAACACGTGGTCGCCCAGTGCTTCGCGCAGGAGCTGGCTTTTTTCGGCCAGGGCGATGGCGTCGCCGAGGCTGGCGGGCAGCGTGTCTATGCCACGCCTCTTGCGCTCCTCCGCCGGCATCTTGTAGACGTTCTCCTCCACGGCCTCAGGAGGCTCCCATCCGTTCTTCACGCCGTCCAGACCGGCCGCGAGCATGACGGAGAAGGTCAGATAGGGATTGCAAGCAGGGTCCGCCGCGCGGTACTCAATGCGCGTCGCCTCTTCCTTGCCGGGCTTGTACTCCGGCACGCGGATAAGGTCGGAGCGGTTGCGCCACGCCCAGGAGAGATAGACCGGCGCCTCATATCCGGGAACCAGGCGCTTGTAGGAGTTGACCCACTGATTGGTGACCAGGGTGAACTCCGGCGCGTGCCGCAGCAGCCCCGCGATGAACGACCGCGCCATTTTGGACAGGTGGTGGGACGCCTTGGCGTCATAGAAAGCGTTCCGCCCTCCCTTGAAGAGCGACTGGTGGACGTGCATGCCGCTGCCGTTGATGCCGAAGATGGGCTTGGGCATGAACGAGGCGAAAACGTCATGCTCCTGCGCAATCTGCTTGACGACCAGGCGATACGTCATGACGTTGTCCGCCATCGTCAGGGCGTCCGTGTAGCGCAGGTCAATCTCGTGCTGGCTGGGCGCGACCTCGTGGTGGCTATACTCCACGGGGATGCCCAGCTCTTCAAGCGTGAGCACCGTCTCGCGGCGCAGGTCTGACGCCATGTCCGGCGGAATCAGGTCAAAGTAGCCGGCCTGGTCAAGAGGCTGGGGGTTATCGGCGGCCTTCAGGTAGAAATACTCCAGCTCCGGGCCGACGTAGTAGGTATAGCCCTGCTCGGACGCCTTCAAGAGGTTCCGCTTCAGCACGTAGCGCGGGTCGCCCTCGAAGGGCTTCATGTCGGGCGTCACGATATCAGCGAACATGCGCGCGACGCCCTTCTGCTTGGGGCGCCAGGGCAGGATGCGGAAGGTGTTGGGGTCCGGCAGGGCGAGCATGTCGCTCTCGTCAATGCGGACGAAACCCTCCACGGACGAGCCGTCGAAGCCCTTGCCCTCGGTCAGGGCGGCCTCCAGCTCCTCGACGGTGATGGCGAAGCTCTTCAAGTGGCCAAGGATGTCCGTGAACCACAGGCGAATGAACTTGATGTCATTCTCCTTGGCCATGCGGAGGATGTACTCTTTCGCTTCCTTGTCCTTCTTGAGCATGTGAGCACTCCACGGGGAAAATACCAGCCTCCCCTTGCGGGGCGAAGCGTATCCACCAGTCTAGCTTATTGTGACAATTTTGTCAAAGTTTTGGAGGGTGGTCTTCAGATATGGAAACCCAAGCTCGCGCGGCAGGGGGGACCGCCGAATCACCCGTGCAATGGCTCCAGCAGTCCGTTGCTCGCGGGACTCAGCGGGGGCTGGCTAGAATCACGATTCTTGGAATAGAGCCTGGCTCTGTTGAAATCATTCCTTTACCGCCGACTGAAGTCCGCAGTGCACTCAGGCAAGGCAATTCTTCGTCCTGCAGCAAGGGTTTCAGCAGAGCCGAATAGCTTCTAGTCTGCTTTGCCTTGACAAGTCGGATGGCGGGTGTATATTGGCGGCGTAGCAAGTCTGGGGCGTGCAAAAGGGGCAGGCAATCGACAAGATAGAGGCGTGTCGTAGATCGAGAAGTCCCACAAAGGCTCCATCGTCACGAGGCGCTCGGTACTGGACGCCAGTTTGGCCTTTGCGCGACGCAGCGCGGACCAAATGACCAGGCACGAATGCCTTTGATGAGCTGAAATAACGGCCGGGGTAAGGGAAAGTGGAGACGCTCAAACGGCTCCGCCGCATGGGGATTCAACAGCGCATCATGCTCTACGTGACCGTGGGGCTGGCGCTGATGTTCGGGGGCTTTGCCTTCGTGGGGCTGAGGTCCGTTCAAGAGGCGACTCAGCTCGTGTACCAGGAGCGGCTGAGCGCAGCGTACACCACAGCGGGTATCTTCAGCGGGGACTTCTTCCGCATCGCACGCAGCGCCAAGGCAGTCCTGTCGAAGGTCACGCCAGGGGACCGGCAAGGCCTTGAGGTCGCCGCCGAGGACCTGATGGACATGCTTTCGAAGGACTCCTTCACATTCTTTCAAGTCACGGGGGTCTGGGTCCTTGATGCCGAGGGGCTGCCGCTTGCGGATGCTGGGACACCAAAGTTGGGCACGAGCACTCGCCTTCCGTCCATTGCATCGGCGGTCGGTAATGTCTCCGGCGAGGACTATGTCCTGCTTCCGGCAGTCGGCGGGACAAGCGGGCGCACACCTCTCGCCAGGGTGGCGATCCGGGTTGGTGGACAGAAGGACTCAGGGACACGCGTGGTCGTCGTCCACACCACCTCCCTGAGTAGTCAGAATTCATATAACCCCGCTTCGTTCTGGCGGACGGGACAGGATGTGCCCGCTGTCTATGGCGCAACGGGAGAATCTCTTCCAGAGTACGAATTGGAAGTCCTGGACCCCGAGGGAATTACTGCCCTCCGGATTTGGAGAGGACGGCCTGCCGGAGAGGCGAGTCGGCATTACGGGTTTGTCCGAGGCCTTGCACTGGAAGAATCATCTGTTGTGCTGCACAGCCCTGGTCCCGGCGACACCTTCCTTCCTCACGTCTTGGCGATCGTGCCGATTGGCTCTTCCAGGTTCTATGTCATCCTGGAGCAGCCCGTGGACGTTGCTCTGGCGCTGCCATTGCGCATCAAGCAGGAGATTCTCGTTCTGGCCGTCGGCGGCTTCCTGATTACTCTTTTCGTCGCCTGGATTACGACCAGAAATGTTGTGAAGCCCACGCGTCAATTGACAAGGGCGGCAGAGCGCATGGCGCGGGGAGACTTGGAGACTCCGATCAGCATCAACTCGCAGGACGAGGTGGGGAAGCTGGCCCAGAGCCTTGATATCATGCGCTTGGAATTGAAGGAGGCCTCCGAGCAAATTGGTAACGTCAACAAGGAGCTGGAATCTCAGGTCAGAGAACGTACAGCCCGCCTTGCGGACGTCTTGCAAAAGGTTATCACGGCCCAGGAGGACGAGCGCCATCGGCTTGCTCGTGAGCTTCACGACGAAACCCTCCAAACGTTGGGCGCTCTCTCCATTGCATTGGACCGCGCGCGGGACGGTCTCCACGATACCCCGCGGCGATCGGCAGAGCATCTCGTGGAAGCCAAAGCCATTGCAGGTCGCCTTCTAGAAGAAACCCGGCGGCTCATTCTTGGACTTCGTCCAATGGCGCTGGACGATCTGGGGCTGGGGCCGGCCATCCGGTGGTATGCCGAGACTCACCTGGAGGGAAAGGGCGTGGCGACCATCGTGGAAGTAGGACAACCAGCCGTTAAGCTGCCCAAGCATATCGAGGTCACCCTCTTTCGTCTCGCGCAGGAAGCCGTCAACAATATTGCAAAACACGCAGAGGCCCAGCACGCCTCAATTCGTCTCACGTTCCCAGACTCTCTCGCCAACCTGGTCGTGACAGACGACGGAAGGGGTTTCGACGTGAACCATGCGTTGCAGCTTGGGACATCCGTGCCAAACGTGGGACTCCTGGGTATGCAGGAACGCGTCAAGCTCCTTAACGGGCGCTTCAATATTCGTTCCCAGCAAGGAAAGGGCACCGAAGTCAACGTCGAAATCCCCGTCGAAACCGAGTCCACCTAAATGTCCAAGATACGCGTCCTGATTACCGATGACCACGCCCTGATCCGCCGGGGCATCGCCAGCCTGTTAAATGACCAGGCCGATATGGAAGTTGTCGCGGAGGCTGGCAGCGGTGAAGAGGCGCTTCAGCAGATGCAGGAAGCGACTCCCGATGTCGTGCTGATGGACATCAGCATGCCCGGCATGGACGGACTGGAGGTAGCCAAAAGAGTCCAGACCCAGTTCCCGGGGATTCGATTGCTCATACTGACCATGCACGACAGGGAGGACTATCTTTTCAGGGCGGTGCGGGCCGGCGCGGCGGGTTATATTCTCAAAGGCGCGGACGTGCAAGACCTGCTGTCCGCCATACGCACAGTGCACAAGGGAGACGTCTACCTTTCCCCCAAGGTTACCTCCTTGTTGCTGACTGACTATCTGCGTCGTGCGGAGACCGGTGAACAAGAGGCGAGCTATGATGGGTTGACGGAGCGGGAGCGCGAGGTGTTGCGCATGATCGCCCAGGGACAGACGACCGGCGAAATAGCCGAGGCCCTGCACCTCAGCAGGCACACCGTGGACACTCACCGCGACCACATCATGCAAAAGCTTAACCTGCATCGAAAGGCGGAACTCATCAAGTACGCCATCCGCAAAGGACTTGTTGCATCTGACGAGTAGCTAAAACCTGACAGGTTATCCCCCAAACACCCTATGGCAGAATAGGGTGTTTTTGTTTGCCCAATACAGCGATGACAGGATGGTTCCCCGACCAATTCATAGCATACAGTTTTGAGGAGTACAAGATAAAGCTCCAGATGGTCTCCACTGGGCCCTATAGGAAGACATAGTCGTGTGCGCATATTGGCAAAAGCCGGTCCTCTTCCCAGCGACGCCGCCTCTCAAAGGAGCAGAGGGATGGGTGACTCGGAATACACCCGAATACTGGTGGTAGATGACTCAGATACGATGCGACGGGCGATTGGCGACGCGTTGCGAACCGTCAAGGGATGCATGGTCGTCGCCGAGGGAGTAAACGGTCTGGAGGCGGTGCAATTGACGCGCGCGCACCGTCCCGGCCTGATTGTGATGGACATTCACATGCCCCTGATGGGCGGTCTGGAGGCGGCGCGTCTCATCAAGAGCGACGCGCCGAATACGCGCGTTGTGCTGGTCACCTCGTGTCTTGATCCGGAAGTTCAGACACACGCGTTGAATCTGGGAGTTGCGGTCTGCTTGGAGAAGAACCCCCAGATGTGGGAGACGCTTCGGGCGACGGTCTTGCGGCTCTCTCAATCGTGCCCGGCAGCGGAATGTGACGGATAAAGTGAGTCAGGATGGATAGCGAAATACGAGCGGAAACGCCCAAAGAAGAACTCAGCAGCCAGCGGAATGGGAGTCGGCGGTGGTTCCTGAAGCTGGTCGGATCCGCCGGGGTCGCCGCCGCGTTGGTGCCATTTCTGCCATCGCTGGTGGACAAGGCCAGCGCGAAGCCTGAGGTTCAAAACGGAGCCAAGGCGGCACGCGTGCGCAAGTGGGTCATGGTGATCGATCTCAGGCGGTGCGACGGGTGCCAGGGCATCGACATGCCTCCTCAGTGCACGCAGGCCTGCATCCAGGGCCACTACGCGCCCGAGCCCATGCAATGGATGGAGACCTACGAGCACGAGCTGCAGGGAGGCGGCACCCAGTTCGTTCCTACTCCATGCCAGCAGTGCCAGAACGCTCCGTGTGTCAATGTTTGCCCTGTTGGAGCCACCTTCGCGACTCCGGAAGGCGTTGTGCTCATTGACCAGGAGCGCTGCATAGGCTGCCGCATTTGCATGGCCGCCTGCCCTTATGACCGGCGCTTCTTCAACTGGGGCGATGCCCCTGTTCCTCCGGAGAGTCGGCTGGCGCACTACGACCCGGAGCACCAGTCTCCGGCGAAGCGCGGGACCGTCATGAAGTGTGACTTCTGCCCGGACATGGCGCGCGCCGGCAAGCTGCCCTACTGCGCCCAAGCGTGTCCCTCCAACGCTATCTACTACGGCGACATGGAGGAGGATATCGCCACCAACGGAGAGGAGCTTGTGAAGCTCTCGCACTTTCTCGCGAACAACAAGGCCTATCGACTTAAGGACCACCTTGGCACCAAGCCCCGCGTCTACTACATCCCAGGGCATGGCGAGGCCGTCGCAAGGAACCCCTACCATCACGGACGCAAGGCCACAACATGGCCCTGGCAGGAAAAACTAAAGGGAGCCCAAACGTGGAAAAGGTAACGGAATCACGAAGAGAGGCGCTGGAGCGCACGGTCTTGCGCCCTCTCGTTCACACGGGCAAAGGCTATCGTCTGCTGGTGGGATTTCTGCTCCTCGTGGTGCTGTGGGGGGCCTATGCCTACAGCACCCAAATACAGAATGGCCTCATCGTCACCGGGATGCGCGACCGCATCTCGTGGGGCTTTTATATCGTACTCTTCGTTTTCTTCATAGGCATAAGCCACGCCGGCACCCTCATCTCCGCCATCCTGCGCGTGGTCAAAGCTCAGTGGCGTACGCCAGTGACCAGGATGGCGGAGTTCATTACGGTGGTTGCCCTCTCCGTGGGCGGTCTCATGCCCATGATTGACCTGGGACGCCCGGACCGCATCCCCAATCTGTTCCTGTTCGGACGCTGGCAGTCGCCCATCCTGTGGGACCTCTTCTCCATCACCACGTATCTCACCGGCAGCGTCATTTACCTGTACCTCCCGCTGATTCCGGACCTGGCTTTATGCCGCGACCGCCTGGGATCGGAAGCGGCGGGGTGGAAGAAAGCGTTCTACCGCGCGGCCTCTCTGGGATGGCAGGGGACCGACCGGCAGAAGAAATATCTGAACATCGCGCTGAAGTGCATGATGGTGCTCATTATCCCGGTGGCGGTGTCCGTGCACACCGTCGTCTCCTGGATATTCGCCATGACGCTGCGGGAGCCCTGGAACAGCACGGTCTTCGGCGCCTACTTCGTGGCGGGCGCCATCTTCTCCGGTATCGCCGCCATCATCATCGTCATGGCTATTCTGCGGAGGGCCTTCCACCTTGAGGCGCACATCAGCAACAGGCACTTCATCAATCTGGGGTACATGCTGGGCGCGTTCTCTCTCATCATGTTGTACTTCAATGCAACCGAATATCTGGTAACGGGCTACAAGATGGCGGGGGAGGCGCCGGTCCATTTCCTGCAGCTTTTCTTCCGCGAGTACGCGCCCTTCTTCTGGTTCTACATCATCGGCGGCATGGTGATTCCCGGGCTTATCATCCTGGTCCCACAGACGCGGACATTCGCGGGCGTGCTCGTGGCTTCTGGCCTGGTCCTGATCGGCATGTGGCTGGAACGGTTCATTATCGTGGTGGCGGGCCTGCGGGTGCCCCTCATGCCCTATGAGCCCGCCTCGTACTTCCCCTCCTGGGTGGAATGGTCCGTCATGGCTGGCGCCTTCGCCATGTTCTGTCTGGTCATCGCCATTTTCGCGAAACTGGTGCCGGTGATCGCAGTCTGGGAGGTGGCGGAGCAGTACGAAGAGCACAAGGCGAAGGAAGTGGAGCTGACTCCGGAGCAGGTTACCTGGCCGCGGTGGGGCCGCGCGGCCGGGCCAGCCTCGGAGCAGGGGCCCACGGCAGGGGGAACGACATGAGCGTGCGCAACATGAAGTGGTTCTGGCGAGCTTTGGTACCTCTGCCTCTCCTGCTGATGACGGCGACTCCGGCTCTGGCCGCCAGTCCGCTTACCTTGCAGATGCAGGCGCCGAGCCAGGTGCGCCTGGGAGAGACGGCGATCATCACCGCCGTGCTGCAGGACGGCAAGGGTGCGCCCGTCCCTCGCGCGACCATCGTGCTGCGGAGCCAGGGCAGCTTCCTCAGCACGGGCGGCGCCGTAGAGCAGGGCAGGGAAGTCACCAACGCGCAGGGAAAGGTTGTATTCGTTTACGAGGCCCGCACCGAGGGAACGGTGACGCTGAACGCCTACTACGCGGGGGACAGCCGCTTCGATCCCGCCCAGTCCTCCACGGAGATAACGGTCCAGGGCTCGGGGCAACTTTACCAGGAGACGGGAGCGGTGCAGGTCCCCGGCGTCAGGTGGTTGCTGGTGGGCCTGTTGAGCGGCGTGTGGCTCATCTACATGATGGTCATGGTGTTACTCAGCCTCATCGCCAGGGAAGGCTCGCAGGCCTCTCGTGGCGCAGGAGGGGCACGTGGATAGGTTTTTCGTTCCCCGTCTGGGATTCGTCGCGGTGTTGGCTTTGGCCACGCTGCTCATCGGCATCGCGCTGAGGGGGCCGGACACTAACGGCAACCTCTGGAGAGAGGTGCCGCCTAGCTACACGCGCACGAGCGTGATCCTCCTGTCGGGTGAGGTCACGCAAGAGGCCCCACCGGCTAGGATCGCGTTGTCCCTTCCCGCAGTCACCTCCGGAGATGCCCGGCCTATGAACCCGGATAGGCGCGCCTACGTCCAGGCGGGTTGCGCCACCTGCCACGGCCTGAACGCCGAGGGCGGACCCGTGGCGCCACCGCTTGCAGGAGCCGTTCCGGACGTCGTAAAGCGCATGGTCAGGGAAGGCCGCGGCGGCATGCCGGTCTATACCGAAAAGAATCTGAGCGATGCGGATGTCAACAGGCTCACAACCTATCTCCAGGGACTGGAGGTCGTCAGGCCCGAGTCTGAGCAGATAGCAGTGCTGCAGCGCCTCACCCACGATCCCGCTGTTTCCACGGACGTTCTGCTGCGGGGCAAGGCCGCCATCCGCAGGTCGTGTGGCGCCTGTCACGCCCAGCCTGGACGTGAGGATATCCTGAAAGCTTTTGACAGCGACGCCAAGGCGGCGGGCCTGGTGGCGGAGATGGTCCAGGAGACGAACCTGAGCCTGGAGGACGCCAAAGCGATAGCCCACTACATGCTGGCCATTCGCAACGGCGTTGATCCAGTCAAGCAGCCGTAGCACATGGGTAAATATCCCGGCCACCAAATTTAGGAGGTGAGAGGAGACAGAGCTTCGACCGGTCCACGTGAAACGAGTTCACTGTTGGTTTGCATAAAAAGTAAGCACAAGGAGGCAAACGTGTATTTCAGCAAAGGCATAAAGAGAGCGGGAGTCCTGGCTGTGCTGGGTGTGTCAATGGCGCTCGTCACCGCCTGCTCCGGGGTCGCGCAGGCGGACTACGACGCCGTGAAGCAGCAGCTAAGCACAAAGGAGCAGGAGCTTACGGCAACGAAGCAGCAGGTGACCTCGCTGCAACAGCAGGCCAAGCCGGCTGCGCCTCGGGAGCCAAAGAGACTGGAAGCCAAAATAACCGTCGAGATGGGCGAAACGCCGAGCGACATGTTCTTCGCGGGCGCGGGAGGAGTGAAGGGGCAGGCTTTCAGAGTCCCGGCTGGCAAGACGGTGGGGTTCCATTTCGTGAACAAGGGCCAGAAGCTGCACGAGTTCATGATCGGGCGGACTCTGGCGATGGAGAAGGGCATGCCACACGGCTACCAGAGCAACATTTTCGAAAAGGTTACCGCGGACGTGTTTGCCTACCCGTCCGGGAAGTTGATCGAGATCGGCGGGGCCGGGTTTGAAGAGATCGAGCTCGATCCTGGCGCCGATACCTGGCTTCGGGCGAAATTCCCCGCGGAGATGAAGGGCGAATGGGAGATCGGGTGCTTTGTACAAGAGCCCGGTCAAAAAGGGCATTATGAGCAAGGCATGAAGGCCAAGTTGATCATCGAATAGTCAATCATCGAGCAGCGGGCCGGTGACTCTCCCTTCATCACGCGTCATGTGGTCAGGGGAGAGTCACCTTGGAGTTGCTTAAGGTGGAAACGGTGAGCGGCTACGTGGCGACAACCTTCACCATCACCGGCAGCGATCCTCCGTCGGGCCAGGCGGCGGAGGACGGGCAAGAGTACCACCCCGGTTTGGGGCTGGGGTACAAGCTGCGTAGCTTCAGACTGGCTATCGAGGTGGTGCCGTAAGTCGCGGGCCAAGGCAGCAAGCTACGAAAGAGATATTGAATTGGCGCGCATCTGGCATGAGGTGATGCATGTCCAGCATGGCTGGCCTTCCAATGGAAAGCCAGCCATGCTGGACATGTCGTTGAACGAGAGGGCAACAGATGCAACTCTTCAACCAGCATCTCGTCGTCTATAACCCCCTGGACTTCGAGTCCCCCGGCCTCACGGAGTGGCAGCAGTTGCGGTCGGTGCACAGCTACCTCTCATCCCTCGCCGTCGGCTCCACAAGCCCTGCCGCGCGCCAGGAAATCGCGTTCGCCCAGGCGGAGTGCGCTGAACTTCTGAACCGCTGGGCGAAACGCGAGGCTGTCTCTCTTAACGCGGTGCAGCGTCAGCTTGCGCGCGCCCGGCGCGTCGCCAGACACCACGAGGGGCTGGCTAACCGCGCGCTCCGTCGCTTCTGGTGGGTCTTCGCCGTCCTTCTGCTCGTCGCGCTCTTCGCCCTCGGCCCCAGCGCCCACGAGACCGACTGGTCCAGCGGGCCCGGCGTCCCTATGTCCTGGAGCGGGCCTTAGACGGCGGACGGTGGCGGAAGTCGAAAGGAGCACAGCACGAACGCCAGTACAAGAACGCTTGTCGCAGCCTTGTGAGGCGAGACGGTGCTATTTCGAGGAAGAAGCCGGGTTGGGAAGGAGAAGCAGATGTTCGACATCGTTCTGGGGTTGACAGCTTTCCTGATCACATTCGGCGGCCTGTGGCTCATCACCAGAATACTTGGTGAACTCTCTTTCACGGACTCTACGGTGAGAGGCGACAATGTGCCGCACTGCCCTAAATGCAACAGCGGCGAACGGGTCATTGGACACAGCCCGCTTCTTTCTCTGAAGAACCCTAAGAAATGGCACTGCGGGCGCTGTAACTACGCCTTCTAGAAGCCGCAGCCAAAGTCTCATCAGACCAATGAACGTGCGGGCCGGTAGAAAGAAGCCGTGGTAGACGCCGACGAGGCGCTCGGCAGCACCAGCAAGCGCCGGTAACTGCCGAGCCAGGCGGAGGTCCGTGCCACGATCCAAAGGCAGGCGTACTCCCATGAAAGCTTCGTGCTGCTGCGGCAAGTTCATTCGGAGAGCTAACGACAGATGGTCATTTGTGTGCATTCCCCCTTCTCTTCAAAGGGACATCCAGCACGATGCGCGTGAAGCACCCCAGCGGGCAAAAAGGAAGGGGCCTGGACACCCAGGCCCCTTCCGTGACTCTCCGAGTCCGAAGGTTAGGCGTCGAAGTACATGGAGTACTCGTAGGGATGGGGCCGCAGACGGACTGAGTCGGCCTCCTTGCGCTTGATGTCCAGCCATGTGGAGACGAAGTCCTTGGTGAACACGCCGCCGCGCAGCAGGAACTCGTTGTCCTTCTCCAGCGCGTCCAGGACCTCGTCCAGGCTGCCGGGCACTTCCTTGATCTTCGCGGACTCGGCCGCGGACAGCTCATAGAGGTCCTTGTCCGCCGGCTTGCCCGGGTCAATCTTGTTGACGATGCCGTCAATACCCGCCATCAGCATGGCGGCGAAGGCAAGGTACGGGTTGCAGGACGGGTCCGGAGGCCGGAACTCGATGCGCCGCGCCTTGGGCGAGGTGAAGTACATGGGCACGCGGACGGCGGCGCTCCGGTTGCGGGCGGAATAGGCCAGCTTCACCGGCGCCTCGTAGCCGGGCACCAGGCGGCGATAGGAGTTGGTGGTCGGCGCGCAGATGGACAGCAGGGCGGGAGCATGCCGCAGCAGGCCGCCCACGTAGTGCAGAGCGGCGTCGCTCAGCATGGCGTAGCCAGCCTCGTCATAGAACAGGTTCGTGCCGTTCTTCCAGAGGCTCTGGTGGGTGTGCATGCCCGTCCCGTTGTCGCCGAAGAGGGGCTTGGGCATGAAGGTGGCCGTCTTCCCGTGCTTCCTGGCGATGTTCTTGAGAATGTACTTGTACATCATCAGGTTGTCGGCCGTTTTGGTCAGAGTGCCGAACCGGAGTCCGATTTCACCCTGTCCGCCGGTCGCCACCTCGTGATGGTGCTTCTCGATGGGCAGGCCGGCTTCGATCATCTTGAGGATGACTTCGGAGCGGAAGTCCTGGAGCATGTCGGCGGGCGGCACGGGGAAGTAGCCCTCCTTGTGCCGGGGCCGATAGCCCAGGTTCTTGTGGCCGTCCTCGTTCTCCGCGCCGGAGTTCCAGGAGCCCTCCGCCGAGTCCACGTAGTAGTAGCCGCTATGGTCGGTGTAGTCGAACCGGACGGTGTCGAAAACGAAGAACTCGGCCTCGGGGCCCCAGTAGCTGGTGTCCGCGATGCCGCTCTTCTTCAGGTAGGCCTCAGCCTTCTGGGAGATGTAGCGGGGGTCGCGGCTGTATGGGCCCTGCGTCATGGGGTCCTTCACGTTGCAGTTCATCGTGAGCGTGGGGATGTCCAGGACGGGGTCCAGGACCGCGGTGTCCGGGTCCGGGACGAGCAGCATGTCGCTTTCCTCGATGTGCTGGAAGCCGCGAATGCTGGAGCCGTCGAACCCGGTGCCCTCCGTGAACAGCTCCTCGTTCATCTCCTCCAGCGGGATGGAAAAGTGCTGCATCGTTCCGAGCAGGTCAGGGAACTTCAGGTCAATGATTCTGATTGAGTTCCGCTTGCAGAACTCAATCACCTGCGCGGGCGTCTTCTTTGACGTGGCCGTGGTTGCCTTTGCCATGGGAGTGAACCTCCTGTTTACGCGCTCTCTATCGTCCCAGCGGAGGCGATTGAGATCCCTCTTGCATTATCGCCTCGCATTGTTACGCCAATGTTACAAACGTGTAACATTCATGTTTCGCACTCGCTCGGCCCGGCGTCCTTCGACGATTGCGGCGAACGCGCCGAACACCTCGTCCGCCTGCTGCGCCAGGTCCTGGGCGCGCGTGCGCGCCTCGGAGACCATGTCCTGGCCCTTGTCCTGGAGCCCGGTGACGACCAGGTCCGGCAGGTACTCGCGCACCCAGGACGTTACCATGCCCGGCGTGACCTCCAGGTGGAACTGGAGCCCGTAGGCCGCGCGACCGTAGCGGAAGGCCTGCTGCGGACAGACCGCGGAAGAGGCCAGCGTCACCGCGTCCTTCGGGAGGTCGAACGTATCGCCGTGCCACTGAAACACCGTCATGAAGCGTCCCTGCGTCCTGAACAGAGGGTCGCGACCGCCCTCCTCGGTGAGCTGCACCCGCGAGAAGCCGATCTCCCGGCTTCGGGCCGGGTACACCCGTGCCCCCAGGGCCTTCGCCAGCAGCTGCGCGCCCAGACAGATGCCCAGGACCGGGATACCCGTGCGAAGGGCCTGCTGGAGCACCTTGACCTCGTCCCGGAGGAAGGGGTAGCGCTCCTCCTCGTCCACGTTCATCGGCCCGCCCAGGACCACCAGTCCCTGAAACTGCGTTACGCTGGGCGGCGGCCCGCCCTGTCCCATCATCGCGATGTGCGGGGAGAGACCTTTGCTCTCCAGAATCGGCGCGAGGAGGCCGGGGCCTTCACACGCGATGTTTTGCAGGACAAGGACGGCCATTCCTGAACCTTCCGTTTACGCAGTGCGGGCCGGTGGGCCCCAGCTCTCGCCGCGCCCACCGGCCCGCACGAGCTTCCGTCTGATTGCTAGGCGCCGGACTTCCGCTCACGAATGGGAGCGACGACCCACGCGACGAAAAGGGAGACGAAGGCCAGAAGAGCGACAACTGTTTCCATTTCCGTTCTCCTTCCGAGACGCTAGTCCCTGACGCCTACTTCCTGTTGCGGAGGCGGCTGGGAATGACGACCCACATCGCGAAAAGCCCCGCGAACGCCGCGGCTGCTACTGCTTCAACAGGCATTGTGTGTACCCCCTTCCGTAGTGAGAACTGATCCTATTGCCTTTATTGTGCGCCCCGTCTTTTTCGGTTGAGTTACGGGAATGTTACGTGTTTGTAAAATGTCGCCCTGTTTCCTATCTGCCTTGCCGCCCCGGACCGCGTCCCGGGTTAACTGGACGCTGTCGCTCCGGCCGTGGCTCCAGCGGGCGCAGGCTGCTCCGCAGGGTACGCCTCCGTGCCGTGCTCAGGGACATCCAGCCCACCCATCTCTTCCTCGCGGGAAACGCGCAGGCCCATCGTGGCCTTCAGAATGGCGAACATGAGGAACCCCGTGCCCAGCGCCCAGGCGGCGACGGTGGCCATGCTGATGAGCTGGGCGATGAGTTGTCCGCTCTGCCCCACGATGAGTCCGGACACGTTCCCGTACGTGCCATCGGCGAAGATGCCCACCGCCAGCAGGCCGAACAGGCCGCCGCCCGCGTGGACGCCCGCCGCGCCAACCACGTCGTCAATCTTGAGGACCCGCTCCACGAACGTGCTGGTCGCGATCATCACGAAGGGAGCGATTGCCCCGATGACCACGGCGGCCCACGGGGCTATGTAGGCGCAGGGCGCGGTGACCGCCACCAGACCCGCAAGAGAGCCGTTGCAGGCCAGAACGATGTCCGCCTTGCCCGTCTTCGCAAGTGAGTAGTAGAGAGCGGCCACGGCGCCGGTGGCGCCCGCTAGGAACGTGTTGACGGCTATCACCGCAAACCGGAGGTCGGTGGCCGCAAGGGTGCTACCCGGATTGAAGCCGAACCATCCGAAGAAGAGAACGAACGTCCCGATGACCACGAAGACCACGTTATGGCCCGGGAACTGCCGCGGCGTCCCGTCCCGCAGGAACTTGCCGATGCGCGGGCCGACCATGGCCGCTCCAGCCAGCCCGACCAGGCCGCCGACGGCGTGGACCACGCCGGACCCGGCGAAGTCCTTGGCGCCTGCGCCGAAGGGCAACGTGGCGAGCCAGCCGCCGCCCCAGACCCAGTGGCCGTAGATAGGGTAGATGACGGCGCTGACGAGGAAGCTGTAGGCCAGGTACGCGGTGATCTTCATCCGCTCTGCGACCATCCCGGCGACGATGGTGGCCGCCGTGGCGGCGAACACGAGCTGGAAGAACCACAGCGTGGCCGTGGTCACGTCATACGACCCTCCGGTCAGGAAGAAGCCGGATGACCCGATGAGGGGATTGCCTCGGTCGAGTCCCTGCGCGGCGGACCCGCCAACCACCGCGCCCGACCCGCCGAACATGATGGCGAACCCGAACGCCCAGAACGCCAGGGTCCCCATGCAGAAGTCCATGAAGCTCTTGGTCATGTAGTTGACCGTGTTCTTGGAGCGGATAAGCCCCGCGCCCAGGAAAGCGAACCCCGCCTGCATGAAGAACACCAGGAAACCGGTGACCATGGTCCACACGAAGTTCACCGGCGCGTTGGGGTCTGCCTTCAGGGTGTCCGCCCCCGTCGCGTCCGGTCCCGCCGCCCGCACGATGGCCGTGACGGCGATAGCGGCTATGGCCGCTATCATCACGCCGGCCGTCATGCGCGCCAGCTTCCATAAGAGTTCGCTTTTCACCATTGTCCTTTCCTCCTTCTCCTGTTCCGTGGAACATTAGCCATTATCAAAGAGGAAGGTTTCGCGCCTGTTTCGCCGACGTTAAGGATGCGTAAATACCTGATTACGTTTTTGTTTAATCACCATGATGCTCTCTCTCCGGCCCCACCGGCAGGCATGGGGCGCGTCTGGCAGCGTGATAGACGCTGCGGAGGATATAATTGAAACGTATGGCGCACGGGCACGGGCACGGCCACATCACGGCGGGGGACGACGACGAACGCCTGGGCAAGGTCTATGACCAGCAGGTGGTCGCGCGTCTGTTTCCCTATCTCCGGCCCCACAGGCTCCAGCTTGCGTGGGCCGCCGCCGCCATGCTCGTCGCCACGTTCGCGGGCGTCGCGACGCCGTGGCTCATCGGGCAGGCCATTGACCGGTTCGTGGCCGCGAAGGACGTCCCGGGCCTGACCGCCATCTCGCTCGTCCTGCTGCTCACCGTTGTGGTCGGCGCCGGGGCCTCCTACCTGCACCAGGTCCTCCTGGCCGACATGGGCCAGAAGGTGCTGTACGCGCTGCGGACAGGACTCTTCGATCACCTCCAGCGCCTGTCCCTCAGCTACTACGACCGCCACGCCGTCGGGCGCGTCATGTCCCGCGTCCAGAACGACGTGCAGCAGCTCCAGGAGTTCGTCACCACGGGCATCATGACTCTGGGCGACTTCCTGGGACTCGTCGGGGTGGTCGTGGCCGTCCTGCTCATGGACCTGCAACTGGCGCTTCTCATCATGACCGTCATCCCTGTCCTCCTGGCCGTCATGACCGTATGGCAGCGGCACGCCCGCCGCGCCTACACGCGTGTGCGCACCGCCCTGGCCCTGGTGAACGCCGCCCTGCAGGAGAACATCTCCGGCGTGCGCGTGGTCCAGAGCCTCCGGCGCGAGGAGGAGAACCTGCGGCGCTTCGACGACACGAACCGCGGCCACAGGGACGCCAACCTCGGCTCCGCGCGTGTCTCATCCACGCTCTTCCCCGTCGTCGAACTGCTGGTGGCCGTGGCCACCGCCCTCGTGCTCGTCGCGGGGGGCATGCGCGTGCTGCAGGGGGCTCTGGACGTGGGCACGCTGGTCGCCTTCGCCCTGTACGTGCAGCGCTTCTTCGACCCCATCCGCAACCTGACCATGCAGTATTCGGAGTTCCAGCGGGCCATGGTGGCCGGAGAGCGCATCTTCCGCCTGCTGGACACCAGACCGGACGTGGTGGACGCGCGGGACGCCCTCGACCTGCCCCTGCCGCACGAACGGAAGGGCGCCGAGGTCCAGTTCGAGGACGTGCGCTTCAGCTACGCTCCGGAGGTGGAGGTGCTGCACGGCGTCAGCCTGACGGTCCGTCCCGGCGAGACGGTGGCCCTGGTGGGACCCACGGGCGCGGGCAAGACGACCATCGCCGCGCTCATCGCCCGCTTCTACGACGCGACCGCCGGCCGCGTCACCGTGGACGGCCACGACGTGCGCGCGGTGACGCGCCGCTCCCTGGCGCGGCAGATGGCCATGGTGCTGCAGGAGCCGTTCCTGTTCTCCGCGTCGGTCAGGGAGAACATCCGCTACGGGCGGCTGGACGCCACGGACGCGGAGGTGGAGGCGGCGGCGAAGGCGGTGGACGTCCACGACTTCGTGCAGAGGCTGGACAGAGGGTATGACACCCCCGTGGGCGAGCGCGGCATCTCCCTGAGCACGGGCCAGCGCCAACTCCTCAGCTTCGCGCGGGCGCTCCTGGCCGACCCGCGCATCCTCATCCTGGACGAGGCCACCGCCAGCGTTGACCCGGGCACGGAGCACGCCATCCAGACGGCGCTCAGGACGCTGCTCCGAGGGCGCACCGCCGTCATCATCGCGCACCGCCTCAGCACCGTGCGCGACGTGGACCGCATTGTGGTCCTGGATCAGGGGCGCATCGTGCAGGAGGGCCGCCACGCCGAGCTGCTGGCCCAGGGCGGCCTGTACGCCCGCCTGTGGAACATGGCGTTCGCCGAGGCGGCGGCCCCCGTCGAGGAGGAGGAGTCGCCCGCCGAGACGTACGCGGTCCCCGGCCAGACTATCGAGCCCCTGGAGCCACGCAGCGCATGAACGCGCCGGACGACGTCGCGAAGGTCTATCACGGCCTGGACCTCCCTCCGGACGAGATGATGTCGCTGCTGCACTTTGACAGCTACCGGGCCCACACGGGTTCCTCTCCGCAGGCGCGGCTCAGCTACGCGGGCATGGCGCGCCAACTCCTGCTCGCCAGCGGGACGGCGCCCTCGCGCGCGACGGGCGAGCACGTCCGGGACCTCGTCCGAGGGCTGCTGGGCAAGGCGGGAACGGCGGGCAGGGAGGGGGCCGTGCTGCTAGCCCTTCACCTGCGGTCGCTGCTCCTGTACATGGGCAACGATGCAGCGGCCAGCGCCCTCGACGATATGGCCGCGCCGCTCCCGTCCGCGGAAGGGCTGGCCCGCCTGCCCGACTGGCTTGCCGCCGAGGTGCGCGAGCGCCTGTTCTGGACGCCCGCGCGGCTCGACGATGGCGGCGCCGCCGTCTTTCGGGGGACGAGCGCGCGGGAGAAGACGCCCCGCCTGCGCGTGGGGCTGGTGCAGCAGGCGCGACTGACCTGGGTGGTGACCGGGACCGCAGGCGCAACGCTCTCATGGGCGCTTATCACCGAGAGCATGATGGGCAGCCGCGTGCGCCTGCGCGGGACGGTGGCTGTTCCGGCGGAGCAGGCGCCACAGCACCAGGCCATTACCGGCATGGGCGAGTACGCCCTGCAGTTGGACACGCAGCCTGGCATCCGCTCGTGGTGGGTGGCGATTGAGGAGTACCTGCCTCCGAAGGGGCTGGCGCCTGTCGGACTATAGGGCGACGCTGGCGCGCCGCTGCGTCAGTCCTTCGCCGACGTCGTCGAGGCCGCCGCCTCGTACACGGCCTGCGCCGCCCAGTCCACCTCGTCCTCCGTGTTGAACGCGTGCACGGCGAGGCGCGTGGCCGGAGGGAATGTCACGCTGCGCCCCACGGCCCGGACGCGCTGCCATATGCCTTCGGTGATGTCCTTCGGCGGAACGCCCTCCACGGCGAAGGCGACGAGGCCGCAGCCGTCCGCGGGGTCGGCGGGACTGGTGAAGACGAGGCCGGGGACGCGCGCCAGCGAGCCGCGCAGTCGCCGTGCCAGCAAGTTAATGCGCTCGTGGATGGCGCCGACGCCGATGTCCTGGACGAGCCGGGCCGCGGCCACCATGCCCGCCCAGAGGGGAATGTTCGTCGTGGACACCTCGAACTTGCGGACGTGGGACGTGTCCGGCACGAAGCGCCCGCGCGCGTCGTACTCCAGCGCCGCGTGCGGCCCAATAGTGGTCGGCAGGACGCGCTCCACCAGCTCGCGACGGATATAGACCGCGCCGACGCCGTCCGGCCCCAGCAGCCACTTCTGCCCGCCCACGGCGTAGAAGTCGCAGTCGAGCGCATGCACGTCCACCGGCATCTGCCCGAAGGCCTGCACGCCGTCCACGAGGACGAGCGCGCCCGCGCGGTGAGCGGCGTCGCATATCTCGCGCAGGGGCAGGCGCAGCCCCGTGCAGTACGCCACGTGGCTCAGCGCCACAAGTCGCGTCGGCGTCCGCAGCGCGGCCTCGAACTTCGCCAGGACGTCGGCGGGACGGTCCCGCGTGTCGAGCTGCACGACCTCCACGTCCACGCCGGCGGTGTGGCGCAGGTGGTAGCAGGGCACGAGGATGGACGGGTGCTCCAGGTTGCAGGTGACGATGCGCTCGCCGCGCTGGAGCCGCAGGCCGTTGAGAGCGATGTTGATGCCCTCCGTCGTGCACTGGGTCAGCGCGACCTCCTCCGGCGACGCGCCCAGCAGGCCCGCGAACGCGGCGGCGCCCTGGGCCTCGATGTCCTTCTGCTGCGCGAGGACGTGCGGCGCCGTGGGGCTTTCCCGCGCCTCGAACGCCATCTGACGGGCGATGGCGTCCAGCACCGGCTGGGGCTTGGCGCCGGACCAGCCCCAGTTCATGTAGATGACGTTTCGCAGAGCGGGAATCTGGCCGCGCAGGGTGTCAATGTCCATGTTGCCCCCCCCCGTGAGCATCGAAAGAATGGGCGTATTGTAGCAGCCGCGGCCCGCCCCGTGGAATACGACATCCGTCTTCCCCGCCGGTGATGCGTCAAAGCCCGGCCCAGCCCGGGAAACCCCGCGCCGCGCGCAGATACGCCGCACGTTCGGCGGGCACGGCCTCTCGCACCCCTACTTGCATTATTCCTGGAAAGAGAGTATTATATGTGTCGGTGGTTCTGCGCTGGTTCACTCCCCGACTCACCTCGGTAAGGATGACCTCCCTGGACCAACTACTTCAAGAAGGAGGTCATCAATGAGCTACACTGACAAGACGCTCACCTGCGTTGATTGCGGCGCGACGTTCACGTTCAGCGCCAGCGAGCAGGAGACTTTTGCGCAGCGCGGCTACACGAACGAGCCCAAGCGTTGCTCGACGTGTCGCGACGCCCGCAAGGCGCAGCGCGGCGGCAGCAGCGGCGGCTACGGCGAGCAGTCCCAGCGGCGCGAGATGTTTCCCGCCGTCTGCGCGACGTGCGGCAAGCAGACTCAAGTCCCGTTCCAGCCACGCGGCACCAAGCCCGTGTACTGCAGCGACTGCTTTCGCAAAGTCCAGCAGCCATCCTACCGGTAGAGCCTAACAACTCAAACCGGTCAGAAGCAAGGGGCTATGGACAAACCATAGCCCCTTGCCCTTTCTCTATGTAACCGTTACAGACCCCTCGAAAGGAGCCCCCTTTGGACGTCAAACTTCGTGATGGCGAGACACAGGAGAGCCTGCTCAAGCGCTTCACAACCATGGTCCAGCGGTCCGGCGTCCTGCGGGATGCGAAGCGCAAGCGCTTCTTTGTCTCCAAGGGCGAGGCCGCCCGCGAGAAGCAGCGCCGCGCCGCGCGCCGCCGCAGCCGCGTCCACCGATTCCGCTAATACGGGCGCGTCCTCTAATTCCGACGCGCCCAGGCCCATCCTTTTCAGTTGCTTGTGACGTACACCTGATCCGCCAAAAAGAGAAGTACAAAACATATAGTGGGCGCACCCCGTATCTCACGTCCAGTAAGCGGTCCGGTCAAAGGGGGGCAAGCTTATGTTCAACTCGAACGCAAAGCGCGACAGGGATGCCTACCTGAAGAACGGGAATTGGAAATGCGCGAAGTCCGGGACCGGTTCCCATCACTGGAAGAGTGACGTTCTCGGAAGCCCCACCCTGGTCTGTGTGCACTGCAAAGACAACAGACCGGTCTCGCTGGAGATCGCCCGGCCCAACCTCGGCTGGCAAAGCAGGAAGAAGAGCACCGCGCCCGCAGCCGGATAGCGGGACGCAAGGCCCCGCTGGCCTACCCCTTCTCCACCACCCCTCGCTCCACGACCGAGGCACGCCGCTGCCTTTGGCTGGCAGCCTGACTTGACGCCGACCAACCACAGAGAAGCCCCGCTAGCAAAGGTGCATGCCAGCAGGTGACGTCCGCCTAGTTGGCGAAGCCAGCAAGGCTGCGTTGCGACAAGGCGTCCAAGATAGCCATCGCGGCTATCTTGTGCCCCAGAGCGTTGGGATGCGAAGAGAACGTATCCGTGTAGAGCGGCTGCGCGCGGGAGAACCCGTCGAAGGCCTGAGTCAGGTCAACCAGAACGGCGTCCGAGTCCCGCGCGAACGCGGCTAGACGCCGCTGCGGCGTCCGAAGCGCGTCCAGCACATCCTCGTTTCTCTGTCGGCTGGCTTCCGCCCGCAGTTGGTTTTGCGATGGAAAGACCACCAGCACGAAGGGGATGCGTTTTTCCCGCAGCAGCGCGGAGAACTGCCCGAGAGCGTTGCGCGCTCGTTTCCAGTTAGGGGTCTCCTCCTCAGGGTTCTGCGGGCTTACAAGTCCCTGAACGTCATCGTAGTAATATTTGGGTGCGGCGGACAGCTTCAACTTTTCCCTCAACGTTTCGAACCGCCTCGCCGAGAACTGGTACAGATATGAGTGCTCCCTGATGAATCTCTTGCCGGGGAATTGGAGAAGACCTCCGTCATCCGCACCCTGGTTCACGAGGTCCTGCACGCTGGCGTCGGAGACGCGAGGCGTCGCAACACCATCGTTCATGACAAATCCCAAAACAACTATATCTGGATGGTAGGCGAGAACTCGGTCTCTGAGGGTGACGTACTCCTGCTCAGTATTGTATCCGGGCACCCCGAAATTCATTACTTCATAGCGAGTAGTCCTGTTACGTTCGTTCAGCATTCGCTCCAATGCTTTGGGCGCGGTATCCTCCTGAGAGACTCCGTAACCGAACACAACGGAATCGCCCATGAACGCAATGCGCCTTACGTCTGAAGGCCTGGTCACGGTGTATTCGCGGTCTCTGAGACCGGCGGAACTGGTGTGGACTGCCATTCCGGGTATGCTCTTGTCAACGCCGGGAGCTAGCTCCCACACGGTTTCAGGACTGGAACTCAAGCGCACGAGGCCTCGAACATCCAGACGCCCTTCCAAAATGGGCGGCATGGGGTATGCCAGCCGCAGCGCGCCTTCGGCGATCACCGCCAGCACTAGGAGAGTCGCAGCGACAATCGCCACCGGCTCCAGGACGAGTCGGACCGGGGACCGACGCCGCGGCCCGGATGACTCGGCGTCCTTCGTGCTTTCCCCCACGGGCTCACTCACCTTCCGTCGCCAGTCGGCAGCGGCTTTCCGACAACTTTAGAACAGCGTGTAGATGAACGGCCCGACGCCCGTAGCCTGGCCAAAGACGATGAGCATGCCGAAGAACAGCAGCACGAACACCATCGGCATGAGCCACCAGAGCTTGCGCTTCCAGAGGAATGACATCAACTCGCCGGCGACCGAGAACTTGTAGAAAAAGCTGCGGAGAGCGCGCACGTCTATTTTCCTTTCGTGACCAGCACATGGTCTATCACCAGGGCGTCCATCTCGCTGCGGGTGAACGTGCTCATGGCGTTCTGCGGCGTGTTCACAATCGGCTCGCCCCGCAGGTTGAACGACGTGTTCAGCACCACGGGCACGCCCGTCGCCTGGCCGAACTTCTCGATGAGCCTGTGATAGCGCGGATTCGTGTCCCTGTGCACCGTCTGGAGGCGCGCCGTCCCGTCCACGTGCGTTATCGCGGGCAGCACCTCCCGCTTGCCGTCCTTGACGGGCACCACCAGCAGCATGTAGCGGGCCGGATAGTGCGACGCCGCGTTCGGCAGGTCGAAATAGGTCTCCGCCTGCTCCGCGATGACCGACGGCGCGAAGGGCCGGAACGGCTCGCGGAACTTGATCTTGCGGTTGACGATGTCCTTCATCTCCGCGCGGCGCGGGTCGGCCAGGATGCTGCGATTGCCCAGCGCCCGCGGGCCGAACTCGAAGCGCCCCTGCATCCAGCCCACCACCTTGCCCTGCACAAGCATGTCCGTCACACGGTCCAGCAGCCTCTCGTCGTCCTCGAAGCGCTCGTGCGCCACGTTGTTGTCCCGGAGGAACTGGGCCGTATCGCCCGCCGAGTGCTCGGCGCCCCAGTAGGCATGCTCCATGACGAACTGGCGGGGCTTGCCCAGCAGCGTGTGGTAGGCGTACAGGGCCGCGCCCACGGCGGCGCCGCCGTCGCCCGCGGAAGGCTGGATGAACAGCTCCTTGATGTCCGTCTCGCGCAGGATGCGCCCGTTGGCGACGCTGTTCAGCGCGACACCGCCCGCCATGCTCAGGCGGTCCAGGCCGGTCTCCCGCTGCGCCTGCCGCGCCAGCTTGAGCATGATCTCCTCGGTGACTCTCTGGATGCTGGCCGCCACGTCCGCGTAGTAGGGGTCAATCGTCTCCTTGGCCTTGGGGTCGCGCGGCGTGCCGAAGAGCTGCTCGAACTTCTTGCCGATCGCCTTGCGCGTCGAGTGGTGGTAGGTGAACCAGCGCATGTCCATCCAGAAGCTGCCGTCCTCGGCCACCTTGATAAGCTCGTACACCTTGTCCATGTACCGGGGCTGGCCGTACGGGGCCATGCCCATCACCTTGTATTCGCCCTCGTTGACCTCGAAGCCGAGGAAGGCGGTGAAGGCGCTGTAGAGCAGGCCGAGCGAGTGCGGGAAGCGTATCTCGTGCAACTGCCTGATGTCGTTGCCTCTGGCGACGCCCATGGTGGCGGTGGCCCACTCGCCCACGCCGTCCACCGTCAGGATGGCGGCCTCCGGGAACGGTGAGCACAGGAAGGCGCTGGCCGCGTGCGAGAGGTGGTGCTCGGAGAACAGAATCCTGTCGGCGGGGACGTTCAGCTTGTCCTTGATGAGGCCCTTGACCCAGAGCTTGTCCAGAAGCCATGTCAGCATGGACTCGCGGAAGAGACCCCACGACTTCGGGAAGGTCTGCAGGGCCGTCAGCAGAATCCGCTCGAACTTCAGGAAGGGCTTCTCGTAGAAGACGACGTAGTCGAGGTCGCGGGATGTGATGCCGCCCTGCTTCAGGCAGAACTGGATGGCGTTGATGGGGAAGTTGTAGTCGTGCTTCTTGCGCGAGAAGCGCTCCTCCTCGGCGGCGGCGACGAGCTGGCCGTCCTTGAGGAGCGCGGCTGCGGCGTCATGGTAGAAGGCGGAGATGCCCAGAATGTACACAGCTAGTACTGCTGTCGAGCCGCTTCCAGGGTGCGGAGGCCGGCGGCTTCGTCTCGGGAGTGCCAGTACGAGTCGGCGCGGCGTTTCATGCCCAGCGGGTCGGCGGCCGCCTTGTATATCAGCGCGACAGGCCCCGCGATGACAAAATAGAAGACGGTGAAGAAGACCCGCCCCTGGAAGTTGCCGATCTTCTCGGCGACGAAGAGCCAGCCGCGCCAGACCTTGGACAGAAATGACTTCATCAGTCCTCTACTTGCCGCTGCCGTCCGGAAAGACAGAGCGATTGTATAGGAAAGGGCTCTGTACGTAAAGGACTATAGCTTTTGCAAAGAGAAGCCCCTTACTTACGCGGCGACACTTTCAGGCGGAGTGCTTCATACAACGCCTCTGCAACCACTTCGTGGCCCTCGGAGGTCCAGTGACCGTCCACAGGATAGTACAAAAGACGGTCGCGCGAAGCTTGTACAAGGGCCTCCGCAGGATTAATCATGGGTATCTGCTGGTTGTCAGCAAAATCGAACAAAATGCGAGTCAATCGTTGCGGTTCCCACTCTCCCTCGTTGAGCCTAAGCAGACTCTTTATCTTTATCCACTCGGCGGGTAAAGCCTCCCACTTACTTGGCGCAATAGCAATGATAAAATCCGCTCCGATATCCTGTGCCTCCTTCTTCATCGCCAGCAACGCGCATTGTTCAAGCCGCCAACCTTTCTCTACAGGCGGAGGCCAATCTTTCCGAAGGGGATCGAGGTAAGGCGCAGGGCGTAGTTTCCAACGGAGGAGAGCCTCATCCAGGCGAGTGCGAAGAAAGACATACAAGTGAGAGTTACGTGAGAGAAAATCATGTAAACCGTTCAGAACATTGAGCGTCTTTATGTTCTGCGCGGTCGACATGATTGCTCCGCTCATCCTGCCATCTTGCTCACATGAAGGAGCAAGCAATCGCGCGTATTCTCCAAGATTATCTTGCAAGTCGCTTGACTGAACCATGACGACGACCAGGTCCGGTCGATAACGGATAGCTGCCTGTTTTAACACTTGGAATTCGGAGATTCCTCCAAGTCCATAGATGCCAAAATTGAGGACTTCGAACTTTTTGGCACCTGAAGAGTTTAGCTTCCTCTCAAGGGTTTTGGCAAAGGTGTTCTCTTGGGAAACGCCCCAGCCGAAAACAAAAGAATCACCCAGGACGACAATACGTGTAACCCCCTGGTTCTTAACGGATGAGAAATCGTAGTCTCTGAACCCCTCGTTATTCAACTGAAAAGGAATACGAAACTCATATTCTTGTAGAACACCCTGATATCTGGGTTTCAAGAATATGGGACCTGACCTGGCCTGTGTCCATATTCGGTCTTCGAAAAGATATTGCGGGAGGAAAACCCTAAGCCCCACCTCTAGAAGAACCAGCGTGACAAAGATGGCAGTGAAAATCAGGGCTATATTTACCGAAAGTCGCTTTATCAAAGGCGCGGTCACCTCGCTTGAGCCTGACTCTAACACGCGATGACTTGCAAGTCTCAATATATGCGCTGATACCTTTATGCCTCCACTGTAAATGAGTCGGCCAGCGCCGCGGGGCCTACCACCAGATCTTGCCCTGGGTGGTCTCCTTGATCTGGCTGTAGTCCCTGCTCCAGAGGCCCGTGCTCAGGTACTTCCACCCGCCGTCGGCCAGCAGGCAGACGATGTTCCCGCCCTGCATCCGCTGCGCCACGCGCTGGGCGGCGTACACCACGGAGCCGGACGAGATGCCGGCGAAGATGGCCTCACGCTCCATCAGCTCGCGGGTGGTGTGAAAGGCGTCCTTGCTCTCCACCATCATGCGCCCGTCCAGCAGCGACAGGTCCAGAATGGGCGGGATGAACCCGTCCTCCAGCCGTCGCAGCCCCTGGATGGCGTCGTCGGGCGGCGGCACGACGGCGATGACCCGTGTGGCGCTGTTCTTCTCCTTGAGGCGCCGACCCACGCCCATGAGCGTGCCGCCCGTGCCGAGGCCCGCGATGAACACGTCTACCTTGGGCAGGTCCTGCAGGATTTCGACGCCCGTGGTCTCGTAGTGGGCCAGGGGATTGGCCTTGTTGCCGTACTGGTACGGCATGAAGTACAGGTCGTCCTTGGCCAACTCCTGGGCCACCTCAATGGCCCCGTTGGTGCCCTTGCTGCCGTCGGTCAGGATGACCTCCGCGCCGAAAGCGGCGAGGAGCTGCCGCCGCTCCGCGCTGACGTTCTCCGGCATGGTGACCTTGATCTTGTAGCCCTTGTAGCGGGACACCATCGCCAGGGCTATGCCCGTGTTGCCGCTGGTGGGCTCCAGGACAATGCGGTCCTTGGTGAGCACACCTTCGGACTCGGCCTTCTCAATCATGAACCTGGCGATGCGGTCCTTGACGCTGCCCGACGGGTTCTGGCCCTCCAGCTTGGCGTAGATGCGGACGGACTCCTTCGGGCTCATGCGCTGGAGTTCCACTAGCGGCGTCCGCCCGATGGCGTCTATGATGCTGTTAAAACGCATAGTGCATATCGCTCTGTGTCCCGCCGCGTCGCCGCGACAGGACACGCATAAGTAGTGAGGACACGACTTCTCCGTCTAGCGGGAGGTCACCGGAGTGACCTGCGGGGCCGCCATGTGCTGGGAGGTCGGCAGGCCGCAGAACTCCTGATAGTCAATGAGCTGATGGATGGTCGGGTTCTCGCCGCACATGGGGCAGTCCTTGTCCCGGCGTATCTTCAGCGTGCGGAACTCCATGCTCAGGGCGTCAAAGAGCAGCAGGCGGTTGACCAGCGGCTGGCCGATACCCACGACGAGCTTGATGGCCTCTATGGCCTGGATGGTGCCCACGATGCCGGGCAGCACGCCCAGGACGCCCGCCTCGGCGCAGCTCGGCACGGTGCCGGGCGGCGGCGGGTTCGGGTACAGGCAGCGGTAGCAGCCCTTGCCAGGGACGAAGGTCGTCGCCTGGCCCTCGAAGAGGAAGATGCTGCCGTGGACGTTGGGCTTCCCGCCCATCACGCAGGCGTCGTTGATGAGGTAGCGCGTCGGGAAGTTGTCCGTCCCGTCCAGCACCACGTCATAGTCCTTGATGATGTCCAGGATGTTCTCCGAGGTGAGCTGCGTGCGGTGCGGGACCACCTGCACGTCCGGGTTGATGTCCCGGATGGTGTCCCGCGCGGAGTCCACCTTGGGCCGGCCCACGTCATGCACGTGGTGCAGTATCTGGCGCTGCAGATTGGACAGGTCCACCGTGTCGAAGTCCACGATGCCCAGCTTGCCCACGCCTGCTGCCGCCAGGTACAGGGCGGCGGGTGAGCCGAGGCCGCCCGCGCCGACCAGCAGGACGCTGGACTCCAGCAGCTTGCGCTGGCCCTTCCCGCCTATCTGCGGCAGGATGATGTGCCGGCTGTACCGCTTGATCTGCTCTTCTGTAAACTTTATCGGTGTTGTCGCCATTGCGCCCCTCGCTTTGCACTTGCGCCGCCCTGAGCGGCCGCCATGCTAATTTGGATGCAGGTTCTCGTCATTCGGTTGCGCCAAACTTGGAGTATAGGTACAGAGAACGCCCATGTCAAACCGGGGACTTGCTCCCGGAGACCTGGGCGTTCACGCGCGTTGCGTCGTTCGGTTATGAGACGAAGGAGAGCGGTTGTGCTTCTCGTTCCGCCTGCCGTCGGGCCAGATGCCCGATACTCGTGGCTGCCAGCACCTGCTGGACTTTCTCCTCGACGGCCCGCCAGATCTCCTGCTGCGTACAGCGGTCGGACTTGGGACACTCCCGTGCCCCGTGAATACAGTCGATGGGCGCGGCGGATTCCTCCAGGATGGACATCACCATGGACATGGTGATCTGGTCCGGCTCCCGGGCGAGGGCGTGCCCGCCGTGCGGCCCCCGGCGGCTGCTGACAAGGCCGGCCTTTCGGAGAATGATAAGGAGCTGATCGAGGTACGGCTCCGGGATACCCTGGCGCGCCGCTATCTCCGCGGTCTGCACAGGCCCGCGGCCGTAGCGCTGGGAGAGGTCCACCAGCGCCCGCACGCCATAGTCCACTTTCATCGGGACCTTCATGACTTCCGCCCTCGATACATTTGCAACAAAGAAATTATAACATGCGTTAGTCAACAATTCAACGAGAGCGCCTATTTCGACGAGATGCGCGGCGACCCCGGCGGGGCGAGTTTGCCTCCGGGGAGGTCAAAGAAGCACGAGTTGAAGTCGCAGACCTCGTCGGTCAGGCCGAGCTCCAGGCACTCGCGCGGCGCGAGGAACCGGTCGCGGCCGGAATAGACGAACCGCTTCCACCAGGCGGCGTTGCGCTTGCCGGAGCGCCTGTGCAGAAGCTCGCTCAGGACGTGCTGGTAGTTGGTGGCCAGCTTGTCCAGGTCCTTGAAAATCTTGTGCTCCTCCCCGCTGACGTACCAGGACGGGCTGTGCAGCATGAGTGTGGACAGGTAGCCCATGGAGCGCTTGTCGCCCGCCTGGAAGACGATGGCGCCCATGGAGTAGGCGTAGCCCGTGACCACCGTGTTGACGCGGATGCCGAAGTCGCGCTTGATTTTGAAGATCATCTCCATCATGGCCAGGCCGGCGCCCACGGAGCCGCCGCCGGAGTTGATGAAGATGGTGATGGTGGAGTCAGGGAAGCCCTTACGCTGGCCCCCCATGAGGAACAGTGTCTTGGAGAAGGCCTCCGCCTCTTCATCCGTGATGTCCCGAATGAAGTAGACACCGAAGCGGTCCAGCGCCGCTCGCCGCTCCATGTACTCGTTGAAAATCGCGCCAAGGTCCGGCACCTGCATCTGCATTTCGGTCCTCCTTACGCCATATCATTGTACCCGGGAAAGGCCCGTCCGTCGCCGCGGCCCGTTATACGGCCTGTGCCTTCCGCGGGGCCAGCGACATCCGCGGGCTGAGCGCCGCCGGGATGGTGACAGCGAATGCGGCCACGAACATCAGCAGGGCCAGGACGTAGCTGTGCGTGGCGTCGTAGATCAGCGCGGTCACTATGGGCGCGGGGATGCCGACCACCGTGTCCGCGATGCGCAGCATCCCCTGCACCTTGCCGAAGTTCTGCGACCCGAACAGGTACCCCTGCACCACATGCCGCACGGGCACGCAGCCGCCAAAGCCTATGCCGTAGAAGACGACCATCGCAATCATGCCCGGCTCGCCGGGGACCACGGCGAGCGCCAGCACTCCCGCCAGCATGAGAGCGAACGACAGGGCCAGGACGTAGCCCGGCTTCACGGTGTCGGCGAGGGCGCCCAGCACGAGGCGGCCGGGCAGGCTGACCAGGGCGATCAGCGCGCTGACCGCCGCGGCGGTGGTACGGGAGACGCCGGAAGTCCTCTCCAGGATGGGAATCAACTGCGAGAACAGCCCCGTGTGAACGAAGGAGAAGCTGCCGAAGGCCACCATCAGGAGCCAGAACGCCGGCTGCCGGAGCACGTCGCGCAGGGGCAGGGATACCTCCGGGCCGCGCACCGCGTGCTGCGGCTTCGGCGTGGTATCGGAGACGCCGTCCGGCTTCAGCCCGTACTCCTCCGGGCTCCTCCGGTACAGAAAACTGAACGGGACGATGATCGCCACGGAGACGATGCCCAGACCCCACATGGTGGCGCGCCAGCCGAACGTGTCAATGGACAGCACGACGAGAGGAATGGCGAGCGACCACGCGGGTGTCCCTATGCTGATGACGGCGAACGCCTTGCCCCGATAGCGGTTGAACCACCGCGCGACGGCGATGTTCGCCACGATGGGGCCGGAGACGCTGACGCCGAACGCCAGGATGAAAAAGCCGATATAGAAGACGAGCAGCGACTGGGCCAGCGCGACAATGGCGGCGCCCACGCCGAGGACGATGCCGCCCCACAACATGACGGGCTTGGGGCCGTACGTGTCCACGAGGAAGCCCGCGATGGGCGTGCCGATGCCCGCCTCCACCCGCAGAAAGGCGAATGCGACGGATATGGCGGCCGCAGAGGCGGCGAAGGAGACCTGGAGCGGCTCCAGGAACCCGCTGAACCCGGAGAACAGGACTGTGTTGGGCAGGGCCGTGATGATCGCGAAGACGGTCATCCACCACCCGTAGTACATCCGGGGTCGCCGTTGCGCTATTTGGGAGAAGACGCTCATGGGCGGGACGGGACCGCGGCCAGACGGCCTTTCGGACGGGCTGATGTCATAGGCGTTAGTGTACACCAAAACCGGGCGGCGTAACGCCTGTGGACGGTATACTAACAGCGTGCATACGTGGCTTATCGGACCTGCGGTGCGTCACCATGAGTTGGGACCCGTTCAGCCCTGACATCGAGCCGCTGCTGCGACGCGCGCGCGTCGCCCGCTGCGAGATGCTGCCGGAGGGGTCGAACTACACGTTCCTGCTGGCCCTGGAAGACAAGGAGCGGGGCGAGGGCCGGGCCGTGTACAAGCCCCGCGACGGCGAGGCCCCGCTGATGGACTTCCCGCCGGGCACGCTCTACCAGCGCGAGTGCGCCGCGTACGTGCTGAGCAAGGCCCTGGGCTGGCCTTCCATCCCGCCCACGGTCGTCCGCGACGGGCCGTACGGCGTCGGCTCCGTCCAGCTCTACATTGACGCCGATCCGGAGAGCCACTACTTCGTCTTCCGTAAGCGGCGCCAGCCGGAGCTTCGACGCATCGCCCTCTTCGACGCGCTGGCCAACAACGCGGACCGCAAGGGGGGCCACTGTCTGGAGGGCAGGGATGGCCGGGTGTGGTGCATTGACCACGGCCTGACCTTCCACGCCGTCTACAAGCTGCGCACGGTCGTCTGGGACTTCTGCGACGAGCCTGTCCCGCCGGAGATGCTCGCCGACCTGCGCGCGCTGCGACCCCGGCTGGCGCCGCCGGACAGCCTGGCGGGCGCGCTGGCGGAGCTTCTGGCGCCGGAAGAACTGCGGGCATTGCAGCGCAGGCTGGACCTGCTGCTGGAGAAGGGCGTCTATCCGTCGCCGGGGCCGGAACGGCATTACCCCTGGCCGCTGGTCTAGCAGGGTGTTGAAAACACCTTTTTCGACCATCCCCCTGCCCCCTTCCTCGCAGGAAGGGGGAGATTGTATCTGGGGGTTACCCCCAGACTCCCGCCAGAGGGGCCAAGCCCCTCTGGACTCTCAAGTAGACGTTAATGCGGTTGCTTAACGCGAGCGAGTGCCAGAACGCAGAAGAGTGAGGGGACACAAGCAGGTGCAGGGCGCAGTCCCTGTCGGGGTCTGGGGTGTCCTCTGCCCCCTTCTTCTCACAGGAACGCAGCAAAACGCAACTGGGCCTGTATTGAAAGAGAGCAGGGGCGTAGCCCTCGCCGGAGGGCTTGGGAGGTGTCCTCCCAAGGTCTCTTTTTTCATACCCCTCTCCTGCAGGAGAGGGGTGAGGGGTGAGGTATCTGCCTTCAGCGAGCGTGCGATCTCTGAGCGCAAAGCGCCCGAATGTTCACGGGATTAAAGCAGCACGCTAGCCCTGCTTTGCACCCGACGGGGGCGTCTGTCCGCGGCCGCGCAGCCATCCCGACACGGTCCCCCACAACGACGGGCGCCGCAGTCCCTCCAGCAGAATGTTGACCGCCTGCGGCTCGCCGACCAGGAGCGGCGTCGACCACCCCTGAAGTCGGGCCAGCGCGTCCGGGCCCTCCGGCGCGGGGAACCGCTCCATGGGGAGCCACCGGCGCGTTCCGTGTTCGGCGGTGCTCCCCTCGACAGGGGGCATGGCAAGGGCGCTGCGTCCGGCCTCCCGCACGAGGACGAGCCCCGCCGCCACGTCCCACGCGCGCGGCGAGCGGAAGAATGCATACTGGAACACGCCGGCGGCCACGTACGCCATCTCCGCGGCGATGCTTCCCAGCGTGCGCGCCTCCCAGGCCAGCCCTTCGGGTCGGCGCACGCCACGCCGCACGCGGATGGGCACGACGGCCAGGCGACTGCCATCGGGAGGCGCGACCAGCGCAAGCGGCTGGCCGTCCACGCGCGCGCCGCCGCCCTCGCGGGCGTGGTACACGGCGGGCGCGCCCCGGTGTCCCACGGACGCGAAGATGGCGCCGGCCACGGGCCGTCCCCGCCGCAGCACGCCCACGGACACCGCGTAGAACGGCAGCCCGTTGATGTAGTTGGCCGTGCCGTCCAGGGGGTCCAGCACCCACACGAAAGCGCCGGGCCGCTCCGTCGGGACGTTCTCCTCGCCGACCACGCTGTGCTCGGGAAAGCGCGCGCTTATGCCCCGGCGCAGGTGCTCCTCCGCCAGGCGGTCCAGCTCGGTGACAGGCCCCCGCTTGCCCTTCTCCTTGAACGCGACTGCGGTCTCCTGGCCGAAGCGGTCCATCAGCATGCGCCCGGCCTCGCCAGCCAGGCGGGCGGCCACGAACTCGATCTCCTTCAGAAGGGTCTTGTCAGGCGTCTGCTCCGTCACGCGTCCTCCTCCGCGCCTATGCTAGCAGGTTCCGGGGCGGCGTGAAACGGTTTTCCCTTGACCACCCTGTGCGGGGCGCATAGAATGAATGTACGAGAGGTCAAGGGAATCATGGCGTCATCGAGCACCGCACCGCGGTCGGACTCCCCCGTCGAAAGGCTCTTCTCCGCCGGCGGCGTCATCTATCGGATGGTGGATGGCCGCATGGAGGTCGCCCTGTGCGGCAGAGGGGAGGGCGCCCTGTGGGCGCTGCCCAAGGGGACGCCGGAGCCCGGCGAGACCGTCGAGCAGACGGCGCTGCGCGAGGCGAGCGAGGAGACCGGCCTGCAGGTGGAGATAGAGGCGCCGCTGGGCGATATCAACTACTGGTTCCAGCACGACGGCATCCGATGTTTCAAGACTGTTCACTTCCACCTGATGCGTCCCCTGGGCGGCGCGCTGGACATGCATGACCCTGAGTTCGACGTTGTCCGGTGGTTCCCCGTGGACGAAGCGCTGCGCGTCATGACGTACGCCAACGAGACGGCGATGGTGCGCGCCGCCGCGGAGCGCGTGCTGGGGAGCGCCCCCGCATGACGACGCTGTCCCACGAGAAGGTCGTGCTGCGGGAGAAGTCCATTACGGACGCCGCCCGCGACTTCGCCTGGCGCGCCGACGAGGAGCTGGCGGAGCTGGACGCGGCGGCGCCCCTGCGCATGGCCTTTCCCGAGTACCTGATGTTCTACGCGGAGGAGCTGGACTACCCCTCGCCGCGGCGCCAGCGCTTCGCCATTGACACGCTGGACGGCGAACATATCGGCAACTGCATGTACTACGACATCAACGAGACCCAGGGCGAGTGCGAGTTGGGGATCATGGTGGGGGATCGCGCGTACTGGAACAAAGGCTACGGGACGATGGCCGTGGATGCCCTCCTGTCCCACATCTTCTCCGGCACGCGTATGCGGCGGGTGTACCTGCACACCCTGGACTGGAACATTCGCGCCCAGAAGGCCTTCGCGAAGACCGGATTCACGCCGGTCGACAAGGTGTCGCGCGGCGGACGGGCCTTCGTCCGCATGGAAATCACGCGCGACCAGTGGGAGAAGCGCCGGCAAGCGGCTCCAACGCAGGCAAAGACGTCGGTGAAGGCCCCGGCGCGAAAGTAGCCGAGCCACTCGAACACACGGAGAGGCGGCGGGTCTAACCCGCCGCCTCTCCTGTTTTGTTTGCGATGCCTTCTACCTGGCTACCTGGGAGCGGCCGGAGGCGCGGGGTTGGTCATGTCCATGCCCAGAGTGCTGGGGAACAGCTCCTTGATCTCATCGAACGTCCAGCGGCCCTGCTTCTGAATGGTCCTCGCAGGCGCGGGGTTGTTCAGCAGGGAGTACACGCCGCCGGCGGCATAGAAGAGCTGCCCGTTGACGTGGGACGCGGCGTCCGTGCAGAGCCAGGCCACCAGCGGGGCGATGGCCTCCGGCGGACGGGCGTACTTGCGCTCCGTCGCCACGGCGCTCACGATGCCCGCCTTCTGCTGCAGCTCCCGCGACTTGTCGCTGATGGTCGCGGTCAGGCGCGTCTCCGCGGAGGGCGCGACGGCGTTGATGGTGACGCCGTACCGGCCCAGGTCCCGCGCGACGGTGCGCACCAGCCCGGCGATGCCGTCCTTGGCGGCGCCGTAGTTGGCCTGGCCCGGGTTGCCGTACAGGCCGGACGTGGAGGACATGCAGACGATGCGCCCGTACTTCTGCTGCCGCATGAGGATGGAGGCGAACTTGGTGCAGGCGAAGTTGCCCTTCAGATGCACGCCGATGACCGCGTCCCACTCCTCTTCCGACATGTTGAAGATCATGCGGTCGCGCAGGATGCCCGCGTTGTTGACCAGGATATCTATGCGGCCAAAGCTGTCCACGGCCGTCTTGATGATGTGCTCGGCGTTCTTGAGGGAGGCCACGTTGTCGTGATTGGCGACGGCGGTCCCGCCGCTCTTGCGTATCTCCTCCACGACAGCGGCGGCCACGGACGTGTCCGCGCCGGTGCCGTCCGGGGCGACGCCCGCGTCGTTCACCACCACCTTGGCTCCCTCCCCGGCCATGAGCAGGGCGATGCCCCGCCCGATGCCGCGTCCGGCGCCAGTGACGACAGCCACTTTGCCCTTCAATCGCTCACCCATAGTGCGTCTTTACTCCTTACAGTCGTTACGTCGCCGCGGCTACCGCTTGGCGGGTGCTGGCTGCTGCGCAGCGGGCTGCGGAGGCGGCGCCGGGTTGACCAGGCCCGCGGCCAGGGTGTAAGGCATGATGCCCTCCATCTCGTCCATCGTCCACACGCCGTCCTTGAAGATGGTCTTGATGGGCCGCGGCTGGCTGAGCAGGGAGATGGTCCCGCCCGCGGAGTAGAATATCTGGCCGTTGACGTTGGTCGCCAGGTCGCTCACCAGGTAGGTGACGATAGGGGCCACATCCTCCGGGTCCAGCTTCTCCAGCGGAGGCTCGCCCCAGTCGCCGAAGCCCTCGCGCTTGATGCCCATCTGGGTGCGCATCTCCCGCGCCTTCATCACCTCGGGCGTGATGGTCATGCGCGTGGCCGCCACGGGCGACACCGCGTTCACCCGGACGCCGTACCGGCCCAGGTCGCGCGCCGCCACTTTGGTCAGACCGGCGATGCCCGACTTGGCCGAGGCGTAGTTGGCCTGGCCGGGGTTCCCGTACAGGCCGGAGGTGGACGTGATGGTCACGATGCTGCCGCTGCGCTGCTGGCGCATGACGATGGACGCGAACTTCACGCAGGCGAAGGTGCCCTTGAGGTGGACGCGGATGACGGCGTCCCACTCCTCTTCCGTCATGTTGAATATCATGCGGTCGCGCAGGATGCCCGCGCAGGTGACCAGCGCGTCCAGCCTGCCCCACTTGTCCACCGCCTGCTTGATCAGCTTCTCCGCGTTGGCCATCACGGCCACGTCGTCGAAGTTGGCGACGGCCTCGCCGCCGCGCTTGCGGATTTCCTCCGCGACCTCGCTGGCCGGGCCGGACGAGGCGCCGGTGCCGTCCACGTTGCCGCCCAGGTCGGCCACCACGACCCTCGCGCCGAGCGACGCCAGCGCCAGGGCGATGCCCCGGCCCACGCCGCGGCCCGCGCCGGTTACGACGGCCACTTTGTCCTTCAAGGGTTTGTCTGCCATATCCTGTCCTCCTTGCCTATGGTGCGGGCTGGCGCGACGGCAGGGCGACGGTCGCCTTGCCCGGCGTCGTCGTCTGGCCCTTGCCGTTCTCCAGCCATATCTCAAGCTCCACGAAGTGCTGTCCGTCCGCCTGGCGCTTGCCCGTGACCTTGCCCTTGCAGGTCAGCGTGTCCCCGGGGACGTCCATGCCGCGGTACTGGACGGAAAGCTTCTTGAGGACGCCCTCCTCGCCCATCCAGTCGGTCACGACCTGGCCGAGGAACGCGTTCTTGAGGGCGCCGTGAATGATGACGCCCGCCAGGCCCGTGCTTTTGGCGAAGGAGTCGTCGTAGTGGACCTGGTAGAAGTCCCCGGACGCGCCCGCGTACTTGACGAGCTGCTGTGTGGTGGGGTGCTTGACCAGCGATGGAATCTCCTGCCCCGCCTTGACGTCTTCCCAGTAAATCTGTTTATTCATTGTTATCTCCCGCGGTCTTGGGATGAAAATAGGATGATGGAAACCTTTTCGACCATCCCCCTGCCCCCTTCCTGCCGGGAAGGGGGTGAAAATTGTATCTGGGGGATACCCCCAGACCCTCGCTCCTTCGCCTTCGTTCAGGACACTAGTACGCGATGCGCGTGGAGCGCTGGACGGCCACCTTCTCGCCGAGCTGGTTTGTGTACACGACATCCTGCGTGACAAACAGGGCGGGCCCCAGGCTCAACTGGCGCTCCACGATGGAGACGACCGTGAGCCTGGCGGAGATGACATCGCCGACGCGCACCGGCTCGAAGTACTCCCAGTCGCTGCCGCCGTCCAGCGTCCGCGTGGTGGGCAACTTCAGCGGCACCTTCGGCTCGGGGCGCGGCACGGCGCGCAGGAACGTGGGCGGAGCGATGACGCCGCCGTAGCGGGACTTGCGGGCGCGCTTCTCGTCCGTGAAGAGCGGACTGGAGTCGCCGATGGCCTCGGCGAAGCGCTGCACGTGGCCGCGCTCCACCGCCATCACGGTCGGGTCCGACTCCACGCCGATGGCGCGTTTGATCTCGTCGGTCAGAAGGGGCTTGGCCTGCTGGGTCATGACGTACCTCCGTCGCGGAATAAGAGGACTCGTAAGGAGGTCAGGCGCGAGACTCCTCCGGGCTGGCCGAAGGACCAGCACCGGAAGCCACAAAAAAGCCATGCGTAGTGTACGGGAGAGGCCAAGGCGTGTCAAGATTGCGGGACAGCCTCTCGTGAACGGAATCACGAGGACTCCACAGGTGTCGCGGGACCCCGGGCGCGACGTGAGCGAAGCGCGGGCGCTAAATGCTCCGGGCCAGTTGGAAGACCTTGCCCCCGGCCTTCATGGCGGGGGGGGGGGGAGGGCCCCCCCCCGGGAGGG